>JGI994J12354_10000327_pt1 | contig 46946 bp, 57 predicted proteins | sample IntmicLarv3ML3BL_FD_12354 | JGI IMG/M metagenome (IMG submission 12354) | reverse complement strand
AGCGATTCAAAATATCCATTCAGACGTTTCAAACTGGAATAAGTAAGAGCTTTCGCCGCTGTCGCTAAGTTTTTAGTAAGCCTTTGAATTAATCAGTGCTTACTATATAAATTTAAACATATAAATATTATAACTGCTCGGTTTATAATCGTCAAGCGACACAAAAACACCGACAGTTTTGACAAATTCGGCAAACAATGGTGTTTATGGTTGAATATTGATGTTAAATCATGTTATAATGCTTTTTAGAGGCAGTTCAAAGGGAGTGATCGGCTTGTCAAAAATTCTTATGGCACTCATGGTTATGGAAATCGGCGGTGCTGAAACGCATGTTCTTGAACTGTGCAAATCGTTGGCGAAGCGCGGCAACGAGGTTTATGTCGTGTCGAACGGCGGCATCTATGTCGATGAGCTTGCCGAGTGCGGGATAAAGCATTTCAAAGCCCCGCTTCACAATAAAAAGGTTTCCAGCATGATTGACTCTTATAAAACAATAAAGAACATTATCAAGAACAACAACATCGAAATTGTTCACGCCCATGCGCGAATTCCCGCGTTTATCTGTGGGTTGGCATATCGTTTTAATAAGCGGAAGCACCCGTTTAAATTCGTGACGACGGCTCACGGCGTTTTCAGCACGGCATTTCCTTACAAGCTTTTGACCGACTGGGGTGAACAGACGCTTGCTGTCAGTGACGATTTGAAGCAATATTTGATTGAAAATTACAATATTTCTGAAAACAATATATTAATGACCGTAAACGGCATAGACACCGAAAAATTTTCGCCCGAAGCCGATTGCGAAGAGCTTTATGACGAACTCAGTTTGCGCCGCGAAACAAAGAAAATATTGAATTTGAGCAGAATGGACGAGCTTTATGCTCCGCCTACATATGCGCTTATTGACGCAGCAAGTGAATTGATTAAGGATCATGATGTTGAAATCATCATAGTCGGCGGCGGCGACAATTTGGAAAACGTCAAAGCGCGCGCAGAAGCTGAAAATGATAAGATTGGAAGAGTAGTGATTCATGTCACAGGCGGACGAACCGACGCCAACCGATTTTTTGCGCTGTGCGACATTTTCGTCGGCGTAAGCCGTTCGGCTCTCGAAGCGATGGCGGCGGCAAAACCCGTTGTTTTGGCGGGCGGTCAAGGTTATGTCGGAATTTTAAACGAAGACACTCTGCAAGCCGGTGTTGACACAAACTTCTGTTGCCGCGGCTGTGATGTTGTGACAAAAGAACTTGTTCTCAGAGATGTTTCAATGCTTTTAAACGCGGCAGACGAGGAACGAAATGAATTGGGCTTGTTCGGTCGCGAGCTTGTTTTGGCGAATTATTCGGTTGAAAAAATGACCGATGATGCTGTTGAATTATATGGAAATTACAGCATTCCCGAACGTAAAGAGCAGCGAATAAACACGCTCATTTCCGGCTATTACGGCTCGAACAATCACGGCGACGACGCGCTTCTAAAAGCCATAACCGAGGATTTGCGTTTACTCAAGCCCGACATCAGCATAGCTGTTTTATCATTGAGACCGAAACAAACGCGGGAAGTTTACGGCGTTGCGGCTGTTTGGCGGTTTAATTTCATAAAAATTCTGATGCTGTTGAAAAAAACCGATTTGTTGCTTGTCGGCGGCGGAACGCTGATTCAAGACAGCACAAGTTCTCGCTCGCTTTTCTATTATCTTTTCATTATAAACGCGGCAATCTCTCGCAAGGTGAAGGTTCTTCTTTACTCGAACGGCATAGGTCCCGTGAAAAAGCCGAAAAACCGAATTAAAGCGGCGGAAACGCTTAACAGAGTTGACGCGATTACGCTTCGCGACGAGGCTTCTGTCGACGCGTTGAATGATTTGGGTGTGACTAATGAAAACGTCGCTGTGACAGCTGACGCGGCATTTGGGCTGAAAGTTTCGGGGCAAAGCGGTTCAATGGTGAACGAACTTGGGCTTAAAGGAAAAAAATATGTTTGCATATCAATAAGAAGCTGGAAACACTTGAAAGACGGTTTCGAGAACGATATTGCGGAACTAAGCCGCTATATTTATGAGAAGTTCGGATATACTTCTGTTTTTATTTCAATGCAGAAAAGCCTTGATTATGAAATATCGAAACGCATAACAGACGAAGCTTCGGACGGCGCGATTTTGCCCGAGCGATGTCTTTCCATAGAAGAAATGCTCGATTTGATTCAATCCGCCGAATTTGTCGTCGGAATGAGACTTCATACGATAATCTATGCTGCGAAATGTGAAACGCCGATGATTGGGCTTGTTTATGACCCCAAGGTTAAGGCTGCGATGGAAATGTTCGGGTTGAGCCAATATGTCGATGTCGCCGATTTCGACGCGGAAATGCTTAAAAATTATGCCGATCAGATAGTCTCGGACAGAGTCATTTTGTCGAAAATGATGGCGCGGAGGATTAGAGAACTGGAGGAAAAGGCGTTTAGTAATGCCGCTGTGGCTGTGGCTATGTTGCATTCGTCAAGCGAAAAATAGCCCACCATTCTAATTTGGAATTAGAACACCCAGCATAGTAAAAGTCGGGGTAAAAACCCGATTCACGGTAATGTTTTATTTTTTGTTGATAAACTCAAGAGTCTCAAACTCCTTGAATTTCGACAGAAAAAATCAAAAGAGCGCAGGTGATAAGAAAACCACTCGCATCGGGTGCGCGGGAGCATATCAGAAACCGCTCCTTGTTCAAATCGCGCTAAACTGCGAAAAGTCCGACAATCCGCCTGCTGTTCGTGAGTTTACTGCGGTTCAAGCTGTTCTGTTCTTGCGTAACAAGGGTTTTGTGATCGTAGACGAAGCGACCTTTTATGGTGTTTGATCAGTGTTGTGTTTAAAACTAAACCTCCTAATCATTGTATAGTGACATATTGTCTCTGTTGATATGTGTTGTACTGTTTTTTATGCGGGTTTTGGGACACCTTGTGTCTCTTTTGATTTATTTTTAGCTTATTAAAAAGCTATGCTTAGCACAAGTGGCATTTTAATCGCTAATTATGAGCAAGGCAGGCGAGAACCGGACTATAATACTATATTTGTTTTTGCAGATTTCTATCATGTATCCATAGATTATCTCTTAGGTCGCACTGATGAAAAAAATGCTATTTACGGAAATTCAAATTTACCTTACGAAATGGTTGATACGATCAACAATTTAAGTGATGAAAGTTTAAAAGAATTGATAAATCACGCGGAATTATTAAAAATTAGAGATAGTGTAAAGAATAAAAAATAATCGTGATAAAAGGAAAATTGCCGCGTAGATTTCGGTTACACGCAAGGGGGCTTGCGATGCTGTTCCTGCGCAGGATGAGGTTTTGGGGGGTTTGATGAAACGTTAAAAAAATAGAGGTGTTAATTTTGTTCGAAGAACGAAAGAAACAATTGAATAGATATGCAAGGGGGAGTTAACGTTGATATTAATAAAATTTGTTAAGAGCGAAAATAAATTATTTAATGTTTTAAGCATGGGAATCGCTAATTTTCATGCTTATGATGTTTATATTGATAAAAAGGTGGTCGCCACTTTACGTCCGGGAATGGAAACAGAAATATCATTACAACCCGGAACATATCAGGTGTTTTTTAAATTGGCAACGCTCGGTGGAAGTAAGAGTAATAAATTAACAGTAAATATTGAACCTAATAAAGATTACATAATAGAAGCATTGCAAAACATGGGTGCTGTTACCGCAAGTTTCTCTATATTACAGTCAAAACCAAAACCGTGTATAGAATTTATAAATGTTAATTGTAAATGCGGTGCACCTAACAAGATCGCAAAAGGGAAAAGCATGGTATGCGAGTATTGTGGAATGTTAATAAACGCGTAATATACATAACAGGAGGACAACTTATGCTAAATTTTGATTTTTATTCACCGTCTCGGCTAATATTCGGAAAAAATGAAGAAAAGCGAATCGGTGAGCTTCTCAAGCCTTACGCAACAAAAGTTCTATTGCATTACGGTGGCGGAAGCATTAAGAAAAGCGGGTTGTATGACACTGTGACCGCTTCATTGAGGAAAAACGAAATTGCGTTTGAAGAACTTGGCGGCGTCAAGCCGAATCCCCGGCTTTCGTTAGTGTATGAGGGCATCGAGTTGTGCAAGAAAGAAAATATAAATTTGATTCTTGCCGTAGGAGGCGGAAGCGCCATTGATTCAGCAAAAGCAATCGCCATGGGCGTTTGCTGTGACGGCGACGTTTGGGAGCTTTATGAGCGGAAAACACCTATTGAAAGAGCGCTGCCGATTGCAACAATTCTTACCATTCCCGCCGCAGGAAGCGAATCCAGCGGCGACAGCGTAATTACAAATGAAGAAATGGGACGAAAATACGGCTATGGAAGCCCGCTTTTGCGCCCGTTGCTCAGCATAATGAACCCTGAATTGTTCTTCACCTTACCCGAAAACCAGCTGGCTAACGGCGTCGCCGATATGATGAGCCACGTGTTCGAACGTTATTTCACAAACACAATGCACACCGATTTAACGGACGGGTTGTGTGAAGCCGTTTTAAAAACGCTTATGAAAAACGCGTTGCTCGTTAAACAAAACATGCAAAATTATGACGCTTGGGCGGAGCTTGGCTTTGCCGGAACGGTCGCTCACAACGGGCTTGTCGGAATGGGGCGGCAGCAGGATTGGGCATGTCACACGATGGAGCATGAGCTTTCCGCGAGCTATGATGTCGCTCACGGCGCCGGTTTGGCGGTTCTTACTCCCGCTTGGATGCAATATGTTTATAAGGATAATGTCAATATGTTTGTGCAGTTCGGAGTGAATGTAATGGGCGTTCAAGGCAGCTGCCGCGAGCCTGATGCGGTCGCGCGAGAGGGGATTTCCCGCCTGCGTGAGTTTTTCACTAAGCTTAAACTGCCTGCAACCTTATCGGAATTGGATATTCCCGAGGAAAAAATCGAGGAAATGGCGAAGAATGCGACTCGTGCGACTTTTGGAAATGAAAATCCCATTGGCGGGTTGAAGAAGCTCTATTGGCAGGATGTTTTGGAAATTTTCAAATCGGTGAAATAGAACTTTACTACAGGAGGTTTTCCATGTCAACATTTCAAGAATTGTCTGTGTCCAGATACTCTGTGCGCAACTTTAAATCACAGTCAGTCGAGCCGGAGAAGCTGTCTCAAATTTTAGAAGCCGGATGTGTCGCACCGACCGCTTGCAACAACCGCCCTCAACGCATAAAGGTGATTACGGACGAAAAAGGACTTGCTATAGCAGATGAATGCACTCCCTGCCGTTTCGGTGCGCCTGTTGTGCTGTTAATTTGTTATGACAAAAGCTTATGCTGGAGGCGCAACTTTGACGGGGCGCTAAGCGGCGAAACTGACGCGAGCATTGTCACAACTCACATGATGCTTTCGGCGCACGATTTGGGGCTGGGTTCTTGCTGGGTGATGTACTTTGACCCGAAGAAAACCTCGGAGCTTTTTTCTTTGCCCGAAAACATTGTCCCTGTCGCCATGCTGCCGATTGGCTATCCCGCTGATGACGCCGCGCCGAATGAACGGCATTTTGACAAGCTCGGCGCGGAAGAAATGCTTTTGAAATAAGTAAATGAATATGCTTCATATTTGCTCTTCTTTCTCATGGACTACTGATTCCCGAGCCTGTATCATCACCAAAATACCAATTATCTTCCAACACAATCCAGCTATCATATTTACCTTTGTGATATGATAGATCCGAATTATATTGTGGGCAATAATAAAACGACAGTCTTTCCCACTTTTCACCATCGTAGTTAAAAAAATATTCTTTCTGATCATCAAAATCGCAACGCACGCTAAAAGAATTTCTGCCTGTTTTACCATTTTCCCCCAAATATTCATTATCCAAAAAGATTTGAGCCATTTCTAAAAAATCATCTTGTTTCTCATTAAATAAAGTCAATAAATCATCTGATTCATATTTAACGGGTCTTCCGCTTATCCGCGCTCCTATAGTTCCACAACCCATGTTTCCCGCCAATACAAAACACATTAAAGTCAACAAAAATAATTTATTACGCACCACTTTCACTCAAAGTCACCCATCTTTTCGTATGAACTTAACAACGAGAGCAGTTCGTCTCTCGGAAATTCCCAGCCGTCACTATACCAATTAACCAATCCAAATTTTTGGGCATCACCTATAACTCTAACAGTATCAATATGTTCATATTTTGAGAATACTTCGTTTTGTAATGCTTCTATTTCAATTTTTGACATTGTACGTTCGTCGTCGAAATCGTCTAACAACGTAAAAACTGATTCGGATTGTGAATCTTCAACATCCCAAATTGCAGTATACTCTTCTTTCCAATGAAATAGCGGCGACCAAACTGTTCTAATATTATTAAAATCAGCTTTTACCCAATAATGGTTATAACAGAACGTCATTATTCGGTTTGACGAAATATGCTCGCCAACGCCATCAGCCATCCAAATCAACTCTTTTGTTTCTCTATCACTATATAATTCGAGGTTGATAGGTAAGCTAATTTTAATGTCGGTAACCATGCCGTCTTTATAAATAAATCCCTGATTGATCCAATGGTTGTAACCGGCTGTTATGCTGCTCATTGTTAAAAACAGTTCAGGTATGCCGTCAAAATCAACGTCAACCAATATTATTTTTTGAAAATGACCATTAATATCTCCGTATTGAATAAGATCGGAAAAAGCTTCAACCCAATCCCCTTTTTGAAATTCATTGTTTATTATCTTTTGTTTGAAATCTAAGGCATTATTAAAGATGCTTTGCTGCTCATCGTTTATTATTGCAGAAAGTGATAAAATATTATATGTGCGGTCATAAAGTAACAACTCATCATTATCTGCGATTAGGCGCGTAATAGATGTCTTTGCATCGCTTATTTTTAAAGGTTCGGTATATTCTGTGAGCACATAATATAAAAATACGAACCCATCATTTATGTCAAATTGATATTGCTCTTTGCCCAGCTCGCCAAAAACAGTCAATTTATACGATTGAAGAACATCATCCAAAAAATTTGCAGAAAAATAATTAATCCCAGTTGATTCAATATCAAGTTTTCCTCTAACTACATTGTAATATTCAAGATTTTCACTCGGAAACAGAAATAATTGAGACATCTTTTCTTCATAGTATTCGTTATCGTTCTTCGGCACAGGTATAGCGGTGTTTGTTGCTGGTGAATTATCCTTTATTTCAACAGATGATGATTTCGATGTGCAGGCTGAAACAGATAAAACAAGCACTGCAAAACACATTAAAGCCAAAAAAAGCACTTTATTATGCACCTCTTTCACTCCTGTCTTTTTTCTGATATATTCTATTATAGCATTTTACAAACTCATCTTACAACTATAAAAAAAATTCTTGCTTTTTGAATTACCTTATGCTATGATATTAAGACTGTTTTAGAAACGGTATGTTTTGTGTGCCGTTTTGATTAAAAATAGCAGCGACTGTCTCCGAAAGCGGAGGCGAATCCTTGGGGCGAACGCCCCCTAAGACCAGAAGGAGGTGTAACATAATGAACAAGTATGAATTAACACTTATTTTGAACCCCAATTTAGAAGAAGAGACCTGCAAGATTGAGTTTGACAAGATTCAGGCAGAGATTGCAAGATTCGGTGGCGCTGTCGAAAAGGTTGACGAGTGGGGAAGACGCAGGCTTGCTTACGAAATTGACAAGCTCAGCGACGGAATTTACTACATCGTTAATTTCGACGGCGAAGCGACAACTCCAAAAGAGATTGAAAACCGCTTGAGAATCAACGAAAGCGTATTGCGTTATTTAATCGTCCGCGTTGATGATTAATATGGCGAATCTATTAAGATTGGGCGGTGACTGTAAATGAATAAAGTTATTCTTATGGGAAGGCTCACAAAAGACCCCGAGGTGCGGTACAGCCAAAGCGCCGAACCGGTAGCCGTCGCGAGATATACCCTTGCCGTCAATCGCAAGTTTAAGCGCGAGGGTGAACCCGACGCAGATTTTATAAACTGTGTCGCGCTTGGCAAAGGCGGTTCTTTTGCCGAGAAATATCTGAAAAAAGGCATGATGATTGCCGTCAGCGGACGTTTGCAAGTCAGACAGTATGACGACAAAAACGGTGTAAGACAATGGTTCACCGAGGTCATCATTGAAGACCAAGATTTTGCCGAGAGCAAATCTTCCTTTGAAAACCGCTCGAGCGGAGCAATGGATTATTATATGCAGCAGGCAGAAGGAATGAGCAGCGGAAAATCAGGCGGTCAGGCACCGCAGGACGGCGGACAGGCTCCCGATGGTTTTTATGCAATAAACGAGGGACTTGACGACGAGGATTTACCGTTTTGAGTAAGCGATGATTAATTCAAAAGCTTACAAAAAACTTAGCGGTAGCGGCGGAAGCTTGTGAGCGGAAGTGCTATTTTTCGTAGAAAAATGGCTTGGAGCGAACGTTTTGCTTTCGTAAGTTTTTCGTAAGGTTACCTTGATCATCGGTTACCTACGTAAGCAAATTTAAATAACAGGAGGCCGAAATGGTTCAAAAAAGACGCGGGCGCAAAAAGAAACGCGTATGTCAGTTTTGCGCCGATAAAATAGACTTTATCGACTACAAAGATGGTAACAAATTAAGAAGATTTATTTCTGAAAGAGGAAAAATACTTCCGAGAAGAATCACGGGAAATTGCGCCAAACACCAACGCACACTTACGATTTCAATTAAGCGTGCCAGACACGTTGCGATTCTTCCTTACACACAAGACTAAGAAACAGGCGCGGGTCATCTTTCCGCGCTTTTTTTCATCTTTTAGCTTTAGTTTTTATGAAAATTGCCGATACTAATTAAGAAACATTTATAAAGAGATAATTTCACTATACAAGAGGTTACTTAAAAGGAGTAATATTATGAGCGGAAGAATTGCTTTTGCTAAACAAGAAAACGGCTATAATACCGAAATGGTTGACCATTATTTAGACAAGGTTTCCTCGGAATATGAATCAATGTATTCAAAGCACATGCAGCTTATCGACGATTACAATAAGCTTGCCGAGGCGAGCCGACAGCTTCAACGTGAAAAAAAAGAAGTTTCCGACGAGGTTTCCCGCGTTTCAACCCAATATGAGTCGATGTATGCCAAATTCACGCCGATGATTGACGACTATAATCAGGTCGCCGAAACGTGCCAAAAACTTCAGAATGAGAAAAAAGATTTGACGGATGAAAACTTGCGAATTAAGTCTGAAAACGAAATTCTTTCCTCGAAATTCGGACCTTTGTATAACGATTATACTCAATTGACAGAAACGTGCAAGAAGCTCCAAAACGAAAAATCTATAATTGCAGAAGAAAATTCAAAAATCGTTTCAGAACGCGAAGCACTCGCTTCAAAATACGCATCTCTTTACAATGATTGCAACCAAATTTCCGAAACGTGTAAGGAACTCAGAAACGAAAAAGCCGCTGTGTCCGAGCAATTGGTTCAAGTAACGGCGAAAAACTCTAAACTGCAAAAATCAATAGCCGATATACGCCAAGGTATGAGACTTATATTCAGCGAAGACAAGGAAGATTAATATGATCAAGACGTTGAATGAAATAAATGATGAATTCATGTTGGAACATGCATTCGAATTTGAGCCGAAAGAAGAAATAAAGCCAAGCATAATACCGCCTATGTTTACCCCGATTGACACAAGCGGAATAGAACTAATTCCCCCCGGCAAGCTTTTCGGCAAAATCGATGAAGAACCGGTCTTTACGCCTGCTCCCGAACAAGAACGGGACTTCGGTTTTTCTTTTATGCCTAAACTCGATGAAAACCCCGAACCTTTCGTCGAAATCGAAAATGAATTGGACGCTCTTCTAAAAAAAAACGTGATTTTCCCGCCTCTTTAGGCTCAAAAATATCATCTGTTCTGTTTTGCGGCGCATTAACGGCAATTTTGATTGTTTCCGCATTATATTTCACATATGAAAAAACAGAGCTTTTGGGTTATAAATATTTCGCTGTTCAAAACCAAAACATACAGCGGGAAATACCCGAAGGTTCTCTTGTTTTTATCAAAAACGCCCCCCCCGACAGCTATGTCGAGGGTGACGACATCACTTTCTTACGTCCCGGCAGCAAGGTGGACACCAACCGAATTTATTCAGTAACAAAAAACTTTAAAGGCACGAAAATGCTTGCTTTTGAAACAAAAGGCATCGAAAACCCTCTTCCTGACAGTGAAAAGGTTTTTGCACCGAATGTAATAGGAAAGGTGCACTGCAGCGTTCCAACACTCGGAGCCGCCGCTTCGTTCATCACCTCCCATATGTTGCTGACATTCGCGGTTTTAGGAGGTTTGTTAATTTTCTCAACAATACTCAGAATTTTATTTAAACCAAAGTTAAATTAATTTACAATCCCAACGCATTGCGTATATATTTGCGTGAAATTTCCGCTGAATTATAGTTTGAAACCGCGGGATTGTCAAGCTCAACGCAAATAACGCCGTCATAATCAAGTTCTTCAAGCGCCGCTTTGCAAGCCGGGAAATTAACCGTTCCAAGCCCAAGCGCGCGAAATGATCCCATTTTTCCCCACCCTTCAAGGTTGCCCATCGCGTATGTATCGACATCTTTAAAGTGAATATATTCAACTCTTTTTCCAAGCTGTTTAATAAGTTTAACGGGGTCGATTCCCGCCAATGTCGAGTGTGCCGTGTCAACGCAGAACGACACAAATTTCGGATTTGTGTTTTCTGCGAAATAATCTATGTCACTTTGCCAAAAAACGACCGTGCCGTAATGGGGATGGAAACAAAGCGTTACGCCTTTGGCTTTCGCATATTCGCCGAGTGCGTTTGCGATTCTGCACATAGCGTCAATTTTCTCGGGTGATGTCGGGCGTTCGGGCTCTCCCTCGCTATCAAAGCCACTGTTTTGGCAGTTAAACCATTTTCCGCCAACCTCTGCCAAAAAGTCTATTTGCAACTTTGCTTTTTCAATTTCTGCTTCCTCGTCAAATCCGAAATGACCGTAAAGATTGACTAATTCCACGTTATACTTTTTTTGCAAATCTACGAGTTCCTGCGGATTTTCGTAATAATGATCACGCAAAAACGCGAAATTTTCAACATAGTCATAACCAAGATACTTACATTCTCTGAACGCCGCTTCAACGTCTGCCTTAACATAATCTGTCTCACCGTGTTTAACCCATGTCCAGCCTGTGTATGCTACTTTCATCATAAAAATCCTCCTAAACATATATTTATGGGCACGTCTAAAAACTCGTTGTTGAACCGCTTTTGATTTTTAAAAGACCGGCACTTGGGGCTTTTTTAAAATCAAAAGAGTGTGAAAAAGGGTTTTTAGGTGTAGCCTTATGTGAAATTATATTATAACACCCGACCAAAGGCAAGAAATAATTTCTTGTTTTTATGCTGTTTTTATATTATACTTTTACTGTAGAAATACGACTCGGCACAATTTAGGAGGATTTAAAACAATGACATCAAGAGAATTAGTCTTATCAACCTTAGAATTCAGAAACACAACAGGGCGTGTTCCGCGCCATCTTTGGGCGCTTCCTTGGGCAGAACGCAACCATCCGGGCTCAATCGAAAGAATAACAAAAGATTACCCCGAGGACATAACAGGTTCGCCGCAGTTTCTTCGAGAGAAAGTTCAAATCGTTAAGGGCGACCCCTATGCAATCGGCGAATATGTCGACGAATGGGGCTGTGTTTTCAATAACATTCACGACGGAATAATCGGTGAGGTAAAACATCCTCTTGTTCACCCCGACGATGAGGATTGGGAAGACACTTCCGCCATAAACATTCCTGTTGAATATCTTTCAACAAATAAAAACGACGTTAAAAACTTCTGCGCTTCAACAGACAAGTTTGTTCAATCGCCGTGCCTTGCGCGCCCGTTTGAACAGCTTCAGTTTATTCGCGGAACGGAAAATCTTTATATTGATTTAATGGATCCGCCTGAAAAAATGCTTGAATTTATTAAAAAGATGCACAATTTCTATAAAGAATTGGTAACGATTTGGTGTGACACCGATGTCGACGGAATTTTCTTCATGGACGACTGGGGTTCGCAAAACAGCCTTCTTATCAACCCGACAATTTGGGATCAAATTTTTGCGCCGCTCTATAAGGACTACATCGACATCGCCAAAAGCCGCGGCAAAAAGACTTTCATGCATTCCGACGGAAACACGACTTCGATTCTTCCGCGTTTAATCGAACTGGGGCTTGACGCTTTCAACAGCCAACTGTTCTGCGCTGGTGTTCCCTACTATAGTCCTTTTAAAGGAAAAATCACGTTTTGGGGCGAAATCGACCGTCAGCATATCCTTCCCGACCCCGACACGGAAAAGGCGCGCGCTGCGGTCAGAAGCGTTTATGAAACATTGTGGGCAAACGGCGGATGCATCGCACAATGCGAGTTCAGCGCGGGTTCTAACCCCGACACGGTTTACGCCGTTTATGACGAATGGGCGAAGGTATTGCCGTGCTGAAACGTTTCTACCCAAAGCTTTACCGCCCGTCTGTTTATGAAATAGATTACGGCGAGCTTTTGAACAACGGAATAAAATATTTGTTAATCGACATAGATAACACCTTAGCGCCGCACGACATTCCTGAACCCGACGAGAAAATTTTGAATTTTTTCAAGGACTTGGGCGAGAAGGGCTTTACCGTTTGCCTTATTTCAAACAACAAGCCCGCGCGGGTCGAGCTTTTCAATAAAAGCCTCGGGCTTCACGCCGTACCTAAAGCGGGCAAGCCGAAAAAAAGAGCGATTTTGCGGGCGTTAGAGCTTATGAATGGCGTTGCTGCGGAAACCGCTTTAATCGGCGACCAGCTTTTCACCGATGTTTGGTGCGGAAACAGGACGGGTCTTTATTCAATTTTGGTGAAACCCATTTGCGCCCGCGACGAATGGACGGTTCGCTTGAAACGTCTGCCCGAAAAAATTGTTTTTCGGTTTTATCTTTCGGGCGAACGAAAAAAGGATGTTAACGATGCAGATATCATTTTGTAACAGCGATGATAAATCATACCAAAAGTTGCTCAACAATCTTTTAAAGCCGATATTCCTCGACTTTCAATTTTGGTATGATTTAAATTTGTGGGATAGCAATTATGAAAGCTATTCCATCATAAAAGAAGCTGAAATAATATCGAATGTTTGTGTTTTTAAAACAAATTTGTTGTTTAATGGCAGGCAATGTCAATCGCTTTCCATAGGTGCTGTTGCAACCAAATATGAATACAGAAAAAAGAATTATTTGAGATTTATAATGGAACATATTATATCCAAATATCCTGATACACCAATGTATTTATCTGCAAATGAAACAGTAACAAAGTTTTACCCTCGTTTTGGATTTAGCCGTGTTTTTGAAAAGCTTCCGATGGCACAATATGAAATACACAATGAAACTAAACCAAAAAAATTAGTTTTGATGACCCAATAATATGGAAGTACGTATACAATCGAAAAAACTTCTCACCAAAGCTCGATTGTTTGAATACTCAAAGTGTAAATCTTTTTCACGTTTATTTCGGTTCATTGAAAAATTGTATTTACAACATCCCCGAATTAGAGACAATAATCATTGCGAAACAAAATCAATCAACCTTGAAAATCATCGGCGTTTTTTCGCTGAGAAATGTTTCGTTCTCAGACTTGGCAAAACACTTTCCGTTCCAAAATGTTTCTGTTGTTGAATTTGGTTTTATGCCTTATTGGGATGATTTAACTTTCGAAATGATTCCTTATGAAACCGACCCGATTTTCGTTCGGGGTATTGAATGTGAACTAGGTGATTTTAAATTTCCCGAATTATCGATTACATAGTTCAATGATGGCAATTGACCATCTATCCCTTACAATTATAATAACAGAGGAATGAACAAAGTTTGATATCTTACATAATAGAGGGGCACGAACACGAATATGAAACGCAGACGATGATTCAGGTTTTCTTGCCGAACGAGAGATATTCGCGGGTAAGTGCTCCGCCCTATGAGGGCATTTGCGTGGCGTCGGTGATTGACCAAAAGAAGCTTCTTTGCCGCACTTCAATTTACAGAAATGGTAAAATCGCCGCCGAATATAAGGAAGCTGTCGGCGTTGATTTTTCGGAACGAGACATTATGCGCGCCGTAAAGGTTGCTGTTTACGGCGCGTTTTTGAATATGGGCGAAAGAGAACAGCCATGGGGAATTTTAACCGGCATTCGCCCCGCGAAAACGGCGGGCGACTTGCTAAGAAGCGGCAAAACGGCGGAGGAAACATTGAAAGAGCTTGCCGAGGTTTATTTGATGAGCCGCGAGAAAGCTGAGTTGTGCTTAGAGGTTGCACATTTTGATGTTTCGCATAATACACAAAAAGAAGATTCAATAAGCGTTTACGTCGGCGTTCCGTTTTGCCCGTCAAGATGTCTGTATTGCTCGTTTACATCGTTTCCCGTAAGTCGTTATATAAAGAAGCTTCCCGATTATTTTAAGTCGCTGGAAAGAGAAATTCGGCAAATAGGCAATTACGCGGCGAAACATGTTGTTGAATCGGTTTACATCGGCGGCGGAACACCAACTTCGCTTCCGCCCGAATATTTGGAACGGCTTCTCAACATTTTGAGTGAAAACATAAATTTGTATGATGTTAAAGAATTTACAGTTGAAGCTGGACGCCCCGACACGGTTACAAGAGAAATTTTGAGAATTTTGAAAAAATATAATGTGTCAAGAATTTCTGTAAATCCTCAGACGCTTAATGCAAAAACTTTGGAAACAATAGGAAGAAAGCACACACCCGAGGATTTCTTCCGCGCTTATGAAACAGCACGTGAGGAGGGCTTCGACAACATTAACATAGATTTGATTCTCGGCTTGCCAGGCGAAACGGCAGATGATGTTGAAAACACTTTCAGACAAATTGCCGTGCTTAAGCCGAAGTCGGTGACGGTTCATACTCTTGCCGTAAAGCGTGCGTCAGAGCTTAAAACGCAACTTTCCGAACACAAAATCGCCGACGCTTTTGAAATGGAAAAAATGCTTGCCCTTTCGGACAAATACTGCCGTTCGATGGGTTTAAAGCCTTATTATATGTATAGGCAAAAGAACATGATCGGAAACTTTGAAAACATCGGTTGGTGTGCCGACGGGTTTGATTGTTCCTACAATGTTAAAATAATGGAGGAACGGCAAACCGTTGTCGCCGCGGGCGCCGGGTCGGTTACAAAAATCGTCGGCGAGGGTAATGATTTTGACCCGAGGGCGAAAATCAAGCGGCTTTTTGATGTTAAAGGAATAGAAGAATATATCTCGAAAACAGATGATTTGCTGGAAAGAAAAAAACTGGAGGGTGTTTGCTGATGAAATTCGCTAAACCAAAGGGAACAAACGATATTTACGGAAAGGAAATGAACGCGTGGCATTACATTGAGGGCGTTATTGCCGAGCTTTGCAAAAATTACAGCATTTCCGAAATTCGCACGCCGATGTATGAACAGGCGGATTTGTTCGTCAGAACCATCGGCGAAACCACAGACATCGTCACAAAAGAAATGTTCAGTTTCACCGACTCGGGCGGGCGCGAATATGTTCTTCGCCCCGAGGGAACGGCAAACGCCGCCAGAGCATATATTGAAAACGGTGTGTCGGGCGAGGCTCAGCCGACCAAATGGTATTATATTTCGCCCGCTTTTCGCGCGGAACGCCCGCAGAAAGGAAGATATCGCCAGTTTACTCAGTTTGGCGTGGAATATTTCGGTTCATACGAGCCGAGTGCCGACGCCGAGCTTATTTCGGTTGGCTATGCGCTTTTGCGGCGGCTTGGAATTACCAATGCCGAACTTCACATAAACAGCTTGGGCGGCGATAAATGCCGCGCGAAATATAACGAGGTTCTTAAAAAGTATATCGGTGAAAACATAAACAACTTTTGCGCCACCTGCCGCGAAAGATTCGAAAAAAACCCGCTTCGCGTTTTGGATTGCAAGTCGGAAACGTGCCAAGCAATGATCGCGGGCGCGCCTGCGCCTGTGGACAACCTTGACGAGGAGTGCCGCCTCCATTTCGATTCGGTTTGCCAAAGTCTTGAGAACATGGGGATTCCGTTTGTCATCGACCCTCTTTGCGTTCGCGGGCTTGATTATTACACAAAAACCGTGTTCGAATTTATTTCGCCCGATTTGGGCGCACAGTCAACGGTTTGCGGCGGCGGGCGTTATGACAAACTGGTCGGTGAATGCGGCGGCGCGGAAACGGGCGCTGTCGGGTTCGGGCTCGGGCTTGAGCGGCTTGCCATAATCTTGACAGAGAAAGGGCTTTTGCCCGAATTGAAGAACAACGCCGCGGTTTACCTCGGCTCGGTCGGCGAGAAAGGAAGCGCAAAGGCAAGGGAATTAACTTTCGCGTTGAGGCAAAAAAAGCTTTCGGCTGAATGTGACATTGTCGGGCGGTCTGTTAAGGCACAGTTCAGATATGCCGACAAAATCAGGGCGGAGTTTGTCGCTATTTTGGGCGATGATGAGGTTGATAAGGGCGTTGTTAGGATTAAAAGAATGGCGACGGGGGAAGAAAACGAGGTCGCTGTTGGTGGAATTGTTGAGTGGGTTTCAGAAAATATAGGTAAGCGATGATTAATGTAACCTTGCGAAAAATTTACGAAAGCAAAACATTCGCTCCAAGCTATTTTTCTACGAAAAATAGCACTTCCGCTCATAAGCTTTCGCCGCTGCCGCTAAATTTTTCGCAAGCTTTTGAATTAATCATCGCTTACATAGAGTAAAATTATGAATCCTTTTTTCGAGCAAGTATATGAAGTTGTCGGACAAATACCATATGGGAAAGTCATTTCATACGGGCAAATCGCGCGTATTCTCGGTCGCCCGCGCGCGGCGAGAGAGGTCGGTTGGGCGATGAGGTGCTGCCCCGATGGGTTGCCGTGGCAGAGGGTTGTCAAAGCTGACGGAACTGTCGCGGGCGGTGATTTTTCCGAGATGCGAAAGGCGTTGTTGGAAGCCGAGGGCGTTGTGTTTACACCCGACGGGCGGGTTGATATGAATTTGTGTTGTATAACATAGGGCAAGAGTTCTGCTCTTGCCCTACAGTTGTTCATATTATAGCTTCAAAAAACCTGATAATACAGCCGTCAATCGTAGTGACGCTACATTCATTTGCGCCCCAATTCTGAGGGGTGATTTCGGAAATTTCATGCCAGCCGTTTTTCAAAACAAATCGACGAAATTTCTCCAACCCTTGCACCATTATAAACCCGACGACACCCCTTGCGGATTCTCCCCGAAAAAGATGTATGCCCCGAAACGGTGTTAACCCCGACACAATCAGCTCACCCGGATAGTCGAACACACATCCATATTCCGCAACTCCATCGCTGTCCCTGCCCGCTATGTCGCCATACCAACCGAGCACATCACGAAACCATCTGCAAGTTTTTTCCATGTCCGGAGTAAAATAGACCGGAGCGTTTTCTTTGACGTAATAGCCTCTGTCGCTGTAAGCCTGCATATCATTTTTTGCGTCCATGTTTCCAATCCTCTCCTCGTTTAAAATTTGAAAGGTTATTTTTGGATATGGAGTCAGCGTTACTCCCGTGTCGCGCGCTGACGAGGGCGAAATGCCGTATTGACGACCAAACGCTCTGGAAAAAGCGGCAGGCGAATCATAGCCGTATTTTAAAGCAATGTCTATGATTTTTTCCCCGCTGTTTTGAATATCATTTGCCGCAAGCGCGAGTTTCCTGCCGCGGATATATTCTCCTAATGATTTATGTGTTATAAAAGAAAACAAGCGTTGAAATTCCCAAATTGAACAACCCGCCAATCTTGCCGCGATTTCCAATTTAATTTCACCGATCAAATTCTCTTCGATGTAGTCGAGCACATGGTTCATCTTTGTTTGCCAATCCATCTTATCACCTCACACCCTCATCGTAACAGAAGAAAACGAGGTTTGCTTTGCTTGCTTTGTAGTTTTCGGCAAAGTTATTCCGTGATGATTTCTGTATTAAAACGAAGCTTAATATGATGTGACATCTTAAATAAATCTTTTGTTTCTTCACGGCGGGTCGATATGGAAGCACACTGTTTAGGCGACTTATTCGATTCGGCGAGTGACGCTGACCCGCCCGCGATATTCATGCGTAAATACGCCCTCAATCTGCTTAAACGCGCTTCGGAAATATTTTACATCAGGGTAGCCAACCTTAACGGCAATACTTTCGTCATCAAAGCTTGTTTCGCGCATCAATCGCTTAGCGTTTCTCATTCGAACACTTAAAATATATTCATAAACGCTTTTCTTCTCGTTTTCACGGAAAATTCCGCCCAAAAACTCGCCTGTCGTCTCAAGCCTTACCGCTATTTCCGCAGGATTCAAGTTTTCATAATAACGTTCTTCGATAATAATTTTTGCCTTTTCCAAAATATCCAATCTGTTTCGCCTGCGAAGCTCGTTCATGTAGGCGCAATATTTTTTCAACGTTTTATTCAAATAATCTTCCGCGTCTTTTATGGTGTTTATATCAAGAATATCCTTAGACGGAAAAAACGCGTTAAACGGGTTGTCTTGAACCAAAACTATGTGCTGTTCGTCTGTGAAACGGTTGATTGAAACGATTATGTCAAGCACGATTTTTGACAAAAGCTTCGGAGGAAGAGAGCCTGATTCGGCGAGCGCGTCCATAAGCTGTTGAATAAGCGTCTTGCAATATTCATATTCGCCTGCCACGGCAGAGTATACGAGAGCATCCTCTTTTCCGATAGGATAACGATAGGTGATGTTATTTAACGGCTCGGCATATTGAAGCGGAATGACCGAGTTTTGACCCAGATGGTGTCTATATCTTGCCGCGGCTTCCGCTTCCTTGTATGAAACGGAGATGTCTGCCGCGCGTCTGTAGGTTTTTCCGACGGTTATGCTGACATCAACACGGCATTTAAGCGCAATGTCTGTTTTAATTTCACCGCAAAACTCAAGCATCTTCGGCAGAATTTCAGACCCGCCGACAATTGCTGCGATTGAATTGAAGCGATTAATAATAGCCGAACCCGAAAGCTTGCTCGATTTTCTCAGCTTTTCGTTTACAATATCCGATATTTTGTAAATCAGCATATGCTTTTCAACTTCATCGATTTCTTGCAAAAGGCTTGTGAAATTTTCTATTTTTATTATAAACACAGTGTAATCGGGTTTTAGGTCGATGTTGAAATATTTGAAGCTGTTTGTGATTTCAAGGTCGTCCGTAAGTCCGCCTTGGATAAGTGTCGACAAAAATTTATCTTTGAACAATTCGATATTTTTTTTATATTTTTCCGTAAAACGCTCTTTTTCAAGCTGAAGATTTTCTTTTTCGGCAAAGGTTTTTGCCGCGCGTGAAAGACTGCGTTCAAGCTCAGTCGGCTTGACCGGCTTATACATACGGTCGATTACGCCAAATGAAATAATTGATTCCATGTGCTCGGCATCGTTGTAAGAGCCGCAGAGAATAAAACGTGTGTCCGGGTGAGCTTCATATGCTTCGCGAATGAGCTGTTGGGCGTTTGCACCGAGAAGACTCATGTCTGCGACGACTAAGTCGGGACGCAACAAATCAAGTTCTAAAGCAAAATCCAACGGTGATCTTACATTTCCGACAATTTTAAAATCGGGAAATGACGTGTTGATATATGATCCGAAATTTTTTACGCATTCGGAATCCGCGTCTGCCAATAAAATTCTAAGCATATGGATAGACCTCCCCCACATTTTCTTACGCTTAATTATCGGTTATATTTCCTTATTTGTAAACAAATATTTTTTAAGAGGTGTTTATTTCTTCACGGCTCGAACAATAATTACGGCACTTATAATGACAAGCGAAATGGCAAGCAATCTGCCGACCCCTCCGAACGCCAGCGCGAACAGGGTCGAAGAAATTACACGAATCAAACCGATTGCAAAAATTCCACAACCGACATACAGTGTTCGCTTGCTTGAAGCTTTCCCGATCAAATAGATGGTCAAAAACGCCGCACCCATAAAAACGAGGAGCATTCCGAACGTGCTTATTCTAAGAAACACAGGAATGTCCTTAAGACAAAGAAACACACCGAACCAAAACATCATGCTTGCCGGAACCAGAAATTTCTTTTTGTTTTTGTCGAAATAGAGAATGAAAAATGCGATTGAGGGAATGAGAAAAAACATTGCACCGATGATGTTTAAAACCGCGCGATGTCCGATTATCGGGGACAGAAGCCAAGCGACCCCCGTGAAAGTTAAATAGCCGCCGAAAATGAGTGCCCAGCTTCGCTTTTTTGTTTTGTAGAGAAGCAAAAGCGCCATTCCTACAGATATGAAAACAAGCGAACCCATGTTGAAAATTCTCGCTCCGCGCGGTAAAAAAAGAGCGGCAAGTCCGATTATTAAAATAATTATTCCGAGTAAAATTTGATTTCTTTTTGAATTCATGCTAAATCCCACCGTTTTGCAGTTTTAAGATATAATAATATATACAAAACCGATGAAAAAAAGTCTGATTTCATCCGCTGTCATCCAGAACTGAAAGTAATGCGTCTGTTTGCGTTGCGATAGGGTGAACGAAACTAAGGAGCCTTTGCATAAACTTGCAATGAAATTGATTTTCAACTATCGAAATAATCAATTTATTTATGCACGCTGTAGGACAAGGGTTCTTCTCTTGCCGTCTTCTCCCCGTGTGATTCATCCAAAATATAAAAAAATCAGGCGATTACGAAGCTCTTTAAACTGCTGTAAGAACACTTCCCCGTCCGTCATTAAGATTGTAAAGAAATTGCCTTTCGCTGTTTATAAAATGCGGGCTTTGACCCGCAATAGACTTGTAACGAAATTGGAATCAGCTATTTATAAAATGCGTTGAAGCCCGCATTTTATAAATAGTAAAAGGTGATTTCGTTACAAGCTTAATGATGTCGTGAAGAGAGTAGTTTTGTGGATAACTTTTTGTGTTTGGAGATAATTCGGCAAAATGGTCTGTTCAGACACAAGCTCGAAATCGAAATTGTCTTTAAACCACGCGCTGTTTCAGCTCTCTTAAAGACCTTTTTCAACTAAAAACGCTGTAATTGCTGTTAATAACTTTTCGAATTGACCTCAAAGCCACATTGCTTCGTTGAAAATTTTAAAAAGTCATCGATTTTCTGTTTCGCAATCGTTTAGTAAACACTGATTAAGGTAACCTTACGAAAAACTTACAAAAGCAAAACGTTCGCTCCAAGCCATTTTTATTCGAAAGGCTACCTCTAAAAGTGTGCGAAATAGGGTTTTTCTAGGTAGCTTTCCGCATTCTCATTTGCTGATAGTTTTATCGGAAACACTTAAACGGTCGGCGATTTCCTGTTGTTTAAAGTCCCTGCTTTTTCTCAAAGCGGAAAGAAACTGCCCAATTTTATTCACATCCATAAATAAGAACCTCCTTTGATAATTATGAAACTATTCTACTTCTCGCGGAGAAAAAATGACAACAGCGTGTTAGCAGAATCGGTATGTGGAACGTAGAATGCTGCGTTTTCAAGGCAACAATATTAATAATCAGCAAAAAAAGTTGTTTTATTCTATTAGTTTGTGTTATATTTATTATCGGTGAGATTAAAATGACATATGACGTTATAATAATAGGCGGCGGTCACGCGGGCTGTGAAGCGGCTTTGGCGGCGGCGCGAATGGGCGCAAAGACAATAATGTTTGCAATAAACCTTGACAGCATCGCCATGATGCCGTGCAACCCAAACATCGGCGGCACGTCGAAAGGGCATTTGGTCAGAGAAATCGACGCGCTCGGCGGCGAAATGGGAAGAAATATTGATAAAACCTTTATTCAATCGAGAATGTTGAACAAGGGAAAGGGACCCGCCGTTCATTCGCTTAGGGCGCAGGCCGACAAGAAGCGTTATTCCTCCGAAATGAAGAAAACGCTTGAAAACACGGAAAACCTTGAAATTTATCAATCTGAGGTCGTCAATCTTTTGGTTGAAAACGGCGTGTTAACAGGCGTTGTCACCGAAATGGGAACGGTTTATCATTGCAAATCGGCTGTTATTTGCTCGGGAACTTATTTGAACGCGCGCTGCCTTTGCGGTGATGTTATTGTCAACAGCGGACCGAACGGTTTGAGAAACAGCGTCAAATTGACCGAAGACTTAAAAAACTTCGGGGTGAAGATGTTCAGGTTTAAAACGGGAACGCCCGCGAGAGTGGACAAGCGCTCTATCGATTTTTCAAGAATGTCGGCGCAGGAGGGCGATGAGCCTGTGACGCCGTTTTCCTTTGAAAACGAGAGCCTTTCTCAGATTGAACAGCAGAAATGCTGGCTGACCTATACAAACGAGAAAACTCACGATGTAATCAAGGAAAACATTCATCGTTCGCCGATGTTCAGTGGACTGATTGAGGGAACGGGAACAAGATATTGCCCGTCTATTGAGGACAAAATTTCACGTTTCGCAGACAAGGACAGACATCAGATTTTTATCGAACCCGAGGGATTGGAAACAAATGAAATGTATGTTCAGGGAATGTCCACATCGTTGCCTGAGGATGTTCAGCAAAAAATGCTGAGAACTGTTCCGGGGCTTGAAAACTGCCGAATAATGAGGAATGGATATGCCATTGAATATGACTGCATCGACGCGACACAGCTTTTGACGACACTTGAATTTATAAATATTAGAGGACTTTATGCCGCAGGGCAAATAAACGGTAGCTCAGGCTATGAAGAAGCGGCGGCGCAGGGGCTTGTCGCGGGAATTAATGCGGCGTTGGCGGTTAAAGGCGAAGAATCGCTTGTTCTTGACCGTTCAGATGCGTATATAGGTGTTTTGATTGATGACATAGTGGTTAAGGGAACAGCCGAGCCATACAGAATGATGACATCAAGAGCCGAATACAGGCTTTTATTAAGGCAGGACAACGCCGATTTGAGGCTTACCGAAAAAGGCTATAGAGCAGGGCTTGTTTCGCAGGATAGATTTGAAAGATTTTTGAAAAAGAAAGAAGATATTGCAAACGAAATCAAGCGTGTCGAAAAAGCAGTTATAACGCCGTGCGCGGAAGTGAATAAAATCCTTGAAAATGCGGGAACAACGCCGGTTTCGACAGGAATAGCAATGAGTGATTTAATAAAACGCCCCGAGCTTGATTATAATATGTTGAAAGAAATCGACCCACTTCGACCGAAATTGCCCGAAGCGGTAACCGAACAGGTCAGCATCAGCATAAAATATGATGGGTATATAAAAAGGCAGAACGAGCAAATTGAAAGATTCAAAAAGCTTGAGGATAAAAAAATCCCCGAGAACATAGATTATGGTAAGGTAAAGCACTTGCGAATTGAAGCTCGCCAGAAGCTCGCCACACACAAGCCCGAAAACATCGGTCAGGCGTCGAGAATAGCAGGTGTTTCGCCTGCCGACATTACAATGTTGATGGTTTATTTGACATAACACGGAGGCTCACAATTGAGTAAAAGTTATAATGAATTGATTTTTGAATTACCGAAACTTGACGGAAGACATACGGCAAAATCTTTTATTGAAGCAATCGCAGGAAACAGAATGGACGAAGCAAAGGGATTTTTGAGCAAAAAACTTCTTTCGGCAGGATCGGTCGATTTGAGCGGATTGTGGCGAATTGTTTCCGAAAGCCAAAATTTCAGATGTCTTAATTCGGCCGGAGGAAATAGGCGTTTCGGGGGAATTACAAAAAATTCGGTGCTGATGATGAAAGACATGCAAGCAGGGCAGCTTGTTCATTTGTATATGGTTCGAGAGCCGAGCAAATACGGCGCGTGGAAAATTTATGGAATTGAGAGTGAAGCAGAGTGAATACAGACTTGCTTGTAAAGGGTGCTTTAGAGTTTGGTATTGAAATAAATCAAGAGCAAATCAAGCTTTTGGCGAAATATAAGGATTTTTTGCTTGATTGGAACGAGAAGATTAACCTTACTGCGATAAAAGAAGAAGACGATTTTATTATAAAGCATTTTTTAGACAGCTTTTCAATATTTAAATGCGGGAATTTGCCTGTCGGGGCGAAGCTGATTGACGTAGGCACGGGTGCCGGTTTTCCGGGCATTCCTTTGAAAATTTTGCGCCCAGATTTGGATGTGCTTTTGTTGGATTCGTTGAATAAACGCGTGAAATTTTTGAATAACGCGGCGGACGAGATTGGTTTAACAGGAATAACCGCAGTTCACGGCAGAGCAGAGGAGCTTGGAAGAAACGCTCTGTATAAAGGAAAGTTTGATGTTTGTGTTTCGCGTGCCGTTGCCGAAATGAAAACCTTGTCGGAATATTGTCTGCCGTTTGTGAAGCAGGGAGGTTGTTTTTATGCGATGAAAGGCAGAGAAATTGACGACGAGCTGAACCGAGCGAAACCCGCAATTGCTGCGTTAAACGGTTCTGTGATTGACGTAAAAGAGATTAATTTACCGTTTAGTGACATAAACCATACAATAATTGTCGTAAAAAAATTCGCCAAACATCGGCAAAACATCTCCCAAAAACAAACAACATTCCATAAAAACAAGAAAAAGTAAGGGAATTTAGGCGAATTTTGAAGTTAACTTAATATTCGGAATAGTCGTGCAATTGACAGCCGAAAGAATCCTGTGTGCTAATATTTATGAAGCGGCAAATATTTCCCGAAAAATACCGCAATACAAAGGACGTGGTGTTAGCATGGTTACGACATTAGGCAATCAGGTGGTTTATCTTCCTGTCGACAAAATCAGCCAAAATCCCTATCAACCGAGAAAATATTTTGATTTGGCGGGGCTTAACGAGCTTGCGAAATCAATTAAAACATACGGCGTGATGCAGCCGATTTCGGTTCGGTGCATAAACGGCGTAAATTATGAGCTTGTGGCAGGAGAGAGGCGGCTTCGAGCAAGCAAAATCGCGGGGGTTGAAACGATTCCCGCTGTGATAATGTACATTACCGACCAAACGAGTGCAGTTTTGGCGCTTATAGAAAATTTGCAACGTGAAGATTTGAATTATATTGAAGAAGCAGAGGGTTATGTCAATTTGATTTCGGATTATGCGCTTACGCAAGAGCAGCTTGCGGCGAAAATCGGCAAAAGTCAATCGGCAATAGCCAATAAAATGAGAATATTAAAGCTTTCGAGACAGGTTCAAAAAATATTGATAGAAAACGGGCTTTCAGAACGCCACGCAAGAGCGCTTTTGAAACTCGGCGATGAAAATTTGCAACTTGAGGTTTTGGAAAAGGTTTTAGAAAGCGGGCTTACCGTCAAAAAAACGGAGGAGCTGGTTGAAACTGTTTTAAGAATTGGTTCAACAGAGGTGAAAGGCAGGATGACCGCCAAAAGAAAACGGCATTTTCAACCGCGCGTTAAGGATTTGCGTCTGTTCACAAACACGATTCAACAAGCGGTCGACATTATGAATGATTCGGGAGTAAACACAGTTTTCGACATCGAAAACAACGATGACGGGTGCTTTATTAAGATTTTGGTTAAATATTAGTAATAGATTAGGCTTAGAAGAGGTATTTTATGATTACAACAAAATGGTTTTACGGAAACGCGGAGCAGTTTAAAGACGCGTTTTACATAAGAAAAGTAGTTTTTATGGACGAGCAGGGCTTTTCAGAGAAAGAAGAATTTGACGGAACAGATGACGAGGCGTTGCATTTGGTTGTTTATGAAGCAAACGACCCGATCGCGACAGGGCGGATTATCACGATTGACGGTAAATGTTTTTTGGGACGAATCGCCGTTTTAGAGGAAAAACGCCGAAAATATTACGGTGATTTGGTGGTTAGAATGTTGATTCGCCGCGCGTTTATTATGGGTGCGGGAAAACAATATGCAAACGCGCAGACACGTGCGAAAGGATTTTATAAAAAATTGGGATTTATAGAAATCGGCGAAGTTTTTGACGACGGTGGGGTAGAGCATATACAAATGGAGCACGAAGGCGACATTGTCGGGGATTGCTGATAAGGTTTTTAGTCACAACCGATAATATTTTTTAAACCACCCGAATATACTTGTCATAACCAAGTGTTTTCGGGTGGTTTTTTGAAAGATGAAACGAAGAGTGTCATCAAAGTGGCAAGCGTTTATTCGGGAATAATCACGGGCGCAGGGTTTGCTTCGGGTCAGGAACTTTTTAAGTTCTTCGCGTCCTACGATTGGCTTGGCGTGTTCGGATTTATATTGTCCGGTGTGATTCTCGCTGTTTCGGGCTGGGCTGTAATGGACATTTGCGTTGTAAATTCCATAAAGGATTACAACACGTTTATAAAATTTGTTTTGGGGAAAAAGCTTGGAAATATAATCGATTTTGCAATTAGCATATTCATTTTTGTGCTTTTCTGCGCTATGCTTTCGGGTGCGGGTGCGCTTGGCGTTCAGGCGTTTTCTGTGTCGTTCGGCATTGGGGTGGTTTTTCTTGCCGCAGTTTGTTTTGTTGCGTTGAATTTTGATTTGAAAGCGATTATCAGGATTAATGTTGTTCTTGTGCCGTTGATGATAGCAGGCGGAATGTTTTTCGGAATTTACACTATGATTGTTGATTATCAGCCTGTTTTTCTCGGAACGGTCAAGAGTGGTTTCGTGTGGTCGGGCGTTGTTTACGCCTCCTATAATGTGATTACATCAGTGTCAGTTCTTTCAAGCATGGGGGGAATCGTCGTCACAAACCGCCGAATTGCAAAACGTGCGGGGCTTCTCGGGGGGCTTTGCATGAGTCTTTTGGGCTTGTCTTTTGTTGTTCCGCTAATCATCAATTTCGATTTTGCAAGTGTTTTAGAGCTTCCGATGCTTGGCCTGGCAGAACGGCACGGCGGAACGATAGAATTGATTTACATAATAATTTTGATTGCGGCGATTTTGACGACGGCGCTGTCTAACGCTTTTGCTGTTGTCGAGTGGATTAGAAACAAAACGGGGGTTAAGAAAATTTGGGTTAATATCGCTGTTTGCACTGTCGGAATCGCTGCCGCACATATCGGATTTTCTTCAATTGTAGGTAAAGTATATCCGCTTTTTGGATATATAGGACTTTTCGAGCTTGTTGCAGTAATTATTTGTTTTTTGTCGGGAACAAAACGGAAAAATTAGTCTTAATCGTGACACTAACCCCTCCGTCAATCGGCAGAAGTGCTGTTTCCAGACCGTCGGTTGAGGTTAATATTTTCAAAAATTCTCTCAGACGTGTGTGTTCTGTTCGCTGTCTTCTCGGCACTTCCAACCGTTCGGCATTAACGCCGCGAATCACATCGTCACATACCAAAAGCCCGCCGACCTTTAAAAGCCGCAGACAGTCGGGAAGAAAGTTGAGATATTGAGCCTTTGCCGCGTCGAGAAACACCATGTCAAAATGACCGTCAGGCTTCAACATTGGCAATATTTCACCTGCATCGCCCTCCAAAAGTGTAATCCTGTCGGAAACGCCGAGCTTTTTAAAATTTTCGCGTGCTTGCTCAATCATAAATTCATATCTGTCGATAGTGGTTATATGCCCGTTTTCAGGCAAAAATCCGGCCATTAAGGATGACGAAAAACCGACGGCACATCCTATTTCAAGAATTCGCGTCGGTTTATGCAAGCTTAAGAGAACGCGTAGCAAATTCGCTGTTTCGGGCGGGATTATCGGCAAATCCTCTTCATAGGCGCGTTTTTGCAATTCACCAAGCGCGCCGTTTTCAAGCCGTGTTATTTCGTTTATAAAGTCATTTTCCATATCAAAACTGTTGACCATATGCTTCCACAGCGTTCGAATACTCACCGAAATCGGCAGTAAACACGTGCTCATTTGTCGTTTCATCTTTTAATACAAAATATAAGTAATTTGTCGCCATTGGATTCAAGGCCGCCTCGATGCTCACCTCGCCCGGATTTGAAATGGGACCAATCGGCAAACCGGCGTTTTTGAATGTGTTGTAAGGCGAATCAACCTCAAAATCCGAATTCAACAGTCTGTCCTTGGGTTTGTCAATAACATACATAATCGTTGAAATCATTTCAAGTTTCATGCTGTCGTTAAGCCTGTTTTTAATTATGCTCGAAACAAGCGGACGTTCGTCGGCGCGTTTCGTTTCCTTTTCGATAATCGAAGCGATTGTGATAACTTGGTCGAAAGTCAGCTCCTGCTCCTCGGCTTGTCGGCGGTAATTCGCCGTAACCTCTTCAAATCGGTTAATCATGCGAATGATAAGATCATAGGGCTCCGGGTTTTCGGGAAGAAAGTAGGTGTCGGGGAATAAATATCCCTCAATTTTATTTGGACGTGTTATTCCTGCGAAAAATGAGTATTCAATCCCGAAATTAGTGCAAGCCTCAAGAAATGCTTCTTCCGTAAAATAGTCCTTGCTTTCAGCCAACGCGCCTATTTGTTTAAGAGAAAGTCCCTCGGGCACGGTAAAAGTAAGATGGTTTTCAGCGTATTGTTCTTTTTGGAGCGTTTCCATTATTTCGTTGGGTGTCATCGATTTGTTTAAATCATATTCACCCGCTTTAAACAGCTTATAAGTTCCATTCAATCTTGACTGAAACCAAAAAATATATTTGTTACTGATTAGGTCGTTTTCTTCCAGAATTTCGGCAATTCTTTCAGTCGAATCGTTCTCTTCAATTGTTATTGTGACAGGCAAGGGTGCGCCGCCCGCGGTTTCCTGCTCGACTATTTGCTTGCCGGTCGATATTCCTCTTTGAACCGCGGCAAAAACGAGAATGACGATAACAGCGACGACAGCAATGCCCGAAAATCCGCTTAAAATATTACCTACGATTTTAATGTATTGTTTCATGGCAGAATCAAATCCTTTATTTGTTCAAAATACTTTTATAAGCGTCGTAATATCTTTGACCCAATTTGTTTAAAGCCTTGTCACAAAAATGTATTATATCCTCGCGCATGTCAAAACCCTCAGGTGGAACATAGTTTATTCTCTTAAGGTTTTCGCGGTTCGATTCCAATCCGTCGGTTTCGACAAACGCGCCGCCGACATTTGCACAAACTCCTTTTATTGCTTCCACAATCGGCGCATAATCCCGTGCTTCTCGAATTTTCCAATCTTCGATAAAATCACCCGCGACAAATGGAAGATCAGGCACGTTAAACTCTTTGCGAACTAATTCGACAAGATTGTTCAAATGCTCGTAATGTGTTTTGCTATCCCAAACATTGCATTCGCTTTCACCTTGGTGCCACAAAAGTGCAACAAGCCTGTTTTCGGGGTTAAGAGCAAGGGCTTCTTTAATCATTCTGATCATTTGTGGATATAAATCACCCGTGACAGTCCAACGGTTGTCGTGAAAGCCCGTTCCGCCGACCGCTGAGCGAATCGTCAAGATTTTTCTGTCCGATTTTAAGTCGTTTTCTGCATATTTTTGGGCAAAGGAATATGAAAACTCACCCATGTGAACGCCGCAGTTCATCCAACCTGCCGCAGGAACGATTGAACCGTCGAAGAGATAATAACGGTGAAAGCTGTTCGTTGTAAAAAGCTCGGGGGAGACGATAACACCCCAACCCTCGGCGTTTGATTGTCCCGCCTGTATTATAATGTCGTATTTTTGGTTTCTTACATATGCTTCATAATATCTCAGACCTAACAAATACAAAGATTCATTGCAAAAATGAATTTTGTTGTTGTCGCCGTCGTCAATGCCGGATTTTTCTCTGTTCGATTTCAAATCGGAGGTTTCGACAAACGAACCGCCGAAATTCGTGCAAACATCCTTAATGGCGTTGACGACAGGCTCGCAAATCTCCATGTGTTCCTTTTTCCAGTCGAAAACGAAATCGCCCATGATAAACGGAAGGGCAGGGGAATTAAACTCGTTTTTGACAAGCTCGATAAGCCTGCTTAAATTTTTGTAATGATTTTCGTAGGAAGCGTTGAGGCAAGCGTCTGTTTCACCCTGATGCCACAAAAGCATGATAACTCTGTTTTCAGGGTTAAACGAAAGTGCCGTTTTCGTCATTTTAATCATTTGAAGAAACAAATCGTCCGTTTCATTCCAACGATTGTCCGAAAATCCCGTTCCGCCGACTGCCGAACGAATTATGAGAAGCTTTCGCCCGATTTGCAAATCGTTTTTTGCATATTTTTGCGCGAATGAAAGCGAGAGATCGCCGAATTTTATGCCGTCAAATTCGTGACAGTCGGCCTTGACGACAGACATGTCGTCATTAAGAAAAAACGATTTGTCATTATCGGCGAAAAGCTCGGGCATTGGCTCGAAACCACAACCCCACGCGTTGGATTGACCCGCCTGAATGATTATGTCGAACCTTTCACCTTTATAATCAAACATTGCCACAAGCCTCCGTTTTATTCTATTTCCATTATTATAGGCAATATCATAGGACTTCTTTGCGTTGTTTGCCAAACAAATTCCTTAAGAGTGTCTTTAATAACGTTTTTCATATAAGACCATTCGGTTATTTTCTTAGCCTCACATTTGGCAAGCGCCGCCCTGACAACGCCGCGGGCGTCCTCCATAAGGTTTTCCGACTCTTTCACATAAACAAAGCCGCGCGAAATAATATCGGGACCGGCAACAATCGTGCCGTAATCACGTTCGACAGAAATTACAACAATAATAATTCCGTCATTTGACAAAATTCTTCTGTCTCTCAGCACGACATTTCCGACATCGCCCACACCCAACCCGTCAACAAGCACCTGACCCGACGGAACAGGATTTGTTATTTTTGCGGTTTCGGCGGTAAGCTCAAGCACCTCGCCGATTGACATTACAAAAACATCGTCCTTATCCATTCCAAGCTGAACAGCCACGTCCTTATGCTGTTTCAAATGGCGAAATTCGCCGTGAATCGGCATTAAAAACTTAGGTTTTATAAGTGCATGAACCAGCTTTATTTCATCCTGCCGCGCGTGACCGGAAACGTGTGTTTCCATTATTCCTTCATAAATAACATCAGCACCTCTCAGGAACAATTCGTTTATTACTTTTGAAATCGACTTTTCATTTCCCGGAATGCTTGAAGCGCTGATTATAATCTTGTCGCCGTGTTTAATTTCGACCTGTCTATGGTCACGTGATGCCATTCTCGTGAGTGCAGACATCGGCTCGCCTTGGCTTCCCGTCGTTATTATAACGATTTTATCATCCGTATATTTCTTAATTTCGCTGATGTCAATAATAAGATTTTCGGGAGCGTTGATAAATCCGAGGTCTGTCGCTGTTTTAAATACATTCAACATGCTTCTTCCCGCAAACGCGACCTTTCTGTCGTGCTTAACAGCGGAATTAAGAATTTGTTGAATACGATGTATGTTTGAAGAAAATGTCGCGACCATTATTCGGCTGTTCGTTGTTTCGTTAAAAATGTTCTCAAACACAGCACCGACGCTTCTTTCGCTCATCGTATAACCCTTGCGCTCGACGTTGGTGCTTTCGCAAAGGAAAAGCAAAACGCCGTCTCTGCCGAGTTCGGCAAATCGTTGAAGATCAATAGATTGCCCTTGAATCGGCGTATAATCAATTTTGAAGTCGCCCGAATGAATAACCATTCCTATCGGCGTTTTAATCGCAAGCGCGACAGCGTCTGCAATCGAGTGAGTTACGGTTATAAACTCGATTTCAAAATTACCCAACTTTATTTTTTCACCCGCGCTGACGCAATTACGTTCGGTAGTGTTCAACAATCCGTGTTCTTTCAGCTTAATGTCGAGAAGCCCCAATGTCAACCTTGTGCCGTATACAGGTGCGTCAATTTCACGCAACAAAAATGGCGTTGCGCCGATGTGGTCCTCGTGACCGTGAGTGAGTATTATTCCTCGAATTTTGGATTTGTTTCTTATCAGATAAGTGAAATCGGGTATAACGAGGTCTATGCCGAGCATATCATCCTCGGGAAACGCCACGCCGCAATCGACGATTATTATGTCGTTTCCATATTCAAACGCGGTTATATTCTTGCCGATTTCTTGCAATCCGCCGAGTGAAAAAACTTTCAATTTACTTTTTTTTGATGACAAAAAATTTACACCTTCCTTTTTTTCAAACACAACAAAGAATCTTTACCCCTCTTGTTATTAAGAGCAAGATTCTTCGCCGCACTTATAAATATCATTGCAATTTACAGTTCAATATCATAGTCTTCGCTTCTTTGAGCGAAGATTTCGGCGATTCGTTCAAACTCGGCATCGTCCTCGATTACTTCATAAACGGCTTCGTCACCCTCTCCGGGAACTTCTTTTAAAATGATAGCTTCCGATTCGTCTTCCTCATCGTCTGCGACGTCTTCGTCTTCGTCAAACGCGCTGTCTGTCAAAAGAAGATAGGTAACGCCGTTATCCTCAATCTCGTCTACGATAAAAAATTCTACTTCATTGCCCTCTTCGTCTGTCATGATAAAAGAGCTTTCCATTTCTTCCATGTTTTCTAAACTTTCGTCCATTTTCTTTCAATCCTTTCTTTCAATCTATTATTTTATTTTTGCAACCTCTGAGCGAAAGCCACCTCTAATAACCCTGTTTCACACAATTTTAATTTTAAAAAGCCCCTCGGAATTCTCGCCGCAAAAACGCGGTGAGAACGCGGCTGAAAATTGTCGAAAACCCACCGACATTGGGTTCTTTATAACCCGGTCTTTTTCAAAATCAAAATCGGCTCAACAGCGTGTTTTTAGACGTGCCCCGGAAATCATCTCGCTCTGCTGTCTAAATAACCTTGTAATATTTGCGCCGCCGCCATTGCGTCAATAATCTCGCCGCGCTTTTTTCTTGATAAATCTGCTTCCAACATAATTCGTTCCGCCGCAAGCGAGGTCAGCCTTTCGTCAAAAAGGTGAATGATTATATTCGGAAATTTCTTTTGAAGCCTCTGTTGAAAAGCCCGCGTTTTTTCACAGCGCGGACCTTCCGTGTTGTTCATGTTTTTAGGATAGCCGAGAACAATGTCGCCAATGTCATATTCCTTGACATATGAGGCTATTTTCTCAAGTGTTTCCGACACATCGGTCTCGTTTTTTCGTCTGATTACGCACAGAGAACCTGCCGTCCACAAAAAGCCGTCACTGACGGCGACACCAACCGTTTTTTCGCCGAAATCCAATCCCAATGCCCGTTTTTGCATTATGAATTATATTTCAAATAGAACGTCACAATTTCCTCAAGAAGCTCGTCGCGCTCTAATTTTCCGATTAAGCCTCTCGCGTTTTTGTGTCCCGTAATATAAGTCGGGTCGCCGGACAAAATATAGCCCACGATTTGATTCACGGGGTTATATCCTTTTTCGGTCAGCGCCTTATAAACGTCGATTAGTACGGTATTCGCGTCAACTTTATCATATTTTTCAACAATATTTGTGAATTTATGCGTTTCTGTCTGGAAATTATTACTCATCGCTGCACCACTCCCCATATACATTGTAATATAAAACAACGCCGGTTGCAATCAATTTTTTATTTTCAAAGATTTCTCGGGTCAATCGAAATCATTGTTTTGCCTTTTTTCAATTCCGAGAACCGCCCGGATACATGCTCGTTCGCCGGTTTTACAACAAAATCCTCATCAACGGTTATTTCCATCGTCAAATTTTCACTGTCGATTTTAATGTCTAAGTTTCTCACCTCGCCGTTAATGTCAAACCCGAAATATTTGCGCCAAGCGGGCAAATCAAGGCAGTGAATCGGCTCGGGATGAACCACGCACAAATAGCCCTGAGACATTTTTGAAAAAACATTGAAGTCAGACGAATTAAACGGCGTGTCAAACTTAATCGCCGCGTCGCCGCAGTCGTGAAAAATGTTGTTGAAAACACGGGCGTCGCGGTTTGATCCGCCTCTTCCCTCGGACATTCGCCTTGCGACAGGTCTGCCGAAGAAGCCTGCAGCGTTGCAGTTTCCTATTAAATTGTTGAAAATATATGTCTCATCTGTTCCTTCAAGATATATTCCATAGCCGTCTCTTTTGCTCGTGTCGTGTGTGTCGTGCCAGCCGTCCATTTCACCGCGGCCGGGCATGTCCCAACCACACCAGCCTTCCGCGCCCCAAAGGATGTTGTTGTCGATCATAATGTGGGAATCTCGGTTGCATTCAAGGTAAATGTGCTCTCGGTTGTGGTTTCCGTTTAAGAAAAGATTCCCTGTTATGCGGTCATTTTTGTTGCCGTAATCAAGCCAAATGCCGTCGCAGCGATAGCAATCTCGGAAAATATTGCGCCTGATTAAGCTGTGTTTTGAATGATGAAGTTTAATTCCGCCTGATTCCCAGGCTCCCTCCATTCCCTGCCAACCTGTGTTTGCAAAAAGACAATCTTCAATCAGTGTGTTTTCGGCGATCATTCCCGCGATTCCGCAAACGCCCGCGTCTTTTATTGTTGTTCTGCGAATGACATTATAGCCGTGAATTTTTCCCTCAAGGGTCGGGCGTGTCCAGCATTCGTTTCCTGTGTCGATGCCAACTGCGTTTGACCAATCGACGACACAATCCTCGATAATAAAATGGTGCCCGCGGCTACAAGAAATTGCGCCACGCTGAGGAACAGGCGCGCCCATTGAAGCATGAGCAAACGTGAAGCCTTTCACTCGTATATAAGACAAAAACTGAGCGGGAACGAAGCATTGCTCTCTGCAAGTAAGCTCGATCAGATGGTTCTTCGGGTCGTCGTCGTTTTTCAAGCGAAAATGGACGGTTTGACCGTTTGTGTCCACCCAGTATGTGTTGTCGTTCGCTGTGAGATCGCAATAAAGCTGAACCTGACGCATCGGAACATTGTCAACAAAAACCATTCCACGTCTGTTCAAATAGGGTGTCGGGTCTGTTCCTTCAAAGCCTAGAAAAGCCCTGTCATGTAAAACATTTACCGCGCAGAACGGATTATATCCTTTAAAATCCTCAGGATTTAATTCCGTCGCCCAAACCTTAACACTGTCAGGAGCAGGTGCCCCCCAGCGTCCGATGCTCAAAATCCAGCCCTCGCTTTTGACAAAATCCGTCGCGACGACCGAAGCTTTTACGAAAACCTCATCGTCGCCGAACGTCTCATAACTAATCATTTTGTCGGCACTTTCGCCGCCTCTTGCGGGTTTAATCGTCTCGCGATAAGTTCCGCCGTGAACCAAAATTCTGTCGCCGACCGTTGCTGCTTGAGCCGCCGCGTTGATTGTCCTAAAAGGTGCTTCGGCACTTCCGTCATTGCTGTCCAATGCGTTGGAGTCGTTCTGATTAACGTGCAATTCCCGCTTGAAATCGGTCTTGCATTCCCAAAAGTCAAAATTTTGACCGTTTGGCAGAATTGAAGTTAAATCTTCCATTTTTTTCTCCTTATTTTATTATTTTTCCATAAATCGCCGTTTCGTCACAGCTCAACAACTTAACCGTTGCAAAATCGTTCGCGTTAGTTTTGCCGTTTGCCGCAGCTTCGGCATAAACAGGCATATAATTTGACGTATGCCCGAAAATTTTTCCGTCTTCTGTAATTTTTTCAACCAAAACGACGGCATCATTTCCGACGAATCCATTGAAAAACTGTTTTGAAAGATCGTTGCTTAAAGCTAAAAGCCTGTTCGTTCGTGTTGTTTTAACAGCTTTCGGAATTTGCCCCGACATTCGGCAAGCCGCCGTCCCTTTTTTCGCCGAAAATGGAAACGCGTGAAGCCTCATGAAACCGATGTTTTCGGTAAAAACAATACTTTTCTCGAAATCATAGTCGCTCTCGCCGGGAAAGCCTGCGATAATGTCAGCGGTAACCGATGCGTTCGGAAACGCTGTTCTGATTTTTTCGACAGCCGTTGCATATTGCTTCGTTGTATATTTCCTGTTCATATTTTTCAAAGTAACATCACAGCCGCTCTGCAGCGGCAAATGAAAATGGTCGCAAAGCTTAGGTAGCTTCTTAATCGAATCGAGAAATTCGTCGGTAATGACAGTCGGCTCAATCGAACTCAGCCGAACACGCTCGATGCCCTTAACGCCGTTTATGAGCGATACAACATGGGTCAAATCAATTTTTTCTTCATTCAAATAATCATCGCCGTAAGCAGACAAACAAATACCCGTTAAAACGATTTCTTTAAAGCCGTTTTCGGCAATTTTTTCAGCCTCGCGCAAAATCTCGGCTGACGGGCGGCTCGAAACCCTCCCTCTGACATAGGGAATGGCGCAATAGGAGCAAAAATTGTTGCAGCCGTCTTCGATCTTAAGAAAAACACGCTGCCTTTCGGAAAAACGGGACAGTTTGAGCGGCTCGTATTTAACGCTCGAAACATCCGACACAATTTCCTCAACACCCGATTCTGCTGCGTAATTTTCAACCGCCGAAAAAATTTTCAACTTATCTTTAACACCTGCGATGATATTAACACCGTCGATTTTTCTAACATCGTCGGGTGACGCTTGAGCATAACAGCCGGTTACAACAACAATCGCGTTCGGATTTTTCGTTTTCGCCCGCCGAATCATCTGTCTTGATTTTTTGTCGCTCAAATTCGTGACGGTGCAGGTATTTATTACATATACGTCAGCCACATTATCAAAGTCGGCTGTTTCATAGCCATTTTCGCAAAAAACCGACAAAATAGCTTCCGTGTCATAAAAATTCACTTTGCAGCCTAATGTCAGCGCTGCGACTTTTTTTGCTTTTTCAATTTTCATCGCCGCAAATCCGGACGCTTCGCCATCGTTCGCTCTAACGCCCTTTCCTTCCGCCATTTGTCAACATTTCCATGATGTCCCGACAGCAGCACCTCGGGAACCTCTTTCCCCATCCAAACGGGCGGGCGTGTATATTGCGGATATTCCAGCAACCCATCCGAAAAGCTTTCATCTTGCGCGCTTCCCTCGTTTCCCAAAACATCGGGCAACAGCCTCGCCACAGCGTCAACAATCGCCATTGCCGCAATTTCGCCGCCTGTCAACACAAAATCACCGAGCGAAATTTCGTCGGTTACAATTTCTTCTATAATGCGCTCGTCTATGCCCTCGTAATGACCGCAAAGCAAAATGACAGAACTTTTATTTTCAACATAATCCGCCAATTCCGCCGCTGTTTTCTGGGAAAACGGTTTCCCCTGCGGCGTCATAAACAAAACACGCGGCGTTTCCACCCCGATTTTTTCCTTAACAGACAAAAAAGCATCGTAAACAGGTTGAGGTGTCATAACCATGCCAGCCCCGCCGCCATAGGGATAATCGTCAACAGTCTTGTGCTTATTGGTGCTGAAATCGCGTATATTCACACATTCAACGCTGAGCTTCCCGCTGTCCGATGCGCGTTTAAGCATGCTGTGCATGAGCCCGCCTTCAATCATTTCGGGAAAAAGCGTTAAAACATAAAATTTCATATTAATCCATCCATCAGGTGAACGACCATCTTTTTTGAAGAAACATCGACACTCAATATGCAATCCTTAATCGCGGGAAGCAAAACGGTTTTTCCTTCCGCTGTGTTAACCGAATAAACGTCGTTCGCGCCTGTTTGAATAACGTCGGTTATCTCGCCCAATTCCGTGCCGTCGTCCGTTAAAACTTTCATGTCGTATAAATCGCGCATATAATATTCGTTTTCGCCGAGCGGCAAAGCAAATTCAGGCTCGATTTTTACCTCTGAACCTTTGAGTTTCTCGGCGGAAGTCATGTCGTCGATGCCCTTGAATTTTATAATAACAAATTGTTTATGATACCAAACACGCTCTATGTCAAAACGTGTCGTTGAATTGTTTAAATACAAAAGAACATAATCAAGCAAATCAAAACGCGAGGGATCGTCGGTCGACGGCATTACCCTCACGTCACCTTTAATCCCCTGCGTATTAACGATTGTTCCGATTTTAAAATAAGCCGTATTGTCAGTCATATTATCAGCCCGAAATTTCGACGTTAACTCTAATGTCGTTGTGAATCGCGGCGGCCTTGACGACCGTGCGAATTGCTTTTGCGATTCTTCCCTGCTTGCCGATGACCTTGCCCATATCATCAGGAGCGACGTGAAGCTCAAGATTTGTGGCATTATCCGCCTCGGTTTCAATAACCGACACAGCCGACGGATCGTCGACAAGGTTTTTAGCGATAACTGTTAAAAGCTGTTTCATATCGTAGTTGCTCATTATTACATGACACCAGCCTTTTTCAAAATACTTCTTACTGTGTCGGTAGGTTGTGCGCCATTGGAGAGCCATTTTTTAGCGGCTTCTGCGTCGATTTTGATGTCGGCAGGTTGTTTAACCGCGTCATAATAGCCGATTTCTTCTACAACTGCACCGTCACGCTGAACGCGAGCGTCAGCAACGACTATGCGATAGAACGGATTTTTGTGAGCACCTTGTCTTTTTAAACGAATTTTTAACATTTTTGTTCCTCCTTGTTTTTGTTGGTTTATATTTTGAAGTTTTGAATTAACAAAACTTTTGTTGACGTAGTCTATAAACACTTGCGCATAATGAATTTGTCATTTAAATCCTTATAAATTTGAAATTCATTTTTCTTGTACATCTCAATCGGTCCGCAAAAGTAATGAAATTCTTCTGAAACACCTCTATAGGGATACACTTCTATAAAATCATAATTTTCCGATTTTGAATCATCGCAAATTTGCATTAACAGCTGAGAGGCAATGCCTTTTCTACGGTGTTTGGGTGCAACGATGAAACACATGATTGATTTAATTTTTTTATTGTCTTCATCTGTCAATAATTCTTTTTGAGCTTGTAGTTTCTCGTAATTATTTTTGTCATTTGCATTAACCCAGCCCACAACTTCATTATCACAATAGGCTAAATAACCCTTTAACTTGCCGCTGTTAATAAATTCAATCGCAATCTGACGGCAATTTGACTCGATGCCCTTGGGAAGCTCCGATTCGGCAGCCTGGCACAAATGAGGTTCAACGCAATAGCAGCCGGACCAATCTTTATGATCGGCAAAAGCGATATTGTCAAAGAAAAACAAAAAATCTTTCAGCAAGTTGGGTGATAATTTTTTTATAACAATGTTCATGAATCGACAGTCCTTTCTTTTGTAACTAAAATGGCAGCTTCATTCCCTTGTTACCCTTGCCGCCGCCCATAAACTGCTTCATCATTTTCTTCATATCTTCAAACCTCTTTATGAGCTGGTTAACCTCCTGAATGGTTCTGCCGCTTCCATTTGCGATTCGTTTCTTTCTCGAGCCGTTCAAAATGTCGGGGTTTCGCCGTTCTTTCGGCGTCATCGACTGTATTATCGCTTCAACGTGAACTAACGCTTTCTCGTCGATTTGCGCGTCGTTCAAATTCATTTTTCCCATTCCGGGAAGCATTCCCAAAATGTTTTTTAACGGTCCCATCTTTTTCATCTGCTGCATTTGAGAAAGGAAATCGTCAAAGTCGAAATCAGCTTTTCTCAATTTTTTTTCAAGCCTGTCAGCTTCTTCCTCGTCTATCACGGATTGAGCCTTGTCTATAAGAGACAGAACATCGCCCATGCCGAGAATGCGTGATGCCATTCTGTCGGGGAAAAACGGTTCTAAATCGTCGAGTTTTTCGCCCATTCCGACAAACTTTATGGGTTTGCCCGTGATTTTGCGAACGCTTAACGCCGCGCCGCCTCTTGTGTCACTGTCAAGTTTGGTTAGAATAACGCCGTCAATTCCGATTTGTTCATTGAAACTTTCAGCCGCGGTCACCGCGTCTTGCCCTGTCATTGCGTCGACTACGAGCAAAATTTCTGTCGGGTGCGTGGTTGATTTTATTTCTTTAAGCTCAAGCATGAGGTCTTCATCAATGTGAAGCCGACCCGCCGTATCTATCAAAACTATGTCATGGTTGTGCGTTTTGGCATATTCAACGCCTTTTTGCGCGATAACAATCGGGCTTTCGTTCGTTCCCATTTCGAAAACGGGAATGTTATAGTTTGCGCCGACCACCTGAAGCTGTTTAACTGCCGCGGGACGATAAACGTCACACGCGACCAAAAGCGGACGTTTTCCTTGTTTCTTCAGCTGCCCTGCGATTTTACCGGTCGAGGTGGTTTTGCCCGCGCCCTGCAAGCCGACCATCATGAAAACCGTCGGCGGATTTTGCGAAAACGTGAGCTTTGCCTGCGCCGAACCCATAAGCTCGACCAGCTCTTCATTAACAATCTTAATAACCTGTTGTCCAGGAGAAAGGCTCGACATAACGTCTCCGCCGATTGCCTTTTCGGTCACTGTATTTATAAATTCTTTAACTATTTTAAAGTTTACATCCGCTTCCAACAGAGCCATGCGAACCTCGCGCATAGCCTCCTTGACATCTTTTTCAGTCAGCCGACCTTTGCCGCGAAGATTTTTGAAAACGTCGTTAAGCTTCGATGATAATCCTTCAAACGCCATGTTTACTCACCCCAAATTACTTCTGAAAATCCTTTTAAAATCATTTCTGTGTCGGTAAATTCTTTAATTTCTTCAAATTTCAACACAGCAGCCTTGTGTTTGCCGAAAAGATTCAGCTTTTCTTCATATTCACAAAGGTTTTTGACGGTTCGTTTTAGCAAATCCCAAACCGCAGGGCGCGAAACGCCTGTTTGCTCGGCTATTTCGCCAAGAGACAAATCATTTAGATAATACATCTCGAAAAGCTCTCTTTGCCGCTCTGTGAGCAACACGCCGTAAAAATCATATATATTGGTCAGAAACAATCGTCTTTCCATAAGCCGCCTGTGTATAGTAATTTTGCTTAACAGGTGAAAGTTTATATTATGCGAGGAGATTTGTCAAGAAAAAATTTCATTTTTATTCTGTTACAATGATAAAATTATCATCATTATAAATGAACTCGCAATAATAAACGTATATGTTGCATTTGTCGAAATTTTAATCCATAAATCTGTTGAATTAAATAAAACCGATATTACAAAACCGAAAAGCAATAAAAAGAACATCAAATATGCGAATATGAGCGGTATTATGTTGTAAAAATATGAATAGATATGATGTGAAAACAATAAATAATACACCATTGGTAATAGACTTGAAAACAAAAGTGGTAGTTTCTTGATTTTCAAGGATTGTTCAAGCCTTTTAAGGCTTTTCCAAAGAGACAAGATATGGAAAACGAGAACCGGTATCCCGATGATTATATAAAAATACGTAAGTATATAAGCAACCATGCCGGGAAACAGCGAACTATCTTCTGCATCAACAATGTATATTGTCAACAGAGCAGAAATGATAAACCAGGAAGAACTCAATATTAACTGCGCCCATTTTAATTTCTTTATCGATTTTATTTGTAATGGTGATTCATTCATTGTATATAATCTCCTAAAAAATAAAAATGCCAACCACAGCCGCAGAAATAATTATAACAACAGGATTAATCTTAAACTTATAAATTGCAACAAACGCAACAACAAAAATCGCCGCAGACCTTAATTCAACAGCGTCGATGTTGATTGCATTCGGGAAAAATTCTTCCAGCGCAAATGTGATGCCGGTTGCGGCAATCAATCCGACGACCGCAGGACGCAGCCCATTAAAGATGTTTTCAACGTGCTTAGATTGTTTGAATTTCGTCAAAATTCTCATGACAAGCATAACAAATGTAAACGATGGAAGCGCAACGCCCAGCGTGGCGGCAAAAGCCCCTGCGATTCCCGCTTGATTATAACCGACGAAGGTCGCCATGTTCACGGCAATCGGTCCGGGTGTAACGTTTGAAATCGCCAAAATGTCAGCGAAGCCCGATTCTGTGAGCCATCCGTGAGCGACAGCTGTGTCACGAAGAAGTGATGCCATTGCATAACCGCCGCCGAAAGTGAACGTGCCTATTTTCAAAAACGACAGAAACAACTCAATTAGAATAATCATAGACGTTTCCTCGTAATAATCAGCCCGTAAATTAAAGAGATAATCCCGCTTGCGATGATAATATACACAGGTGAAATTTTCAAAAACAAAATGCAGACAATCGCCGCGAACATTAAAACATATTGAAAAACGTCTTTGACAGACGATTTAGCGAGCCTTAAAGTTGCGGCGAAAATGAGTGCCACGACGACGGCTCTTGCCGCTGTAAAGGCGCGTTGAACAGCTGCTATTTCGGCGAATTTGTCAAAAAATGCGGCTATTAAAATGATTATGACAAGTGATGGCGTAATCATGCCGAGCGTTGCGGCGACGGCGCCTGCCACACCTGCGGCTTTGTTTCCGACGGCGGTCGCAGTGTTTATTCCGACAACGCCGGGAAGAGATTGCCCAACCGTTATAAAATCGGACATTTCCTCGTCACTTGCCCATTGCTTAACATCAACCGCCTCGCGATGGATAAGCGGAATCATCGCTTGTCCGCCGCCGATTGTGAATGCTCCGATTTTTAGGAATGATATATAAAGAGATATTAATTTTTTCATGTTTAACATTTGTTACCTCAATAATCCTGCAAATAAAACCCGTTCGGTGTCAAATCGCCACATCGTCCGGGCTTTTCTGTTGCCAAATATTTCCGCGCGGAAAAACAAACATCACATTTAGACGCGTAACCCTCGGAAGAAGGAACAAATCCTTCCGTCACGGCAAAGTTATACAATCCTTCAAGGCCGTTAGAGCATAATTCTGACACAACAGGATATTTCCCGGAATCGAGCGGTTTGTCGATGTCCTCAATTAAAACGCCCATTCCCGTGCAACTCGGTGGCACATATATTTCGAGAAAATCGACATGAAAATGATTTGAATTTAGAATTTCACGGCACGGCTTGCCGCTCAAGAAATGCTCGACAGGCTTTCTTGCCGCTGTTTTTCTTACGATGTTGAGCGCCCGACCGTTAAAGCTCATGCCGTATTCCTTTGCACATTCGGCGATGGCGTCATAGCCGAGCGCCTGTTTCAATTCATCGGGCGTGTAAGTTTTTGTTTTATCTAACTTCGAAAGAATCGGCAAATAGCGTTGCTGCCACACAAAATAGCTTGCCCCGATTTCTTGTAGCATATTAATGAGCGTTATGTTTTTCCAAAAAGGGACAAAAGCGACATGAAAAGGATCGGCAGAGACCATAATCGTCGCGATTTCGTCGCCAGCCTCGATTACTTCCTCAAGCACGGCTTTGTCACGCTCGAATTTGCCCGTTATCCATGCGGCGTTTGTTTCGATATAATCCAATTCAAGGCCGCTTGAAAGAATAGCTTTAATCAGTCCGACCAAGCCCTTGACATTTAAAAACGGCTCGCCGCCGCCGATGTGAACGCCCGAACAGCCGAGCGAGCGCAGCTTTAGGCATATCCTAAAGGCTGTTTCCTCCGTGATATAGCCGGGTTCGGCGGTTGGCGAGCTTCCGTAAAGACAGTGACCGCAAGCGGCGGGGCATCGGTAGTTCGCGATGATTCCGCCCGAAGAAAGAGTCTTTTTATTCATTTCCATATCCCTTTGGATTGTTTTTATGCCAATTGAAAGCAGTCTCGATTATCTTTTCGAGCGCGGCAAACTTGGGTTTCCAACCAAGCTCGGAACAAATCTTTTCGCTTGAAGCAATTAAAACGTCGGGGTCTCCTGCCCGACGCGGACGAACTTCGTGCTTTATGTCGATGCCGCTGACTTTTTTTGCCATGCTCAAAATTTCCATGTTAGAAAATCCCGCGCCGTTGCCGAGGTTATAAACCGAGGAAGCGCTGCCGCCGATGAGCTTTTCGACCGCCAAAACGTGGGCATTTGCCAAATCGGTAACATGGATATAATCACGAACGCACGTTCCGTCGGGCGTGTTGTAGTCATCGCCGAAAATGCCGACGGTTTCGCCGTTTAGAGCCGATTTTATAACGCATGGAATTAAATGTGTTTCGGGACGGTGATCCTCGCCGATTTTGCCGCTCAAATGCGCGCCTGCCACGTTGAAATATCTCAATGCGGCATAGGTTATTCCGTGGGCTTCATCCGACCATTTCAAAATTTTCTCGGTCATGAGCTTCGACTCGCCATAGGGGTTGATTGGTATTGTGGGCGAATCTTCATTAATCGGCACGATTTTCGGAAGCCCGTAAACAGCCGCGGTGGAGGAAAAAACGATGTGATTCACATCGTTGTGTTTCATCGCTTCAAGCACGTTCATCGCGCCCGACACGTTGTTTTCAAAATATTTCAGTGGATTTTCAACACTTTCGCCGACCTCGATATATGCCGCGAAGTCAATTACGGCGTCGAATTTAAATTGTTTGAACAAATCAGAAACAAAAACCTTGTCTCGCAAGTCACCGACAACCAGCCGTGAATCGCCTGAAACCGCTTGTTTATGTCCATATTCAAGGTTGTCGGCGATTACAACCTCATATCCTTTGTTTAAAAGCTCAATCACGGTGTGACTGCCGATATAGCCCGCCCCGCCGCATACAAGTATGGTCTTTTTTGCCATTTTAACCTCCTGAATTAACTCGATGGTTATTATCCATTATTTATTATATACCGAATAATACGTGAAATCAAATTTTATTTTATGATATGGCGTTGATTGCGGGGTTGGTGTGTGGTATTATTAGGCTGTGTGGAATTGGTCGAGTGAATTTGTTGGAAATTATTAAAATTGAGTTGCGTAGGTGTGCCTTAGCTCGTGTAAGCGAATTTTCATGATGAATGTCACTAATGAAGAATTATATTAGAGGGAGAAGGCATATGAACGAACTTGTCAAATTTGAAGTCATCAAATTACCGAAGCTCTGGATTATCGGGAAGGATCTTCGTTACAGTGATGCTGCATTGAATCACGGCGATAACCGGCTTCCGGCTTTTTGGGACAAGTGCTATAAAGAACGTGTTTTTGCTCCCCTTGAAGAACAAATGGCGTATATTTTTGATGCTTCACATGCAGGTGTTTTTCTGGATTGGTATTTAGGCGACGGTGACTTTTCGTATGTCGTCGGGATGCTGATGAAAGAAGGCGCGGCCGTTCCGAAGGGATACTTCGCACGCGAATTGGAAGAAACCGACGCGGCGCTATGTTGGGTTAAGTGCAAATCAATAACCGAAATACGCACAGTTCCCTTTGAATCGACAGCCGAGGCAATCGGAAAAATCGGACGCAGCTGCGCAAACATGAAATGGTGTGCAGACTTATATCATCGCTCGCGTTCCACAGTGCCGGACGAAATTGGCAACGTTATTGTGGAATGTTATATCCCGCTTGATTAGAAAGGAGGAAAAATATATGGCAGAGCAAAGAATCGAAAATGTAATCAATGACGTTTTAAAAGGTGATGCAAAGGAACTGGCATTGGAATTTGCCGCGTATTTGCGGGCAAACGAAATACCGATAGAGGACTCCGAAAACTATTGGGATGTTAAATACAATGACAAAACGGTGTGCTATATATTCATCAATGGTTCCAATGAAAAACCCGGGCCGTGGACGATTTGGTCAGACCAAGAAACCGGCACGTGGATCGCATGGGCGGATGGCAAGAAACCCAATAACTGCCACGATTTTTCTGTGGATGGGGATATCAAAACCATTGCATGGGCAAATGCGAATTTCTGTGAAAGTTGCGGCGGCGATTGCAGCCCTGGCAAGCAAAAAGCGATACTTGGCAAAACTTTTGAGAATGTTTGCAGTTCTGCAATTGCATTTACGAATCCCAATGCCGACATGGTGCGATGTGCCGAAGAAATGGTGAGGATGAGAAAAACCGATATTCTGGCTGGTGAGTGAAAATTTCCGTGTAGTTCGCGCAGAAAAATAGTTTGTCTGGACTTGACATTAGCGTGGCGCAGGTCGTGAAAACAGGAGAGAGGCTACTATGAATGTAATCGACATTTTAAAAGAAACAAACAGAAAAATGTTTTTAAATGAAACATTTGAAGATTTTGAGAAAAAAGAAATTTGCAATACTCTTTTATATGTGAAAAGTGATGAATACACTGTCAGCCGATTTCACAAAGGAGTGAGAGCGCCTGATGACGGAAGGATGCTGTACCCTCAATTTTTTATACCGCCATATAATGATGGAAAGAAGCTGAGATTAGTAACAGGACAGTTACCAAAAACGCAACTGTTGTCCTCGAACCATTATGAACTTGAAATTTTGCGCATTTTAGCGTTATGGGATAACAGTAATCCTATAGTAAAGCACATGTTAAATGAAACGCTAAAACGGCTTGACACAACTTGCTTTGCTCATTTCTGTTCAACCGGTGAATGTGTCGGTGCCGGCATTACTGTTTTGCGTTTACTATCTGTTTTATCGCCAAAAGATGAAAAATGGATTTGCGAAATATTAAACCCTTTAATCAAGCAATATAATGGCGGACATAACGGAATGGCGGCAACGAATAATAATGTTCCTGTGTTTTATCTTTATTCTGTTTTGCCGGATATCGCAAATGATGCTTGTCTTACGTTGGTTGAACAGCGCAAGAACTGGATAATTCATATGCTTACCAGAGGGAACATAACAGGACCTGCCATTCAGGATACATATAATGTGATGTTGCTATATATTTTGAAAAATGCATTAGCCATGTTACCTGAGTATGCTTTTATGAAAAGCAGAGAAGTTTATATTTCTGATAAAGATAATCGCTGCTATTGTGACATAGAGTAAAAAATAAAAAATTGTGTCTTGGTCTTGACATATGGGTGGCGGAGAGCGTGGAAGCGGATAACAAATTAGAATTTGTCGGTATAAATGAGGTGAATACTATGGATAAAAAAATTAATTCTTGCATTTCATTTTATAAAGAGCAGGTCAATAAAAGTGATATTCAGAAGACATACATGTTTTTATTAAGGTATTTAATGCAAGTGAAGGCAAGTTTTGAAAAAGCCTTTTCAAAGAAATACTCATGTGGATACGTTTCGCCGGGATATATGGATTATTCGTATTTTTCTTTTGTCAACGAGTATCTTAGAGGCAAAAGATTGCGATTTGGAATAGTGCTAAATCATAATGAAATGAGATTTGAACTTTGGCTCATGGGGCAGAATAAAGAAATTCAAAA
>JGI994J12354_10000326_pt1 | contig 46964 bp, 44 predicted proteins | sample IntmicLarv3ML3BL_FD_12354 | JGI IMG/M metagenome (IMG submission 12354) | reverse complement strand
CAGTTGTCCACAGTTTTGGCGAAGTGGTATACTTGAATTGTGTGCTAGTTGGCAGTATAATATGGTTTGATAGTCAAAATGTTTAATAAAGAGGTGGCAAAATGAAGAAAATTGGTTTTCGTAGTACTTATGATGTTTGGACCTCTCACATCGTGTTTTGCCCAAAAAGAGTATGAAAATTTTGAAGAACTCAATAATGGGGCAGATATTAGACAGGGTGACATAACATATTCGTTTTTTAGTGTGGTTCCCGATGTTGAACTGAAAGGAGAACAAATTGGCATTGTAGATGGTGATAAAACACACAAAATATATTCTTCTGATGAATGGATAATTGAGTATCATGATATGATAATGTCAATATATATTCTATATAAAGCAGATACAGTAATGGAAATACCTTCCGAATTGCAGTTCCAAGAGGATATAATGATAAAAAATTCCTAAAGATTGGCAAGGAGATAACAATGATTTCAGAAAAAATGTATGAATTAGGGAGCAAACGCTCAGTTATAAGAGAACTTTTTGAATATGGCAAAAAGCGTGCCGCGGAAATAGGAAGTGAAAATGTTTTTGACTTTAGTCTTGGAAATCCAAGTATTCCGGCACCAGAGAGTGTGAAAGAGGCTATTTTGGATTTGGTTGAGAACACAGATCCGATTGCCCTTCATGGATATACCTCTGCACAAGGTGATTTAACTGTGAGAGACACAGTTGCCAAACATATTAATGGGATCTCTGAAAAATGTAATGTAACTCCTGATAACATATATATGACTTCGGGTGCGGCAGCATCACTGAGTATTTGTCTGAAAGCAGTTATAGTACCAGAGGATGAAGTGATAACATTTGCTCCGTTTTTCCCAGAATACAGAGTGTTTGCAGAGGCGGCAGGCGCAAAATTTTCAGTGATACCTCCAAATAAAGAGGATTTTCAAATTGATTTTGACATTTTGGGGAAATCAATTTCTGAAAAGACAAAGGCAGTTATCATTAATTCACCAAACAATCCATCAGGAGTGGTATATTCAACTGAAACAATCAGTAAGTTGTGTAAAATCCTCACTGAGAAATCAAAACAGTATAATCACAGTATTTATCTTATAACAGATGAGCCTTACCGCGAACTTATATATAGTAATGACAAACTTCCTTATGTTCCGGATTTTTATGATAATACATTTGTATGTTACTCCTACAGTAAATCGTTATCGCTTCCTGGTGAACGAATAGGATATATAATGGTATCACCGCTTATGAAGGAGTGGCAAAAGGTTTATGCGGCGGTGTGCGGGGCAGGCAGAGCACTTGGTTATGTTTGTGCGTCAAGCCTTTTTCAAAGGGTAATTGCCAGATGTATAGGCGACACTTCTGACATTTCGGAGTATCTTGAGAACAGAAATTTTCTATATAATAGTTTGAAAAATATGGGGTTTGATTGTGTGAGTCCATCAGGTGCATTTTATTTGTTTGTGAAATCGCCAGAAGAGGATGCAAATATATTTTGTGAAAGAGCAAAAAAACACGAAATTCTGATAGTTCCAGGAGATGATTTTGGCTGTTCTGGTTATGTTAGAATAGCATATTGTGTAAAGCGCGAAAGAATAGAAAAGGCACTTCCTTCTTTTGAAAAACTGATAAATGAATATAAATAAAAAGTTGTTGATTAAATATGTGCATTTGGTGTAATATAACTAAGCAAAAGATTTTTTTTATGAAAGGGAATAATAATATGAATAAGATTTTAAGAACATTTATCGTATTTGTCATTGTAATTGTCCTTGCATTTGCTGTGGGTTGTACACCAAAGGATGAAAATCCTGATGATTCAAAAACGACAGTAACAGCATCTACAGAAACTGACAAACCAACACCGACACCAGAAATAACACCGACACCGGATGTTACTACGGCACCACCAATACCAGCAACAGCAGATATTGAGATTTACACAGCTAAGAACAATACCTTTAAAATTGGTATACCTAAAGGTTGGAAAGAAAATGAAGCAAATACAGAAACAGATATAACAATAGAAAAAACGCAAAAAGAAGCAATGAATATAATTATAGGATCCAAAAATGAAAGTTTCTCAAAGTATACAGAGGAACTTTTGAAGCAGGGAATGGAAATAAATGGCGCAGAAAATGTCGATGCTAAAAAGATAACAGTTGCTGCTTGCACGGCATTTAGAATAAAAATGGTTGAACCAGAAAATAAATTTTTTTTTTTTTTTTTTTTTATCACATTTGCTGGAACTGTAGAAGATATAGAAAAGCAATGTATGGAAGCATTTGAACTTATCCAATAACTAAAATAAGTACAAATAGACCTAAAACAAGAACAAGCAGTTGATTTTTTTCAAATCAGCTGCTTTTTTTTCAAAATACACTATGCACGAAAAAATTTTTCTGATATAATAGTCCGAATGAAAATTTTAGGGATTTAGTTAAGTTAAGGAGGCGCATTTATGAAGAAAAGAGATGACATCCACAAGGTACTAATTATAGGGTCCGGACCAATTATTATTGGACAAGCCTGTGAGTTCGACTATTCAGGGACGCAGGCATGTAAAGCACTTCGTAAGTTGGGTTATCAAATAGTACTTGTTAATTCAAATCCAGCAACAATTATGACAGACGCAGATACCGCTGATATTACTTATATTGAACCGTTGAATGTTGAAAGGCTTACACAGATTATTGAAAAAGAAAGACCAGATGCACTGCTCCCTAATTTGGGCGGACAATCCGGTCTTAATTTATGCTCAGAACTTGCTAAAGAGGGTGTTCTTGAAAAATATAATGTCAAGGTTATAGGTGTTCAAGTTGATGCCATTGAAAGAGGCGAGGATAGAATAGAATTTAAAGAGACCATGGACAGTCTTGGTATAGGTATGGCAAAGAGTGAAGTTGCGTATACCATAGACGGAGCAGTGGAAATTGCAGAAAACCTTGGATATCCGGTTGTACTTCGTCCAGCATATACAATGGGCGGCGCCGGTGGTGGTCTTGTATATAACATAGAAGAATTGAAAACGGTTGTAGAGAGAGGTTTACAAGCGTCACTAGTAGGACAGGTTCTTGTTGAGGAATCAGTTCTAGGATGGGAAGAGCTTGAACTTGAAGTGGTAAGAGATTCTACAGGAAAAATGATAACAGTATGCTTTATTGAAAATATAGATCCCCTTGGAGTACATACAGGAGACTCGTTCTGCTCCGCACCAATGCTTACAATAGCAGAAGATGTTCAAATGGAGTTGCAGAGACAGGCATACAGCATAGTTGATAAAATAGAGGTTATCGGAGGAACAAACGTACAATTTGCAAGAAATCCGGTTGACGGCAGAATTATTGTAATTGAGATAAATCCTCGTACATCACGTTCATCAGCGCTTGCGTCAAAAGCAACAGGCTTCCCGATAGCACTTGTATCTGCAATGCTTGCGGCAGGACTTGATTTGGCAGATATTCCATGCGGAAAATATGGAACACTTGATAAATATGTTCCTGACGGAGAATACGTTGTAATAAAATTTGCAAGATGGGCGTTTGAAAAATTCAAGGGCGCAGAGGATAAGCTTGGAACCCAGATGAGAGCTGTGGGAGAGGTTATGAGCATAGGAAAGACCTACAAAGAAGCCTTTCAGAAAGCAATCAGAAGTCTTGAAATTGGCCGCCACGGACTGGGAGGGGCAAAGAATTTTTCAAGCAAAACAAAGGAAGAACTTCTCACAATGCTCAATGTAGCCTCAAGTGAAAGACAGTTTATAATGTATGAAGCGCTGAGAAAAGGTGCAACAATTGAAGAGATAGAGGCACTGACAAAGATAAAACCGTACTTCATAAATCAGATGCTTGAATTGGTGCAGGAGGAAGAAGAAATTGCAAAAGGTAAGGGTCAGATTCCGCCAGCAGATGTTTTGAAAAACGCAAAGAAAAATGGTTTTTCGGATAAATATTTAAGTCAACTTTTAGCTGTAAGTGAAGAGAGCCTCCGTGAGGAGAGGGAATTACAGGGAATTACAGAGGCTTGGGAAGGAATTCATGTAAGCGGAACAGAGGATTCTGCATACTATTATTCAACCTATAACCTTGAAGAGGATAAAAGCCCTGTGAACAATGAAAAACAAAAGGTTATGATTTTGGGCGGCGGACCAAACAGAATAGGTCAGGGAATAGAGTTTGATTATTGTTGTGTTCATGCGGCTTTTGCGCTTAAAGAGCTTGGCTTTGAAACTATAATTGTAAACTGTAATCCTGAAACTGTTTCAACTGACTATGATACTTCGGACAAGCTTTATTTTGAGCCGCTGACACTTGAGGATGTTCTAAGTATTTATGCAAAGGAAAAACCTATTGGTGTTATAGCACAGTTCGGCGGACAGACACCATTGAATCTTGCGGCTGATTTAAAGAAGGCAGGGGTTAAGATTTTAGGAACTACTCCTGAGACCATTGATTTAGCAGAGGACAGGGATTTGTTCAGAGAAATGATGGATAAGCTTGAAATTCCTATGCCTGAATCAGGAATGGCAGTTACAGTTGATGAGGCAGTTGAGATTGCGACAAGAATAGGTTATCCGGTAATGGTAAGACCTTCATATGTTCTTGGCGGACGTGGAATGGAAGTTGTGCATGATGAAGAGAGTATAAGATTTTATATGGCGGCGGCAGTTGGAGTTACTCCGGACAGACCGATTTTGATAGATAGATTTTTGCACAATGCAACTGAGTGCGAGGCGGATGCAATAAGTGATGGCACAAATGCTTTTGTTCCGGCAGTTATGGAGCATATAGAGCTTGCAGGAGTACATTCTGGAGACTCAGCGTGCATACTCCCTTCTCTCAATATTTCAAATGAAAATCTTGCGAAAATAAAGGAATACACTGTTAAAATTGCTAAGGAGATGGGTGTTTGCGGACTTATGAATATGCAGTATGCTATTGAGGATGACAAAGTGTATGTGTTGGAGGCAAATCCAAGAGCATCAAGAACAGTGCCGCTTGTTTCAAAGGTTTGCAATATAAATATGGTTAAGCTCGCGACACAAATAATGACAAACAGTATAACAGGAAATAAATCACCTGTACCGGAATTAAAGGAGCGAATCTTTACTCATTATGGAGTTAAGGAATCGGTATTCCCATTCAATATGTTCCATGAAGTGGATCCGGTACTGGGACCCGAGATGCGCTCGACTGGTGAAGTACTTGGTATTGCAAAAACATTTGGGGAGGCTTTCTATAAATCACAAGAGGCTACAAAGGTGAAACTTCCTATGAGTGGAGCAGTGCTTATAAGTGTAAATGATAGAGATAAGGATGAGTTACTAGAGGTTGCTCGTGGTTTCCATGAACTTGGCTTTAACATTTTTGCAACTAAAGGTACTCATGCTGAGATTATGAAAAATGGTATTCCTTCAAAGCTTGTTGAAAAACTCGGTGAGGGTCGTCCGAATGTTCTTGATGTAATCGCAAATAAAGAAGTTAGTATGATTATAAATACTCCGAGCGATAAAAAAGGAAGCGAAGACGACAGCTATATAAGAAAGTCAGCAATAAGAGGTCAGATTTCATATATGACAACAATGGCTGCGGCAAAAGCAACTGTTGCAGGAATAAGGGAAGCGAAAAATTCATCTCAGTTTGAGGTGAAGTCATTGCAAGAGTTTCATGCAGAGATAAAGTAATGTAGGTGAAAAAGTAGAGTGAAATATGGAAAACGGAAATGGGTGAAAACCCGTTTCCGTTTTTTTGTGGCAGAGTTTAATGCGGGTTCTCATCAGGACAAAGAGCTAAGTGGGAGAATGTCCTGATGAGAAAAAAGAAAAAAGGCAAGTGGTTTCAGGTGTAGCAGAGTTTAAGGTGGATTCTCATCAGGACAAAGAGCTAAGTAGAAAAATGTCCTGATGAGAAAAAAGAAAAAAGGCAAGTGGTTTCAGGTGTAGCAGAGTTTAAGGTGGATTCTCATCAGGACAAAGAGCTAAATGGGAAAATGTCCTGATGAGAATCCTTTTACCTAGGGTTGACAAAACAAATATGCTTGAATATAATAAATAAAATAAAGACTTTGACGGAGTAAAGACAGATAAATTAAGCAGGCAGAGAGCCGGTGGTTGGTGTGAATCGGTGCATAATTATTTGTGAATAGCTCACTCCCGAGTTGCTTATCCGATATTTTTGGTAGGGTAAGACGTAAGGCTACGTTACAGGCTAGGGCTTTGATAGAAGCTTGAGGGTTGCAAAGCAACTGAAATAGGGTGGTACCGCGTGGAATCATATTGGAAATCAATATAAACCTCGCCCCTTGTAAAGAACATGGGGATGGGGTGTTTTTTTATACCTAAAAACATTTGAAATCCCTGAAACAAAATTTCTTATTAGGGAGGAAAGAGAAATGAAAAAAGGATTTAAAAAGTATATTCCGTTTATGCCAGTAGGAATTAAAAAAAGAAAATGGCCTGACAATGTAATTACAAAAGCACCAATTTGGTGCAGTGTCGACTTGAGAGACGGAAACCAAGCACTTATAAACCCAATGAACCTACAAGAGAAACTAGAAATGTTTAAATTGCTAGTGGATATAGGAGTTAAAGAAATTGAAGTGGGTTTTCCGTCAGCATCCGAAACAGAATATGAAATTTTAAGAACATTAATTGAGGGAAATCACATACCTAATGATGTAACAATACAGGTATTGGTTCAGGCACGCTGTCATCTGATTGAAAAAACCTTTGAGGCAATAAAAGGTGCTAAAAATGTAATAGTGCATTTTTACAATTCGACCTCAACATTGCAGAGAAAGGTACAGAAATTGCAGTTGAAGGCGCAAAGTTAATAAAAAAATTGACTGATGAAATGAAACAGACAGATGATGGGAAAGATATGAATATAAGATTCGAATATTCGCCAGAGAGTTTTTCAGGGACAGAACCAGACTTTGCCGTAGAAATTTGTAACAAGGTCATGCAGGAACTTAAAGCAGATAAAGACAACAAGGTTATATTGAATCTACCGTCAACAGTTGAAGGCAGTACCCCAAACGGATATGCGGACCAGATAGAGTATTTTTGCAAAGCATTGCCAAACAGGGAGAGTGCGATTATATCACTTCATCCACATAATGATAGAGGGACTGCGGTGGCGGCGGCAGAACTTGCATTGATGGCGGGTGCAGAAAGAATAGAGGGAACATTGTTTGGCAATGGGGAGCGTACAGGAAATGTTGATTTGGTGACATTGGCGCTGAATCTTTACACACAGGCGGTGGATCCGGAATTGGATTTTTCAGATATAAATAGTGTGAAGAAGGTCTATGAAAGCACAACAAAAATGATAGTTGGAGAGAGACACCCATATGCGGGAGAGCTTGTGTTCACTGCTTTTTCAGGGTCACATCAGGATGCAATAAATAAAGGAAAAATATACATGAAAGAGTCGGAGACGGAGTACTGGGAAATACCATACTTACCTATTGACCCTGCTGATGTGGGAAGAGAATATGAGCCTATAATCAGAATTAACAGCCAGTCAGGAAAAGGCGGAGCCGCATTTATCATGCAAAACGACTTTGGATATGAGCTTCCAAAGAATATGCATCCGGAGTTTGGCATAATGGTTAAGGCGGCTTGTGATAAGAGCAAAAGAGAGATTTCTTCAGAAGAGATTTTTGCTATATTTAAAGAAGAGTACCTTGAAATAAATATGCCATACAAATTGGTAAAACATAAAATATATGAAGAATCTACTGAGTCAGAGGAAGCGAGTTCAACAGTTCATATGGACTGTATAATCTCTGCAAATGGAAGAGAAATTTCGGTTGAAAGTACCGGAAATGGACCAATTAACGCCTTTACCAGTATTATGAAAAATATCACAGGAATGGATATAAAATTCATATCCTACAGTGAGCATGCAATAACAGCGGGATCTGATGCAAAAGCAGTTTCTTATATTGAAATTGCAATGAATGGCGGAAAACGGTATTTCGGTGTCGGAATATCCCACAACATTAATGTGGCATCAATAAGAGCTGTTCTATGTGCAGTCAACAGAGCAGTTCGGGATGTTGAAAAATAGAGCTCAAGGTTTTGCTTAAATATTATTGCGCCAACTTTAATAGTAAAGTTGGCGCAAATGTATTTAATGTCAAATATTGTACTATAATGTAAAAATATACTTGAATAACAAATAAAAGCTTGTTATAATAAAATCATCCAAATTCTGAAATGGAGTGATTTTATGAAACATAAATTAGCTATAGATATGAAACAATTAATTGAAGTAATCAATTGGGGTGGGTTAATTATTTTTTGTGGTACGATGATGGCGTTATTGCTAACATGGATTATATATGTTTGTCCAATAAAAAACGATTATATTACTTTAAAAAATGATGTAGAAAAAATAAAAAATGAAATATCTTCTCTATCTGAGAAAAATGAGTCAGTTCCAAGTGATTATGAGAATACTCTTTTATTTTTAAAAGATGAAATTCAACAATATCGTGAATTTATTCAGCAACAGGAACAGCATATTATTTGGGTAGGTGGGATTGTAATTAGTATTTTTGGAACAGGACTAGCTTTTTTTAATTACAAGAGAAAAAAAGATATTCAACAAAGTGTACAAGAAATGATGAACAAGGATATTGCAAGAATAATTGGCGATAACAGTGAACTTGAATATATTAGGAATAGTGTGAGTAGAGAGAAAGAGGCGCATAAAAAACGAATTCTTTTTGTGGTAGGAGAGTCAGAAGATTATTCTTCATTTAAAGGAGTTAAAGAACATTTTAAAAATGAGGGATTCAATGTTGAAAGTGAAATACAAGTGGTAAATATAGAAAACTATAAAAAAAGAATCTCAGCTAAAAAGTATGACATACTTATATTTCAAGTGCCTGAAAATGAAAAGGAAGACAAGAATGTGGAAAGAGAACGACTTCTTCTTTATACTTTAATTTCAAAAGATTTTAAAAATTCAGGAATATTTTATTGTCCGAATTTTAGAATTGATTTTGAAAAATTTGATGGTAATAACTATACTACTGTTAATTATATTTCAAAGCTCAAAGAAACGCTTTACAGCTTATTGTACTATGGAGACTAGTTAAAACACGAAATTTAGAAATGAGGAAAAGGCATGGAGAAAAAGATTATTGCAGTTTCAATACAGAAAATCCAAACATTTTTGGTGGATGTCTTGGAATCACATGAACAGGAAAAGCAGACAAACAGTAAAACACTTTGTAAAATTCAACAAACCTCGCACGAAATATCTGAGGGATTTCGAGAGAATGTGAAGGAATCTTTAAACGCCTTAAATATAGATTTTGATATTTTGCCCAGTGGGTCAGGAAATGTGTTACTTTCAGCCGATTTGTCTGATGATAAAGAGGTCATAAATAAATTGGACGAGTTATATATGGAATTGTACTTGAAGCACCAGGGCAAAATGCTTGTATCATATGGGATATTTCCTCTTGATGATAGTACAGATGAAACCAAATATGATGGTATAAAATCAGCGAAGGAAGAACTCAAAAAATGTCATTTGCAAAATGAAATAATTCTTCGAAATCAACAAATATTTAGTTTTCACGATGTACTAAAGGATAAAGAAGAAAATAAAAATTCAAATCAACAAGATTATTATGCAAATACTATTGATGGATTAGGTGATTCGAAACAGCTTAAGACAAATCACTCGCCTGACAGTGATTCGAAACGGTTTCGTATTGCAGTTTTAAAAGCAGATTTGGATGGCATGGGCGATATGTTTAAGGAAATATCGAAATTTAGTAAATATAAGAAAACTAGTGATGTTTTGAATGACCTTATTTCTATTGACAATTTCCATAAATTTATAGTTGAAATTGTTAAACAGAATTCAGAGGTGTGGAAGGATTTTAAAATATTTCCATTTTATATAGCTGGGGATGATATTTTTATTGCGGTGCATATATCAAATGTTATTCGATGTGTATTTTTGTTGAGATCTTTAATAGAAGAAATAAATTCGAAGATAAATCCGCAGAAACCTTTGACAATGCGGATTGGTATCGACATTACGGAAAACGGAGAGCCAATACGGTATTATCTAAATCGTGCAAATCGACAAATGGAGCGTGCTCAAGATGAAATCCGTTTGAAGAAAAAGGATAAATCTATACCTGACTCTTTTCAGGGTAGAGTTTCATTGGATGAGTCAGTTTTCTATATTGGTTCAAATGGGTCAAATGCAAATGGTAAGGACAATTATTGTTTATGGAACAATATGGAGCATGCTATAAAATTGGTTCAATATATAAAAAAGAGGGATAATGATACTCTTACCACCTTTTTATATAATCTTTTGGCAAAGGTAAGTGATGTTGGAATTGAAGAAAATAGCATTGAACTTAGCAATATCATTTTCTATCATCTTATTCCAAATTTTATTGAAAATGCAGAGGGAAAACTGTCTGACGAGCAAACTGTAAAATTGAATTTATATTGTTATATTTTATCACCATTTTTTTCAATTGAAAAAAAATCGTATGATTTTAACAAAGAAAATCTAAATAATTTTAAATCATTGCTTCGTATACTTTTATTGTGTTCAGATAAAAGGTTTGAAATTGGAATAAAGCCAATTTCAGGCAAATTGAAATTGAAGCCGAAATCAGGATGGTTCTCAGATATTAAAAAATATATTCTTCAGAACAATTTGTTATCTAATAAACTTAGGGATGTCTTTCTCAAAGATGGGGAAATGATAAAAGAAAAAAAGAAACCAATTAAATATATTCGTGAATTGCGATTAACACCATCTATGATTCATCGAATTAAAAGGCTTAGAAATAAAGCGAATTTGCAGGGTGTGGAGTGGAATGTTGTTATCGAAAAAACAGCTGTGGTAATTAGCAGAGATAACGAGAGGATAGAGCGAGAGATTGAAAAATACGAAGAAGGCCTTGATCATCCGATTGAGTTGGCATTTGACAAAGAGATCTTTATAGAATATGCAACACAAGAAAATTGGTCGTTAGAATTTATTGATACATTGCTGATTTATCATTCCTATGGTCGTTTGAAGAAGAAAGTGAAAAATACAAATAAAGGAAAAGGAAGTCGAAAATCATGAAATTAGAATTTTATGCAGTTACAAAGACAAATTTTTATATAGGCGGAGCATTACAGTCCTTTGAAATTGGAGGAGTTGATATGTGTACAATGCTTGATAGTAAAGGGCAACCAATTATCCCAGCCTCATCATTTAAAGGTGCATTTCGTGAGATTGTAAAGAACAATGTTGATGATGAAATTTCAGAATTATATAAGAATTATTTAGAGCAAGGAAGGAAGGCACTTGAATCTACAATTAACAGTCGACAAAACTATTCAAAAGAAGAGAAAAGTAAATATATATCTGACTATGAAAAAGTAATCAATAACAGTTCTTCTCAATATCTATTTGGTATTTCAGGTCTTAATAATTCTCCTAAATTATTATTTAGTGATTTAACTCTTATTTCACCTGAGAATAAGAATGATTGGTTTTCTATAGATAAGAAGAATAGTATTATGGAAATGGAAAAAACAGGAAAACTCGAATCAAATCCGAGGATTTATAAAGTTGCCCGTTCAGGATTGAAATTTTTGGGGAATATAACTTTTTATCAGGGAGACAAGTTGGGAAGTGATGCAGAAAAGATTGTTGAGGAATATATTAAAAAATGCCTTAAAATATTTAATGAAGGGATTTTTCGTATTGGTAATTCAAAGAGCAGAGGATATGGTTTTATTGAAATAACTTTTCAAGAAGACGGAGGTGACCAAAATGGAAATATGGAAAGTTAATTTTAAGGTTGAAGGTGAAATCACACAATTACCTGATTCTCAAAGGATATTTGGTGTATTAGTGTCACGTATGTCAGACCTTTATGGTAGTGATAAAGCCACTGAGTTTTGCAAGAATATAAAAGAGAGAAAAGAACAAATTTTTATATCAAACCTATTTCCCAAAGGGTACCTACCTGTTCCACAAAAGTATTTATTTGACAAGATTGCAGATGGAAATAAAACAATGTATAAAGAAATTAAAAAACGTGATTTTGTGGAAATTAATAGCTTAAAGGGTATACTTGAGGGCAAAAAGGATATGATCAAATCCTGTAAATACATTAAAAGTACCATTAAACAGCAGACTCGAGCTAATATCAGTGATACCTTGGGAGTTCCAAATAATATTTTTTCCGTGCCATACATTAGATTGATTGAATGTGAAAACGAGGAAGAGAATAAGCTCACAGAATTTTGCTTTTATATAAAAGCTTGCAGTAGTTCGTTAATGTATTCTTTTGTAAAATCATTTAAACAGGGAGATACACTCATTTTGGGAAAGCGTGCATCACAGGGGTTTAATATTTTTACATTCATGAGCATGGAAGAAAATAAGTGGGAAATCCAGGATAGTAACACATCTCTGAATTTGGGAATGCTTTTACCTTCGAAAAATGCAAATATTGATACCAAAAGGTCTTCGTTAGAAATCTTTACCTCTCAACGCAGACCTTTCGTAAGTGATGGTGTATGGAATCGTGAACGTATACCTCAAATATTTATTTCCTTCCTAAAGCCTGGGAGTATTATAGTGAGTAATAGCTCAGAAGAAGTTATTGGTGAAACTATTGAATCGCCATTCAATAAAAGAGATGTTGTGTTTGGGAATTCATTCTTCTTACCAATTGAGGTGAAATATGAAAAAATTTAAATATAGGATAACTGCCTTATCACCGGTTATTATTTCGGCCAGAGAATCAGATGCATACTACAAAGGTATTGATTTCGACGAATCTTTCGACAAAAATATCATCTATCCCTTCTATCATTATGGAGAAGAGTGTGAATATAAACCTGAAGAGTTTTTATATTATATACCTGGTTCCTCCATTAAAGGAGCCTTGCTTTGCGAGAAAAAAGAGAATGCTCGCAATGATTTAATGGTAGATGACATTCAAAATATTACATTTAAACAAATTGAGTTGCTTGAATTAATTCGCGCCTCACACATTAAATCTTTATTTGATGAAATTAAAAAGGACGAAAAACAACCCAAATTTGAATCTCATTTTGATAAGATTGGAATTCATGCATTTAACACTGGGAATTCTGCAATAGGAACTCTTAAATGTAGTACAGATATAGACGATTATATCAGTAAAATGGATAAAAATGTTCGGAGACGTTTGGAATTGTTCGTTGAACAGCTAAAAAACATTAAAGGAATGACCAATAAATTTAATATTGACTTTTTAGAAAAAATAGAATCCATAATTGGTGCAGTTAATAAATTAAAAACTCAGAAAGATAAAAAATTAATGTTTCTTGGTGGGTACAAAGGGCTTATATGTTCTTTGGCAAGCACCCCAAAGGATATGAACGAACTGTTTTCAAAAAGTGCAATATTTTATGAGCCAGTAACTAAGTTGCCATATGGTATTGTTGAAGTTGAATTGATGAAGGCATGAAAATATTTTTTCTTTTTTTCTCCAATATGTATTGTAGTCCTACAATACCCAAACTACTCGAAACCTTCATGCCTTGTTTTTCATAACCTCCTAATATATAATTAAAGAAGTCTCGATTTTAGGCAGAGACTTCTTTGTTATTAATATTTGTGAGGTGTGAAAATGAAATTATATCCATTAAAATTTGGTAAGGTTTATAAGGATTACATCTGGGGCGGCAGAAATCTTGATAAAATAGGGAAAGAGCTTCCATCCTCAGGAAATGTAGCTGAAAGTTGGGAGTTATCCTGTCATAAAAACGGTATGAGTACAATTTCAAATGGAGAATATTCCGGCATGACGCTTGAAGAATATATAAATAAATTCGGGTGTGAGGCTATAGGAAAAGCATTGCCGCAAAAGGATTTAGATAAATTTCCGCTATTAATTAAATTTATAGATGCGAATGACAGTCTGTCTGTACAGGTTCATCCAAGCGATGAATATGCATTTAAAAATGAAAATGGCGAACTTGGAAAAAATGAAATGTGGTACATTTTGAGTGCAGAGTCTGAAGCAACCTTGGTTGCAGGTGTTGCAAACGGAGTTACAAAAGAATCCTTTGCCGAGGCGATAAAGAATAACACAGTTGAAGAATGTCTAAACTATATTCAGGTAAAAGAAGGCGATTTCATAAATATTCCTGACGGATTGGTTCATGCAATAGGAAAGGGAATAATATTGGCGGAGGTTCAACAGAACTCTGATACAACTTACAGAGTTTACGATTACAACAGAGTAGGAGCAGACGGAAAGACAAGACCGCTTCATGTTGAGAAATCTTTAGAAACTATCAATTTTTCATATACTGGAGAGGTGTGCAAAAGTGCAAAAGGATTAAAATTTAAAATAGGTGAAAATGCTGGAAAAAACAGTAAAAATAGCCAATAAATATTTTTCAATAGAACTATATGAAATTGATAATGGAGCTACAGAGGAAAACGCGGACGGAGAGAAGTTCTCTGTATACATCATTTGCAGTGGTGCAGGTAAGATTACCTATGATGGAGGAGAACTTGACGTGAAAATGGGAGAAACCCTGCTCATTCCAGCGGCTATGGGAGAATATAAGATTGAGGGAACACTGAAGGCAGTTAAATCTTATGTACCCAACCTTCAAAAGGATGTTATAGATGTTCTTTTGAAAAATAGTTTTTCAATTGATGAAATAAATAAAAATGTGGAGGGTTTACAGCAATAATTTGAACATATAGGCAACTAATAGGAGAATTTTGGAGAAGAGGGTTGTTATAATGGATAAATTGGAATTGGTCAGACGTATATATGTAGAAAAAAAGCATGGTCTTGATATAGAGGCAAAGGGTCTTTATAGCGAATTTACAAGCAATCTTGGAGTTGCAGGATTGAAAAATGTAAGACTTATAAATAGGTATGATGCACAGTATGTTACTGAAACAGAGTTTAAGCAGGCGATAACGACAGTTTTTTCAGAGCCCAATACAGATAATGTTTATCTTGAAAATGTTCCTGCACTTGAAGAAATGAATAAATATTTCTTTATTGAGTCATTGCCTGGTCAGTATGACCAAAGAGCGGATTCGGCGGCACAGTGTATACAGTTGCTTACACAGAAGGAAAAACCACTTGTCAGAGCGGCAAAACTGATTATTCTTGAAGAAAGCTCAAAGAATAGCATATCAAAAGAAGATTTTGAGAAAATCAAAGCATATTGTATAAATCCGGTAGAAGCGAGAGAGGCGGCGGCTGGAAAACCAGAAACTCTTGAAATGAATTTGACTGTCCCAGAGAGTGTAAAAACACTTGACGGTTTTACAGATATGACAGATGAGCAAATTTCCAATATGCAAAGAGAAGATGGATATGCAATGTCTGCTGAGGACCTTATATTTTGCCGTGACTATTTTAAAAATGAGGCAAAGAGAAATCCTACAATAACGGAAATCAAGGTAATAGATACCTATTGGTCTGACCATTGCAGACATACAACCTTTCTTACAGAAATAGATGATGTTGAAATTGAAAATGGCGTTGGAATGAGAGAACTTAGTGATGCCTTTCAGAAATACAAAGATATAAGAAAGAATTTATACAGAGAAAAACCAAGAGCAATGTCTTTAATGGATATTGCAACAGTTGCAATGAAAGAAATTAAGCATAGACATAAGCTAAACGATTTGGATGAATCGGAAGAAATAAATGCGTGCAGTATAGTGGTTGATGTGGATGTGGATGGCAAAAATGAAGAGTGGCTGGTGATGTTTAAAAATGAAACTCACAATCACCCTACTGAAATCGAACCATTTGGCGGAGCGGCAACCTGTCTTGGCGGAGCAATTAGAGACCCGCTTTCAGGAAGGTCTTATGTATATCAGGCTATGCGCGTGACTGGGGCAGGAGACCCAACGGTTCCAATTTCAGAAACCATACAGGGGAAACTTCCACAGCGTAAAATCACGCAAACTGCGGCGGCAGGATACAGTGCATATGGAAATCAAATAGGACTTGCAACTGGGCAGGTTGAGGAAATATATCATCCGGGATTTGTTGCAAAGAGAATGGAAATAGGTGCCGTTATTGCAGCCGCGCCAAGAAAAAATGTGGTGAGATTAGTACCAGAACCAGGGGATATAATAATTCTTCTCGGTGGAAGAACAGGAAGAGATGGCTGTGGAGGCGCGACGGGATCATCTAAAGAGCATACAGAGGAATCGCTTTCAACCTGTGGTTCAGAGGTTCAAAAGGGAAACCCTCCTACAGAACGTAAAATACAGAGACTTTTTAGAAATCCTGAGGTGTCCACTCTTATAAAAAGGTGCAATGATTTTGGTGCAGGCGGAGTGTGTGTTGCAATAGGAGAGCTTGCAGAATCGTTGGATATTGAACTTGATAAGGTTCCGAAAAAGTACGAGGGATTGGACGGAACAGAGCTTGCCATATCCGAATCACAGGAGAGAATGGCAGTAGTAATAGAGGAAAAGGATGCTGTTAAATTTATTGAAGAGGCAGAGAGGGAAAATCTTGAAGCTGTAATCGTTGCAATGGTTACTGATACAGGAAGACTGAGGATGAAGTGGAAGGGTAGTACAATTGTCGACCTTAAAAGGAGTTTTCTTGATACAAACGGAGTAAAACAGCATATAAGAATAAAGGTAAAAGCACCTGACTCATCAAAGAGCATATTTAATACAGCTCAAAGCAGAGTGAAGAGTAAGAGCATTGAGGAAAACGGACTTGCCGCCCTTTCACAATTGAATGCATGTAGCAGAAAAGGACTTGTTGAAAGATTTGACAGTACTATTGGAGCCGGAACAGTATTAATGCCGTTTGGTGGAAAGTATCAGTTGTCACCACAAGAGGGAATGGCATCAAAGATTCCGCTTCTAAAAGGAGAAACAACAACAGGAACACTGATGACCTTTGGATATGATCCTGAAATATCAAGTTGGAGTCCGTTCCATGGAGCAATATATGCGGTGGTTCAATCATTGTCAAAGATAACAGCAATGGGAGGGGATTATCGAAAGGTAAGACTTACCTTACAAGAGTATTTTGAGAAGCTTGGAAAGGACCCTGAAAAATGGGGTAAACCCTTTGCGGCACTGCTTGGAGCCTTCCATGTTCAGGAAATGCTTAACATTCCGGCAATAGGAGGAAAGGACAGTATGTCTGGAACTTTTAAAGATATGAATGTGCCGCCCACACTGGTATCGTTTGCCATTGCTCCTTTTAATGTGAAAAATGTTGTTTCAGCTGAATTTAAAAAGTCAGGAAGCAGAGTAATGTTTTTCAGACTTAGAAGAAATACTAATGATATTCCGGATTTTGAGCAGATTGAAAAAGCATATACACAGATATACAATCTTGCACAAAAAGGTAAAATTCTTTCAGCATCAGCACTTTCTTCAGGAGGAATTGTTGAAGCGGTGAGCAAAATGTGTTTTGGAAATAAAATAGGATTTGAATTTCAGGATGCGCTCAGTGTATCCAGTCTGTTAAAACCAAATTACGGCTCAATAATATTTGAGGTTACAGATGATTTTGAAATGACAGATTCATTGGATTTCTACTTTATGGGAAAAACAATAAGTGAACAATCTGTTATAATAAATAACGAAAAGATATCAATTGATGCAATGCTTGAAAACTGGACAAAAACGCTTGAAAATGTTTTTCCGACACAAGCAAAAAATAAAGACAATGTTTATGAAATTAAAGATGCTGTAAATAAAGATGAAAGTAAATTGGCAATAAAGAGAAAAACTCCTGCAATAGCAAGACCAAGAGTTTTTATCCCTGTTTTCCCGGGTACCAACTGTGAATATGATACAGCAAAGGCGTTTGTGAAAGCTGGAGGCATTGCAGAGGTTCAGGTTATAAAGAATCTCACATCAAAGTCAATTGAAGAGTCCATAAAGGTTATGGCGGAGAATATAAGAAATTCTCAAATAATTATGCTTCCGGGAGGATTCAGCGGAGGTGACGAGCCAGACGGGTCAGGTAAGTTTATTGCCACTACCTTTAGAAATCCGTATATAAAGGAAGCGGTTACAGAACTGTTAAATAAAAGAGATGGATTGATGCTCGGAATATGTAATGGTTTTCAGGCACTCATAAAGCTGGGACTTGTACCATATGGAGAAATCAGGGAGATAGATGAAAGCTGTCCAACACTAACTTACAACACAATAGGACGCCACATCTCATGTATGGTAAATACAAGGATTGCTTCCAACAAATCACCATGGCTTGCAAATGTAAAACCGGGAGATGTTCATACTATTGCAGTATCCCATGGAGAGGGACGTTTTATAGCACAGCCGGAAATGATAGATATGCTTGTTAAGAATGGACAGATAGCCGCTCAATATGTGGATTTAAAGGGGAAACCAACATATGATATAGCATTTAACCCTAATGGTTCGATGAATGCAATAGAGGGAATAACAAGTCCTGACGGAAGAATTTTAGGAAAAATGGGACATTCGGAGCGTAAAGGGAATAATGTATGTGTAAATGTTCCAGGAGAGAAAGACCAGAAATTGTTTGAAGCCGGAATTGAGTATTTTAGATAAATTAATGAGAAAGGCAGGGGAGATTATGAAAGAAAAGAAAAAATATTATGACATTGTTGACAGCGTAGAAGCATTGAATTCAAGAATAAAAGAAGTAAAAGAGGCTCAAGCTGTTTTTGCAACATTTACACAAGAGCAGGTAGACAAAATATTTGAAGCGGCAGCGTCTGCGGCGGCAAAGGAAAGAATACCTCTTGCAAAGATGGCAGTTGAAGAAACAGGAATGGGAATTGTTGAAGATAAAGTTATAAAAAATATTTATGCGGCTGAGTATATTTATAATAAATATAAAAATACAAAGACTTGCGGAGTGATTGAAGAGGATACTTCTGCCGGAATCAAAACCATAGTTGAGCCATTAGGTGTTGTGGCGGCGGTTATACCAACAACAAATCCAACATCAACAGCTATATTTAAAACGCTGATTGCACTTAAAACGAGAAACGGAATTATTATAAGTCCTCATCCGAGAGCAAAGAACAGTACTATTAAGGCGGCTAAAATTGTGTATGATGCGGCAGTTAAAGCTGGGGCACCTGAGGGTATAATTGCATGGGTGGATGTTCCATCTCTTGAAATGACAAATACCGTGATGAAAGAATCAGATATAATTTTGGCAACAGGTGGACCTGGAATGGTTAAGGCGGCATATTCATCAGGCAAGCCTGCAATAGGTGTGGGGGCAGGAAATACTCCTGCAATAATTGATGACTCAGCGGATGTTCAGGTTGCGGTAAATTCAATTATAGTGTCAAAAACTTTTGATAATGGTATGATTTGTGCATCTGAACAGTCTGTTATAGTGCTTGATAAGGTATATGACAAAGTCAAGAAGGAATTTGCTGATAGAGGGTGTTATATTCTCAGCAAAGAAGAGACAGAAAAAGTAAGAAAGACAATAATTATAAATGGAGCACTGAATGCCAAAATCGTAGGACAATCGGCATATGCAATAGCACAGCTTGCCGGTGTTGAAGTGCCTGAAAAAGCAAAAATTTTAATAGGTGAGGTTGAAAGCGTTGAACTTTCTGAAGAGTTTGCGCATGAAAAATTATCTCCTGTTCTTGCAATGTATCGTGCAAAAACGTTTAATGAAGTGCTTGATAAGGCAGCGCATTTAATTGCAGATGGTGGATTTGGGCATACATCTTCAATTTATATAAATCAGCTTACTGAAACAGAAAAACTGAGTAAATTTGAAGCTAGAATGAAGACTTGCCGTATTCTTGTAAATACACCATCCTCACACGGAGCAATTGGTGATTTATATAACTTCAGCCTTGCACCATCATTGACTTTAGGTTGTGGATCATGGGGAGGGAATTCCGTTTCAGAAAATGTGGGAGTAAAACATTTGCTCAATATAAAGAAGGTTGCACAAAGGAGGGAAAATATGCTGTGGTTCAGAACTCCTCAGAGAGTATATCATAAGAAGGGATGCCTGCCGCTTGCGCTCTCCGAGCTTTCAAGCGAGATGAACAAGAAGAGGGCTTTTATAGTAACAGATACATTCCTATTTGAAAATGGGTATACAAAGCCTGTAACCGATAAGCTTGATGAAATGGGAATAAGGCATATAACCTTTTACAATGTTGCACCAGATCCTTCACTTGCAAGTGCGGTTGAGGGAGCAAAGGCAATGGCTGAATTTAAACCGGATTGTATAATTTCAATAGGCGGAGGTTCCGCAATAGATGCCGCAAAAATCATGTGGGTTCTTTATGAACATCCGGACGCGGATTTCAAAGAAATGGCAATGCGTTTTTCAGACATAATGAAGAGAATATATAAATTCCCTAAGATGGGAGAAAAAGCATATTTTGTAGCGATTCCTACATCTGCGGGAACAGGTACGGAGGTTACGCCATTTGCAGTAATAACTGATGAGAGTACAGGAATTAAGTATCCGATTGCAGATTATGAATTATTGCCAAACATGGCAATTATTGATGCTGATTTAATGATGAGTATGCCAAAAGGACTTACTTCCGCGTCGGGAATTGATGCAATGACCCATTCTCTGGAAGCATATGCATCAATGCTTGCAACTCCTTATACAGACGGTCTTGCAAAAGAATCTCTTAAATTGATATTTGAGTATCTGCCAAGAGCATATGATAATGGAGCAAATGACCCTGTTGCGCGTGAGCAAATGGCGAATGCGTCAACAATGGCAGGTATGGCATTTGCAAATGCGTTTTTAGGAGTATGCCACTCAATGGCACATAAATTAGGTGCTTTTTACCATCTTCCTCATGGGGTTGCAAATGCACTGTTAATTTCAGAAGTAATTAAATTTAATGCATCAGAAGCACCTGTAAAGATGGGGACTTTTTCACAATATGCATATCCAAAAGCGCTTGAAAGATATACAGAAATAGCAGATATGCTTGGAGTGAAAGGAAATAGCAACAATGACAAACTTAATAATTTAATTGATAAAATAGAAGAACTTAAAGCTAAAATCGGTATAAAGAAGACAATAAAGGAGTATGGTATTGATGAGGGTGACTTCCTGTCAAGACTTGATGAAATGGTTGAGCAAGCTTTTGATGATCAATGTACAGGAGCCAATCCCAGATATCCTTTAATGAGTGAAATCAAAGAAATGTACCTGAATGCATATTACGGTAAGTAAGAAATCAAGGAGGTTGTTTTATGGATTTGACAAATGTTATTGCAGTTCGTGCAGACAAGAAAGTTTACAGAGACGGAAATTTGGTAATCAAAGTTTTTGATGAAAACTATTCCAAAGCGGATATTTTGAATGAGGCACTCAATCAAGCGAAGATTGAGGAGACTGGTCTTAACATTCCCGGAGTGGTTGAAGTTACAAAAGCGGAGGGAAAATGGTCCATTATATCCGACTTTATTGAAGGTAAAACGCTTGATTCTCTTATGGGGGAAAATCCTGAAAAAATGGACGAGTATCTTGACTTGTTTGTCAATTTACAGCTTTCAATGCATGAAAAAAAGGCACCTAATCTAAACAAACTAAAAGATAAAATGCACAGAAAAATTTCGGCTGCCGCAGGAGCAGGTCTTGAGGCTACAATAAGATATGAATTGCATATGAGACTTGATGCGGTACCCACACATACAAAACTATGTCATGGAGATTTCAATCCAAGTAATATAATCATAAAGGATGATGGAAGTGCATATATTTTGGATTGGTCTCATGCTACACAGGGGAATGCAAGTGCAGATGCGGCGAAAACATATTTGATTTTTAAAATTGCAGGTAAGGATGATATTGCTGAAAAATACATGAATCTTTTCTGTAAAAAGAGTGATACAGCAAAACAATATGTTCAAAATTGGCTTCCCATAATTGCGGCGGCTCAGCTTGTAAAGGGTAACCCAGAAGAAAAAGAGTTTTTGCTTAACTGGACAAATGTTGTCGATTATGAATGAGTAATATAGTATATATTTATGTATCAACATTGGATAAAACAAAAAAGTCTGATGAGAGAATACAGGAAGTTGCCAAATGTTATTCTGAAACTACTGGCATAAAAGGAAATTTTAATAAAATTTGTCGTGAGGAGAGGGGAAAACCATATTTCCCCGAAGCCTCACATGTACATTTTTCAGTATCGCACAGCGGCGAGATTTGGCTGTGCGCTTTTTCACAGGAAAAAATCGGAGTAGATATTCAGGAAATAACAGATTGTGACTGGGTTAAAGTAGCAAATAGATTCTTTAATCAGCAGGAATCTGATTTCCTTAAGGAAAAGAAAAAAGAAGATTTCTTTGAGTTGTGGAGTGCCAAAGAGAGTTATGTAAAGTACACCGGAACAGGTATTTCAGGAAATTTTAAAGAGGTTTCTGTTATTCCAATGATAGAGGAACAGACAACACCTCAAATATGCAAAGTTAATTTAAAAAAAGAATATCAAGAAAAATANAAGCTTTATATATGCTCAGATATAGTGTCAGAAATTAGGGTTGAGTATTTACCCTGATAGCTATCAAGAGATTCTAAACGTTTTTCAATCTGCTGTAGGACAGGTCTTTTATCACTACTCCAAAGAGGGGCAAGAAGTTTAGCTTTAGGACCATCTCCTGTGAGTCGGTGTACTACAGTCTGCGGCGGGAGAATTTCAAGACATTTTACAATCAAATCAATATAAAAATTTTTTTCCATAGGTGAGTAGTCGCCTTTATGAAAAATATCTGCAAGTTTAGTGCCTTTTAATATGTGAAGCAATTGGAGCTTTATTCCGTCAATTTTATTTTTACCAAGATAGCGAACCGTTTCCAGCATCATTTTTTCATTCTCGTTTGGGAGACCTAATATAACATGAGCAATTACAGGGATACCGAGTTCCCTGAGGGCTGAAAAACATTTTTCAAAACAGGATAGAGAATATCCTCTCCTTATATAATCCGCACTCTCTTCATGAATGGTTTGGAGACCCAATTCTATCCATACAGGTTTAACTTTGTTAAGACGATAGAGAAGTTCAAGCGTTTCTGATGATATACAGTCTGGTCGTGTGGCAATGGATAGCGCAGATATTTCCGGATGTGATATTGCTGTGAAAAATAGTTTTTCAAGGTATTCGATTTTCGCATAGGTGTTTGTGTATGCCTGAAAATAGGCAATGTATTTTACGGGATGAGTTCCCAATTTTGACTGAAGTCGTTGTTTGCCCTCTTCAATTTGCTGGAAAATACTCTCCTCATTTTGCATTTTTGCGGCAAACTCACCTGAACCATCAAGGCAGAATATACAGCCGTCTGTTCCCAAAGTTCCGTCGCGGTTTGGGCAGGTCATTCCACCGTCAAGGGCTATTTTGTATACCTTGCAGTTAAAGGTTTTCTTTAGATAGGAGTTGAGAGAATAGTATCTCTTGCCATTTTCATAAATCATTCCATTGTAACAGCACATATGCATTCAATGCCAAGCCCCTGTCCGAAAGGTGTAAGCCCCTCGCCTGTAGTTGCAGTGATTCCTATTGCATTTTCTGGTATTGATAAAAGCTGTGAAAGCCGTTGGCGCATGACAGGAATCATAGGTGTTATTTTAGGAAATTTGCATTCAATAGAAATGGAGAGATGAATAATTTTGTAGTCTCCCATAAATTTCAGCGCTTCATCCAGATAAACGATGCTGTCTGTAATCCCTTGATTAAGGCAGAGTTCATCTGCTCTTGGACCGAGGATGTTTTCACAGGTAATGCCAGAAATCGCATTTGTTATGGCGTGCAATACCACATCGGCATCGCTGTTGCCTGAAAGAGAGGGTTGCCCTTCAAAAATAACACCTCCGAGTATGAGTTTTTTACCTTTATCATCAAAGTCAAATTTATGACTATCCTTTCCTAATCCTACTCGCATAATAAATCTCCTTTGTTTTTATATTCCGCTTGAACCCAAGCCGCCTCCTCGGTTTGTTCCTATTTCGGCAACAGAGTCTGTAACAATAAATTTTATTCGAGGAACTTCACAGAGAACAAACTGTGCTATACGGTCACCCTTTGAAATGGAATAGGGTGCATCACATGAAGTGTTTGAAACTATTACATGTATTTCATCTCTGTATCCTGCGTCGATGGTACCAGGTGAGTTTGGAAGGCGCAGAGCGGTTTTAAGTGATAATCCGCTCCTCGGTCGAACTTGCAGTTCATATCCCTCTGGTATTGCCATTTTTAAGCCAGTGGGAACAAGTGTGGTTTCATTTGGTGATACTGTTACATCACAAGCGGCCTTTATATCCATGCCAGCATCAAACAGGCGAGCATATTGTGGTAATTCAATCTCCTCGCGGCATATTTCAACATAGATGTCTATCTCTTTATTTCCCATATTATTTCCTCCAATTCTTTAGGGCTTTCTTGAAAAATATTTATTCGGAATTTATATATACAATCTCTTTTCAGAGCATTTATTTGATTTCGTAAATCAATGGGCTTCGCACTTAAAATTTCTGGGATACAGTTTTCTGTGCAGATAATCGGGTACTGCTCATCAAGTCTGTCTTGTAGAAAGTGACTGTGGTTATCCGATTTTCCAGGGCAGGGAGTACATTTGTAATGTGCACCTACAGGGCAGTGTTCGCTCGTCATGACAGGATATTTCCCATAAATTATTGGTTCAATTATATCTGAGAGGTTTGCATACTCTATGCTTTCAAGTTCTGGTGAAGGGGTTATGCATTTGAAATCCAATTCATTTTTCAGAAAATGGGCGGTATATGCGTTGTATACATTTAATCCTATGTTTCCGTAGATTGGTTTGTCGTGCTCCTTAACAAAAGATAAGGAACCAAGTGTGGAGATCATAAAACTGTCGGCAAGGGTTAAATCCATGCCTATCAGAGGATTTTCTCTGGTTATTGTCGGAAGTAGTGCCGTAATTTCTATTCCGTTTTCTTTTATTTTATTTAGGATATTTCCTGATTTATTGAAAAATCTCAGTGGAAGTATGATTCTGTCAATTGCTTTAAAGGCTTTTTCAGGTAATCTATCAAAAATATCCGGAGTGTATGACATTACAGACAAACGAATTTCGTTCGAGGATTTTTGGGGAAAATTGAATTCAAGTTTGGGTAAAGGGGTTACTGCGGTCTTTGCTGAATTACATATTTCTGTTTTTAATCCCTCAAGTGCAGTTCTTCTCAGCTTGTTTATTTCCGATATAGGAATAAACAGGTTTTCCTCAAAAATAAGTTCTGGCAGGCTTGCCAAAGTAAAAGGATAGTTATCAAATTTGGCAAGCTGTTCTGTGAGGCGCTCCGCAGTTATTCCTGAGGTGCGGGCGCACTCAGGCGAGACTTGGCTCGCCGCGGTATATGTGAGGTTTTCCCATGCCAAGGTCATTTGCATGGGAAAACCCTGCTTGAAAGTAAAATAAACGAAAATTGGAATTTTCTTTAACAGAGAATTTTCCTTAAAAGTTTCTGATATTGAAACATTTAGCATTTTGTCAGAAGTTTTTATTACAGACAAACCTTTTTTGAGATTTCTTGGGAAATTAATTCGGGTTAATTCTGCAGTCTGCCCTGAAAAAGCCTCTTTAACAAGTTTGTTGTTTACAGTAATTCCGGTTACAATTCCGCCAGGGAGCTTTTCATCATTAGTTAGAATTTCTATACCATCACCTTGAAAAATATTTTCTGTCAGCTTTATGGTGACGGAACTTTTTTCAAAGTGGCAACCAATGACTGTTCCTAAGGAAGTTCCCATGTTTTTTGGTTTATCTTTAAAAACTGTTTGAGAGATATCTCTTCCATTTAAATATCCGGGGTAGAGCCCGCCTCTGTTGAATGTTTGCAGAAGCTGTTTTTTGTCAGTTTCATCTAGTTTGCCAGTATCCAAAAGTTTTCGGTATTTTGCAGTGACAATTCCCACATATTCAGGTGATTTCATTCTGCCCTCTATTTTCAATGAAGAGATCCCCGCAGTCATTAGGTCATTTATATTGTCTATACCACAAATGTCTCGAGTGCTGAGAAGATGACCAGAGTCCAATTGCGATAAACGGGATTTTTCAAATAATTTATATTTCAATCTGCATGGCTGAGCGCAGGTGCCTCTGTTTCCGCTACGTGACAGAGAACCTAAAGAGCCTATGGAACTGCTCAGCAGACATTGACCAGAATAACATACACACAGAGCACCATGTACAAAAACCTCTGTATCAATGGATATAGACTTTGTTATTTGGGAAATTTCTTTTGCTGGAAGTTCGCGTGCAAGAACAATTCTTTTGAAGCCGAGTGTTTTAAGATGGTTAGCGCCCTCTTTGTTATAAGTGGTCATTTGGGTGCTTGCATGCAGTTCAAGTGATGGAATGTTTTTCTTTATAAGAGAGGCGAAGCCGAGGTCTTGAGTTATAACAGCATCAATACCCATGCCATGAACTTTATTTGCATAGTCAATTGCGTCTATAAGCTCGTCATTTTTCAAAAGAGTATTAAGAGTTAGATAGATTTTACAGTTGCGAAGATGTGCATAGTCAATTGCTTCTTCGAGTTCACTGTCATTAAAATTAGAGGCAAATTGTCTGGCGTTAAACAATCTGCCTCCTAAATATACTGCATCAGCACCGTTTTCAACAGCAGCCCTTAATGCTTCGAGGCTGCCAGCCGGTGATAATAATTCGGGTTTCATCATCTTCCTTTGTTAATGGTGTTTAACTGAACATCTTTCTTAAGAACGTCCTTTTCGAGTTGGTCAACTTTTGCTAAAAGCTGTTCTATCTGACCATTTAAGATTCCGTTAGTTCTTTTGAGTTCTTCATACTCATCCATCAGTCGTTTAACTTCGTTTTTTACAGCAACATAATTTTTCTGCGCTTTAAACAATTCATCGGTTATGTTGATTGAAACTAAAGCAAGTTCAGCAGCTTCGTTCATTTTAACGCCGCCCTTTGCAATTGCCTGAATTTTGTTGTTTAAATAGATTACGACTCTTTGTATGTAATCATCAGATTCGTCATGTACCAATGTTACTTCACGACCGTTGATTTGGACTGTTACTTTGGTTTTCTCAGACATTTTTCATCCGCTCCTCTTTTGTTATTATTGCTCAGTAATATTCAAATAATATTATACTATGGGAAATGTTGTTTGTGCAAGAAAAAAATTAACAACTTGTTCCTTGATATAAATTGAAAGAAAATATATAATAATAAGGAAATAAATAGGCCTCTGTCAAGGGAATCATATCCGCAAAAAATGATTTTCAGGAGGAATTTATGGAAAAACGAAAGAATATAACCATTAAGGAGTTTCCTTTTATGGAACGTCCTTATGAGAAGCTAGGGTTTTATGGGGCTGAATCGCTTACTGATTCGGAACTTCTGGCAATAATCATAAAGACTGGAACTAAGGATAAGACTTCGGTAGAGGTAGCCAGAGAGGTGATGATATCATCGGACGGGTTCGGAGGACTGGGCAATATCAGTCAATTATCTTCGGAGGAACTGACTAAAATATCGGGGGTAGGTAAAGTTAAAGCAATACAAATAAAGGCGGTTGCGGAAATTGCAAAGAGAATTTCGGCAGGGGCCTCTTTAAGTATTGAAAAGCTGATTATCAGAAATTCCGAAGATGTAATAAGTATATTGATGCCCCAAATGCAGGAATACTGTAAAGAGGTAGTGAAGGTAGTTTTTCTGAATACGAAGAACAGAATTATAAGGATTTCTGACGTTTCGGTTGGCAGTCTTTCTGTATCGATAGTGCATCCAAGGGAAATATTCAGAGAAGCTGTTAAATGTTCTGCGGCTGCGATGATAGTGTGCCATAATCATCCAAGCGGTGATCCTACACCAAGCAGAGAGGATATAAAGACGACAAGAAGACTTATTGAAGCGGGAACTATAGTAGGGATACAGGTTTTAGACCATTTGGTTTTCGGAAAAGGTAAATGTGTAAGTATAATGAAGGGTATGGGTAAATAGATGAGTATTTTTTCAAGTTTCCTAGGGATTGATTTGGGGACAAAGGGAAGAGGAATAATTATAAGAGAGCCTACTGTTGTTGCTGTAAATACAAAGAGCAAGGCAGTTGTTGCTGTGGGAAATGAAGCAAAGATTATGATGGGTAGAACTCCAAGTGCAATTTCGGTTGTGAGACCACTTAAAGATGGTGTTATTGCCGACTTTAGTGTTACCCAAAGTATGCTTAAGTATTTTATAAGCAAGTCAACATCCTTTCTTTCATCAAGACCAACGGTGGTTATATGTGTTCCCTCAGGTGTTACCGAGGTTGAAAAGAAGGCGGTGGTCGAGGCAACTAAGAATGCAGGAGCAAAGGACGCACTTCTCATTGAAGAACCTAAAGCAGCAGCATTGGGAGCAAATCTTCCAATTTCGGAACCTTCAGGTTGTATGGTTGTAGATATAGGAGGAGGAACCTCGGAGGTCGCAATTCTCTCGCTTGAAGGAATTGTTACAACACAGTCATTAAGAGTTGCCGGAGATAAAATTGATAGTTCTATAACAGATTATGTTAAAAAGGAGTTCAATTTACTTATAGGAGAAACAACCGCAGAAGAGGTTAAAATAACTGTTGGGGCGGCATATCCAGAAGAAGAGGAACGTTATATAGAAATAAGAGGGCGTGATCTTACAGAAGGATTACCTAAAACAATAACCATGTCGTCATCATGCGTAATTGAAGCAATTAAAGAGGATGTGGCGGTAATTGTAGACTCTATTAAATATGCGCTTGAGAGAACCCCGCCTGAACTTGCTGCTGATATAATGGACAGAGGAATATATCTTACTGGAGGAGGGGCACTTCTCTCTGGATTGGACAAAGTTATACGTCTTGAAACGGGTATACCAGTGTTTATTGCTGAAAGACCATTGGATTGCGTAACATTGGGAACAGCGAAGGTGGTTGAATCACTTGACAATCCTAAAGCGAGAAAGATGCTTTTGGGATACAAGAAATATAATAGATAATGATTTTTCACAAATTCTTGGGTTGGATTGGTGAAATGGAGGAAATATGAAGCTTAGTATATTTAAAAATAAATGGGTGGTTTTTTTTCTTGTAGTGGTAATTTTAATTGTTACAATTGCATTGTCGAGCAATCCGAGCAGTCCATTGAATTTTATATATAAGGCAGTCAGTGTGCCGCTTCAACCGGTTCAGAGATTCTTTTCCGGCGCGGCAATAAGAATCTCTGATTCATGTAGTTATTTTTGGAATTATGGTACAGTAAATGATGAGGAGCGGGTCATAAGAGAGGAAAATGATCAACTTAAAAATACAATAAGAGAACTTGAGCAATACAAAATTGAGAATGAAGAACTTAGAGGACTTCTTGATATAATTGAAAATGAAAAGAATTACAATATAATTGCATCAAATGTAATAACATTGGATACAGAGGATTGGTACAATGTTTTTACCATAGATAAAGGATCATCTTCAGGAATAAAAGAATTTGACTGTGTAATAACAAGCAAAGGTCTTGTTGGGAAGGTGATATCAGTTGCACCTACCTCAGCAAAGGTAATGGCAATTGTAAATGAAGAGAGTGTTATAATGGGAAGGCTTTCGAAGAGCCGAGATATTGTGAGAATCAGAGGCTCTGAGGGTACAAATGCATATTGTAAACTTGACAGGATAGACGGCGGAGCAGATATTGCAGTAGGAGATATTATTGAAACCTCTGAAAGCGGGGATTTTTATCCTAAAGGAATAGTGTTGGGAACAGTGAGAGAAATTATTGAAGAAAACAGTGGTAGATATGCACTTATAGAGACCGTTGTCGATTTCAGAAGATTGGATACTGTTATGGTGATGAGTTCACAATGAAGTGGAAGTATGTATATATAGCATTTATAATGTTGTTATTGGCAATCTTGCAGACAAGTGTGTTTTCAAGATTCTTTGATATAACACCACAAATTGTTTTGGTGTTTGTCTGCCTTATGGCATATTTTCGCGGGAATCCTGCGGGAATGGCGCTGGGACTGACAGGTGGGTTGTACCTTGATTTTGTTATGGGAAGAGCTATAGGTTTTTATGGGCTTGTGTATATGTTAGGCGGATTTATAATAGGCTTTTTTCCAAGAAAGAATATAAGAGACAATTTCTTTATAATTCTTCTCATTATAATGGCAGTGATTGTGCCATTGGATATATTGATATATTTTGCCAAGAAGATATCTTCGTTTTTTTCAATGGGAATGCAAGGGTTTACAATCAATTTAGGAATGGCATTTAAGGAAGAGTTTCTGCCTAAAATTTTAAATAATGGTATTGTATACATTCCATTGTATTTTATTTGTAAAAAGCTTGATAAATATATTGATAGAGATAAAAAATTGATGGATAGTTTTTAGAGGAGGAGCAAATGTTTGAAAATTTAAAAAAATTTTTAAAGAGCAGACAGTTTTTTCTGTGCATAGTGGTTATGCTGATTGCGGCTGCGATGATCCTTAAACTTTTCAATTTACAAATAGTAAACGGAAATGTTCTCAATTATTATGCAACGAGGGGTGCATATAGTGAGAGAACAATTAATGCACCAAGAGGTAATATTTATGACAGAAATGGTAAATTGATAGCATATAACAGGACTGGCTATAGTGTTAAAATCGTTAAAAATACAACAGTGAAAGACCGTAATAAGATGTATCTTGAAATGATGAAGATTTTCCGGAAAAACGGAGATTCTATGGATAACACACTTGTAAGGTATCTCACAAGTGATATGCAGTTTGGTATTTTGGTTGATGAAAAGGCTGATAAAGAGCAGGAACAGGAAAACTTTAATGGATGGATATCCTTTATGTTTGAACAATTTTCCGATAAAAAAACAGATAGACAAACCCTGCAAACGCCACAGCAGATTTTTGAATATATGAGGGAAAAATTTGCTGTTGAAGAGGAATATAGTGAACGGGATGCGTATGATATAGTTTCCATCCGCTATACTATTTTGCGTGCCGTTGGATTTTTAACAGCGAAACCGCATACGATGGCGTCTGAGGTTTCTATTGAAACTATGAGTGAACTAGAAACCAGACATATGGAATTCCCAGGGATTTATACAGATGAAGTGTATTTTAGACAGTATGTTGACCCTCAGACAGTTTCTCATGTTCTGGGATATGTTAGAGCAATGAGTGAGGATGAATATACAAAGACTTATAAGGATAAGGGTTATTCACCTACTGAGTTTGTTGGTAAGGAAGGTATTGAATATGCCGCAGAAGATATTTTAAGAGGTATACCTGGGGTGAAGAAAATATACATGGATACAAATGGGAGAGAAATTGGAGAAGTTTCCAGAATCGATGCAATTCCCGGAAAGGATTTATATTTAACTGTAGATATTGAACTGCAAAAGGCGGCGAGAGAGGCTATGATAAAAAATGTTGAAAGGGTTCAGCAGAGTGCCGATAATGAAAAGAATTTTGGTGATTGTATAGGCGGTGCAATAGCAGTTATGGATGTTAATACAGGTGATATTTTGACATCACTTAGTTATCCAGATTATGACCCCAATATATTCCTTGCGCCAAGAACAGATAAGACAGCACAGGAAGCAATTGATGCTCTGTACCGCGATGATAAAAGGAGCCCGAGTTTGAATCGTGTTACACAAGGACTATATGCGCCAGGGTCAACGTTCAAACCAATTGTTGCCATTGCAGGGTTGGAAAAGGGTACAATCACATCAAATACAGTTCATAATTGTAGTCGTGTAGGTGTATATAATCTAAAATGCCTTGGGTATCATTCAAATTTAACCGTGATTCCAGCAATGATAGAGTCATGTAATATATTTTTCTATAATACCGGAATTGACACTAAAATAGAGACAGTTGACCAATATACTAAGCTTTTTGGATTGGGAGAACTTACAGGAACAGAGATATCTGAGTTTAAAGGTTCAAGAAGTAATCCGGAAACAATGAAGAAGAAGGACGCGGATAAAACACATGTATGGACGGATGCGGATACAGCACAGACCAGCATAGGACAGCTTTATACACAGTTTACTCCAATTCAGCTTGCAAGGTTTGCGGCAGCACTCGGCACAAGAGGAACACTTATGAATGCACATTATATAAAGAAAACAGTTGCGTCAGATGGAACAGTCAAAGAGACGGAGCCTGTTTTTTCAAAAATAGAAGGAATTTCACAGAGTACATACAATACCAATAACCAAGGGATGATAGGTGTTATTGGTGATACAAAGGCTACAATCTATCCATATTATAAGGATTTTGGCTTTGATATAGCAGGAAAGACTGGGACACCTGAGACCGGATTGGAAAGTCAGAATAAATCTTCACATGGTGTATTTATATGTTATGCACCAGCAGAAAATCCACAAATTGCAGTTTCAGTGGTTTTGGAGCATGGTGTATGGGGAACAAATGCCGCAATTTTGGCAAGTGATGTTGTTAAAAAATATTTTGGCATGAATGTTGATGATATTGCGGTATATGAAGCGGATACAGGAAAACCTGTAATTTTGAATTAAAAATACAAAAGATAAATTTTTAGGAGATGACAGAATGGGGAAAGATTTAGTAGTTTTCAAAAATAGTCCGGACAGGTTGTTGATTTTAATGGAAGATGATGTAGATTTTTCTGAAATATTGCAAGAAATATACAGGAAAATAAGCAAGAATCGAGGATTTTTCAAAGGAGCAACCCTTAAACTAAGATATAAAGGAAGGGATGTTGGAGAAGAAGAAGAAAATCAAATTGTACAGATGTTTGAGGAGTCGGGAGCTGTAACTGTAATTGACATTGGAAGAGAAATAACACTTGAAGAGAATTCGTTGGGAAATGATTTTAGAGGAATAGCATATGGATTGTTTGATGAGGGACGAAAGAACCCAGTTAAAGAGACCTCCAATATTAAAAAAGTATCTGAGGGAATAACCTCCTATTATAAAGGCGACCTTTGCAAGGGTCAGCGGATAAATTATAGAGGAACAGTGGTTGTTTTTGGAGATGTAAAGAAAGGTGCAGAGATAACTGCGGCGGAAAATATAATTGTGTTTGGAAAGATAAAAGGAAGTGTGAGTGCGGGAAGAAATTTAAAGACAGCCGTAATCATTTGTGAAGAGCTGCTTACTGATGACTTTACAATTATGGGAATGCATTCTTTGAATGAAGGATTTAAAGAAAGATATAGGAAACTTTCGGGAAAAGGATTTTTTCGAAAAAAAAAGGTGAATATGAAGATTCTCAGTCTTGATGAAAAATGTATAACGGTTGATAGTTGGCCATTTTGAGGATATAATATTTAGAATAATTTAGACAGATAAGGATTTGGTGGTATGATAAAGAAAATTGCGCTTTTCATAGGTATGATTATAATATTTGCACTATGTTTTAGTATAGTGTCGGTCATTGCTGACCCTGTAAATCCAGAAGAATCAACCACAGCATCTCCCGACAGCAGTTTGACCACAGGTCCGACGGATACTGCATTACCATCTCAAGGAACGGCAGAGCACTCACCTTCGCCAGAGACAATAAAACCATCTAAGACACCAATGCTTGAGAGTCCATCAAGTACCCCAACAATAAAGCCATCAACAGCGCCGCCTGTCATTGTGCCAGACTTTCTTGAAGCGGATATGTTTGCTCCTTTGGTTTCGGAAATAGAGGCAAAGGGAGATATCTATAATTCTAATATGGAGAAAAATCTTAATGGCTATGTAATAAGGATTGCGGCTTCATGGAATGAGAAAAATGATAAAAATTTAAATATGGAAGCAATAGCTGCCTTTGAGAAAAAATATAATTGTAAGGTAGCATTTCTCGATTTGACAAGAGAGGTTCTCCTTGATAGATTATTGATTTCCTGTTCCACAGGAATAACATATTTTGATGCAATACTTACAGATTCAGCAAATATTCTTGTCAACTTCGAACCATTAGGGCTTTTGGATGAGTTTAGTAAGTATATGACGGCAGAGGAACTTGCCAAAGTTCCAATGAGTTACCAAAAGATCCTCGCTTCCAATAATAAATTATATGGTATACAGGCACATGCCCCAGATTTTATGGGAGTGTGGAGTAATAGAACATTGATTGACACACATTCGCTCATCAATCCGTATGCAGAATATTCGGCAGGAAACTGGAACTGGAAGACTCTTGTATCTGTTATGGAAGAGGCTATTGGAGATAAAAATGGTGATGGGGAAGTAGATGTATGGGGAGTTGCTACAGCAATGAACATATATACTCCGATTGTTGAGTCGTTTGGAGGTTCTGTTTTTAGGTGGACAGGTACGGAATTTGTGTCTGGTTTATCAAAGAATGTAACAGTTGGAGGAATTGGTTTCGTGAGAGATGTTTATTTGGAAAGGTATTTTTCATATGATTATGAAAGTTACTTTTATCTAAATCAATCAACACTTTTACTTGGGAAATCTTCAATGTACTCTGATTTAAAGAGATATTTAGGGAGGAATGAACTCATGTTTCTTCCATATCCGACTTTTAGCGGAAAAGATAATATTGCTACTGCGGCATATGCGGACTGTGTGGCAATTGTAAAGAATTCCAGATATCCGGCACATACAGCAGAATTACTAAAGACACTATATCTTGATGATTTTGAAAAGAGAATAGAGACATTTTGTGTTGATAATGAATTTACAAAGCAGACATTAACAATTTACAAAAGCATGCTCAATAATTTCACAGTGGATTATACAGATGCTTTTGATATGAAGAAAGAGCTTGAAAATCAAATATTATCATTGATTAAAAATGAAACAGCCGAGTTTGAAACATCAATTATGAATATTAATGTATTAATAGATAATTTCATAGCCCGCAGGAATAAACAAATTGATTTAAAAAATATTCCAGTGCAGATAAAATGGTGACGAAAAGGAGAATATTATGAAGAGAGCAATTGTAACAGTTATTGGTAAAGACAGGGTTGGGATTATATATCGGGTGAGTAAATGCCTGGCTGAGGTAAATATAAATATAATGGATATTTCACAGACAATACAGCAGGATTATTTCATAATGATGATGTTTGTAGAGGTTTCTGATATAGCAGTGTCTTTTGAAGAAATTTCGGAGTGTCTTGAGAAACTTGGTGAAGAAATTGGATTGCAGATTAAAATTCAAAGGGAAGATATTTTTAACTCAATGCACAGAATTTAATTTTTCAAAGGAGGACATGGTTTGAATAATCTTGAAATAATCGAAACTATAAAAATGATTCAAGACCAGCATCTTGACATAAGAACAATAACAATGGGAATTTCACTTCTTGATTGTGCTGATGGTGACATGAAGAAAGCTCTTGCAAAAATATATGATAAGATAACAAGGTCAGCAGAAAATCTTGTTAAAGTTGGAGAAAATATTGAGAAAGAATATTGCATACCAATAATAAACAAAAGGATATCTGTGACACCTATAGCGTTGGTAGCGGCGGCATCAAGAGAAGATTCTTATGTTGAATATGCAAAAACATTGGACAGAGCAGCAAAAGAATGCGGAGTTAATTTTATAGGAGGCTTCTCTGCGCTTGTACATAAAGGGTATACAGAATCGGATAAAATACTTATAAATTCGATACCAGAGGCTTTGGCAGTTACAGAGAGGGTTTGTTCCTCTGTAAATGTAGCAACAACAAAAGCTGGAATAAATATGAATGCTGTTCGCGATATGGGAATAGTGATAAAAAAAGCATCAGAACTTACAGCGAGTACAGGTGGGTTTGGCTGTGCAAAGCTTGTGGTGTTCGCGAATGTGCCAGAAGATAATCCTTTCATGGCAGGTGCTTTCCATGGAATAGGAGAGCCAGAAAGAGTTATAAATGTAGGAGTCAGTGGTCCAGGGACAGTTAAAAGTGCTATTGAGAGTGTGAGAGGTGCCGATTTTGAAACCCTCTCCGAAACAATAAAAAAGACCGCCTTTAAAATAACAAGAATGGGACAGCTAGTGGCAAAAGAAGCATCTCAAAGACTGAAGGTTCCATTTGGAATAGTTGACCTGTCTCTTGCACCAACACCTGCAATAGGTGACAGTGTTGCACATATTTTAGAAGAAATGGGACTTGAGAAGGTGGGCGCACATGGAACAACAGCGGCACTTGCGCTTCTCAATGATGCAGTAAAGAAGGGCGGAACCATGGCATCTTCTTATGTTGGAGGACTGAGTGGAGCATTTATTCCAGTAAGTGAGGACGCAGGAATGATTGATGCAGTTTCTTGCGGAGCGTTAAGTATTGAAAAATTAGAAGCAATGACATGTGTGTGTTCGGTTGGATTGGACATGATTGTCGTTCCTGGAGATACATCAGCTAGCACAATATCAGCTATAATTGCAGATGAGGCGGCAATAGGAATGATAAATACAAAGACAACAGCAGTAAGAATTATACCTGCGCCAGGCAAACAAGTAGGCGAAGTTGTGGAATTTGGAGGACTTCTTGGTTCGGGTCCAGTAATGCCAGTCAGTAAATATGACAGCAGAGCATTTATTGAACGTGGAGGAAGAATACCTGCACCCATACATAGTTTAAGAAACTAAAGAAAACAGCATTGTATTTAATAAAAGGATAGGAGGGTGATTAATATGAAAGAAAAAAGGATTATCAACGAACTGCTTGTTAGATCTAAAAATTATTTTAATTTAAAGAGTGCAGGAACCAGAGAGATTATCAGAAGATTGTTGCTGTTGCTTTGTATAGCAGTATTTGTCTATTTTTCATATGGAGTGGTTGAAAAATGGTACAATGACTATGTAAATAAATTAAAATATGAAAGTATGGTCGCCCCAAATGAAACAGGAACAAATAATATCTTTAATCCAATAGAAGAGGATATAGACGCATTTAAATTGTTGGAAATAGGTACGTTTACAGAGATATCAAGTAGTTATCTTATACCTGATATAGAAGAAACAACTGGGGATGTATTATCTGACAACGGAAGTGTAATAAGTTCAGCCTATATGGATTATCTGCAAATAAATAAAGATATAATAGCTCATATATCAATAAGCGGAACAGAAATAAATCATTATGTAACACAGTACAAACTTGATAATGAATATTATCTCCATAAAAACCTTGAAGGGGCATATGCCTATGCAGGATCAATATTTATGGATTATCGAAACAGATTATATGGAGAAGACAAGAACACAATTTTGTTCGGACACAATATGAACAACGGCGGAATGTTTGCAACACTTCACCGCTACAAGGACAGAGACTTTGCCAATGAGCATATATATATAACATTTGATACAATGTATGAGAGTATGACATGGCAAATATTTGCATCATATAAAGCCGTTTTAGCAACAGATTTTGATTATATTCAGGTGAGTTTCGGAAGTGATGAAGAGTTTGAAAAATTTATTTCAAATGCCAAGTCAAAATCAAGTATAAAGTATGAGGCGAGTCCTACAAAATATGACAGAATCTTAACATTATCAACATGTGACGCAAGAAAAGGTGAACGATATGTAGTTCAGGCAATGTTGATATCAAAGACAAAGAAATAGATTCGCAATTATGACATGGCAAGTGTTTGCCTCATATAAAGACATTTTAGAAACAGACTTTATCTATATTCAAGTGGAGTTTGCCAACGATAATGAATATGAACAATTTCTCTTGAACTGTGAGGCACAATCAAGTATAAAATATGATGCTAGAATATTGACATTATCAACATGTGACGCAAGAGATGGTGAAAGATGTTGTACAGGCAATGTTGATATCAAGAACAAAGAAGTAACAAAAAGAATGAGATGGGAGTGAATATAATGGAAAAGAAAATACTGACAGACGCTGATGTTAAAAGGAAGGGCGTCAAACTTGTGATAGCACATGCAAGAAAGAAAATAGACAGAGAATTTGAAGGTCAGGAACAAGTTTTTGAATGGATAGAATCGGTAGAAGAACTTCTGACAAAAGAAGAATTTAATAAAAGTGAATATATTGAAAAGAGAAAAGAGTTCAATGATGTAATTGAACGTACTATTGATGCAGAAATGCGTATAAAACTGAGAGATTCTTGGATAAGCATGGGAAAAGCACTTGATAAAAAAGTGAAAAAAGACAGGTGAAAATATGAAACTGGGAATAATGGGTGGAACCTTTGATCCTGTACATTACGGACATATACTTACAGCTAAAGAGGTCATGGAAAGAGAAGGTTTGGATAGAGTATTATTCATTCCCACAGGAAACCCTGGACATAAAAAAGATAAAAAGGTAACAGATGCTCAACTGAGGTATGAAATGCTAAAATCCGCAACAGCAGATTTTAAAGGATTTGAGGTGTCCGATATTGAGATTGCAAGAGACGGGTACACATATGCTATAGACACTTTGAGAACATTAAAGCAAAGTTTGCCTCAAGATACAGAATTGTTTTACATAATTGGAGCTGATGTTATAAGAGAACTTGATACATGGAAAGACTACAAAGAAGATTTTGCACTCAGCAGCTTTATTGCAGTAGAGCGGCCTGGTATTTCAAGAGAGGATTTTTTGGAAGCAGTCGAAAAAATGACAGAACTTGGAGCAAAGATAAATTTTGTCAAAGTTTTACCAAGAGAGATTTCATCAAGTGGAATTAGAGAAAAAATTAGGCAGGGAAAGAGTGTTGAAAATCTTTTGCCTGAAAAGGTACTGCAAACTATAAGAGAGAGAAGGCTTTACAAGAAATGACGAAACTTGAAGAGATGTTATCTGATTTGAAAAATACGGTGTCAAGTGACCGTTATGAACATTCTTTAAGGGTTATGGAGATGGCAGAAAGACTTGCAATACATTGGGGTTACAAAAATATTGAAAAATGCATAGAAACAGCACTTATGCATGATGCAGGGAAATTAAAGAGTATAGAAACTGTCATTCAAGAATGCAAGAAACGCAAAATTAAGCTTAATGAAGAGGATTTGAAGTGTCCGCAAGTCATACATGCATATCTGTCAGAAAACATTGTCAGAGAAAAATATAATTTTGATGAAGAACAATGCTTAGCAGTGAGAAGTCATACCATAGGAAGCGAAAATATGGGAATTCTTGAAAAAATTGTGTTTACTGCGGATATGATTGAAGACAAAAGGACGGGAATAATATATGATGAAATAAGAAAAACTGCATTTGAAAATTTGGATATAGCAGTGATTAAGACCTTTAATGCAACTATAGAATATAACCAACAGTGCGGAAGATATGTGCATAAACAAGCGATAAGAAATAGAGACAAAATGGAGGAATCGGTAAATGGAATTAAAAGAGAAGGCTGATTTAATTGTAAAATTAATGGAGGATAAAAAGGCTGTAAAGATTGAAAAACTTGATATTTCAGGTGTTACAATCATTGCGGACTATTTTATAATTTGTTCTGGAACATCATCAACACATGTAAAAGGAATAGCTGATGAAATAGACTTTAAGCTGAAAGAACAAAACATAGAGTGCGGACATACAGAAGGTTATGATACAGCAAGATGGATACTTATGGATTATGGAGATATTGTGGTACATGTTTTCTATGAAGAGGACAGGGAATATTACAGCTTAGAAAGATTGTGGAAATCTGGAAAGTAACTCAGAGAATCATTTCCGGCAACTGGAAACAAATTTGGGAAATATTTATTATGAAATAAATGCCTAAGTTTGAGGAGCTGATGAAAAATGAATGTTAAACTGTTTGGACACATTGTTTTTATTTCCAAGAATATTATATATGTGGGAATATGTGTAGGAATTTTGCTGATATCGGCAGTAGGATACTATATTCAAAAGGAGAAATCAGGGAAAGCGCCACAGATAATAAATCAGGCAGAGACAAATGTGCCGATTACAGAAACACTAACAATTCAAAATACAGAACCGAGTAAGACTGTGAAAAATATTAAAGTATATGTTGTGGGAGAAGTAGTAAATCCGGGTATTTATGAAGTGCCAGAAGGAAGTATTGTCTTTGAAATAGTGAATATGGCAGGAGGATTGTCAGAAAGAGCAGATAAAAACAATATCAATTTAGCACAGGAAATTAGAGAAAATCTTATGATGAAGGTGCTTACCGAAGAGGAGCGAAAAGAGGAAGACTTGACAACATCTTTGGTTCTAATAAAAAACAATGGAGAAAACGCTGCAAATTCACAAGTAGACAATTCTTCAAATCAGGGAGAACAGAACCTGAAAATAAATATAAATACAGCAACAAAAGAGCAACTTATGACACTTCCAGGAATAGGGGAAGCAAAAGCAGGAGATATAATAGCACACAGAAACCAAAACGGATTTTTCAAGAAAATAGAGGATATAATGTCAGTAAACGGAATAAAACAAGAGAGATTCAATGCAATTAAAGAATTGATTACAATTTGATTACATCTGAGTTTAGAGGAATACTTGAAAGTACAGGTTTACTCGTGCTAAAATGAATAGATATTATAAGTGAAAGGATAGGTTGTTATGATTAAAGTATGCCTAAAGGGAGACATAATAAAAGAGTATGAAAAAGGCACTGCTATATCAGAGGTTGCAATGAGTATAAGCGAAGGGCTTGCAAGAGCAACTCTGGCAGGACAGGTTGATGGCGAAATCAAAGAGGTTTCATATAAGCTTGAGACGGATTGCACGCTTAACCTGTTGACATTTGATTCCGAAGAAGGCAGGAAGATATACAGACATACAACCTCGCATATTCTTGCACAGGCAGTAAAAAGATTATATCTGGGAACAAAGCTTGCGATTGGGCCAGCAATTGATAATGGATTCTACTATGATTTTGATTCAGAATGTACCTTCTCACAAGATGAAATTGAAAAAATAGAAGGAGAAATGAAGAAAATCATTAAAGAAAAATTGCCCATTGAGCGGTTTGTATTGCCAAGACAAGAGGCAATAGCATTAATGAAAGAGAAAAATGAGCCTTATAAGGTTGAATTGATAGAGGATTTGCCAGAGAATGAGACAATTTCATTTTATAAGCAAGGTGAATTTGTAGATTTGTGTGCGGGACCTCATTTGGAAAACACAGGTAAAATCAAAGCTTTTAAGATAACACAATCAGCAGGAGCTTACTGGAGAGGTGATTCATCAAATAAGATGATTCAAAGACTTTATGGAACAAGTTTCCCTGATAAAAAACAACTTGCTGAATATCTTGAAGCCATGGAGGAAGCAAAAAAGAGAGACCATAACAAGCTGGGAAGAGAGCTTGAACTTTTTACCACCTCTGATCTTATAGGACAGGGGCTTCCAATCTTATTACCTAAGGGTGCAAAGGTAATACAAATACTACAGAGATTTGTTGAAGATGAAGAGGAAAAGAGAGGATGGCTCATTACAAAGACTCCCTTTATGGCAAAGAGTGATTTGTATAAAGTGTCTGGACACTGGGATCATTATAGAGACGGGATGTTTGTTTTGGGTGACCCAGATAAAGATAAAGAGGTGTTTGCACTTCGTCCGATGACCTGTCCGTTCCAATATCAAGCATACTTGAATAAAGGTCGTTCATATAGAGATTTGCCACTGAGATACAACGAAACATCAACCCTCTTCAGAAATGAGTCCAGCGGAGAGATGCATGGTCTTATAAGAGTAAGACAGTTTACTATTTCAGAAGGGCATTTGATGTGTACTCCTGAGCAACTGGAATCAGAATTTAAAAATTGTCTTGAACTTGCGAACTTTATGTTAGAAACATTGGGATTATATGAAGATGTATCATACCGTTTTTCAAAATGGGACCCAGCAGATACTGAAAAATACATAGGAACTCCTGAACAGTGGGATGAGGCACAAGGTGTTATGGAGAAGATACTGAAACATCTTGATGTACCATATACTGTAGGGGTAGGTGAAGCAGCTTTTTACGGACCTAAACTTGATATACAGATAAAGAATGTGTTTGGTAAAGAAGATACCTTAATTACCATTCAAGTTGACCAACTTCTCGCTGAAAAATTTGGTATGGAATATACAGATAAAGACGGAAGTAAAAAGAATCCGTACATTATACACAGAACGTCAGTGGGTTGCTATGAAAGAACTCTTGCATTGCTCATTGAAAAATACGCTGGAGCATTCCCAACATGGCTTGCACCAATTCAGGTTAAGATTTTGCCGATTATTGAGAAACACTTTGATTATGCATACTCTGTGGCAGATAGATTGAAAGCCGCTGGGATAAGGGTCGAAGTAGATTCAAGAAATGAGAAAATTGGTTATAAGATAAGAGAAGCACAGCTTGAGAAATCTCCGTTTATGCTTGTTATAGGGGATAAGGAAATGGAGAGCGATTCTGTGGCAGTAAGGTCAAGAAGAGAAGGGGAACTTGGCGCTATGTCAGTGAATAGTTTTATTGAAAAAGCAGTAACTGAAAATATAGAAAAAACCAGATAAGGAGTTTAAGTATGAAATTTAACATGGAGTTTTTTAATAATAAAAGATTGATGGTTATACTAAGCGGAGTGGCTAGTATACTGGTGGCATTGATGATATTTGTAATGTCATTGATAGGATTTGACAATATATCAGCATTTATGTTTGGTTCCGGTAAACCAGTGGAAACACCAAGTTCGGTGAGCACACCTACACCAGAAATTACGCCGCCCATTAATCAGACAGCCCCAACTCCTCAGGCAACTACACAGCCGAATCCAACAGTACCACAAGATTCACCAACGGCATCACCTAGTGCATCGCCGTTAGAATCGCCTACTCCAGCAAGTCAGGAACCTGTAGAAGTATTACCTGTAAGTTTAAAGATTAATGAAGGTACATCAGTTGAACTGCTGACAGGAAAACAAAAACAGCTTAATGTAACAATTTCTCCATCAAATGTTACTAACAGAACGGTTACATGGACGAGTACAGCTACAAACATTGCCATGGTGGACCAAACAGGTCTTGTCATTGCGATTGCACCAGGAACTGCTTATATTACAGCAAAAACAGCAAATAATATGTTGGCACAGATTGTTATAAATGTTAAACCAAGTACAGTTGCCGTAACAAATGTCGTTATAACAGGAAAGACTGGCATTCAAGTTACTGAAAAGACAATGCTGACCGCAAACATTGAACCTTTAAATGCGACTGATAAAAAAGTAACATGGTTTTCAAATAATGAGAGTGTTGCAGTTGTAAATGAAAATGGTTTGGTTACGGCATTGGCAGAGGGCACTGTTACAATATCAGCGACAGTTGGAGGGGTGACAGGAAGATTTGACATTACCGTTTTTCCTGCAGCCGCAGGTTAATACATTAAAGGAGAATTATGCCTGGATCTGTTTTCTTATATTTGTTAATAATAAATGTTTTGGCGTTCTTGGGACTTCGTTCAGATAAAAAAAGAGGATTCAGCCGGTATAAGGTTGGCGAGAGAACGTTACTCATACTTTCACTCCTTGGAGGGACAATTGGTGTAATGATTGGAATGTATTACTATAAATATTTGGTAGATAAAAAATGGTTCAGAATAAGTGTACCTGTTATTCTTGTCATACAAATTATAATATTTTTAATGATTATAATGTAGAATGATTGTCATATGGCAAGATATAAAGTAAAATCATATAAGTTGGTATAAGCGATTTGAGGTGCGTTTTATGCACCTCAAATTTTAAAAAGAAAGGGTTTAAAAGGTATTAAAATGTCATTTGAGTTTATCAGAAAAATGCCTTCGGCAGAGGAAATCATAACAAACTATCCGTTAACAAAAGAAATTGCAGAGAAAAAGAGAGTAGTTGATAAGGAAATTGCAGATATTCTTTCGGGAGAAACTGAGAAACTGCTTATAATCATAGGTCCATGTTCAGCGGACAATGAGGATGCACTTTGTGATTATGTAGGGAGACTTGCAAAGATACAGGAAAAGGTTAAGGACAATATGGTTCTCATTCCTCGTATATATACAAATAAGCCGAGAACAACAGGAGAAGGATATAAAGGTATTCTTCACCAGCCTGACCCAGAAAAAGAGCCTGATATGGAAGCAGGGCTTATAGCACTTAGAAAAATGCATTTACGTTCACTTAAAGAATCAGGATTGTTTGCGGCAGATGAAATGCTATATCCTGAAAATCACACATATTTAGAAGATATTCTCTCTTATGTAGCGGTTGGTGCACGTTCCGTTGAAAACCAACAGCACAGATTGACAGCAAGCGGACTGGATATACCTGTTGGTATGAAGAATCCGACAGGGGGAGATATTTCTGTAATGCTCAATTCAATATATGCGGCACAACACGGACATGTTTTTTCATATCAAAGTCATGAAGTGAGAACATCAGGAAATCCTTATGCGCATGCAGTTCTTCGTGGTGCAGTGGATAAATATGGTCAGACCATACCAAACTACCACTATGAAGACTTAATGACACTTTATGCACTATATGAAGGACAACATTTGAAAAATCCTTCTGTTATAATAGATACAAACCATTCGAATTCGGGTAAAAAATATACAGAGCAGCCGAGAATTGTAAAAGAGGTTTTGCACAGCAGAAGAGTATCACCAGAAATAAAAACCATAGTCAAAGGGTTTATGATAGAGAGCTATATAGAACCAGGAAATCAGAAAGTAGGAGAGCATATTTACGGCAAATCCATTACAGACCCATGTCTTGGATGGGAAGAGTCGGAAAGGCTTATCTTTGAAATTGCTGATAGGATGTAGAATATTTGCAGTATAAAATTATAAAGTATGAGTTGGAAATGCTGAAACGGAGGTACACATATGAGCTTAGCAGATGATTTGTTTATAAAGATGTGCAAAAATATTATCAATGAGGGATACAGTACAGAGGGTGAAAAGGTTCGCCCAAAGTGGGAAGACGGTTCATTTGCGTATACTCTAAAAACCTTTGGAGTGGTAAACAGATATGACCTTTCAAAAGAGTTTCCTGCTATGACACTGAGAAAAACTTATATAAAATCTGCAATAGACGAAATACTCTGGATATGGCAGCAGAAGTCCAACAATGTAAACGAGTTGAGAGGAAATATTTGGGATAGCTGGGCTGATAAAACAGGGTCAATTGGGAAAGCGTATGGTTATCAGCTTGGAGTTGAGCATAAATATAAAGAGGGTATGATGGATCAGGTTGACAGAGTATTGTTTGATTTGAAAGATAATCCTTTTAGCCGCAGAATAATGACCAACATATATGTTCATCAAGATTTGAATGAAATGAATTTGTATCCATGTGCATACAGTATGACTTTTAATGTAACAGGAAATAAACTCAATGCAATACTCAATCAGCGTTCACAAGATATTTTGGCGGCAAACAACTGGAATGTTGTACAGTATGCGGTTCTTTTGCATATGATAGCACAAGTTACAGGATTTGAAGCGGGTGAACTTGTACATGTAATAGCAGATGCACATATCTATGATAGACATATACCAATAGTAAAAGAATTGATAACAAGACCAACCTATCAAGCACCTAAGTTTATTATAAATCCGGATATAAAAGATTTTTATAAATTTACAAGAGATGACTTTATAATTGAGGATTATAACTGTGGAGAGGAAATAAAAAATATACCAATTGCCATTTGACAAAAGGCGATTTATTTGAGAGAATCATTGATTGTTTGAATGCTCAAGTGCTTTTAAAGAAAGGATGTTTCAATGAATTTAATTGTTGCGGTTGATAAGGCATGGGGAATCGGAAGTGATGGAAATTTACTCTACTCCATTCCTGAGGATATGAAATTTTTCAGAAAGACCACATTAAATAATGTTGTTGTTATGGGAAGAACAACACTAGAATCATTGCCAGACAGCAAACCGTTGCCAAAGAGAACCAATATCGTACTCTCGGCAAATACTGATTATCAAGTCGAAGGCGCGGTTGTATGTCACAATATTGAAGAAGTATTAAAAGAAATAAAGCAGTATGATACAGAGGACGTTTTTGTAATAGGCGGAAAAACAGTATATGAGCAGCTTCTCAGTTATTGTCAGAAGGCATATGTTACCAAAATAAACGAAGTCAGACCATCTGACTGCAAACTCATAAATTTAGATGAGCTGAGTGATTGGAGATGTATTTATATATCAGAAATACACAATCACGAGGGTATTGAATATACTTTCAATACCTATGAAAACAGTAAATGCAAAGAATTTTAAGAAGAATGTCCGAAAATTTGTAAAAAAGGAGCCATGATTATGTATAAGATACTTGAGAAAAAAACACTTAATCCGGTAGTTACACTGATGAAAATACATGCACCGTTGATAGCCGAAAAGGCAAAACCCGGACAGTTTATAATCCTCAGAGTGGACGAGAATGGGGAGAGAATACCGCTTACCATTTCTGATTCTGATACAGAAAAGGGCAGTGTAACAATAGTTTTTCAAATTATAGGAGCAACAACTCAGGCTCTCAATATGAAGAATGCCGGAGAATATATTCAGGATTTTGTAGGTCCGTTGGGAAGAGGGACCGAAATAGACGGGCTTAAAAAGGTTGCAGTTATAAGTGGAGGTGTTGGAGGTGCAATTGCATATCCGGTTGCAAAGAGGCTTCATAAACAAGGCTGTGAGGTTCATACAATAGCTGGATTTCGAAATAAAGAACTTGTCATATTAGAGGATGAATTTAAAAATGTAAGCAGTCTTTTAAAGATTATGACTGATGATGGAAGTTATGGAGAAAAAGGGCTTGTGACAAATGCGCTGAAAGAACTTATTGACAGAGGAGAGAATTATGATCAGGTCATTGCAATAGGCCCGCTCATTATGATGAAGTTTGTATGCAAGCTTACAGCAGAATATGGTATAAAAACGATAATCTCCATGAACCCTGTAATGGTTGATGGAACAGGAATGTGCGGAGGGTGTCGTCTGACTGTTGGAGGGGAAACTAAATTTGCC
>JGI994J12354_10000325_pt1 | contig 47120 bp, 49 predicted proteins | sample IntmicLarv3ML3BL_FD_12354 | JGI IMG/M metagenome (IMG submission 12354) | reverse complement strand
ATAGAATATGCCCAAAAAAACAATATGAAAATCATTTGTTCGTTAGGAATGGGAAATAGATTGGATCCAACCAAGATATATCTCACTAAACTTAGCAAGACCAAAAACGACCCACTAGCAAGAGCGTTAAGACAGGGAGCTAGAAAAAGAGAGTTAGCAATGAACGTTGATGTTGTTTGTTCAAGTGAGGAAGCAAAAAGAGCAATTAAAGTAATGAATCAAGAAGAAACAACAATGAAAAGTAAATATCCTATCGCCAGTGCAATTTTTGTGCCGGCTAGTGCTGGGTTGATTATTGGTTCCAAAGTGGTCAAAGATTTATTAGAGGAGAGTGAATAAATATGAAAAAGATTGTGGTAGCAGGAGGATGTTTTTGGGGAGTTGAAGAATATTACCGGCGTTGCAGGGGGATTATTTCTACTAAAGTAGGTTATGCGCAAAGTAATTATGAAAATCCAAGTTACGAAATGGTAAAAACAGGAGATACTCAAGCGGTTGAAGCAGTGATGGTTGAGTATGATGAACAAACAATAACCTTAACTAAAATCCTTGAGCATTTGTTTAGAATGATTGATCCCACTAGTTTGAACAAACAGAAAGAGGATATTGGCACTCAATATCGAACTGGTGTTTATTACGAAAATAAGGAAGATCTACAAGAAATAATTGAATACATTGATTCAAAAAAAGGGGAATATCAAAACGTAATAGTTGTAGAGGTTAACAAACTATCAAATTTCTATAATGCGGAAGATTATCACCAAGAGTATTTAGTTAAGAACCCTACTGGATATTGCCATGTGGACTTCAGTTTGCTAAAGGATGATGAGAAGAAATAACTGTTGAAAAATACAGTTTTTTTTATAATTGTTTAGGAAAGAAAAATCAAATTGAGAAAATATACTTGAGGTGATATGGTGCTAGAGTTTTGTAATGTTTCAAGGGATTATGGTAATAACAAAGGAATTAAGAACAATAGTTGGCAAATAAACAGAAAAGAGATAGTAGGTTTTGTTGGAGATAACGGTTGTGGAAAAACAACAACTCTAAAGATAATTACTGGTTTGCAGGAAGTGGATTTTGGGGAAGTAAAATATCTAGGAAAAAAAATGAGTTCGTATTCTAGCGAAATAATAGGATTAGTTTGTGAGCACAGAAACATATATCAAGATATTAAGGTATACCAACAACTAAAACTCATTTGTAAGTTGCAGAAAGTTCCTCAACAGGAAATAGAAGAGTGTATTGATAAATGGCTTTCAGTATTTTGTTTAGTTGAATATAAGCACAAAAAAATAATTGAACTTTCAAAGGGTAATCAGCAATTGATACAAATAATATGCGGTTTAATCCATGAACCAGAAATTATTTTGCTAGATGAACCGTTTAATGGTCTAGACTCAACTCGAATCAATAAGCTGGTGGAAGTGCTGAAAAAATTATCAAGTAATAGAATAATAGTAGTTGCCTTCCATCAATTAGAACTCAAGGAAAGGCTCTGTACTCGCATAATTCGTCTACAAAACGGAATGATAGATAATGGTGAGGGTGTTGTATGAGAGCAATGATATGGTTTCAATTGAAGAAGAAATATCTACAAAAACAAACATTGTTAAAAATGACCATTGTCTTTATCATAATTGGCATTTTGTCTTTTCTAGACTTAATTGTTCCGATNTTTGTTGCTCCAAAAACTATTACAGTATCTCTAGATAAAAGCATTGTTCAGTATCAACAATACTTNACAANCANCANCAACATTAAATTCAGTATTGATGAAACAAATAGCGATTACCTATTGATTAATGATAATAAATGGATTGTCAAAGGGGATAGGGAGTTACCCATTGAACTAAAGGAGGAGCTTATAAGAATTGTTAATGAGGCAATCAGTAAAAAAGAAGGGATTTTAGTTGATAATATCGAAACCGAAATCGTAGGTATTATAAGCGAAGACTATTCGATACAATTGATAATGCTAACGCTAATTTATTTTTCTTGCTTATCAAAAACATCAACTTTAGTGCATGGGGTAGTAGAAGAAAAACAAACAGGGGTAATGATAATGTATTTATGTACGCTAAAGAGTTGGAAATACTTGATTGGTAAAATACTAATCAGTTGGTTTTCTTTTTTCATAGATGTTTTCTATTGTTTGATTAGCTTTGTTTCTTGGATATCATTAAGAATTATGTTGGATAGTGCAGAAGGATTGTTATACATAGTAACAGACAATGTGTCTTTAGAAGGAACAAATACAATCGTTCAACTTGAAAAACTTCTGCCCTTTATTCTAGTACTATTAGTAGGAATAATAACAATTCAAACAATAGTAATGATATATGCAGCAAAAATTAAGAGTGTGGACGAAATTGGAAACAGTTTAATATTCATCCATTTGTTATTGATGGGAAATTACTATTTATGTTTTTATTTATATGACATTAACTTATTGAGTACAAAACTCATTCAGTTTTTTTCCTACTTGCCAGTAATGAATACAGTTTTGCTTCCAATGAGAATTCTAAAGGATACAGTAAGTCTTAGGGAAACAATCCTATTTATTGTAAGTAGTTTAGGGTTGTTATTACTGATAATAAATAAAGGTCAGAAAATGTATAAGTTACGCTTATTAGGAATAAAAAAGCTACGTCATTTCAATTTACGTAGCTGATTAGTTCTTTTAGTTTTCTTAATTTCACCATAATTCTTTGCTAATTGTGACTCATAAGAGCTGTTAGTATTAGGATCATAGTATTCTTTGTCCTTTATTTCATCAGGCAGATATTGTATTTTATGCCAGATATCTTTCCTCGCGTAATCATAGGAATCAATTTCTTCTAAGCCAACTGGTGTAAGGCGTAGATATTTGGGGACTTGATAAGCTGATGAATTAACCTCTTTCATAGCAGTTGAAATTGCTTCACAAGCAGACCTAGATTTCGGAGATAATGCTAAATCAATAACAGCATTCGCCAGAATAATCTGTGCTTCAGGGAAACCAACCCTTTTACTAGCATCAATGGCGGATACTGTTCTTGCGCAAGCAGCAGGGTTAGCTAAACCGATGTCTTCATAAGCAATTACCAATAACCTTCTTTCAATTGAATCCATATCGTTTGCGCTAATTAAGCGTGCTAAATAATAAAGCGCAGCATTTACATCAGAACCGCGGATTGATTTCTGGAAACCACTGACAGCGTCATAATGCCCATCATCAGTAGCAGACATTGAAGAATTAGGTACCTTAGCATATTCTTTAACAATTTCGACAGTAACTTCTTTTTCTTGAGAAACCATTGATAGTATTTCTAGTAAACTAAGAGCATAACGAATGTCCCCATTGCTTAGTGTTGCAATAGTTTCTATTGCTTCTTCAGCGAACAAACAACAATTATCCAAACCCTCTTTTGCTTCAATTGCTCTATTTGTGGCAATAATTACATCATCATGCGATAAAGCCTTAACCTCAAGTAATTGGCATCTAGAACGAATAGCAGGGTTAATGCTGTAATAAGGGTTTGATGTAGTTGCTCCAATCATATTTATTGAACCATCTTCAATATAAGGAAGCAGCAAATCTTGCTTATCTTTATTTAAACGATGAACTTCATCAACTATTACAACAAGGCCTGGGTAGAATCTTGCTTCTTCAAAGATTTTTTCCAAATCTTTTTTATTCGAAGTAACAGCATTAAATAAGCGATATTGCATATTTAGTTCATTTGCCATAACCATCGCCAATGTTGTTTTTCCTGTTCCAGGAGGGCCAAAGAAAATCATAGAAAAAAGCATATTATTTTCCACGCATTTTCTTAAAACACCATTATCTCCGACCAGATGCTTTTGTCCAACAATTTCATCTAGTAACTTAGGACGCATTCGAAACGCCAAAGGCTCTTTCATTTATATCACCTCTTCTATTTTATCATTAATGAAAATAATGTAGAATAGTAAAGAGGCGATTTTATGAAAGTTCTATTACAAAGAGTTCAAAGTGCAAAAGTAACTGTAAACAGTCAAGTATATGGTAGTATTGACAGAGGTTTACTAATGTTTGTTGGGATAACTCACAAAGACGATGAAAGCATTGTTAACAAAGTAGCCAATAAGATATGTGGTCTACGCGTTTTTGAGGATGAGTTTGGAAAAACAAATCTATGCCTTGATGAAGTTAGAGGGAAAGTTCTTTCAATATCGCAATTCACTCTTTATGCGGATTGCAGCAAAGGGAAAAGACCGAGTTTCACTGATGCAGCAAATCCAGAATTAGCTAAGAGACTTTACGAGAGTTTTAATAGCTGTTTGAAAAGTAATGGGTGTGTAGTTGAAACAGGAGTGTTTGGAGCCGAAATGTTAGTCGACATTGTAAATGACGGTCCTTTCACAATAATGATTGATAGTAAGGAACTATGAGGAGTAAATTATGGGTGAAATATTATATGGCAATGAACTTGCGAATAGAATTAAAGAAGACATTAAATATAAGCTTGATTCAGTAACAGGAAAAAGAGAACCACGTTTAGCAATTATATATGCACTTGAGGATGAAGGTTCGACTTCTTATTTGATGGGTTTAAAAAAAGCTGGGGCTGCAGTGGGGATAGAAGTTAATGTCTGTAGTGAGTTTTCTGAAGAAACAGAAAAAGGCGTGATAGACAGAATTAACGAACTAAACATGGATGATGAAGTTGATGGGATTATGATTGCTTTGCCTTTACCAACCAACTACAAGGTGCAAAATATTGCAAATGCCGTAGATGATTCAAAAGATGTTGATGGACTATGTGAGAAAAACGTAGGAAGATTGTACACAAAACAAGAAGGGTTTAGACCATGCACACCGCTAGGGATTTTGCACTTAATAAAAGCAAACAATATTGAGTTAGAAGGAAAAGAAGTAGTTATTGTGGGGAGAAGTAATTCGGTAGGAAAACCAGTAGCTCAGTTACTCCTTGATGAGAACGCGACAGTAACAATATGCCATTCTAAAACCAAAAACATCAAAGAAATATGTCAAAGAGCAGATGTTTTGGTGGTTGCGATAGGAAAAGGACATTTTGTGACTAGCGAATGGATAAAGAAAGATGCTATAGTTATTGACGTTGGCGTAAATAGCAACGAGGAAGGTAAACTAATTGGTGATGTAGATACCGAGGATGTTTTAAAGGTTGCTAAGTGGGTGACACCAGTAACTAAAGGAGTTGGAGCCTTAACAACTGCTATGTTGTTGAAAAACGTATACACATCTTATGAAAGAAGGATTGGCAATGGACTATGATTTAAATGATATCGTTCAAATGAAAAAAGATCACCCTTGTTACAAATCAAAGCACTGGAAGATTATAAGAATGGGTGCGGATATTAGAATTAAATGTTTGGGTTGTGGAACGAGCGTGCTTTTTCCGCGGACTGAATTTGAAAGAAAATTAAAGAAGATTATTACAAAAGCCGAAAAGATTGAAGAATAGAAGGAGAAAAAAATGCCATTAACCGCTGGAATAGTAGGGTTGCCAAATGTTGGGAAGTCTACATTATTTAACGCTATAACAAAATCTCAAGTAGAGGCTGCAAATTACCCTTTTGCAACCATTAACCCCAATGTTGGAACAGTTGAGGTTCCTGATGAAAGAATGGATGAACTTATCGCAATGTTTAATCCCAGAAAGTCGATTTATACAACTTTCGAATTTAATGATATTGCAGGATTAGTTAAGGGTGCATCAAAAGGAGAAGGGTTAGGGAATCAGTTCCTTTCCCATATTAGAGAATGCGATGCTTTATGCCATGTAGTTCGCTGTTTTGATAGTGAGGATATTACACATGTTGAAGGAATTGTTGATCCAATCAGAGATATTGAGATTATTAATTTGGAACTTATTTTAGCAGATTTGCAATCAGTGGAAACTAGAATATCAAAGGTTGAAAGAAAAGCTCAAACTAAGGATAAAGAAGCAATGTTTGAAAGTGCATTACTAAAAAAGGTTCAACAAGTATTATTGAGTGAAAAACCAGTTAGAAGTATGGACCTTGATAAAGAAGAAATGGAGTGTCTAAGAGGCTTCCATTTACTAACAGCAAAACCAATTATCTATATTGCGAATATGTCTGAAGATGAAATAAGCATGCCAGAAAACAATAAGCACTATTTAAATGTGGCAGCTTTTGCAAAAGATGAGAATAACAATGTAATTCCTATTTGTGCAAAAATAGAGGAAGAGTTAGCTTCTTTGAGTAAAGAAGAGAAGAAAGAATTTCTAGGAGAATTGGGAATTACATTATCTGGGCTAGATATGGTGATTCAAACAGCATATAGTATTCTTAACTTAAACACCTTCTTTACGGTGGGAGAACCAGAAGTGAGAGCCTGGACCTTTACCAAAGGAATGAAAGCACCTGATTGTGCAGGAATTATTCATACCGACTTTAAAAAAGGCTTCATCAGAGCTGAAACCTATAGTTATGAGGATTTAATTAAGTATCAAACCGAACTTGCTGTTAAGGAAGCAGGAAGATTACGTCTTGAAGGGAAAGAATATTTAGTTCAGGATGGAGATATAATGCATTTTAGGTTTAATGTTTAATGTGCTATAATTAAAAGGTAAGATGAAAGGAGACTTCTATGAAGTTAATAGTTGCAATAGTTTCTAACGATGATAGTTCGGCAGTCACAAATGCATTAACAAAATCCAATTATTCAGTNACTAAATTGGCGACAACAGGAGGATTTCTTAGAGCAGGTAATACAACTTTATTGGTTGGTATAGATGATGAAAAAATTGAAGAGTGTATCGGAATAATAGGAAAAGAAAGTTGCAAAAGAACAGAGATGGTTCCAGCAACAGCTTCCTTCGATGTTGGTAGGTATTCCTCATTCCCAGTTGAAGTTCAAGTAGGGGGAGCAACAATATTTGTTCTAAATGTTGAACAATTTATGAAACTTTAAAAGAAAAGAAATAGTTATTGTGTTTAGTTAACTATTTCTTTTTAATTCAGTGATTAAGTTTTCAGCGGTAGGAGAAGAAACTTGAAAAGTTATTCTTTCTACTTCACTGGCAAAAGATAAAGCCTGCCGAAAAGGGTTGTTAAGTGATAATGAATACAACAAACCAGAAGTAAAAGCAGAAAGGCATCCATTTGCATAACCATTACGATCTCTTCTACTATTGAAATAAGTGGAATCTTGATCTTGATATAGGTATATACCTTGGTTCTCCATATGAATGATAATCCACTTCAAGCCTAGGCTACATAAACGGTAACAGATGCGATCAAATGAGGCAGGATTCCCCAACTGTAAAGCATCTTCGTATGTCAGAACAACTCCCTCTATAAGTGGCAATACTTGTTTCTCTGGTATTCGGTTTACTACTACCCATTTTGGAGTTGGGTTTTTTCTTACCATGTTTTCTAAAACAATGTCATTTTGGACATCAGTGACAGCATAATCAAGATGACCAAATGCTAATGAAGGAATAAAATCCTCAGGATAAAATTCGAAAGAAGCTCTATCCTGAGCAAATCGTAAAGTATCTCCATAGTTGTAAATTGAAACAACAATCGGAGAAGGTTTATTAATAGTAGGTCCAAATTGAATGATATTAAGTCTATCAGCTTCGCCCCACATTTTAACCGCTTCCATATCATTGCCAAATTTTGTGCAAAAAAGAGTATGGCAACCTAAGCGGGCGAGATTAACAGCAATATTACGCATATCCCCACTGGAATAGCGTTTAATTGTACTTGGATTTAATTTTTTTGCAGCAATCGCTGAAGAACAAAATATTGCTTCTTCAATATAGCTTGATCCAATAATAGCTATTTCTGGCATACTCCACGCTTCCTTCTAGTTGGGACAACTATTTTACCACAAAATAATGAAATGCAAAGTGAAAAATATAGTAAGTTGTGGATTTACATTATATAATCTATTTGCAAGAAAATAAAGGAGAAATATGATGAGAGTTGGCCAATCAATAGATATTCATCAATTAATAGAGGGTAGAAAACTTATTTTAGGGGGCGTTAATATTGAAAACGATAAGGGATTACTAGGGCATTCTGATGCCGATGCATTGTTGCATGCGATTATTGAGGCCATCATTGGAGCGCTAGGATTGGGGGATATTGGCACCCATTTTCCGGATACAGACGAAAAATACAAAGATGCTGATTCATTGAAACTATTAGCAGAAACTTATCAAATGATGGTCGAACACGGCTATGTGATAGGCAATATCGATAGTATCATAGTCATTGAGAAACCTAAAATGGCACCATATATAAGTAAAATGAGAGAAAATATAGCAAATGTATTGAAATGTGATATATCACAAATAAACGTGAAGGCAACAAGAGCAGAGAGGCTAGGTTTTGTTGGAGAAGGAAAAGGAGTAGTGGCACAGGCTATAGTATTATTAGTAGAAAATAAATAGGAGGTTGATGATGAAAAGACTAGATGAAATTAAGGTTTTACGCGACCCCATTCATGGGTACATTCACATTGATTATCAAATAATCTGGGATTGCTTAAATGCCCCAGAGTTTCAACGACTTAGGCGTATTCATCAATTAGGAGCAACTTTTCAAGTCTATCACACAGCGGAACACTCTCGTTTTTCGCATTCGTTAGGAGTTTATGAAATAGTTAGAAGAATGATTAATGAAATTAAGGAAATCAAAATAGCACTTAATGAACATGAAAAAATAACAGTTTTATTAGCTGGCCTACTACACGATATTGGACATGGACCGTTTTCCCATTCATTTGAACACATAAGTAGATTCAGTCATGAAGAATATACGGTTAATTTGATAACAAAAGATAGTAAAATATTCGAAATTTTGTTTAGCGAGAATGAGTACTTACCACAAGAAGTGGCTAGTGTAATTAACCATACTCATCCAAATAAACTATTGTCACAGATGGTTTCGTCACAACTAGATGCTGATAGAATGGACTATTTATTAAGAGACTCCTACTTCACAGGAACCAGTTATGGAAACTTTGATCTTGAGCGGGTATTAAGAAGCATCAGAATTGAAGATAATAAATTAGTTATTAAGGAAAGCGGCATTCATACTATTGAAGACTATATCATGGCAAGATATCACATGTATTGGCAAGTTTATTACCATCCGACTAGCAGAAGTTTTGAAGCATTGTTAGCTAAAATATTTAAGCGTTATTTATATTTAGTTGATAATGAACCAGAAGTGGTGGCAGAAATTAAGGTGTTTAATGCTTTCAAGGAAGATTGTCAACTTAGTAATAAAGAATTCCATGCTCTTGATGAAATGACCTGTTATTATGGATTTACCCAAATGACTCATTGCCAAGACACTATTCTAAGTGATCTTGCAGATAGAATCCTAAATCGCCGTTTATTCAAATACGATTCCATATCAACAGATGAACAAATAGGTGAATACTATCACTGGATTAAGAATGCTGGCTACAACCCTGACTATTACATGTATGTTGACGAAACAGAACAAACGCCATATGTCCCATACACGGATAAAAATGAAAAAGCGATTTGGATTTTAACGAATGAGGGTAGTGTAAAAGAATTATCTAGAGTTTCTAATATTGTCGCTGCAATTTTGCTGGGAGAAAGTAAGAACGAAAAGAGGGTCTTCTTTCCTAGAGAACTAAATGATTGAGAAAATGAAACTTACAGTTTCATTTTTTAGTCAGTAATTTCAAAAAAATATCATCTTCCTATTGTCATATCGTGGGGTTGTGTATATAATACAATTCGACAATGTAGGAGATGTGATGGAAAATAATGTAATTATTACAGTATTTCAAACGCAAGACGATGAAAAAACCCAAGTATTATACGATGGAGTTGCCAGAATTGAGCGCTTGGAGAATGGCTGTATCTTGGATTATCAAGATGATAAAGAAAAGACTCACCTAAATATAACATCGAATAGTTGTATAATTGAACGTTTTAGTGACCACAAGACGGATTTGTGTTTAAGTATCAATGAAACATCCTATATTTTAGTTAAAACCGAATACGGAACACTTAGATTAGAAGCGGAAACTATGAGCATTGTACTTGATGAGCGAGTGCTATCAGTGCAATATGACATAAAAGAAGGAAGCAAGATCGTTAGTATGTTTACTATTACTTGGTTGATAAAGGAGGCTCTTTCATGAACGAAATAGAAATTAAGCTAAAAAATAGTATCAAAAAAGCCATCCTATCCGCATGGGATATAGTAATAGAGTGTGAAGATATTACCATCGAAATCCCTAGGGAAAAAGAGCATGGCGATTATGCGACAAATGTTGCTATGCAATTAACCAAGATATTACGACAGAACCCTAGAGTTATTGCTCAAAGTATTGTGAGCAATCTTGATTGTGATGAAGCAGGAATAAAGAAAACAGAAATTGCTGGACCAGGGTTCATTAATTTCTATTTAGTGACAGAATCATTAACAAAAGTTATTAGCGAAATTTTGACTAAAGATGATAAATATGGCGAATCAAATGTTGGGCAAGGAACGAGAGTTAATCTTGAGTACGTTTCAGTAAACCCGACTGGTGATATTCATGTTGCTCATGGTCGTGGTGCGGCGTTGGGCGATGCAGTTAGCAGGTTAATGAAAAAAGTCGGCTATGATGTTACTAGAGAATATTATGTTAATGACGGTGGAAGTCAAATTAGGAATTTAGGCTTGTCATTATTTGTAAGATATTGCGAATTGTTTGATATTGAAGAAGCAATGCCAGAAGATGGGTATTTTGCTCAGGATATAGTTGAAATGGCAAGAGAACTTAAAAATGAATTTGGTGATAAATATCTAAATATGGATAAAGAAGCAGCTATCATTGAATTAATGGAAGAGGGATGCAAAAGAGAGTTAGCGAAAATTAGAGAAGATTTAGAATTATTTAGAGTTGACTTTGATGTGTGGTTTTCTGAGAAAAATTTGTATCTCAACAATAAAGTCGAAAAAGTAATGGAAATCTTAAGAGAAAAAGACATGTTATATGAAAAAGATGGCGCTACTTGGTTGAAATCAAGCCTTTATGGTGATGATAAGGACCGTGTTGTTGTTAGAAGTGATGGGGAATACACGTATGTTACCCCTGATATTGCTTATCATAACGATAAATTTGAGCGTAACTTTGAAATTTTAGTTACTATTTTAGGTGCTGACCATCATGGGTATATCCAAAGAATGAAGGCGGCAATGCAAATGCTTGGGTACGATAGAGATAAAGTAAACATTGATATTATCCAAATGGTTAGGCTGATAAAAGATGGAAAAGAAGTAAAAATGTCAAAACGCACAGGTAATGCGATAGCACTTAGGGAGCTAATTGAAGATATAGGAGTAGATGCAACTAGGTATAACTTTGTATCAAGAGCAGCAAACACTCACATTGATTTTGATTTAGGCTTGGCTGTATCCCAAACTAGTGAGAATCCAGTTTATTATGCCCAGTATGCGCATGCAAGAATGTGTTCTATCCTAAGAAATGCTCAAGAAGTTATTATTCAGGATCAATATAGTTTGTTAGTTAATGAGAAAGAAACAGCTTTATTAAAGCAGATAAATGAGTTGCCTTCAGTGTTTGCAGAGGCAGCAACTACTAGAGCTCCTCATAAAGTTTGTAATTATATTCAGAAAACTGCACAATTATTTCACAGTTTTTATGCAGAATGTAAGGTACTTAGTGACGATGTTGCTTTACAACAAGAGAGGTTGTCGCTTGTCAAGGCAACTCAGATTACTTTGAAAAACGCACTTGAAGTAATTGGTGTTACGGCACCAGAAAAAATGTAGGAAGGAAGATGAAGATGAGTACGCAATCAATGACAGATATCGCTTATGGAGTGCTGGGATCTACTAATCAGCCTATGAGTTTTAAGGATTTATGGGAACATGTGAATAACGTTATTCAGTTTGAACCAAGTGTTGCCGCTAAGAAAATATCATTGTTCTATACTAATCTTTCGCTAGATGGACGTTTCGTTGCATTGAAGGATAACAGATGGGAATTAAAGGAAAGGTTGAAATTTGAGGAATCTCATATTGATACCAGCGCTATCGAAATTGATGATAGTGACCTCGATGATGAATTCACAGATGAATTCGATAAAGAGGATGATTTATTTGTCAGTGATGAATATTAACATAAAATCTAGTTAAACTAGATTTTTTTGTTCTTTTGCTTCATTTACTAAACTAAACAAACAGATTATAATTAGTGAGAGGTAATTTGATGATAGAAATAAACAAGAAACATATGCAAGAAAAAAGTGAATGCTAACTTTTATCTTGTTTTTTTGTTTATTTCAATGAAAGGAGAAGTTTGGTGCCAAAAGTTAATATGATTGAGATGTTGAATAAAGCAAAAAAGGAGAAATATGCTGTACCACTAATTAATGTTGATACTTTGGAATGGTTGCATGCTGTGTTGGATACAGCCCAAAGATTAAAATCGCCAATAATTATTGGGTTTGCGCCTTTTCAGGTTGAAACCTTAGGAGGGTTTAATACTGTTGTGAAAATGATTGAAGGTTTGGATATGGATAAGGAATATACTATTCCTTATGTAATTCATTTGGATCATGGTGATAGTTACAATAGGTGTAAAAGTGCTATTGATGCTGGTTTTAGTTCTGTGATGATTGATGCTTCTGCATTACCACTGGAAGATAACATAGCTCTAACCAAAAAAGTAGTGGATTATGCACATGCTCATGATGTTAGTGTTGAGGCAGAAATTGGACATGTTGGTGGAGACGAAGATAATGGTGGTAAGGAAGTGGTATATGCCGATTTAGAGCAGTGCATTCGTCTAGTAAAAGAAACAAATGTGGATTGTATAACCCCAGCATTAGGATCTGTTCATGGAGATTATAAAGGGGAGCCAAAATTAGGTTTCAAAGAAATGGAAGAAATTAGCAATGCTGTTAAGATACCATTAGTTTTGCATGGAGGATCAGGGATTCCAGATTATCAAATTCGTAAATGTATTGAATTGGGGACAGCAAAAATTAATGTGGCTACTGAAAATAGGCGCGCATTCCATACGCTTAAGAGAAATATTAGCAAATGACGAATTGTTGATTGACCCTATGAAAACAACGTGGTTAGCTAGAAAAGCAATTGAGGATATCATAGAGAGCAAAATAATGTTGTTTGGGTCAAATAGTAAAGGTTAGTTTAGTGGTTTGATGTTTTCAAAAGATGTAAAAAGTTGTAAAATAAAGACGTAGATAAATATAGGAGGACATAAATATATGCCATTAGTTTCTGCAAAAGAAATGCTTCAAAAAGCAAAACAAGGTCACTACGCAGTAGGACAATTTAACATCAACAACTTAGAGTGGACTAAAGCAGTATTATTAGCTGCTGAAAAAACTCAATCACCTGTTATCTTAGGGGTGTCTGAGGGTGCTGGTAAATACATGACTGGTTATAAAACGGTTGTGGGTATGGTTACTCCAATGATAGATGCCTTGGGAATTACGGTTCCAGTGGCAATTCATTTAGACCATGGTTCATTTGATGGTGCAAAAGCGGCAATTGAAGCTGGATTCACTTCAATTATGTTTGATGGTTCTCATTATCCAATAGACGAGAATATTGCAAAAACAAAAGAAATAGTAGAAATTTGCCATGCGAAAGGAATTTCCGTGGAAGCTGAAGTTGGCTCAATTGGTGGCGAAGAAGATGGAGTAATTGGAGCTGGTGAATGCGCAGATCCAACTGAGTGCAAAATGGTTGCTGATTTAGGAATTGACTTTTTAGCGGCTGGTATTGGTAATATTCATGGTAAATACCCTGAAAACTGGGCTGGATTGAACTTTGAAGTTCTTGATGCAATTCAACAAGAAACAAAAGATATGCCATTAGTATTACATGGCGGTACTGGTATTCCAGAAAATATGATCAAACAGGCTATCTCCTTAGGTGTTTCTAAAATAAATGTTAATACGGAATGTCAATTAGTATTTGCTGAGGCAACTCGCAAGTATATTGAAGAAGGAAAAGATTTAGAAGGAAAGGGTTTTGATCCTAGAAAACTACTAAAACCTGGAACAGATGCAATTGTTGATATTGTGGTAGAAAAGATGGAAATCTTTGGTAGCGTAGGTAAAGCATAATATGTTCTTATAAGTGTCAACTCATTGTGGGGTGGCACTTATTACTTTCTAAATAAATAGCAGTGGACAAAGTAAAAAGAAATTATATAATTTAGGTATAAGGAGGAATGGAAACATGGACAGAAAAGAAATCTATGAGAAGACCGCAGAGTTTTTAACAGGACGCTGGTTAAGCATTACTTTTATAAGTTTAGGAATTGGAGTTATAGTTTATGTAATAACAATAATTATAGGCTTTGCTTTGGGGGGGAACGGAGCAAACCAACTAAGTTACGAAATAAGCCATGGAAATATGAGCGCAGCACTAAATATTGCTTCAAGTATAGCATCAGGAAATATATTTACTAATTTTTTCATATCACTTTTGGATGCTATCTTGAGTACAGGATTATCAATTGCTGTACTTAATGCCTATAGAAACCAAGAAAAAGTAGTTTTTAATGATGTAGTGAATATTATCAAGGAACATTTTGAGAAACTTATCATCGCAATTCTAGCAATAACGGCAATTACAACTCTGATACGGATGATTCCTTTTGTAGGGATGATTTTAGCTACAATATTGAACTATTGTTTCGCATTTACATATTTCTTGATTAATGATAAGAAATCATCGGACGCAATTTCAGCGATCAAAGATAGTTATGAAAGCACAACGGGTCATAAGTTAAATATGTTTATGGTTGAATGGTACTATTTCCTTAGAATTTTAATTGGTTTTGGCATTATGATAATTGCTTTGTTTTTTGGCAACGCAAGCCCAACATTCGCAATTATGTTCTTTTTTGCAGGTGCTATTACAACATTCGTGTTACTGTTCAAGTATTTACCGTACTTGGTAGCATCAAGAGTTATTTATTATGAAACAGTGTGCGAAAAAGAAATAGTAGATATTTAATAAGATTATAGAAATGTCGATTTAGTTGTTAGCAGGTGCAACCACAGTTGCACTTTTTTTGTAATGAAAACAAATATCTGATAAGAAATATTTGATAATCCTTCATTTAGTAGTAAACGAGTATCGTTTTTCTAGTGCTAAATGAGGTATAATAAATTTGAAAAGGAGGGATAGCATGATTTATACAGTTACTTTTAATCCAGCACTAGATCTTTTTGTCGAATCAGAACTAGTAATCGGGGAAATTAATAGGGTTACTCATGAAGAATACACTCCAGGTGGTAAAGGGATAAATGTCTCAATAGTATGTAAGGAACTGGATACTGATACTGTAGCAACAGGGTTTATTGGGGGCTTTACAGGTGAGTTTATTCGTAGTGAACTCGAAAAAAAAGGTGTTAAGCATAATTTTGTTTCATGTGATGGTATTACTCGCATCAATATGAAAATTGTTGAATTACAAGAAACACACATAAACCTTAATGGTGTTAGTATCTCCAAAGATGAATTCTTTGAGTTGAAAGAATACTTGAGCAATAAACTAACGAATAAAGATGTATTGATTATAAGTGGAAACTCCGCCCAAGGTATTGGTAAAGAAGAGTTTGCTGAAATAGCAAATATTGCCAAAGATAAAAAAGCATTACTTGTTATTGATACCAACCAATCATATTTAGAGTATTTACTAATATGCAAACCTTTCCTAATTAAGCCAAATGTCCAAGAATTAGCTGGTGTTTTTAATGTAGCAATTACTTCTGAGGAAGAAATAATCAAGTATGCTAGAAAACTTCAACAAGAAGGAGCTAAAAATGTTTTAGTTTCTAACGGCGCTAAAGGAGCAATTTTAGTTACTGAAGAAGATGTCTATCATGGTGAACCGTTGATAGGTCAAACAGTTAATTCCATTGGTTCGGGGGACTCAATGGTAGCTGGCTTTGTTTGTGAATGGCTCAAAACAACTGACTACGAATCAGCACTAAGAATGGCCATAACATGTGGTGCGGCCACAGCGTTCTCTACCACTTTGGCAAAAAAAGAAGATATTATTGCAAATATTGATAAAGCGGTTGTAACAAAAGAAGTGCGCAGAGGGTAGTTTTCTGTTAAAATGTAATAGCGAAATTTTGGAGGGCGACTATGAAAGATGTAATAAAAATTGAGGGTGGAAAAAAACTTAATGGAACAGTACGAATTAGTGGTTCGAAAAATGCTACAGTAGCACTTATTCCTGCAGCAATCTTGGCAAATGGACCAGTAGCAATTGTAGGAGTTCCAAATATTTCAGATGTTGACTCACTGTCGACAATCCTTAGGGAGTTAAAGGTTGTAGTTACTGAAAAAGGTGAAGATCATTTAGTAATTGATCCTAGCAACATGGAGAATGTAAAATTGGACCATCAAGCAGTGACTAAACTTAGAGCTTCTTACTATTTTATGGGGGCATTATTAGGAAAATACAAATATGTAAAGATTAGAATGTCAGGCGGTTGTTATTTAGGCCCTAGGCCGATAGATTTGCACCTTAAAGGGTTTGAGGCTCTTGGTGCTACAGTTGACTACACTCAAGGTTATTACACAATACAGGCAGAGGAGTTAGTGGGTGCCAAGATATTTCTAGATTTAGCTTCAGTTGGAGCAACTATCAATATTTTGTTAGCAGCAGTCTATGCCAAAGGAAGAACAACGATTGAGAATGCTGCCAAAGAACCAGAAATCATTGATGTAGTTACTTTACTGAATAAAATGGGAGCCAAAATACGAGGAGCTGGTACCAATGTAATCACCATTGACGGTGTAGAAGAGTTAAATGGGTGTTTTCATGAAATAATACCTGACCGTATTGAAGCAGGAACATTCATAATTATGGCCGCTGCTGCTGCTGAGCATATGGTAATTGAAAATATTATTCCTCAGCACTTGGAAGGTTTGCTCGCTAAGTTACAGGAAATGAATGTGAATATGAAAGTGGAAGTAGATAAAGTAACAATTTGTGGTGGCAATGAATTAAAGGCAGTTGATGTTAAAACCATGCCTTATCCTGGGCTTGCTACTGATTTACAATCACCATTAACCGCTTTAATGACACAAGCAAAGGGAACTTCCACGATTATCGAGACGATATATCCACAGAGGTTCAAACATTGCGATGAATTGGTACATATGGGAGCGGATATTGATGTAAATGCACCACAGGCTAACATTCACGGACCTTCAAGATTATATGGAGTAGACGTAACCGCAACAGATTTGCGGTGCGGAGCAAGTTTAGTAATTGCGGGACTAATTGGCGAAGGAGTTACTACAATCCATGAGGTTTATCACATCGATCGCGGATATGATAATTTGGATGGAAAATTAGTTAAATTGGGTGCTAAAATCTGGCGCGAAGAAATAGAGGAATAAATGGAAAAAGGGAATAGAATAAGGTTGTATTGGATTGATCTTTTAAAAGCAGGGGGAATGTTTTTAGTCATCTTAGGGCATGCAACATCTTCAATAACACTCAAGAAGATGATTTACTCTTTCCACATGCCTCTTTTTTTTATAGTTTCTGGTTATACTTGGAAACTAAGAAAAGAGATGAGCCTAAAAGATTTTGTTAAGCGTCGAATCAAAGCGCTTGTTATTCCCTATTTCGTAATTAACATAATATTTATACCAGTAATGATTTTTCAAGCCTCACTGGGGAAAGCGGTAAAACAGAGTTTATGGGAAACTATTATTGGAATCTTCTACAGTAATAATCAAGGTTCATATTTTTCCTCTTTAACTGTTACCTGGTTTCTACTAACACTTTTCTTAGCAGAAATTATGTTTTTCCTTGTTTCCAAGTATAGCCGAAATGAAAAAGAAAAGTTCTGTCTAGTAGCACTTATTGCTGCAGCTGGATTCATTTTTTCCATAATAGCTCCTGAATTTCACACAATATGGCACTTTGATGTCGCGCTAGTGGGGTGCAGTTTGATTTATATTGGGAATTTATTTATGGAGAATACTGATAAACTAAAGAATATTATACAAAAAAAAGGACTAACTATAATCATTGCTATCATTATGTCGTTAGTAGGGTTTGGTATAGCATACATTAATAGAAGAGTCTCTCTGGTTGCGCATCGTTATGGTAATATACTGTATTTTTACATTTCATCTGTAGGGCTAACGACTGTAGGGGCTTTGTTTTCAATGTTACTTCCTAGCATTAAGATTCTGGAATATATAGGGAAAAACACCTTACTTTACCTGGCACTGCATGATGCAATTATCAGGATAGTATCTTACTACCTACCGATTATTCAAGAAAGTGTAATATATTCCATTGTCTTTTCTGTTTTTCTATTCTTTGCACTTATTCCTGTATGCTATGCCATAAATGAATTATTAGGATTTCTAAAAACGAAAATGGCAAAGTCATAACATACTAAAGTTTGTTTTCCATAAACGCATCAATTAAATTAACAATAATGTTTTTTGAACAAGTATCATCAATTAATCTATGGGTTGCTCCTTCAATAGTGAGAAGCCTTTTTTCTTCAATTGGTAGCAGTTTATAGTATTTCTTCGCTACTTTTGGAGAAATTGTTTTATCATCACTTCCTTGGAAAATCAAAGTAGGGACACTAACTTCTTTAGCTGAATCTCTTAATTCATTTACCAAATTCATAAATTCAGGGAAGAAATTAGTTGGCATCTCAGTTTTCTTAACCGGAGGGTCATTTTTGACAAAAGATGTCAATAAGGTAGTTGCGTTTGACAAATTTATGTATTCAAAAGCAGGAGCAAGCAAAATAAGTTTCTTAACTTGATATTTTGTTGATAAATAAGTGGCAATTACACCACCCATAGAATAACCAACTAAATAAATGTTATCGCTTTTGCTAGTTGCCATGGCAATACAATCTTCTGCTCTTTGTAACCAGTCTTTCCAGTTATCATCACCTTCATCTAAAGGATCAAACAGTTTAGGGCAATAAATATGGTATTTTCTTTGATTGTATATATTAACCAAAAAATCATATTCATTAATTGTTCTTATACCAAACCCATGAATAAGTACAAAAGTTGGCTTTTTACGAAAATTCAAAAGTCTCTTAAACCAGTTCATAATAATATACCTCCGTTACTATTATAATATAAACACCAGAAATTCTCTATTTTGCATGAGGTAGAGTTAGTCAACTACTATTTTACTTGGTAGCCACTGCCTATCATATGCAAAGTAAGGTGAAATTCCTATATTATCTAAAGGGATTTCTTCAAAATCGCTAATGAGTTCCCTTATTTCTTTTAGTGCCTTGGGCGTAAGTTTGAAATTGTGCTTGTCATAATTAACGAAAATATCCTTGTTACCAATAAATGTTTTCTCCCCAATGGCATTACCAGAGAACACTTTCTCTATATTTACACAGATATTGTTTTGAAAACGATTGGTGAGCATTGGTGCGTTTTCATAAGCATAATTGCGAAGTCTTTCGTTTTCATTCTGCCTAAACAAACTCCAAACGGTTTCATAACCCTCGACAGATAAATAGTCCCATACTTTTTCCCATTGAGAATTCTTGTAATGATTTTTCCAGGTATCATTAAAAGGGTCTTTGTCACCCATCGAATTTTCCCAAGTATCCCATTCGTCATTATCATCAATTCCATACATTTGAAGCAACCAATAATCTTCCTTAAAGGGGGTCATAGTTCCAAAAGTCCAAAAACAAAAGTCGGCTCCAGTAGGTGAATCGATAAAGATGTTGTTTTTAACAATACCAAATTGAGAACCATTTGCTTTAATAGGAGAACCAGTTAATGGTGTTTTGTCAGAAGCATTGAAGAAGATGTTACCATAAATATAAGGCATTGAAGCACCATCATCACTAAAAATAGCCTGTTGGCCATACCCTCCATAGGTATTTCCAATATCATGGAAATAATTATAGCGAATAATTAACCCCATAATAAACGGATCGTTTCCATAATAGATTGCCCCCATATCGGAAGTGTCAAGGCCAGCATTATATATTTCGTTGTATTCAACAATAGCATCATTAGACTTACTAAGGTCAATCGCTAAATGTGGAATATCGTGTAATTCGTTGTTTTTGATAACAACACCTACACTATTCACCATAATAGGTGGTCGATAACATTGAGCACCACGTGAAACATGATGGATATTGTTATTCTCGATGAGGTTATTACTAGAAGTTAATGTTTCTCTTAGTCCTCCATCCCAAAGATAAATACCAATTCCATCAATATCATATATATGGCAATTTTTGATTGTTGAATTCGTAGCAGCATCCATAAAGATAGCTGTTTGCGCACTATGGGCAATAGTACAACCGTCAATAGTGATATTGCTCACTCTATCAGCGTGAATGGGCTTTCCTCTGGTATAGGTGATAGTTAAGCCTTTCAGTGTTAGATATTGAACATCATTAATCATAACAATAGGAAAACTCTCATAAGCGAAATATATACTAGCATCCTCAAAGTTTTCAGGAGCATAGAAATATACAATATTCTTTTCATAGTCAATATAACTTTCATAAGGTAAGTCAATTTCTTCAAGCAGATTTAGCACATAGAAACGAGCCATTTCGCTAGGAATATCCCAATTGCTAGTTTTTAGGATAACACTTTGGGTATTTCGATCATAAGATTCAATATCATAAAAACCGTCAAACCAATCAACAGAAAGAAACGAATAGAAGTATAGATTATTCCAAGTTTCACCTGACCAGTTTATGGAACGCTCGAAAAGACTAGCCGAAGTTATTTTAACGGAATGATAAGATGATATTGATTCTTGCTTGACTCTGTCAACATAGATATAGGAAGCATTTTGAGATTTGTTGGGCCATCTTGAGAAGGTAAGTGGTTGTCCATTAATATATATTTGAGGGTTATTATCGCTTATTTCGGTTATTGTTTCTGCGACAATAGGCTGAGTCATTTCATCAATGTAAGCAGTTAAGTCAATAGAATATAGATTACTTTTTACTTCTTCATTAGAAATTTTACTGAGGATATTTGGATCCAAGACTTTTGTAAATGTTTTTGGTGATAGTTTCTCTGCACCAATTAAGCGTACTTCTTCGCCGTTGTATGCTTGCCAAGTAACAGGGGTCATTTTTGTACCAGAATCTTCTGCAGTAAAATGAAGTGAGTCATTCATGTAGTAGTCTCCTTCACGTATATTGACGGTTATTGGTTTATTTGTAGTAACTAACAAATCTCGCACTTCTTGTTTAGCTCTTTCAAAAGTCAGAAAAGGTGAATCGAAACTCCCATTATTTGCATCGTTTCCCTTAGTCGAAACGAAAATGTTCACTCCTTCTGGCAAAATGACTGGTTTGTTACCGCAAGCTGAAGTTGATAGACCAAATAATAGAATGGCCATAACCATGATGGTTATCTTTATATTTTTCATATATTTTTCCTGCCTTACTTGTCGATTATAGTAATTATTAACTGGAAATATTATAGCACTTACTTTAGTTAATTAGTTGCTATAAATGGTTTGGCTAATACCAGTAAATTCGCTTGTATTCTTTAGTGTTATATGCTATTATGTACAAGCAATTAAGCACTTACTTTGAATTGATGAGATATTCAAGGCGGAAGGAGAAAAGCATGAGACCAAATATTCACCCTGATATGCAAACAACTAAGGTTGTATGTACCTCTTGTGGAACTGAATTTGATACAATGTCAACAAAAAAAGAAATACGTGTTGATACTTGCTCAAATTGTCATCCGTTCTATACTGGTAAACAACGTTTCGCTGCAGCGGCAGGTAGAATCGAGAGATTCAATAGAAAATACGGTATTAACGAAAACGAGGAAAAGTAATTCTTCGTTTTTTTCTGAATTTATTTGACTAAAATAACTGTCAAGACTATAAATATATTTTTAATTGGCTATAATAAGAGATAGTAGAGGTGAAAGGGATGGATATGTATAATCAATATAGATTGGGTTTTCTAGAAGTTATTTCTGGCTGTATGTTTGCGGGGAAAACTGAGGAATTAATACGAAGGATTAAAGTACTGGAATTTGCAAAAAAGAAGATAATTGTGTTCAAGCCGCAGATTGATAATAGATATAGTGATAATTTAGTAGTTTCACACGCAGGTAGTAGTGTTGAAAGTATTTCAATTAATACCGCCAAGGAGATTCTAGATTATGTAAAAGAAGATACGGATGTAGTTGCTATAGATGAGGTGCAGTTTTTTGATGAAGATATAATCGAAATTTGTGATTTGCTAGCAAGAAGAGGAATTAGAGTAATGGCTGCAGGATTGGATACTAATTTTAGAGGTGAGCCGTTCAGTGTAATGCCTTCACTAATAACTCAAGCGGAATTCGTAACTAAGTTAACAGCTGTTTGCGTAAAATGTGGGGCTCCTGCAACAAGAACTCAAAGAATAGTTGATGGAAAACCTGCTAACTATGACGATCCAATTCTTATGATTGGAGCATCAGAAAGTTACGAAGCGAGATGTAGACATTGTCATGAGGTTGGTAATAAACCAAGGAAGTTCAAATAGGCATAAGCAATGCCTTTTTTTGTTAGATAAATAGTAGTATGATAGTGGTGTTGGTTTTGGGGAGGGTTAATAATGAAAGATATTTCAATGACTGAAATGCTGGAAATGCAAATGGATTTGTGGAAAAAGAATAGCGAAACATGGGAAGAAATGGCCCCAGAACAAGCAAGAAATATGATGTTATGGATGATTGAGGAAATTGGGGAAGCGATTGCAATAATAAAGAAAAAGGGTGAACATGAAATCATGGTTAATCCTAAGGTAAGAGAAAGATTTATTGAGGAGATGGTGGATGTTATGATGTATTTTAGTGCTGTCTTGCTTCGTTTGAATATAAGTAGTGAAGAGTTTGCGAGCAAATATGAAGAAAAGCAAAGTTTTAATATGAATAGAAACTTTCAGCAGGGATACGATAACTTAATAAAATAGAAACAAGGGGATAACAGGGTGTTTAATAAATATATTGGAAATAAAGAGTTTTATCAAAAAGTAGCCATGATTTGTGTTCCACTAATCTTACAACAAGTACTGAATAGTGGAATGGGAATAGTGGATACTATCATGGTTTCTTCTATTGGTGAAGTAACGTCGGTAGGAACAGCATCGCAAATAGAGAATATTTGCATAACTATCTGTTTCGGAGCTGTAACCGGCATTGGGATTTTTACTGCTCAATTCTTTGGAGCTAAAGATTACGTGAATATGAAAAAAACTTTTGGCATAGCAAGTTTGTTTGCACTTGGTAGTGGATTTTTATGGATGATAATTGTTTGGTTATTTCCCAAAGAAGTTATTAGATTCTTTATCAATGATGAAGTGGTAATTGCTAGTGCAATTAAGTATTTAGCAATAGCGAAATTCACATATGTTCCAGTATGTATATCATTTTGTTTTAGTTATATGTATCGCTGTATGCATAGAACGAAAGTACCAATGGTAATAGGTATTATTGCAATGTCTACAAACTGCTTTTTTAACTACTGTTTGATTTTCGGTAAGTTAGGAATGCCAGAACTAGGTGTTGCTGGGGCCGCATATGGTACCTTAATTGCTCAAATAGTTAGTGTTACTTTGTATATAAGTTATACGTGGGGAAAAAAACAGCCCTTTGTAGGAACATTTAGCGAAATGTATGGCTTTGGTTATGATTTTGCTAGACCAATATTAAGAAGAACGTTTCCTCTAATTGTCAATGAAGCATTATTTGGTTTGGGTGTAAGTTTGCATGCAAAGGCTTTTGGTTTATTAGGAAAACTAGCAATGGATAGTTATTATGTGAGTAGGCAAATTATGAATTTATTCTTCGTTATCTGTAATGGCATAGGTTCTGCTGCAGGGGCTATTCTAGGAGCAGAATTAGGTAAAGATAATATCAAAACAGCTACTCAATATTCAAATTACTTCTTGGGGCTAGCGGCAATGTTATCGGTTTTAACAACAATTCTAGTAATTGTAAGTGCTGAACCGTTAGTAATACCATTCGGCATTGTGGATTCACAGGTATTTAATACGGCAGTCTTACTAGTCCAACTATCCGCAATAAGGATTGCTCTACGTTTATTTAATGTTGTTGTTTTCTCAGCGCTTAGAGCGGGAGGAGATGCGAAATACTTAACTTTCTTGGATTCGGGAATTATGTTAGGTTTCGGAATTCCACTAGTTTACTTTTTAGTTCTAGTTTGTGGACTTAAAGATATAGCCGTGGTATTCTTACTAGTGCAACTTGAGCAATTATTGCGTGTAATATTAGGGCTTAGAAGATTCAAGGGAAATATTTGGGCTAAGAACCTAACAAGTGAAATAAATGGATAAGAAACAGCTTAGGTTGGATTAAGTGTTATAGGAGGCAATAATTTATGGATAAGATGATATCTCGCTTAGAAGGTATGCTAGAGCGTTATCAAGAATTAAACAGTTTACTAATTGATGAAAGAGTAATGAGCGACGCTAAGTATTTTGCGAAATTGGGCAAAGAACAAGCATCGCTAAATGCCGTAGTAGAGACATATTTGGAGTTTAAAAGTGTTTCGAAACAAATAACTGAAGCAGAGCAGTTGTTAAAGGAATCTGATTCAGAACTAATAGAGATGGCTAAGATGGAACTAGAGGAATTATTACCTCGCAAACAAGAATTATTGGACCGCTTAGAAGTTTTATTGATTCCCAAAGACCCTAATGATGAATGCGATGCTATTGTAGAAATTAGAGGAGCAGCCGGAGGAGATGAAGGAAATATCTTCGCTGGAGATTTATACCGAATGTATACCCGTTATCTTGAAGGGCAAGGACTGAAGATTGAAATGGTGGAAACTGTGGAATCAGAAGCCGGAGGATTTGCACTTATTTCCTTTATTGTAAAAGGGGATAATGCTTATGGAAAACTAAAATTCGAATCAGGAGCACATCGAGTACAAAGAGTTCCAAAAACTGAATCACAAGGGCGCATCCACACCTCGACAGCGACAGTATTAGTATTACCAGACGTTGAAGATGTAGATATTGAGATTAACCCTCAAGACTTAACCATTGAAACTCATCGTGCTAGTGGCGCTGGGGGACAGCATATCAATAAAACCGACTCTGCAGTAAGAATTACTCATATTCCTACTGGAATAAGTGTAAATTGCCAAGATGGAAGGTCGCAGATTCAAAATAGAGAAACAGCGATGCACTTAATTAAAGCTAGAGTTTATGATGAATACCAAAGAAGAATTGATGCTGAAAAGGGAGAAATAAGAAGAGATAAAATAGGAACAGGCGATAGAGCTGAGAAAATACGCACTTATAATTACCCTCAAAATAGAGTAACTGACCATCGTATTGGCTTAACTATTCAACAACTAGATCGTATTATGGAAGGAAAAATGGATGATGTAATTGCGGCTTTGATGGATGCAGATCAAAAAGCAAAAATTGCTGGTGAGAACTAATGCCTACCTTTAAAGAAGCACTAAAAAGCGCTCAAAAAGAACTAGCGGAAGTTGATGTTTATGAGCAATCGGCTCAAATATTAATGCTAGAGTTAGCTAATCAACAAGCCAGCGACTTATACTCAAATTATGAAACTGCAATGCCAGATGATTTATATTGTTCATTCGTAGTAGGAGTTGAAAGACTGAAGAAGCATGAACCTTTACAACATATCTTAGGATATCACTGGTTTTATGGTAGAAAGTTCAATGTCAATGAGGATGTATTAATCCCTCGCTACGAGACTGAGGAATTGGTAGCTAATGTGCTGTTGGATATAGATGAGCATTTTCCTAATAACGAAGTGAAAATTGTCGATATAGGAACTGGAAGTGGAGCAATAGCGATAAGTTTAGCCTTGGAAGAACCAAGGGTTAGTATGTATGCTAGCGATATTAGTGAAAAAGCACTGATTATTGCCAAAGAAAATGCCCAAGCACTTGGAGCAAACATTTCGTTTATCCAAGGAGATATGCTAGAACCACTTATTGTTAATGAAATAAAAGTTGATATTTTAGTAAGCAACCCACCATATATTCCTAAAAACCAGAGCATTGAAGCAAGCGTAAAAAACTTTGAACCAAGTATTGCCTTATTTGGAGGAGAAGATGGTTTATATTTCTATCGTGAAATACTAAAGAAAGCACATAAAGTAATTAATGATAAATCTATTCTGGCCTTTGAGATAGGTTTTGATGAAAAAGAAGCAATACTGTCGCTAACAGATGAGTATTTTCCAAATGATCGCAAAGAAGTAATAAAAGATATCAATAATAAGGATAGAATGCTATTTATCTATCATGACTGTTAAATAACGAATGTAAAAAGTTCGTTATTTTTCACAAGGGTATCACTTATTTGAAACTACATTTGTGATAGAATGGGAATGCGGCAAAACGCAAGAGGTGATAGAATGAATACCGAATTACTAAATAAAGAAGATATAGATAGAGTAGTTGAATTATTGAATAAGGGAGAAGTTGTGGCAATTCCGACAGATACAGTTTTTGGGGTAGCCGTTCGTTACGATAATTTGGAAGCAATAAATAAGTTAAAAGATGCCAAAGGAAGAGATGAAAGTAAACCTTTTCCGATGATGGTTGCTAGTTTGAATCATATAAAACAAGTTGCGGATGTAGACAAAAAGTACGAAAAGTTGATTAATAAGCTAATGCCAGGGGCCTTAACAATTATTGTTAATAAAAAAAGTGGGATTCCCGATTATGTGACTAATGGAAAATCTACAATAGCAATTAGAATTCCAGATGACGAATATATGTTAGAAGTACTGCAAAAGATAAACAAACCATTGCTAGTAACTAGTGCAAATGTTTCTGGTGCAAAAAGTGCTACTACCAGTGTTGAAGTACTAAAACAACTTGATCGTAAAATTGCCGGAGTAGTAATTGGCAGCAGTAAATCAGATACAGCAAGCACAATAGTAGACTTAACTGACGATGATCACAAAATTCTTAGGGAGGGTCCCATTAGCAAAATAACGATTGACAATGTGTTGAAATAGTAGAGAAAAACGAGGTGTTATCTTTACTTTAGTATAATTATATGGTAGAAATACTATTGTTATTAGTTAGTATGAGGGGAATATTATTAAGGAATTAGTAAGGGAAAAAATTAGGATGATAATTGAACTAGTGATTGTAACTAGTCTTTTTACAATGTTTCCCCTTAATATGATAGATATAAATGCAATGAATTTAAGAAATAATGCAAAAATTGAGGAAGCAGAAATAGTAATGGATGATAGCAATAGCAACTATTCACATAAGGAAAATATAAAAGGATTGCTCAGTTTATATGCGCTCAGTGATATGAAAATTATGCAAAATATTATGAAGGATTTTGAAAAAACAAAAGAAGATTTAGCCGCAGAAGAAGTATTTGAAGTTGCCAAAAAAGCATATCAAGAAAAATATAGAAATAGAAACTCTAAAAAGTCGCTAAGAGTACCATATGTTGCACAAGTTCCAGAAATGGCTATGGGATGTGAAATAGCTTCTTCATCAATGATGCTAAAAAAATGGGGAATTAATGTAAGTAAGAGTTATATTTATCGCAAAATTCAATCATATCGCTCCCAATGGACTTTCAATGAAACACCTAGTATCGCCTATTCCAGAGTAAAAGCATATAACCCATATGGATCAGGGTTTTCGATACTATTTCCTGAACAAATAGTTCCGATTATAAACGAAATATTAAAGGAAAAGGGAAGAGATGATTTAGTTGCTACAGCGATATACAATTACACTATGAGCGATATGGATCATATCATTTCTAACTATGGAGCTCCAATTGTTATTTATGGCGGTTATCCAATTACTAGTAATGGACATGTCGCATTATATATTGGAAACAATATCATTCTTGATCCATTGGTTGAATTTGGAACAAGGAGGCATTTCTCAAGAGGAACTCTTTGGTATGCAATAAGCGATGGTGGTAAAGATGACAATAGATGGCATGTAACAGGCCAGACTTATGGATTTGTAATACTAAAGAAAACGGATTATGAGGAATTGAAGGAATTCTCTAAAATCAAATTGGGAAGCCAAGCAACAAAAACACAGATTGTTCAGCGTAAAACAAAAATAACTGTCTCCAGTGGAAAGAAATACAAACTAGAAGATTTGTATCTTGTGAAAAATGAAGATGGAAGTGCTTTTGTTGGTTATCGAAAAAAAGTGGAAACAAAACCAACAAAATATACTTACATACCGATAGAACAAGATGGATTATTTAATCCTAATCAAAAAGTAATATCTAAAGAAAAACTGTGGGAGGTGTTTCCTCAAAAGTTAAGCGCTAAGCAAAAAGAGGATGGCTTAACTTATGATGAGATGTATAATATTATTGAATCGCTAGCTGTTTTTCAAGTGAGACAAAGCGGAAATATGAAAAAGAAAGAAGCGATTATAAAGATTCTAGAGAGTGCTTCTACGGATACAGGAATTAGTGAAACCCCAACAGTTGGTGAATATATACAATGGAAAGATTATAGAGATAATTATTACAAGCATGTACATGTAGTAATACCCATTGAAAAGTATGAAGTGGAAATTGTAAAACAAGAAAAAAAGAACAAAAAATAGACGATAACTCACTGATTAACAATAAAAAACTGCAACCTTTGTTGTGCAGTTTTTATTGTTATTTCAAGCTGTTATTAATGTTGTTAATTATAGGCTTGATGTAATCGCCTTTGAGATATTCGAAATATGCTACCCAATCATCATCAGTGATGCCTAACTTAGAAGAGTATTCTACATAATTGTTAACGATAGTTTGTGCTATATTGCTATAATCTTCCTTACAAGAAGTCTTCTTACTATCTACTTCATTATTAACAACATCATAGGAACATGACGCACTGCTTAAATAAACATACTTTGCTTGTTCACCATTGGATAGAAGGTCATAAGAATAGAAGTAATATGTTCCACTGTTTGCATAATCAATATAACCGACTGTTTCTAATAGGTAGAAAGAATCAAGAGTGACATAACCAAAAAGCGTAAATCCATTTACGAAATCGATGTTATTTGAGAAAATACCAATTCTATCAAGAGGTTCTGTAACTGGGTTACAAGCAACTTCATTTCTCCCTGAAACACATTTACCTTCAGCGTTGTAGGAATTAGAGGCTTGGCTTGCAAAATAGACAAATTCTATTCCCGCTGCTGCAAGTACCTCATCAGTAAATGTCATTTTTTCTACGATTGGATTTAAGTTTGTCTTTTGTTGCCAATCAAAGAATTCTACTAACTCTTTTTCAGAAACATTAATTTTTTTAAGAAAATCCTTATATTCTTGCATAACTACCTTCGCCAACTTAACACCAGAATCATCACAAGGACTAAAATTATTGACATCATTTTTTGTTCCTTCAATAAAGTATGCACAGTTGTCATTTCCTGCATCAACTTTTACATAAAGTTCATCCCCTGTTGCCACATAATAACCATCTTCTGCATAAAAAGTAACATGATTATCATCGTCATGTGTGAAATAAGTTATTGAAGGGTAGAAGTCTGCGGAATTTATTGAGATTGAGGGGTGAAGTTCGCTTTTGGACCCTAACATGAAACATGTTTGGGGATTATTAAAATAATCTACGCACTCACCATTAGTATTATACCTAAGGCTTTTATTCCAGCCAAAACCAAACTGTGTACTAAAACCTTCCTTTTCAAGTTTTTTTGCTACGTCTTGTGGCCCCCCACCACAACCAACCAGCAGAAACAGAATAATAACAAAAATAAAAATATTCGTTTTTTTCATAACTACCTCCCTAAAGCAATTGTATAATAAAATAACAAGAAAACCAATATTAATAACCAGGTAAATGTTGTATAATCTAAACAATAATATAAGGTATTATTAACAATAATATGAGAGGGATAAATATGTTTAATGATAAAGAAATCGCTGGTGCAATTGCANTAGAACAACNACGTCAAGACAACAATATTGAATTAATAGCATCAGAGAATTTTGTTTCAANCGATGTATTAGAGGCTGTGGGNAGCATTTTAACNAATAAATACGCNGAAGGATATCCTGGAAAGCGATATTATGGGGGATGTGTTAATGTAGATATTGTCGAAGATATTGCAAGAGAAAGATTATGCAAACTTTTTCAAGCTGATCACGCTAATGTACAAGCACACTCTGGAACTCAAGCTAATATGGCAGTATATAGTGCCATATTAGAACCAAAGGATAGGGTATTAGGAATGGATTTGAATGCTGGAGGGCATCTTACTCATGGGCATAAGATGAGTTTCTCTGGCCAGTTATATGATTTTTATAGTTATGGTGTCAACCCCGATACAGAAATGATTGATTATGATGAAGTGGAGAGAATTGCACTTGAAGTAAAACCGAAATTAATAGTAGCAGGAGCAAGTGCTTATGCTAGGGCAATTGATTTTAAGAGGTTCAAAGAAATTGCTGATAAAGTAGGTGCGTATTTCATGGTTGATATGGCACATATAGCCGGATTGGTTGCGACGGGTTTACATCAAAGCCCTATTCCTCATGCTGATTTTGTAACAAGCACTACTCATAAAACGTTAAGAGGCCCTAGAGGCGGAATAGTACTATGTAAGAAGGAATTTGCTGAAATATTAGATAAAAAAGTATTCCCAGGTATTCAAGGTGGTCCATTAATGCACGTAATTGCTGGTAAAGCGGTGTGCTTTTACGAAGCGTTACAACCAGCGTTTATCGATTATCAAAAACAAGTAATAAAAAACGCTAAGCAACTAGAAGAGACTTTGAAAAAAGAAGGGTTCAGACTAGTGAGTGGTGGTACTGATAATCATATGGTATTAGTTGATACCATGGCCTCAGTGAATTTGACAGGAAAACAAACTGAGGAACTGCTGGATAAAGTGAACATTACTTGCAATAAAAACAGCATTCCTTTTGATAAAGAAAAACCTTATTACACTAGTGGGATTAGATTGGGAACCCCAGCGATGACTACTAAAGGCTATAAGGAGAAGGAATTTGAACAAATAGGGCTATGGATATCTGAAGTACTACATAATCATGAAAATGAAGAGGTGCTAAATAGAGTAAAAGAACAAGTTTTAGCATTAACAACAGAGTTTAACCAGGAGGAAAGAAAATGTTAAATGTATTGAACCATCCGTTAATTACACATAAACTGTCTATTATGCGTAATGTGAACACAACAACAAAAGACTTTAGACAAAACTTGGACGAAATAGCTGGATTAATGGCTTATGAGGTAACTAGAGATTTGCCTACCAAGACTATAAGTGTTACCACACCTATTTGCGATTGTGAAACAGAACAAATATCGAAGGATGTTGTACTTATTCCTATTCTAAGAGCAGGACTAGGTATGGTTAATGGCATACTAAACCTTATTCCCACTGCAAAGGTAGGGCATGTTGGCTTATATCGCGATGAAGAAACGCTTTTACCACACGAGTACTTTGGAAAATATCCTAAAAACTTAGACGAAGCAGTGGTTATGGTTGTAGACCCGATGTTAGCAACTGGTGGCAGTGCAAGTGCGGCAATACAGATGGTTAAGAATAGAGGAGCTAAGCAAATCAAGTTAGTCTGCTTAGTAGGAGTCATGGAAGGTGTAGAAAAAATAGAAAAAGAACATCCTGATGTTGAAATATATTTAGCGGCACTGGATGAGAAATTAAATGAAATCGGATATATTATTCCAGGTTTAGGTGATGCAGGAGATAGAATATTTGGCACAAAGTAAAATAGACTAGAAGATTATGCGAAAATGTTCATCGCGTTTAAGGGCGAAGGCAATTTCGATAGTTATGTTACAGTAAACAAAAAAATGAACCTGTGCAACTTAGTCAACACTACACAAAAAAGTAGTGTTTTTTTACACGCAATAATTACCAAAAAAAGATGCGCATCAGGTCTTTTATGATAAAATATCCACTTTTTATAGTGCTACAATGCAAGCACTTATAATTGAAAAATAAGTTAATAAGGAGGATTCAATATGGTAGAGAATAATCAGACAAAAAACAAAAGAAAAATCAGAGGAGCACTTGTACTAGGTATATTAGCAATATGCTTATTAGCAGGTTCTATGTTCTCATTTTTTAGTGATGTAGTAACAGGTGGCGGTGAAGTTGTTTCAGGAACACTTGATATTGAAGGTACGTATGTAATAACAGTAAATGGCGAAGAAGCAAGTAATCTAAACATCGAAAATTTCAACCCAGGAGATGTAATGGTAATTAAAGCAACTGTTACTAACTCAGGAAATAAGAGCGCATGGATAAGAGATATTATAACAATTGATGTTGATCCAGCATTAGCAAGTTACATCGAAATATTTGAAGGTGAAGTTACAGTTTCAGAGATGTCAACTGCGGAAAAAGTTACGCTTGATGAAAACGGAATATTCAGCACAACTCCAAAAATTATCAACGGTACAGGTACAGGTGCAGAAGAAGAAACAAACGGAATAACTGAGTTTGTAGCAGTTTATACAATTTACTTCTCAGAAACAGCAACTAACGAAGCACAAGGAAAAAGCATAAATTTTACCGCAGTCACCCAAGCACTTCAATATCGCAACAATACCGATACACCAACAGATGCAGATTGGGAATCAGTAGTAACATCATCATTTGGAAACTAAAAGAAGGGAAACCTTCTTTCTTTCCATATCAAGCAACGATGAAAAAATATATAAGTAGTATTCTATTAGGTGTTTCAGTGGCTGCATTTATCTTTGCGCTTGCATTTAATATTCTTAGTAAAGATAATGAAAACATCTTCATTTTTGGTTACAAACCATACTTTATCGCAAGTGGGTCCATGGAACCTGAATATAAGGTGAATATGGCAGTAATAATTAAAAACGTAAACTTTGAAACCGCCAAAGTTGGCGATGCAATTGCGTTTAAAGGAATTGATGATAAAACCATTTTTCATCGCATTATTGCAATTGAAGAAGGTGGTTTTATAACAAAAGGTGACAATAACGAGTGTGTTGACTCAGCATATGTGACCAAAGAGAAATTTATAGGAATAGGGGTTTATAAAACAAATATACTAAACATTATTATCAATAAACTTAGCTCAATACGGGGAATTATCTTTTACATAGTTTTCCCAATTTGTAGTTACTTAATGGCTAAAAAAGCCTTCAAGATGTTTCGAACAGCTGAATAGAAAGGAAAGAAATATGATAAATAAAGTAAGAATCATTATTGTCCAACTTATACTCATTCTTATAGCTAGTGCCATACTTATAACAGATAGGGCTTTTGCCTTATACTCTGATGTGAACATTGTACATACTAGCATTAAAACTACAGAGTCAAATCTAGAAATTATAAATATTGTAGTAAAAGATGAATATGGTTTGCAAACCCAAGAAATTAGGGCAATGCAAGCAGTAACAGTTAGTTTTGATATTGTAAACAAATCCGAAGATTCAATCCTTTGCTATGGGGATATGAAAATAGCTTTTCATGATAATTCGTTACTAGAAAGCAATAGTTTCTTTATCTATCCGTTCTATTATAGCGAGACACAAATCAATGATATGATTGTAAATGAGATGGGTTATGGAGCTATACTAGGGTTTAATCCGCCTGTTTCTGATTTTTCTACTTCTGTGGGGATTAGAGAAGGCATATCACTTATGTTTGCTAATGGTCTAAATATTAGTGCAAATTCTAAAACAACTTTCCACTATAAACTATATTTTCTAGAAAGTATTAATATACAAACAAATAGCGAATACTATGAAAAACAACCGCTGGAAATAAACTTCTCAGTAAATGGTTATAAAAATGGTGTGCAAACACCTGACCTACAGAGCACCAATTATTATATCTTGAATACCAAATTAGCAGCTCATGAAAATCCAACAATTAATCTATATGGTGACAATCCATTCATTCTTCCATTAAACGAGGTATATAATGAACCAGGCTTTGAAGCGTTTGATGAACTAGGAAATTCACTACCTGTTATGGTTTCAAATGAAGTAAATAGCAATGTTTTAGGAGATTACGTAATTACTTATACTGCGTTTGATAGTGGTGGTAGAAAAACCATTGTTGAAAGAGTGGTTTCGGTAGTAGAATTGGCTAAACCAAAAATAGTAGTAAAAGAAGGAGCCAGTTTCGAACTGGCTGCTAATGACGAACATGACTTAAAGTCACTCGTAGTTGCTATTGACTATCAGGGAAAAGATATTAGCGAACAAATAATTGTCAATACAGAGGAAGATTATGATAGTTACACAGCTGGGGAATATATGGTGTACTTTAACGTAACTGATGATAATGGAATTGCTGCGAATCAATACGAAAGTAGTGTTGAAGTATATGATGTGAAGAAAACTAGTAATAGTGGTACACATTCAATTTCTATTGGTAGTAATGGAAAAATTTATGTTAATGGAAATAACGAATATGGACAATTAGGTTTAGGTTTTTATAGTAGCGATGAGCCAATAGCCCATAGTTTAGAGTATTTCGATAACATTGAAGTAGTTGATATTTTGGCAGTGAACAACAGTTCTTTTGCTCTTGATGGCGAGGGAAGAATATACAGTTGGGGTCAAGGAAATACAGGCGAATTAAGCCATGATGTTACGTTTTGTTACAGCGTCCCAACATTGCTAAATGTAAGTGAAAGAATAGTAAGTATTGTGGTAAAAGATGATGCAATTATTGCCACAACAGAAGAAGGTAATGTATATTCAAGCAAAGAGGCTGATAAAAACACGACAGAATCTTTGTTAGATGAGGATGGAATTGAAACGGAAGAAAGCAAAATTGAAGAAATAGAAGAATTTATTATCTTCGGTCATTACCCTTTAACTAACTTATTTAGGTAGGGTATAATTCAGTAATGCAAAATATAGTAAGAGAATTGTTATCAAAAAGAGACTTAAGGCATCTAGCTATTATAGATGCTCTATTGCAAAGAAAACATACGATTAAAGAACTCAGCAAGAAACTAAATATACAGGCTAAAACTATTTCCCTTGATATAAAGGATATCAACAATTACATTATGCCAATAAAGATTGCGATTAGTTACGAAGGTGTTTCTTTAATAATGACTAAAAATACTTCATCTAGGTATTTATACAATCAAGTACTAAAACAAAGTAGAGAAATTTTCTTAATTGAAGAAATGTTTTTTCGTAAAAAGTTATCGGTTCCCGCTTTATCAAAGAAGTTTTTTGTCAGTGAAATGACTTTGAGAAGAAGAATTAATCAGATTAACAAAAAAATAAAGCCAATGGGTATAGCCATCGATACAAAAAGAATGCAGTTTAGTGGGGGTAATAACGAATTAATTCAATTGTTGACCTTCGTTATGTCTGAGAAGTATTACTCTACCTCATTTTACTTATCTGAGAAAGAGTTAGTGCTTCTTGACGCCTTATTTAAGGAAGTAATACCAAATATACAGTTGAACTTTCCCGATTTGGAAAAAATGCGGTTGTTAGTGTGCTTAAGAATGCAACTTATTAGAAAAGGAGAAGCAGTATATTCCAACAATATAAGGCCATTAACTTGCAGTGTTGAACTAAAAGAAGAAATAGATAGTCACTTTGGTATAGAATTATCCGAGAAAACACTTAGTTATTTGTTTGACCAATATATTAACGCTGGCTTTTCTTTTGATTGTCAAAAAATGCCTCGTGATGAAACCTATGATAAACAGAAAGAGGAGTTTATTGACAGTTTGACTCAACTTGTAACAGAAATTTCACAAACCTTTAAAATATGTTGTAGTAATCAAAAAGAACTGGTGGAGGATATATACAATATTTCCAATACCAACAAAAAGTGCATGTCAACCATTTACAATAGACAAAAAAACTTCCTAGATAATCTTCCAGTAAGCCTTGAACCAATTTCAATATATTTGAGAAATGCTATTGACAACAAGTTCAATCAGCAACTCGATAAGAGCCGAGTTGATGAAATAACGTATGTTATTATGACTCATTGGCAAGGGCTAATAAGAGATATTTCTCATAGTGTTGGCCATATCCTAGTAGGGGTATTTTATGACAATGATATTGAACACACTAATTTCATTTGTAATGCGGTTAGTTCTGTTTCTCCCGTTGATGTTGTTTCGATAATACCAGAAGAAATAAACCTTGAAGCACTTGTTAAAACGATAGCCAAATTGGATTTACTAGTTACTAATATACCTAATATTGCAAGTGAAAATGATAAGGTGATTTGTACAGAAGATTTTCCTTCGCAACAAGACCTGACAAATATAAGAAGAAAAATTCTTGAGATATATAATAAGAGAATAATCGAAATGATTGAAAATACTCAAACTGGGATGCCTGATAATCAGGCTTCTTTTTTATTAGTGAATAAAAGACTAATCTCACCCTAAAGTACAGAAAATAGTATTATGTTATGTTATCATTTACAAGTGGAGGTATGCTTATGTTTGACCAAATTCTTAAAGTAGGCATTTATATACTAGCTTTTATTGCCAGTTTCTATTGCTTAAGTGGGCTGGATTTAGCAAAAGTGCTACGTAAATCTGAGGTCCAAAAGGCTCAAGTGTTATTGTTATTGATGTCATTAGCGTTAGGATATCTAGTAGGAAGTTTTCTATTAGCAATAATGAGTAAACTTTGATTATATTTAACAAGACAGTATTTTGCATGATATAATTACACAGTGAAAGAGGTGAAAGAATGGAAAATCTAATAGTATTTGTGTTTCCTTTTGCTATTTCTTTTTGCCTTGTACCACTTGTTAAGAAAATTGCTTGGAAATTAGATATTTTTGCGATTGAAAATGAAAGATCAGTTCACCAGGGTAAAATAGCTCGGATTGGTGGATTGGCTGTTTATATAGCTTTTATTGTTTGCACTACTTTCTTTGTAAAACTTGATGATTCAGTTAGAGGTATACTTGTTGGTGGTTTTGTAGTATTTATCGGAGGTCTAATTGATGATATTTACGATTTACCACCTTGGGCTAAGTTACTATTTCAGTGTGTGGGAGCGGCATGTGTGATGTTTATTGGAGATGTTTATTTATTGTCGCTTAATTTGCCGTATGGCTTGAAAATAAACATGTCACTGCTTAGTATTTTGATTACTTTCTTGTGGATTATTGGATTAACGAATGCCATTAACTTAATTGATGGCTTAGATGGACTCTCATCAGGGTTTAGCTTAATAGTTTTGTTTACTATCTGTGTTTTGACAACATTAAATAATCGACCAGATGTTATGGTTATTTCTTTAGCATTAGCTGGAGCAACTGCGGGCTTCTTACTATACAATTTTCATCCAGCTTCCATTTTTATTGGCGATTGTGGTGCTCAATTTTTAGGTTTTATGATAGCTTCAATTTCGCTGCTAGGTTTTAAAGGTGGAACCTTTATAACTCTTGCAATCCCAATTATTTTGTTATTTATCCCGATAATGGATACAATAATAGCAATTCTAAGAAGAAAGCTGAGCGGAAAAAGGTTCACAGATGCCGATAAAAACCACTTACATCATATTCTGATGAGAACATGGCAACTAGGACAAAGGGAAACAGTTCTAATTATCTATTCCATCACAGCAATGTTTGGGATAGCTGCGTATTTGTATGTTATTGATGAAAAAGTTGGGTTAGGGGTATTAGCAATACTCATTTTGGCTTGTGAGATTTTCATTGAGGCAACAGGAATGATTTCGGTGAAATATCGGCCAATATTAGGGCTCATTAAAAGAGCAAAAAGATTAACGATGTCTGATAAGGAAGACAAAAAATGAAAATAAAATGCTGCCATTGCGATAATAGTTTTTCCAAAATAGCTCAAAGGCAATTATCTAGGTATGAGATAGGTCGAAAAACATGTCCGAAATGCCATAAACTAAATAAAAGGTATATCAGCACTTTTGATATCAATCTTTCAGTTTTTGGCAATATGGTTATCTATGGAATTGCAATGTATATAATGAGTTCAATGACAGTTTATTATTACACCGCTGACAAAGTGAATTTACTGGCATTTATCGCCATAAATATGATTACAGTTTTGTTAGTCGTAGTTGGATTAATCTACTTTGCAGAATATATCTATAGTAAAGCTCCTTTTAAAGCACCATGGGCCAATTTGAAGATGAATGATGACATAGATATGGTTAGAAAAATGACACAAAGGAGTTTCTTAGGTTTTATTATCCTCTTATTTATCTTAGCTATTACTACAATGTATATTAGCTATATCTATTACTTTATGGGCTTTATAGCAATGTTAATAATGTATGCGTTGAAACTTAAGAACACATACGAGATAGAGAGTACTTACTACAAAACAACATATCATAAGCACAACTAGCCTTTTAGCTAGTTGTTTACTATTTTAAGGAATTTGCCTCTGTTAATGGAAAAGAGTTAATAGGAGGTAGGTATGAAAAGACAAGAGTTAAGACTAGTGGAAGAAGCGTCGTTAACGGATATGATGATTCAAGAACATATTGACAATTATTTTGAAAATCAAAAGTTAAGTTATAGTGCGATGTGTAAAAAAGAGTTAAAGGGTCATCTTATTAGCGAAGATAATTGGCAAAGAAGGCATGATTTGCTGTCATGTGAACAACTTGGAGTGAATATTAGAATAGGGGATATTTGTTTTATAGATTTTGGCAGAGCTTATTGTTTGGAATCAGGTTTCCAACACTTTGGTTTACTATTGACGATTTGTCATGGCAAGGCATTTATCATTCCTATGACATCGAATGAACAAACCTATGCACAGGGATATCACCCTGTTGAAAATCCTTTAGGAAAAAAGCATTTGTTACAAATTGGTAAAGTAAAAGGTTTACATAAACCGTCTGTTTTGTTTATAAACGATGCTAAATTTATTAACACAGCACGAATTATAGATGTAAAAGCTCATATTCCGATAAAAAGTGAACTATACAGAATAATTGAGCAGAGTGTAAAAGAGTGCCTAGGGTTCTAATTAGCATCGTATTATTGTACTACCAAAGTAGTATACATGTGATATAATATAAAAGGTGATGAATTTGAGGCAGTTGAAAACGGGGACTTATATTATCGGTGTTTCAGGGGGCGCGGATTCAATGGCGCTTCTTTCTATGTGTCTTGATGCCAAATATGATTTAGTAGTTGCTCATGTTAATTACCATCGGCGTGAAAGTGCTGACAGAGACGAAAACATTGTCAAAAACTACTGTTTGACAAAGAAGATTCCCTTTCATCTTTTTGAACCAGTTCAAGAAAGTAAAGGTAATTTTCAGGATTGGGCACGTAAAGTAAGATTTAGTTGCTTTAAAGAGCTTTATCAAAGTTATCAAGCAGAAGGTGTATTATTAGCGCATCATCAAGATGATTTGTTGGAAACATATCTTATTCAATTGGAAAGAAATGCAAAAGTAGATTATTATGGAATTGCTGAAGAAACAACCATTGATGAAATGAAAGTATATCGTTTGTTACTGACTTACACAAAACAAGAGTTACTAGAATATGTTGAAAACAATAATGTTACTTATGGTCTTGATGAAAGTAACCTTAGTGATGCGTATTTGAGAAATAGGATTCGCCATCAACAAATTGATAACATGCCACTATCAAGGCGTAGAGAATTATTGGCAGAAATTTATGAAAGAAATCTGAATCATGCCAATTATCAACATCAATTAGACGATATAGTTACTTCCTTAATGACTAATTGGTCGAAACAAGAGTTTATGAAATTAAACGAAGAGTTACAAAAAGATGCCTTGCGATTGTACTTAAAAAAGCATGATGTATATGCTAACTCGTATAGCGATAGTTACATGGCACACTTGGCGAAGTGTTGTTTGAGTCCAAAATGCTGTCGAGAGCAACTGAATGAAGACACTATTTTGGATCAGTGTTATGGTAAAGTTAAGATTCACTTGCGTAACAAACCATATCAATATGAAATCATTGGGAAAACAGAAATAGAGACTCCTTTCTTCAGAGTTAGTACAAACAAAGGGACTTCGGTAGAAGCAGTTTATGTGGAAACTAGTGATTTTCCACTAACCATTAGAAGTCCAATGCCAAATGATAAGATTGTCTTAAGATTTGGCACTAAGAAGGTTAGTCGTTGGTTTATTGACCGCAAAATTCCACTTTGGGAAAGGGATTTGTGGCCGATTGTTGTTAATGCCAGAGGTGAGGTAATTTTAGTTCCCAAAATTGGTTGTAATGTTGAACATTATAATGTTAAACCAAACCTGTTTGTGATAAAATGTTCTTAATATTGTAGGAGGATATCGCGCATGTTTGGTTCAGAAGTAAAGGAGATTTTAGTTACAGAAGAACAAATTAGAGAAAGATGTAAAGAACTCGGTGAAATATTGACTAAAGACTATGGTGCCGAAAATGAAGAGGTTTTAGTGGTGGCATTATTAAAAGGTGCGGTGCCATTTCTAAGTGAACTGATAAAAAATATTAATCTACCATTAGAGTTAGATTTTATGGATGTTTCTAGTTATGATGGTACGGAATCAATAGGTGACATCAGGATTCTTAAGGACTTGAACTGTTCTATCAAAGAGAAGAGTATTCTATTGGTTGAAGATATTATTGATACAGGCAGAACAATATTTGAGGTTAAGAAAATGTTGTATAATAAAGGAGCAAAGGATGTGAAAGTTGTTTCTTTACTAGATAAGCCTGAAAGAAGAATTGTGGATATTGATGCGGATTATGTTGGTTTCGATATTCCAAATGAATTTGTGATTGGCTTTGGTTTGGATTATAATCAAAAGTATCGGAATCTCCCCTATATTGGGGTGTTAAAACCAGAAGTATATAAATAACTAAAGGAGTGTGGTTTAATTGAATAGAAATAAAAACAAATGGATGGCAATTCTTCCATATGTAATGGTGATGCTATGTATATACAGTTTGATGAATTTGGTTAGCATGCCAAATTCTAAGAGCTTGAGTTATAGCGAGTTTATGGATGTTTTAGATAACAAGAAGATTCTTTCTGCAAAGGTTAGTTTGAATCAGACAGTTATCGATGTTAGTGGTGAATATGAGGAAGCAGGAAAGAAATATACTTTTACTGCTGTAATTCCTAATACTGAGCAAAAAAATAACGAATTAGTCGATGCGCTGAGAATAAAGGTTCCAAAGGATAAACTAGTTTTGCATAATCCGATTGCGAGAAATTATCTTTTGGAGACTGCTATGTCGGTTATTCCAATTGTGATTCTTGGTGGAGCAGCGATTTTTATGTTGAATCGAATGGGTAATAACAGCAACAACAAAGCCTTTGAATTCTCCAAATCAAGAGCCAGACTTGAGGGCGACATTAAAGTTCGTTTTGACGATGTTGCTGGTTGTGACGAAGAGAAGGAAGAAATGGCGGAACTTATTGAGTATTTAAGAAGCCCTAAGAGGTTTATCAAAATGGGTGCAAAAATTCCTAAGGGTATCTTAATGGTAGGTGCTCCAGGAACTGGTAAGACGTTATTAGCTAAGGCAGTTGCAGGTGAAGCGGATGTTCCTTTCTATTCTATTTCTGGTTCGGATTTTGTGGAAATGTTTGTTGGTGTTGGTGCTTCGCGTGTGCGTGATATGTTTAAAAAGGCTCAAGCAACAGCTCCTTGTATGATATTTATTGATGAAATAGATGCTGTCGGCCGTCAACGCGGTGCTGGTGTAGGTGGTGGACACGATGAGCGTGAACAGACTTTGAACCAATTACTAGTTGAAATGGATGGTATTGGTGAGAATACTGGAGTAGTAATTATTGCTGCTACTAACCGCCCTGACGTTTTGGACCCGGCTTTACTTAGACCAGGTAGGTTTGATCGTCAAATCACAGTAAGTTTACCAGATAAACGTGGACGTAAAGCAATCTTAGAAGTTCACAGTAGAAACAAGAAATTTGCTCCAGATGTAGATTTGGAAGCACTTGCTAGTCGCACACCTGGTTATAGTGGTGCAGATTTAGCGAATGTGTTAAACGAAGCGGCTATTATGGCTGTTCGTAGAAACCATAATGTTATTGAAATGGAAGACCTTGATGAAGCGGTTGACCGTGTAATGGCTGGTCCGGCGAAGAAATCGCGTAAATATTCAGAAAAAGAGAAGAAATTAGTTGCTATTCATGAATCAGGACATGCTGTTATTGGTTTGTTTGTTGAAGATGCTAATGTTGTTCAAAAGGTTACGATTATTCCTCGTGGTTTAGCAGGCGGTTACAACCTAATGACGCCAAAAGAAGAAACAATGTTAACGACAAAGAAAGAACTGATTGCTTACATAACTAGTTTCCTTGGCGGTAGAGTAGCTGAAGAAATCTGTCTAGGTGAAATGAGTACAGGTGCAAGCAATGATATTGAGCGAGCTACCACCATTGCAAGAGAAATGGTTATGTCATATGGTATGAGTAGTTTAGGGCCGATTCAATATGAGCATAGTGGAGGAAGTGTTTTCCTAGGTAGAGACTATACCACAAGTAGAAATTATTCTTCACAAGTAGCATTTGAGATTGATAAGGAAGTACGCCAAATCATTGATGACTGTTATCAAACGGCTAAAAAAGTTATCACCAAAAACCGTCAAGTGCTAGATAATATTGTTAATGCGTTGATGGAAAATGAAACGTTAACTAAGGAAGATTTAGATTATATTCTAGAACATGGTAGCTTAGTTAATGGCAAGCAAATTGGGCTTAGTTCCACTGTTTTGGAAGGATAGGTAATAACTTCAAAAGCATTTCCGAATTTATTTGGAGTGCTTTTTTAATTATCAAAGTAGAGAAAAAAATAAGAAATGTTATAATAACGGTGAGCGAGACATTTAATTTATGTTTTGCGTAGGTAAGGAAAGAGAGAATATGATGAATAAAACAAGAGAAATAGCAATAACCGTAATAGCACTAGTAATTGTTGTTGCTGGGCTATACTTTTTTCCAAAAACAACTGAAAAAAGGGAAGGAAGTAAGAAAATAGCAATAAAGATTGCTGTAAATGGTGGGATCGTGTATGAAGACAGTGTTTATACTGATGCGGAAACATTAGACAAACTACTAATTGAAATGAAGAATGCTGGCAAAATAATGCTTGAATATGATGACAGTACTAGCGGTATTATTATTACAGGTATGGGTAAAGACAAGCTGTATATAAACGAAAGTGGGAAAGGAATGTATTGGGTACACACTTCAACTAACAATGAAAAGTGTGTTGCAAATGGTTTTTGCGATACAATAGACAGTATTATTATCAATGATAAAGATAGTTTCGAATTTAACTTATCAGGAATGGTAGCCTTCTAGTTATTTGATGCATTCATAGAGGTGCAAGAGAGTAGTATTATGACTGAGAAAGATTTCTAGCAAAAACTTCGACGTTAACTAGGAAGTGCAATTATTGAACTCGATTCTAACCCTGAGCGTAAAGAGTGTTGGGATATTTTTTGCAAGTAATAAGTGATGACTACAAGGTGTTGTATACCTATTGTAATGGCCATAAAGTTTATGATTATAAACTCGATACTGATGTTTTCAATATTGAATACTTGAAGAAAATGAAGGTCTCATAACTAATTCATTGTTTTAAGTACGTACAATGCTAAAAAAGATAAGAAGAAAGAAAAGTTAAGTAGAAAATCGTGCTATGATATTAGAAAAAGGAGGAAAAATTATGATTATTCGCTCAAAGAGAATTTATACTGATAATGGATTAGTAGATGGTTATTTAGTAGTGGAAGATGGCAAAATTAAAGATATTGTCGATAATACAACAACATTAACAGCCGATATTGATGTTTCAGATGATATGATTATTCCTGGTATTTTTGATACCCATAATCATGGTACGATGGGTTATTCTTTGGTGGGTAAAAACGAAGGTGTTGATGACGAAATCAAGGGGTACCTAAAAGGATTGGCCTCGCAAGGAGTTACTAACATTTTGCCGACCGCATCAACTGAAATATTAAAAAATGTTGCAGAAGTAGCGAAAGAAGAAAATGATGGAGCAACAATTGTAGGCATTCACTCCGAAGGACCATATTTAAACCGAGTAGGTGAAAAAGGCATTCATACTGGTTATCCAGATGTTGATATGGAATTTGTTAAGAAAATGGTGAGTGATAGTGATGGGCTGCTAAAGTTAGTAGCTTTGGCACCTGAAATACCTGGCATTGATGAAGCTATCAAGTACTTTACTGAGCATGGAGCAAGAGTATCCTATGCCCATAGTGATTGTAATTATGCTGAAGCCTTAGAATCATTTAAAAAAGGTATCACAGTATCTACTCATACCTCTAATGTAATGAGTGGCATTCATCATCGTAATATGGGTGGCTTAGGCGCTTGTTTACTAGATGAAGATTTATGGTGTGAAGTTATTTGTGATGGTTTACATGTAGCACCAGAGATGTTAGAACTTATGTTTAAAGTTAAACCATATGATAAGTGGATGATGATTTCTGATAACGTTCCGATTGCGGGTGCGCCAGTTGGTCGCTATGATTTAAAGGGTTGGCTAGAAGTAACGGTAGACGATCAGGGTTTCTGCCTTACTGATACTGGTCGTCTATTTGGTTCCACCAAACCAGTATTGTATGGAATGAGTGTGTTACATAACAAGCTAGGCATTCCAATGGAAACGATAGTGAAGATGGCAAGTTTAAACCCAAGTATTGTATATGGATTTGACAAAGAGAAAGGGTCAATAACAGTAGGAAAAGATGCCGATTTTGTGGTAATAAGTGATGACTATAAGGCATTGTATACCTATTGTAATGGCCGTAAAGTTTATGATTATCAAATAGATACTGATGTTTTTAACCCCAACTTTATTAAACAGGCAAAACTTGATTGATGATTAAATTACTAGCTTCCGATTTTGATGGCACTTTGCTACAAAATGCTAAAATATCGACAGAGGATTTAGAATCAATTCAAAGTTTTAGAAGTAAGGGGAATCTGTTTGGAATTATTACTGGAAGAAGTATATCCATGATAAAAACTGATCTAGAGGAATATAATGTACCTTTTGATTTTCTTGTGTGCAATAATGGTGGAATACTGTGTGATGAGAAACTCAACATTATTAAAAGGCATGATATTTCGACTGAAATAGTGGATAAATTCATGGAGAGATTCGGCAATCAAACAAAAATCGTGTTTGGAATGAGTGATGGCGATGCTTTTTCGAACATTGTGAGAGCAAAAGTGGAAATGTCGAAAACGTTTATTCCTCCGAAAAATGTCAAAAACGTACCATATGAAGAAATATTAGCAGCTAGAAAGGTCAATTCCATGTTGATACGAGAAAAGACCGAAGCGATGACAATGCAATTACAAGACGATTTGCAAAGGGAGTTTGAAGGGGCAATTTCTTTACACTTCAATAATGGCACTCTTGATATAAATTCATTTGATGCAAGCAAGAAAAAAGCTTTATATGAACTGGGTGAGTATTTTCAGACTACAGCAATATATGTAGTTGGTGATGGTTACAATGATTTAGAAATGATTGAAGAGTTTCAAGGGTTTGCCCTTGATAATGCAGTAGCTGTGGTTAAAGAGAAAGCAAGAGCTACTGTTGCTTCAGTTGCCGCCTGTATTGAAGTGATAGAAACGGAGAAATAAGTAGAAATGAGTAAGAAATTAATTGTTGTTGCTGATGATTTTGGGTTTTCAGAAGCCTATAGTTTGGGGGCGCTTAAAGCCTATAAAGAAGGGGTTGTTACGGTATTGTCGTTAATGAGCAATATGGAAGCAGCAGAGTTTGCTGTTAATCTAGCAAAAAAAGAGGCACCAGATGCTTGTTTAACCCTTCATGCAAATTTTGTGCAGGGTAGACCGGTTTCTGATGATGTGGCTAGCATGATAGATGAGAATGGCTATTTTTACCGCTCTAGCCAATGGGCGCCAAGTAAAGAATCGATTCTTGATAGTCCCATCAGTGATAAGTCAAAGGGAACGGTAGTGGTAGCTTATGATGATATTTGTAAGGAAACAAGGGCACAGTTAAATCGCTTCAAAGAGTTAACAGGATTTTATCCTGTACATTTTGAAGGACACTCTGTTGGAACACCAGATATACTTAAAGCATTTCGCACAATCGGTGATGAATTAGGTATTCATAATATGTTTCAAGAAAAAGAAGACGACAAAATGTACTATGCACACGAACTAGCGTTTGGAAACATGAAATATATTGAAATATTACATACGGGATTAACAAAAGAAGCTTTTATGGAAGACGCTTTTGGAATACTATCCAGCCCTCATGAATATAATATTTTGCACTTTCATCCAGGCTATTTAGATGCTTATGTAATAGATAATTCGTCATTAACTATTCCCAGAGTGCGAGATTTACAAACACTTACGGACCCTCAAGTTAAGCAGTGGCTAAAAGACCACGATATTGAGTTAGTGGACTTCAGAGCAATCTATAAGTAGTATTATTGATAGCATTTGTTTTAAAGCACTTCATAATTTGAAGTGCTTTTGTGTATTTTCTAGTAAAACAAAAAAGAAGGTTGCTATTCAATTTGAGGAATTGTGGTATCATGTTGAAAAAGGAGGCCTTATCATGATTATACGATCGAAGAGAATTTATGCTGATAAAGGAGTAGTTGATGGTTATTTGATAGTTGAAAAGGGCAAGATTACTAATATTTGTGATAAATCTGCTAACCTCCATGCTGATTTAGATGTTTCAGACAAGATGATTATTCCTGGTATTTTTGATACCCATAACCATGGAACAATGGGTTATGGATTGATGAATAAAGGGGATAAAACCAAGGCTGAAATTAAAGGGTACCTAAAAGGGCTAGTTTCACAAGGTGTAACAAGTGTATTTCCAACAGCGATTTCTGATATTTTTAAGGACATTGTAGCTGTTTCAAAGGAAGAAAATGATGGGGCTACAATTCTAGGCATTCATTCTGAAGGACCATATTTGAATAGAACCGGTGAAAAAAGTTTTGAAACAGGCTATCCAAATGTTGATATGGAATTTGTTAGGCAAAT
>JGI994J12354_10000324_pt1 | contig 47171 bp, 43 predicted proteins | sample IntmicLarv3ML3BL_FD_12354 | JGI IMG/M metagenome (IMG submission 12354) | reverse complement strand
TCCGCCGTATCCGTGTAGTAGATACCGCTGCGGTACTGGGTGCCTTCGTCCTCCCCTTGCTTGTTGACGCTGGTTGGATCGATCACCTCGTAAAAGCGCTCCAGCAAAAAAGTGAGGCTGATTTGCTCCGGGTCGAACGTTACCTTCACCGTCTCTACATGACCCGTGTCTTCGTCGCAGACTTGCCGGTAAGTGGGATCCTCGGTTTTTCCGTTGCTGTAACCCACTTCGGTTTTTATAACCCCGGGCAACAGGAAGAGATATCGTTCCGCCCCCCAAAAGCAGCCGCCTGCCAGATAAATTTCTTTCATGGTCTGTCTCCTCCGCATTTCTCGCCGCTCCCAGCAGGGGCGGCTGAGCATATCATTTTTTATGATTTTGCCGTAGGCGCAAGCGCTTACAGCTTATTTGTTTACACACTTCGCATGCCGTAATGGTATATAACTCTAAATCAGGATGTACTACCTGGATTTCGCTCTGCGTCAGCGGAATGAGCGGCGATAGCTGCAAAGGCGCAGCCTAAATCAGTCGTCAATGTTCTCCGAAGCTCTTTGGAGCTTTGCTCCATATAGAGATTCGTGAGGTTATTATACCCTTATTTTGCGAAAATGAACAGCCCTTTTCTCATGGAGAGGTGTTTTCTGAATGGTCAAGCGTTGATGGCGGTCATGCCCGCTCGCCCATTGCAAGAGCTCCGCCTGCATATCTGATGACCTTCCTTTTTCTTTCGCATAAAGCAAACTCTGCCGGAGAGCAAGCATCCTTTTACGGTTGCTTCTCTCCGGCAGAGTTCTTTTGATGGTTATCTTTTGTTTTCCACTAAACGCTTATTGCACTAGCCGCCAATCGGATACATAATACCTGCCAAAACAATGGCTAGCGCTAACACAACGAAGGTGAAGAGAACCGTAATGACGAACATGTAGCGGTAGCCTTCCTTATGGGTCAGGCCGCAGAATGCCAGCACGGTGACCATAACGCCGTTGTGGGGGAGGGAATCCAGAGTAAGCGTGGCAATGCTGGCGATTTTATGCAGCACGCCGGGATGGATGCCCATTTCAAGATATCTGGGCAGCAGAAGCTCCATCGACAGAGCCAGACCGCCTGTGCCAGAAGCGCAGGTACCAGCCAGCAAACACACGCCGGCAGCATAGGACACGAGGGGATTGCCGCCCATGCCGGTCGCCACGTCGAGCATGGAGGTGAAGCCGGCAGTCATCTTGGCAATGCCGCCGAAGCCCACAACAGAGGCGGTCGCCATGAGAGCGCCCATACCGTCTGCCACGCCGCAGTTAAACAGCTCCAGCTTGTTCTCAATCTTCTTCCAGTAGAGAACGCCTACGGCAATCCAGCCCATGGTCAGCGTAACCAGAACGTCCACACCGAAGAACAACGGAACCAGAACCAGAGCCATCGGAATCAGCGCAATAACGCCATTTCCGTGCCCTCTCTTCTCGTGCTCGGCCATCATCTTCAGGGTAGCTTCATCAGCCTCAAAGTGCCAGCCTTTTTTGCGGGAGCGCTTTTCTTCCCACATCATGTAGATGAGCGAGATGACGAAGTAGACACCGGCGATGATTGCGGAATAGACCGGCAAAACCATAACCGTGGTGCCCAAATAACTGGTGGGCAGAATGTTAACAATAGCGGGAGCTGCGGGACCAAAGCTGGGGGCGGTGAAGGCGCCTGCGGCAACGATGCCGGGAATCATCTTGCGGGGCAGGTCGGCTGCTTTAAAAATATTCAGGCACAGGGGATACATGACGAATACGATAACAAAGCAGTTTACGCCGCCGTAAGCCAGAATCATGGCCACCAGGCAGAGAACGGGAACTGCATGCTTGGTGCCGAATTTTTTAATCAGCATATTCGCCAAATCTTCAGCGCCGCCGCCGAGAGAGATGGCCTTGCCAAAGCTTGCGCCGAGGAAGAACATGGGCCAGTTCGTTTTAACATAGTTTCCGGCAGCTGTCATATAGTCAACACTGATGCTGCTATAAACATCCAAACCAGACAAAAATGCCAGCAGACTGCCGCAGATGAGAGCGGAAACGCAAATATTAACCCGCTTCCAGATTAAGACAATCAATAATACGATGGGGAGCAGAACAGCAAGAATACTCATGATTTCTCTCCTTTACAAAATCATTTTTCTCTTTTACCTGCGATTTGGATTTTTCCAAACTCGCATGCGTTCCTGAGGTGGTAGTCCTAATACAGGACTACCACGCACCAATTGGGTACATAATACTACCCAGAACAATGGCGACTACCAGCGTAACAAAGGTACAGCCTACGTTGATAATAAACAGGTCCTTGTAGCCTTCCTTATGAGTCAGGCCGCAGAATGCCAACATGGTGACCATAACGCCGTTATGCGGCAGTGAGCAGGTCGTGATGGCAGCAATGCTTGCAACCTTGTGCAGCACGCCGGGATGAATGCCCATGTCCATAAACCTGGGCAGGATGGTCTCCATGGCCAGAGCCAGACCGCCGGTGCCGGAGGCACAGATTGCGGACAGCAAGCCAATGCCGGTTGCATAGGACACAAGGGGATTGCCGCCCATGCCGGTAGCAAAGTCCATCAGGGTGGTGAATCCAACGGTCAGTCTGCCAACGCTGCCGAAACCGACAACAGATGCGGTGGCCATAAGGGCACCCATACCGTCGGCCACGCCGCAGTTGAACAGATCCAACTTGTTGGGAATCTTCTTCCAATAAAGAACGCCGACGGAAATCCAGCCAACCAACAGGGTGACCAGAACGTCAACACCGAAGAACAGGGGAACAACAACGATAGCCATCGGGATGATAGCAATCATGCCATTGCCATATTCCTTTGTTGCCTGCTCAGCCATCAACTTCAAGGTCGCTTCGTCTGCATCAAAGCCCAAACCGACTTTGCGGCAGCGCTTCTCTTCCCACATCATGTAGATGAGAGGCAGCGTGAAGTAGACAACCGAGAGAATGATGGAATACAGCGGCAAAACGGTAACCGTGGTGCCCAGATACTGGGTGGGCATGATGTTAACGATAGCCGGAGCGCCAGGTCCGATGCTGGGAGCGGTGAATGCGCCAACGGAAATGATGCCGGGAACCAGCTTGCGGGGCAAATCTGCTGTTTTAAAGATATTCAGGCAGATGGGGTACACAACGAACACGATAACGAAGCAGTTTACGCCGCCGTAGCCCAGAATCATGGCCACTACGCAGAGCATAGGAACGGTGTACTTTGTGCCCATTTTTTTCGTCAACATGTGGGCAAAGTCTGCGGCGCCGCCGCCGAGGGACATGGACTTACCAAAGCTTGCGCCGAGGAAGAACATGGGCCAGTACATTCTAACGTAGTTACCGGCAGCCGCCATGAAGTCTACGCTTATGCTTTCAGAGACATTCAAGCCGGACAAGCCCGCCAGCAGACAAGTGCAGATGAGAGCGGACACACAAATGTTGACCCGCTTCCAAATCAGAATGACCAGCACGACAATGGGTACTAGAATCGCAATAATACTCATGACTTTTCTCCTTTTATAATCATTTTTCCCTTCTATTTGCGATGGACCTCGTTATCTCCCTCCGGCCTTAAGCCGATAGCGAGTTTACGCATGCACCCAGAAGGTGACAGCAGAAATCCGAGCGTAGAAGAAGCAATTTTAAGTATGACGTTCACACCATTGAAAAAGGGAACAAATTTCTGTTACATGGTCTCGCTATCTCAATCAACCAAACCGATATTGAATGCCAAATGTGCCGTAAGGGAAGTTCCAGCTTTCCACGACCTTGCCCTCGCTGAGCACGCGACAGGTTCCACATTCCAGGCATCCGAGGTAATCGAAATATCTCGTTCCGTTTTCGTCCTCCGAGTACAATGCTGCCGGACACACCCGAATCACACGGTCGAACTCTGCCTTGTCCGGGTATTCCTTGTCGATGATAATATGGGCATGGTGCTCATCGGTGGTGTACTTGTTCACGCCCAGTTTTTCTGCTACATTTACTTTATCCGCCATTTCTTTTACCTCCTTCCTATCCGATTTGTGATGCGCTCATCACGTCGTTGAACGCTTGAACAGGATCAGCAGCAAATCCGCCTGCCTTCACGGCATGGTGACAGGCCGCTGCGCCCTTCACACAGGGCAGTACGAAGCTCGCCTCCAGCGCTGTTTGGTATGCAGAAAGAGCTGCCACCGAAAAGTCGCCTTTTTCCCTTGCAGCAAGCACCGTCTGCGCTGCCAGCCGGCCGGACTCAACGGCCAAATCCATGCCCCGAATGGTGAACCCTAAATTTGCACACAGCGCTGCTGCGTCTCCTGTTACGAGCACACCATCGCCGTAAAGCTTGGGAATCATGTCGCCGCCACCTTCCGGAAGCAGATGGGCAGAATATTCTATCAGCTTGCCGCCTGCTAAAAGCGGTGCAATTTCCGGACGAGCTTTAAACTCTTCCAGCATTTGGGGAATCGAGCTTTCCGTGTTGTGGATTTCCTCCACCACCATGGCTACGCCCACCGACACGCTGTTTTTGTTGGTGTACAAAAAGCCATCGTATACCTCGCCACAGCCGGTGAACATCCAAGCAAGGCCCTCTCCGGCACCAACGCCAAACCGCTCGTTGATTGTATCCTCGCCCAGCTCAAGCAGTTCCTTTGCGCCGACCGCCACCTGATTTTGGCCGATTGCCGATTTGTAGCCCAGTTTCTGTGCCAGCAACGAGTTCACGCCGTCTGCCAGAATCACCACATCGGCTTCCATCTCCTCATCGCTTGCGATAACACCGCATACGCTGCCATCCCGCACAATCAGGTCGTCTACGCGAACGCCGTATACCAGCATCGCACCTTGTTCTTCCGCCTGATCAGCCAACCAGCTGTCAAGCACGCCCCGCAACACTGCGTAGCTCTCGCCCGCCGGTGCAACAAGGTCGCTGCCGGAATATTCCACCGTGCCTTCGCTTGTGGTCAGTCGCTCTTTCACAATCCGGCGCTCCACAGCTTCGCTATTTGCAAACCCGGGAACCACTTGCTCAAGACTGTGGCCGTATAGCCGCCCTCCGGTCATATTTTTCTCGCCACTGGAGGTGCCCTTCTCTACCAGCAGCGTCTCAAGGCCTTCAGCAGCAAGGATATGCGCCGCCGTTAACCCGGCAAGACCACCGCCAACTATAATGCAGTCAAATCTTTCCTCTGCCATGCTCTTGCTCCTTAGTTTTGAAATTTTTTCGTCAGTGCCGGCAGAATCGTGTTCAAATCGCCCACGATGCCGTAATCGCACTGTTTGAAAATTGACGCATTTTTGTCCTTGTTCACTGCGACAATCACTTTTGCCTGGTTGATGCCAACCATGTGCTGAATCTGGCCGGAGATTCCGCAACCAATGTACACATCCGGCTTAATCATTGCACCGGAAACGCCAATGTACACTTCCTTCGGCAGCCATTTTTCTTCTTCAGCCACTGGACGGGAGCAACCCACTTCGCCGCCGACAGCTGCCGCCAGCTCCTGAGCCAGCTGCACATTCTCCGCCTTGCCAAAGCCTCGGCCTACGCCGACGATAACCTTTGCCGCAGCCAGATTCACCGATTGCGTCTCCTTTGGACGGTTTTCTACAAAGCGAATGCCTGCCGACGCTGCCTTGACCGCAATCACTTCCGTAGCTATGCTTCCATCTGCGTCGAACGCACCTGCGCCCACGCAAGCCACGGCTGTGCCACTCGCTTTTTCCGTCTTGAACGCCGCACCGCCGTAAACCATGCGTTTGCTTACAACTACGCCGTCCTCGATTTTTAGCTCGGTCGCATCCGTCAGAACGCTCGTGTCCATCGCTGCTGCAATGGCCGCTGCTGTGAGTCGTCCGTTTTTCGTTGCTTCAACCAGTACAATCTCAGGTTTTCTCTCTTTGATTTTTTCCACGATGGCAGGAATATAACTCAACCATGATTCCGTTGCCACGTTTTCACAATGCATCAGCGCAGTGGCTTCCCCAAGCTGTACCGCACCGGCACTCAGCGTAGAAATCCCTGCTGCGCTTTCTGCAATAACCCATGCATTTTGCAATTTGCTCATGATCATCCCTCCTAAAGAACCTTGCGAAGATGGCTACAAAACGTTTCGATGCTTTCAGCATTGTCGCCTTCGACGATTATTTGTTGCCGGTCAGTCTGCTCCGGCGCCAATACGCTCAACGTCTCCGTGACGCTATTCGCCCCTGCGCCTACGTCCGCAAGACTCCACACAACAGTTGGTTTCTTGCCTGCTGCAAGGATGTCTTTCATCCCGGGGATGCGGGGGAGATTAATGTCTGTTGTTACGCTGACCACCGCCGGGAGGTCAACCTCCAGCACTTCAACGCCGTTTTCCAAACTGCGCTCAACAATGAGCTTGCCGTCCTGCGCCGTGATTTCGCTCACTGCGTTTACCGTCGGCCAGCCAAGCAATGCGCCCAGTACCGAGCCAACCTGCCGGGCGTAAATATCCCCGGAGCCTTCTCCGCACATAATCAGGTCTGCTCCGCCAATTTTCTCCACTCCGGCTTTCAAAACCTGTGCGATTGCATAGCTGTCTGCTGTTGCCAGCGCATCGTCCTGAATGCCATACATCTCGGTAGGCCCGCGGGACAAAATCGCCTTTTTCAGCTTGGGATTCTCCACGATTTCTCCACCAGCTGTTAAGGCCACGACTTCGCCGCCCGCTGCTTCCACTACTCTCATCGCTGCTTCCACAGCGTTTAAGTCGAATTCTCCGACCTTCCACTGTGCTGCCGAAAAGTCCAGCGTGTGGTTGCTCTTAACCGAGATATCCTGTTCTTCCGGAACTAATTTATAACATGTTATGATTTTCATCGGTATACCTCTCTGCGTTTTGTATTTTATCCTGTGTATTTCAAGATTCTTTTGCCTATCTCCAGGGACCCATCTAAAATTTTTGATGAGTTTTTGAGCCTTGGCAAAAAGGGACTTAACCGCTGTTTTATAGAAACCCAGCTTATTCAGGCTTGAGCTTCATCAGCACGGTCCAGGGGGAATCTAAAACAACGACGCCATTCTGGTTGATCAGCTTTGAGCTCACCTTTAAGATTCCCTTGCCCTTTTTGGGAATTGCCTCGGTGGGGGTCATTTCCAAATGAACAGTGTCGCCAATCATAAGAGGCGCTGTATAGCGGGCAGTGAGTTCCATGACTGCCAGTGCAGTCCCTTCGTACACGCCCATGAGGTTGGACATGCCGGTTGCAATAATCAGGCCCAGCGCACCGTGTGCAATGCGAGTGCCAAACATATTTGCCTTGCCGAATTCCTCGTCTACATGCAGCGGATTAAAGTCGCCGGATAAACCGGCAAAGTTAACGACGTCCGCCTCGGTGATGGTGCGGCCCATGCTCTCATAACACTTGCCGATTTCAAACTCCTCAAAATAGAGGCCGCGTGGTTGGTATGCCATAGGTCATGACTCCTTTCTAATTTGCAAAATTGGGCATGCGTATACAGGGAAAGCTTATGCTTTCTCTTTTCTATGTCTACTATAACTTGACTTGTCGCATTGTCGCATACCGCCGAGAATTGTTGAAAGGTCTCTCGTAATAAGCATTACAGCAAAAGATGTGCCAGCTTAGTCGCAACGCCTGTTTTTCGCCACCAGCACGACTTACAGGGCATTGGACTGTGTCCACACTGTTAATAGTGTTCAATTTATTTTGAACAATGTCACTTTATTTTGAACACTTTTCACATAAAAACAGCACTTCGTCTTTCCCGTCCGCTGAAATACCAGAGATACGGCCTTTTCCGAATCCAGAATTTGAGTGGCACGGTTTTTGCTATCATAATCTACCGAAAGGTCTTTCGCATGAATGATTTTGAGACGTGAAGAGATGCACGCCCAGCCGCAAACCGTATAGTTTCAACAAGCATCCTAAGCTAATCATCATTATCATTTAGTAATGAAAAGGAGACGCATGATGGATTTTAAAAAAACAGACGAGCAAGAACTGTTGCTTGAAAGCTTGAGAGAGCTGTTTTCCCGTGAAGACTGGGAAAGCTATTATCAAGAGTGCGACCAAAAAAAGGAATTCCCGCAAAAAGCTGTTGACCTTGTTGTAGATGCCGGCTTCACAAAGCTCGGTATCCCGGAGGAAGCTGGCGGCGTCGAGACAGATACCCTCACTCTATGCATGGTCGCAGAGCAAGCTTCTGCGCTGGGCTTCCCCGCAGGTGCGTTCATCTGGCCCTGCTATATCACTGAAATCGATGTGATGGCTACCTATGGTACAAAAGAGCAGCAGGAAACTGTCCTGAAATACGCCATGCAGGGCATTCGCCCCTTCTCGCAGGGCTTTTCAGAGCCTCAGGCCGGTTCTGACAGCAATGCCATCGCTGCTACTGCGACCAGAAGAAACGGCAAGGTCTATATCAACGGCCATAAGACCTTCAATTCCGGCGGCGACAGAGCGCCCTATATGCTTTGCGTTGTTCGCGATTATAAATCTGACAAGCCCAGCAAGGACATGTCTATGTGGCTTGTTCCGCTTAATGCGCCCGGCGTGACCGTTAAGCCGCTAAACAAAATTGGCAATAACGTAATGAACTGCTGCGAAGTTTACCTTGAAGACGTTGAAATCGAAGAGAAGGATTTGGTCGGCGTAGAGGGTGAAGGCTTTATCCAGCTCATGAAAAACATGGAAATTGAGCGCCTTTTTGCTACGGCACATAATCTGGGCATGGCCGTTGCCGCTTATGAGGATGCTGCGAAATACGCATCCCAGCGCATTCAGTTTGGTCAGCCCATCGGCGGTTTCCAGCTCATTCAGGAAAAGCTCTGCCGCATGAAATTCAAAATCGAAAGCATGCGTCATTGGATTTATCAAACTGCGTGGAAGCACGACAACGGTATGTCCATTTCCACCGATTCTGCGCTCACCAAGGTGTTCACCGGTCGCGCAGCGTTTGAAGTCATTGACGATGCCATGCAGATTATGGGCGGCATCGGCTATACCCATGATTGTCGTATTTCCAGATTCTGGAGAGACCAGCGAGTGCTGAGAATCGGCGCCGGCTCGGACGAAATAATGATTCACGTCGCCGGGCGTGCTCTGGTAAAAGAAGCAAGCAAATAATGCAGGAATTCCTGCATTATCCAAAAACCACGCTTGTTCTATGATTATAAGGAGGTATTTCAATGAGACGCATTTTTGATGGTATTAAGGTTCTGGATTTTACCGCACTTCTCGCTGGCCCTATCTGCTCCGCTCTCCTTGCCGACCAGGGAGCCGACGTTATCAAAATTGAACGCCCCAAAACCGGTGAGGACGGACGCATGTATCCGCCCTACGTTGGTGGCGAGAGCACTGTAAACATCATCAACAACAGAGGCAAGCGGTCTTTTGCCTGCCCGATGGACGATCCTGACGGTGTTGAAATTTTGAAAGAACTCATTAAAACAACCGATGTCATCGTGCAGAACTATCGCCCGGGAACCATGAATAAGTTTGGTCTTGATTATGACAGCGTAAAGCTCATCAAGCCTGACATCATCTATTGTTCCATTTCTGCTTACGGTTTGGTCGGCCCCTACTCCTATCGTCCGGGTTATGACCTGATTGGACAGGCTGCCACCGGCTTGATGGATCTCTCCGGCGAAAAAACCGGCTCTCCCCTGCCCAGTGCTGCCGCACTGACTGATACTTCGACCGGCAACCTGGCATTTGCCGCTGTTGCTTCGGCCCTGTATCATCGCCTGAACACCGGCGAGGGCAACCACATTGACATGAGCATGACCGACTGCTTCCTCAGCTTGAACAACAAGATTGAAGAAGCCTCTGCCGGACTGAAGCCCAGCAGAACCGGAAAGTTCCATGACAACGCAGGTCCCTTCGGCGTTTTCTCCGGCACTGACTTTGATGTGGTCATCTGTGCGCCCAACCCCGGCCTTTGGAAGAAGCTTTGCGGTGCAATCGGCCGGCCGGAACTGGCTGACGATCCTCGCTACGACAGCTCTCCCAAGCGGGTGCAGCAAAATGCCGATATGATTGAGATTTTGGAAGGCTTCTTGAAGTCTCGCCCATCCACGCAAGAAGCTGTGGACATCATTGACAAGGCCGGCGTTCCCGTTGCCAAAATCAATACGACCACAGAAGTACTGACCGATCCTCATTATATCGCCCGGGGCTCTATCATCACGCAGGAACTCCCCTCCGGCGAAAAGTTCGTCACCCGCGGCATCGTGCATAACTACTCCAACACCCCTGGCAAGATTTCTCCCGCTCCGTCACTTGCGCAGCATAACACCGAAGTGCTCAAGGCACTGGGCAAGTCGGACGAAGAAATCGCCAGATTGAATGCAAAGTGGGTTATCTAATCTAGTAACGAGCAACTTGAATTCAATTATACTGTCATCAAATAACAGCAAAGCGGAACGGTGAAACCGTTCCGCTTTGCTGTTATTTTCACTTTAGCGCACAGTTTTCAAGCATCCAATTGCGTACTCAGCGCATTTTATTAATGAGGCCGCCCGTCATCGGTTTCGATACAAATAAAGGCTGTACTTATCAATGTATTTATAAACCGTGTTTCTCGACAGTCCCAGCTCTTTCGCTGTGAGGGAAATATTCCCTGCATTTTTCCCCAGCACGTTCATTATATGAGTCTTTTGCAGCGAGAGCATCCCCGCTTCTTCCCCAACGCTCGTCGCAGCTTCCTGCTCTTTCATCAGGCTGGAAATCTGCTCGACAGATATGGTGCCGTTTTCAGAGAAAATCAGAGCTTTCTCAATAAAGTTTCTCAACTCCCGCACATTACCGGGCCAACTGTAGGCCATCAGCATGTGCAAAATTTCCTCGCTCACCGCAATGGGCTGAAGATTCAATTGTTTCGAGAGCAGCTCCGCAAGATGCTGGGTCAAAGCCGGAATGTCTTCTTTTCTGTTGCGCAGCGGCGGCAGCGACATTTTGATAACGTTGAGTCGGTAGTAGAGATCCGTACGGAAACTTCCCTGTGCTACTGCATCCTGCAAATTGCGGTTGGTCGCCGCAATAATCGCCGTGTCAATGAAAACAGGCTTGCTGGAACCAATGCGGAAAATGAGCTTGTCCTCCAAAAAACGAAGCAGGCTCACCTGCATATTCAGCGGCATCTCTCCGATTTCGTCCAAAAAGAGGGTTCCCTTATCCGCCAGTTCAAATTTTCCCGGATTTCCGCCTTTTTTTGCCCCGGTAAATGCGCCGTCCACATATCCAAACAGCTCACTTTGGAGAAGTTCATAAGGAATCGAGCCGCAGTTGACCGCAATGAAATTTCCTTTCCGCTCGCTAAAGCGATGGATGGCTTTGGCAACCATTTCCTTGCCGGTTCCGCTCTCTCCTTCGATGAGAACCTTGGCCGAATTAATTTTCGACACCTTTCGCACCACTTTTTTAATGGACCGCCACTCATCAGACACGCCAACGATGATTTTGTCCACGCAATCCTCATGGGTGCCGCTTTGATAAATTTGACTGCACTTATGCTCCTTGTCAGGGCGGAAAAGATAAATGGTATGAATTCCACCGGATAAAGCCGGCACATTCATTCGGTCTACAAGAGTGTAGTTGGCAAAGGCTTCTGCCTGCTTATTGTCCAGGCGAAAGTCCTCGTTGCTGGCGTACAGCGGCTTTTTCACCTTTGGGAAATAGCTGCTGATTTTCTCTCCGATCATCTTTCCCTGATATCCAAAAGAAGAAAACGCCTTGACTGTCTCTTCGTTAACCGCCAAAATATGGCCAAGTTCGTCAAGAATTAAAACGCCATGGTCTGTTTTATTGATGAGCGACTGAAGTCCTTTGGTTTGCTCCAACGCAGTTGTGGAGCCGGAATTTAGTTGGTCTTCAATGAGTTGAGCCGTCAGCTTTGTCAGCTCCAGAGAGTCATCCGGCATCCGTCTTCCATAGGGGTTGAAAATGGAAACAATGCCCAGCGCCTCGCCCTTGCCGTCCCGAATGGGAGCTGCCGTGCAATGATGGGTGTGGTACACAACCGCATAATTTTCGTAAAACCCGGTTTCCAGAGCAATGTTTTCCTGCAGGGCAATGCCACAGGCAGTGGTTCCCACCGCTTCTTCGCTGAGGTTAATGCCCACCGCATTCCAAAATTCAGATTGGTGCACCTTGAGCAAGCCATATCCATCCTTGTCGCAGAATGTGATACAGGCTCCGGCGGATATAGCATGCAGATATGCAAGTATCGGCTTTGCCGTGGCGACCAGTTCTTTATTAGCGGACAATTTTTTTTGCAAAAGATTCTCCGAAATATATATCGGCTTAATTTTATACGGATTGAGCCCCCGCTGGCGGCTTCGTTCCCATGATCTTTGAACCTCCGGTCGAACCGTGTCATCAATTTGTCCATACTTGATAAAACGATACCAGGATTCGGCATTATTATCGTTGCTCATGATACACCTCCATTTGATAGGCTCGTCGCTCATGTGGAGGGCGCGGCACAAAGGCATACTGCGCTCCCACAAGCAAACGGCTCCAGAAACATAGGGCAGAGCGGCATTCTGGCCGCTTGACGATCTATTTCAAGGACGAGCAGGCAACGAATACCTTCTTGGCCATAGCGGAAAGGAAGTGAGGCTAAAGCTAAAAACGCTTCAATCACAATCGCCGACATTCTCTAAAAATGCCGTTTTCTCACATCTAAGTGAATCACATAGAGTTCAGGTCCCCCTGTATTTTTCGCTCCAAACCAGCAGAAAACCGGCATTTTGGAATCGGCAAATATCTCATGCAAACATTGTGAATACTTTGTTATTAGTGTACCACAGAAGTAACTTAGAATCAAGATTTTTCGCAAGCTCCGCCGCATTTTGCACCCTGAGTTTTCGTTCTGCCGCCGCCATATCATTCCAAAACACCTCCGCTGCCGGCACCCTGCGCACAAGCTGGATGAACCTGTTATAATAAGGATGCAGAATGCGACACTGAAACAGCCAATCACTCAACCTTTCCTGCTTCCGCAGTCGGATTTTCCGCCTATGTCGGCCTCCCGCACTGCCCTGACGCAGCAATTCGCTCATCATCGTTCTGTAATTGGTTTGACGAATGCCCAACAACAGAGTATACTTAGCACATTGAATGTAAAAAGTCGGCCAGCTCTTCCGGCTACAATGATACAGTAGGAGAAATGTACCCATGATTGTGCTTGATTATAATAAATGTCAGGAATATGCCCAGGCCGCTTTTCCCGACGCCTGCCAAAACAGCGCTGCGCTGTTTGCCCTTTGCCGCCCCAAAGATATGCACAGCCTCCACGGCATTTTGTCGTTGGATGAGAGCACCGTGCTGGATTGTATGGACATTGATGAGAGCGTGCGCTTTACCTCTTTTGATGGCTACGACTTCGCAAGTCTGGTACATCTGGACATTGCGCAGGATCAGGTTGCCTTCAGTGAGCTCAACCTTTACATCTCCCGCAATTTTTTCGTGATTGTCATGCCAGAGCACGACAATCCCAAGCTTTTTGCACTGGAGGAAAAAATACTTACGGCTGCCCGAGGGCTTTTGGACAGCAAACCGGCTTCCGTCGATACCGCTGACGGCTTCAATCAGCTGTTTTTCCTGTTTTTCAACACGCTGATTTCCTATTTTTCCGACACGCTGGAGGCGCTGGAGGATCGAATGCAGGCTTTGTCCGAAAAAATGACCCGGCGGCAGGTGGAGGACGAAGACTTCGAGGCGATTCAGACGCTGCGAGAAACGGCCTACTTCATCAAGAAGGTACTTCGTGCGTTTTCCTATATGGGGCTGCAAATACTTTGCAATGAAAATGATGTGCTCAGCAAGAAAAAGCTGTTTTTGTTCCGCAATCTGGATACCCGCTTTCGCAAGCTCTATGATTTTTCGGAAAATGTCTATGGCCTGAGTACCGAACTGCTGCAAACCTATGACAGCAAAATCTCCCAGCGCACCAATGATGTCATCAATAAGCTCACCTTTGTCACCCTTTTCTTCGGGCCTCTGACTGTTATCACGGGCATCTACGGCATGAACTTTCGCATCATGCCTGAATTGGACTGGCCGCTGGGCTATCCGCTTACGCTTCTCGGCATGGTTGGCATCAGCGCAGGAATTTATCTGGTGATGAAACGGAAAAAGTGGCTGTAGGCCACAGGCGAATGAATTCATGCCGTCCTGCTCTCAACGGACGTTGACGTTCCCCTTTCCCCATCTTGCCATTTCCGGCGATATCGCACCCGCTGCCCTGTTGACCCTATCGTCTGAAAGCATCAGTGTGCCTCCGAAACGGACATACCTCGTCCGCCCCGGAGGCGCTTTGCTTTTCAAAAAATGAGCCCCCTGTCTGTCGAATATCATCGACAGACAGGGGGCTCGTATGCTTGTACCGTTTGCTGCCTTCTAGCTGCTTCATTCTGGTTTCGAATCAGGTGAGCCAACTGTATCATGCGCACGTAAAGAAGGCACGTGCGAGCGCCTTCGGTGCCCACGCATACAACCCAAAAAGTCGCTCCTGCGTTATGAAAAACATGAAAATAATAAAAATTTTGCTGTTTTTCTTTTCATTGAATACAAAGCATGATATGATATTTATAGTATTAACACGCTATTAACCTCTATCATAGGCTCGCAGAGGGAGGCAGGCTTTCGGAGGGCTACTGCGGCTCCAATCGCTTGCGCAGTTCTTTCCCGCAGCTCTCCCTCCTGCAAGTCGATGCAACATGGTTATAGCTACAGCTCAGGATTCCGCAGTGCTTCACTGCATCTCCTTTTAATTATGACATTCTCCTTGTTCAGACGACCTGTACCTGCCTTTTTCCAGCGTGCATGGTTTACGTTCAATCGTTGCATGCGCACCTTTTTAACCATGGCGGTGCCTTGTGTTGAGGGAAAATTGGCATCATATTTGCTGTATAATCTCAGGTTGGCCGCTTCAAAAAGAGCTTGCGCCAAAGAAAGGATGCAAAAATTATGATACTTTATTTTCTCATTGCCATCGGCGCAACCACCATCGGCGCCATCACAGGCATGGGTGGCGGCGTGTTTATGAAGCCGATTTTGGATATTTTGGGGGATTTTTCCGTCAGCACCATCTCCCTGCTCTCGGCCATCACCGTGTTTTTCATGGCGCTGGTTTCGGTGTATCGCCAGCGCAACAGCCCGCAAAAGCCGGAGGCAGCCATCGCTGTTCCACTGGCGGTGGGCGCCGTGGTCGGCGGCAACATCGGCAGCGTTCTGCTCAACCAACTCATCGGCGGCATGTCTGGCGCACAAGTCACGCTGGTGCAAAATGTGCTCCTGGCGGGGTTGGTCATTTTCGTCATGATTTACATGGTAAAAAAAAGCAGCATTCCCTCGCCGAAGCTGAGCGGCATCGTGCCGTCGGCACTGGTAGGACTGGGATTGGGTGTGTTCGCCTCGTTTTTAGGCATCGGCGGCGGACCGATCAACGTGGCGCTGATTATCCTGCTGTTTGACTATCCGACGAAAAAAGCCACGGTCTGTTCGCTGATTGTAGTTTTATTTTCGCAGGCAGCAAAACTCGTGCAGGTGGCGGTCACGGTCGGTTTTGCAGGGTATAATCTGCAAATGGCGCCTGTTATGGTAATCGGCGCCATCGCCGGCGGCACCATTGGCGCAACCATCGCCAAGCGCATCGACGAAAACAAGGCCGACAAACTCTTTCAAGGGGCACAGGTGCTGATTTTGCTGATTTGCGTGGTGAATATCATTAAAAATATCGGGTGACTGTTGCACTCGAAATAAATGAATACACTGCAAACCGTTGGTTTGCAGTGTATTTGTCTTTGCTATTCTGTTTCGCTTTTTTCCAGCAGGCGATAGAGCTTCCCCACCGAAATACCCAGAAGCTTTGCCGCCTTGGACTTATTGCCGTTGGTGGTCAGCAAGGCATTTAGCACCCGCTCCTGCTCCAGCTTTTTGTAAGACTGCCCCATTGTCGCCTTCTCTTCAGCTTTGGGAATATCCGACGGCAGGCTTGGCAGCAATTGAGTGGCAACCGCATTCAGACCAAGAGTCATCAGGGCGGGAAATTCTGTGAAAATTGGATTTTTCCGCAAGCTTTCCACGGTAATAACTGTTTCGATGGAACTCAGCGCCAATCGCTCCACCATATTGCGCAATTCCCGCACATTTCCGGGCCAGTTATAGTCAGAGAGAAGCTGAAATAGCTCCGGCGAAAAACTGTGGGAAAGGTTATATTTTTCATTGCACTGAGCCAAAAAATAGTTGGTTAGAGGAATGATGTCCTTTTTTCGCTCCCGCAAAGGAGGAATTTTGCAGGGAATTACGTTAATCCGGTAGTACAGGTCCTCGCGAAAGCGACCCTCTTTCACCTCCTGGAACAAATCCTTGTTGGTTGCAGTAATAAGGCGCACGTTGATTTTCGTAGTTTTTGCGCTGCCAATGCGATAAAATTCAGAAGTCTCCAGCACCCGCAGAAGCTTGCCTTGCAGCTCCAGCGGCAGCTCGCCGATTTCATCAAGAAAGAGGGTGCCGTTATTGGCGATTTCAAACACACCCGGTTTGCCGCCCTTACTGGCGCCGGTGAACGCACCGGCGGCATAACCGAAAAATTCCGACTCCATGAGATTTGGTGGAATGGCGGCACAGTTGACGGTGATGTAAGGCTCGTCCTTGCGCAGGCTGTTGTCCTTAATATAACTCGCCAACACCTCCTTGCCTGTTCCGCTTTCACCGGCAATGAGAATGGTGCTGTCGGTTTTGGCGATATGGCTGGCAAAGGAGAGAATGTCCTCCATTTTCCCGCTGGCCGCAATGGGAGAGGACAAGCCATCTTTCGCACTGGTGGCGTACTGAAGGGCATACTTGTAGTTCTCTGCATTTTTCCGCTCCAACTCCACCGCCTCGGTGAGCACCTGAATACTGGATTTCTTTTGGCTATAAGTCATCACCAGCTGCACTTCACCATTTTCATCCAGCAACGGCGTGCTCGTGGAGATGTATTCTACGTCGTCGTTTACCTGAAATCCGCCTACAATGGTTTTCTTCAGCGCAAGGGCCTCCAGCGTAGTAGAGCGGCTCATAATCCCCCGTTCCAAATTCTCAATTGCATTCATAGATGAGAGCTCTTCCCGGGATATGCCCAGCGCATCCGCCGTGTTTTGGTTGACAAAAAGAATTTTCCCTTTTCCGTCCGTAACGAAAATATTTCCGTAAATATTGTCAATAATCCACATGAGCATATCAAGATTGATTGACGGGCCAATCGCTGGAATCCGGCCTGCATGCTTTTCCATGATGAAAACTCCCTTTTTTTGCAATTTGCATCATTTTACACCAAAACAGTTTAAAACGCAAGAAGACAATGTTTCGTGACCGTTTGTTCACGGCATGTTCAGAAGAGTGCCTAAATAGAAAACATGCCGGAATAACTCAAAATAGACCGAAACAGAGTGAATTTGTGCCAAACGGCAAAAAATGATGAAAAGACTCATGTTTTATTGCTGTCGTATATCTACCAAAAGAAAAGAACTTGTGGAGGAGAATGCTAAAAGCCTTGTATTCACTGTGTTTTGCACAAGAACATTGGGAAATTTTATCATTTTTTCTCTTTGGCATAGAAGTTGCTACTAACCATTCCATATGGAGATGCTGTCACAAAAATCGCCCCTGTCGTTCTTTTACAGGGAAAATCCCTTCGCTTTCCGCTTTCGTCGCAGAAAGACAGATTATGTACAGCATAAACATAAGTAAAGAGAGGAGATTCGCAATGAAAAACAACAAACGTATGCGCAACCTATTGATTGGCCCAATTATTTTCCTGCTTTTAGCTTTTTTGATTCCTGATAGTGTGTTTAGTTACTCCAGCCGGGTTTGTCTCGGCATGGTGGCCTGGATGGGCCACTGGTGGATTACTCTGCCGGTAGGCATCGGCGTCACTGCTTTGATTCCCCTTGCGGTGAATGCTCTATTCAACTTTGTTCCTATGGGGGCCATCGTTCCTCAATACATGAACGCCACTGTACTGCTCGTATTCGGTGCAAGCGTGTTGTCCATCACCCTCAACGAGAGCGGCCTTGACCGCCGCATTGCGCTCAAGTTCCTCAGCATGTTCGGCACCTCGGCCGTCAGTCAGATTACTGCATGGCTGCTGATTTCCGCCGCTATTTCCTCTGTACTGCCCAACATCGCAGCAGTTGCTCTCATGCTTCCCATTGCGGGTGCTATGCTTGAGCAGAGCGGCATTAAAAACGTCTCCGAGAGCAAACTCGGCATGATGGTGCTCACCGTTATTGCCTGGGGCGCAAGCCTTGGCGGCATGGGCACACCGCTGGGCGGCTCTATGAACTTGGTCGGCACCGACTGGTTTGAAAAGGTCACCGGCAATGAGTTCTCTTACGGCAACTGGGTGCTCCACGTGCTGCCCATCATGATTCCCTTTATCATTGTCTTCCTGCTCATCCGCATTGCAGGCATTCCTAAGGGTTTGAAGTTGGAAGGCTCCAAGGACTTCTACAAGGAAGAGTTTGCAAAGCTCGGCAAAATGCGTCGGGACGAGTGGATTTCCATGTCCCTGTTCCTTGCACCCACAATTCTCTCCTTTGCTCGTCCTCTTTATCAGGCTTACCTCCCTGCCGCTGCAAACGCCTTCATGTTTATCATTTTCGCTCTTATCTCCTTCTGCATTAACAAGAGCGACGGCACACCCCTCATTACCTGGCCCAGCATGCAAAGCAAAATGTCCTGGAGCATGATTTGGGTGCTCGGTTGCGGCCTGGCCGTCGGCAGCTGCATGATCGAATCTGGTGTTACCGTCCGTCTGGCCGAAATGCTTCAAGTATTCAACTTCGACGGCGGCTTCACCACCATCTTCGCCTTCACCCTGCTGGCCATCCTTCTCGCCGAGTTCTGTAACAACGTCACCGCCGCTGCCGTTATCCTTCCCATCATCGTGAGCGTCTGCGACCAAATCGGCGTGAGTCCCATTCCTTATATGTACTTCATCATCCCTGCTTACAATACCGCCTTTATGATGCCCACCTCCATTCGCGCCATGCCTCTAGCCTACGGCGTTACACCTGCTTCCATCATTAAAAACGGTGCTGTGCAAACGCTGGCGTCCCTCATTGTTATCCCTGTCATGGGCTATCTGATGCTCACCCTTTTCCCGGGATGGTACTCCATCGCTTAATCCCTTCGCACAACTAACATAAAAATCCAAAGGAGGGTTTCCAATTGTCGCAAGAAATCTTAAAAGGTATCAAAGTCGTTGACTTTTCCACCATGCTGGCCGCTCCCATGACTGGCGCCTTTCTCGGCGAATTCGGCGCAGATGTCATCAAAGTAGAATGGAAAAAAGGCGACCCCGCCCGTGCGTCTGTCCCCCGCAAGGACGGCGTGTCCCTCATGAACAAGCTCCTTGGCCGCAACAAAAAGCTCATCACACTGGATTTCCACCACGAGGAAGCCGTTGAGCTGCTCTACGAGCTGGTCAAGGATGCAGATGTGGTTATCTCCAACTTCCGCCCCCAGAGTCTGAAAAAATTTAAGCTGGACTACGAAGATTTGGTGAAAATCAACCCAAGCATTGTTATGCTCAGCTTCACTGCCTATGGCAGAACCGGCCCCTACGCTGAGCGCCCGGGCTTTGCCCGCGTGGCGGAGGCTTACGCCGGCCTGACCTACTTCACCGGCGACCCTGACCGTGCGCCCATGTTCTCCGGCAACTGGATTGCCGACGGCATCGGCGGTGTGTCCGGCGCTTACTCGGTGATGCTGGCGCTCTATCATAAAAAGTGCACCGGCGAAGGCCAGCTCATCGACCTTGCCCTCTATGACACTCTTTTCCGCATCATGGAAGACTTTGTGGTCAATTACAGCATCAGCGGAAAGGTCAAGGAGCGCAGTGGTAACCTGAACTCCAGCGCAGCACCAAACAACATGTACCTTACGAAGGACAAAAAGTGGCTGGCTGTTCTGGGCAACCCAAATATGTGGTTGCGTCTGTGCAAGGCCATGAACCGCATGGACTTGACGGAAAATCCAAAGTTCAGCACCAACGATGCCCGCGTGGAAAACCGTGACGAAATCGACAAGATTGTCCACGACTGGGTGGCCTCCATGACCATGGCGGAGATTACCCCCATTCTTCTTGAATTCGAAGTGGCTCACGGCCCCATCAATTCGGCAGAAGATATTTTCAACGATCCCCACATGTGGGCTCGGGAGAGCCTGGTCAAGGTTTTTGACCCGGAACTTGGCGAGGAAATCACGGTGCAGAATGTAATTCCGAAAATGTCTAAAACACCGGGCAAAATCAAGTGGAACGGCGGTGCCATCGGTGCCGACAATGAAGAGATTTTCCTCGGCAAGCTGGGGCTTACCCCCGAGCGTTTCGCAGAGTTGCAAGAAAAGGGCGCAATTTAGCTTCTTTTCTCCGCAAATAACTTCTTTCTTTCAAATGGCAAAGAGCCGATGCGCTTTAAGCGCATCGGCTCTTTGTGCTTCTGGGAAAAGACGGCAAAAAAGGCCACCGCAGGAAAAACCTGCGGTGGCCTTGCTGCTTGCATTAGTAAAGCAGGCCTGCCTTTTTGGCCTCATGGGTCAATTCCTCCCGGAAGTCGGGGTGAGCAATGCTGATGAGCCGCTTAGCTCTCGTCGGAATATCACAGAACTGAAGGTTCACGCAGCCGTACTCCGTGACGATATACTGCACTTCGGCCCGTAGAGAGGTCACCGTCGTGCCCGGCTCTAAATTGAGCATAATGCGAGATTTCGGCCCCTCCGGCGTTTTTGCCACGGAGGACACAGCGATAAAGGACTTGCCGCCCTTGGAGAGCGTTGCGCCCCGAATGTAATCCACCTGTCCGCCGCTGCCCGAATAATGACGGTGACCAATACTCTCCGAGCTGACCTGTCCCGCCAGGTCGATGGCGAGGGCGTTGTTAATAGACATCATGTTGTCATTGGCCATAATATTGCGAATGTCATTGACGTATTCATAGGGCGTAAAATAAACTTTGGGGTTCTTGGCCAGGTAATCGTATTGCGCCTGCGTGCCCAGCGCAAAACCTGCTACAGAGCGACCGGGCATAAAGGTTTTCCGGCTGTTATCGATGATACCCTCTGCCTGTAGAACCGCCATAGATTCCGTGTACATCTCACTGTGTACACCCAGATGCTTCTTGCTGCGCAGACCAAAGCCCACCGCATTGGCAAGACCGCCAATGCCCAGCTGGAAGCAAGCCCCGTCGGGAATCATGTCCACAATATAAGCAGCAATTTTCTTATCCACTTCAGACGGCTCGCTGGACGGCAACAGAGCCATAGGCTCATTGCCTTCCACAAAAGCGGCAATTTCCGACACATGATAATCGTGTGCCGAGCCGAATACTCTTGGCATAGACGGCGTTATCTGGGCGATAATTTTCTTTGCCTTGCGAACTCCGGCGCAGCTATATCCGGCAGGACCCAAATTGCAATAACCCTTCTCATCTGGCGGAGCCATAGGGACAATTGCTACATCAGGAGCCACATGGTCAATGTAACGACCAAAATTCCGGAAGTGAAGCGGAACAAAGGAAACATTTTTTACCTTCGCTCCCGCTCGCTCCATGCCGCCGCCGAAAAAGCAGTGGTAACGCAGCACATCCTCATCAAAAGAAACATCTGCAAGGCCCAAAGAGCCCAGCAGCATATTGCCATGCAAGCCGAGGCCTTTCAGCTGCCCTGCCTGCGCCGCATCCAGCACAGCCTGCACTGTCGCTGTCGCCGTGGTCAGGCCACCGACGAAAACCTGATTGCCATCGCACAGTTGCTCTGTAACAGCCTGCGCAGCCGTTCTAATCTTCTCGCTGTAAATATTTTCCCAAGCCATTGTCACGCCTCCATTTTTTCTGCAAAATGCTCCCCAATTTCGTCAGGAGCAGGATTTGTCGCTTACAGCGCCGGATTCGGTGTGCGGGTGCCGTCGGCGTTGTAGATATAAAAGCCCTTGCCGCTCTTGCGGCCGAGCCAGCCCATGCGCACCATGTCGCGCAACAGGGTAGCGGGGCGGTACTTCGGGTCGCCTGTCTCTTTGTAGAGCACTTCCATAACGGCCAGCTCAATGTCGATGCCCGCCATGTCAATAAGCTCCAGCGGACCCATGGGATGGTTCAGGCCGTATTTCATGCCCGTGTCAATGTCCTCAACGGTTCCGATACCAGCCTCAAGCAGGCCGATGGCTTCGTTGATCATCGGGTCGAGCATGCGGTTGACAATGAAGGCCGGGCGGTCTTTTGCTACGATGCAAATCTTACCCAGTTGTACGCCCACAGTACGGGCGATTTCGATAGACTCATCGCTGCTGCAAACAGCCTTCACAATTTCCAACAGTTTCATCAGCGGCACCGGACTGAAAAAGTGCATACCAAGGAAGCGGGCGGGGTTTTTCACCACGGAGGCAATTTCTGCGACGGAAATGGAAGACGTATTCGTCGCCAGAATCGTGTCCTCTCGGCAAATCTCGGAGAGCTTTGCAAACACGCTCTTTTTGATTTCGACGTTCTCTACGATGGCCTCGATGACCATATCAGCATCTTTGGCGGCGGCCATGTCGTCGGAAATCACCAGGCGGGCGATAGCCGTATCCTTGGCTTCCTGGGTCATTTTGCCCTTGGAAACGCTTTTTTCCAGCATTTTGTCGATGCCGGCCTTGGACTTCTCCAAAAATTCCATGGAAATGTCGTTCAAAATCACGTCAAAGCCAGCCGTGATAGCTGTCTGAGCGATGCCGGCTCCCATGAAGCCGCCGCCGACAACGACTATTTTCTGTACTTGCATTGTCCTATCTCCCTTCTCTATTCGCAGAGCTCATACAACGCAGCAATGCCCTGCCCGCCACCAACGCAGAGGGTGGCGAGGCCGTAGCGGCATCCGATGCGGCGCATTTCGTGAATGAGAGATACTGTGATGCGAGCGCCGCTAGAACCGGTGGCATGCCCAAGGGCGATGGCGCCGCCATTGACGTTGACCTTGTTTGTATCCAATCCCAACTCACGAATACATGTGATAGCCTGTGCGGCAAAAGCCTCGTTGAGTTCGACAAGGCCGATGTCCTCCAGCTTCACACCCGTGCGCTTGAGCAGCTTTTGTACAGCGAAAATCGGCGCAGCGCCCATTTCTTTCGGATTATAGCCCACACTGGCCGCTCCGACGAATTTCACAAGGGGACTCAGGCCATATTCCTTCGCCTTTTGCGGTGTCATTAGCATCACTGCCGAGGCAGCATCATTAAGGGTAGAAGCATTGCCTGCCGTGACGGTACCGTCTTTCAGAAAAGCGGGGCGAAGTTTGGCCAGCGCCTCTATGGTCATGCCCGTGCGGAAGGTTTCGTCCTTCTCCATCAGGGTTTTGTTGCCCTTCACTTTTATTTCAATGGGCACAACCTCGCTGTCGAATTTGCCTGCCGCCCAGGCAGCTTCGGCTTTATGATGGCTCTCCATAGCAAAAACGTCCTGCTCTTCCCGGCTGATGTTGTACCGCATGGCCAGATTTTCCGCAGTTAACCCCATGTGACCGCCAACAATCGGATCAAGCAAGCCATCCTCAAAAAGGCCGTCCCGCACCGTGCCGCCGTGACCCATACGATAGCCTTGGCGGGCATCGAGCAGATAATAAGGGCAACGGCTCATACTCTCCATGCCGCCGGAAATCACGATGTCGTTGTCACCAGTCTGGATGGACTGGGCACCCAGCACGATGGATTTTAGGCCTGTTCCGCAGTTTTTCATGGGTGTAAAAGCAGGCACGGTCTCGGGCAACCCGCCATACAATGCCGCCCAGCGGGCGGGATTTGCGTTGTTGCCCGCCTGAAACTGGTTACCAATGATAACTTCGTCAACGGCCTCGCCAGGCAGGCCGGTGTTCTCCATAATTTTTTTGACACAAGCAGCCCCTAAGTCATAGGCTTTCACGCCTTTCAGACTGCCTGAAAAATTGCCGGTGGGTGTCCGCACGCCAGCGACAACCACGCACTCTTCCATTGATCTACTCATGCTTTTCATCTCACTTTCTCTCGTTTCCTCAACTTGTCACTTCATATATATACATTTTTTTGCGCATTAACAAATAAATAAAGCAAAATCAATGCCAATAATTAAATTTCTTTCTCTTTTCTCCGAAAACCCACTGCGCCAGTGCTTACCAGCCCTTTATTTAGAGACCCGCACGCACAAATCAAGTATACTTTCAGCAAAAAACATCTAAACCATTTTAAATAATTCTGTTTCGCTCTATTTTGGCCTATTCCACCTTGCTTTCAACTGAATCGTCTTTTGCAACAAAAAGAAAAAAATGCAGATATCATCTAATAATAGGTGATTTAAACGAGAAAAATACACAAGCGGCGCAAGAATGGTTCTTGCGCCGCTTGATACTTGTATTCAGTTTGCGATGACTTTACTCCATTTTATCGTGCGGCGACGAGGCTTTTCAAGCCGGCCTGTAAACCGCCAACTGAGAGGTGGTACATGGGAACCTCTTCCTTCAAAATGCGGATGGTGGCGGAGCCATAGCCCCAGTCCCAGTACTCTGGCTCAATCGGATTGAGCCAAATCATTTTTTCATACTTCTTTCGGAAGCGACGAATCCAGTCGATACCGGTTTCTTGGTTATAGTGGTAGTAGTCTAAACTGCCGCCCACACGCAACAGCTCGGACGGTGCCATCGACGCATCCCCCACCACAATCACTCGATAGTCGCTCTTTAGATTTTGCAGCACCCAGTCGGTTTCCACGCTGTCCATGGCCATGCACTGGGGCGTGGTGTAGAGCCGTTCGTAGAAACAATTGTGGAAAAAATAAGTTTTCAAGTCTCCAAAGTGATTGGATTTGCTCGCCGCCTGAAACAGGGAGCTGCAAAGTCGGGCGTATTCAGTCATAGAGCCGCCTGAATCAAACAAGACAACCACCTTCACGTTGTTGCGGCGGGGGCGGCCAAACACCAACTTGAGCAGGCCTGCGTTTTCTGAGGTCTCATCAATGGTTTCATCCAACTTGAGCTCGTCTTTTGGCCCGAGTTCGTTGGAGGAAAACTGCCGCAGAGAGCGAAAAGCCATTTGGAACTGACGCTCTTCCAGCACTTTGTCCTCTCGAAAGTCGGCATAATTTCGTGCGCCAGCCACTTGCATCGCACTGCGGTTTCTGCCCGGGCCGCCAATGCGGATGCCCCCCGGGTGATAGCCGGAATGACCAAAGGGTGAGGTTCCGCCGGTACCAATCCAGTAGCCGCCGCCGTCGTGTTTCTCATCTTGTTCCTTCATCCGTTCCTCAAACTGGCGGCGAAGCTCGTCAAGGTCAAGTTTAGACAGGCGAGCCATCGTCTCCTCGTCAATTTCGAGGGGGGCAATAGGCGTAGAGAGCCAGTCCATAATTTCCTGCGGAATTTCCTCATAGGTCTTGATGCCTTTGAAGAACTCCAGAAAGGCAATGTCAAACTTGTCAAAATCCGATTCGGTTTTCACAAGAGTCGCACGGGCGAGGTGATAAAAGCCGGTCAGCCCCGATCCGTGGAGGCCGAGTTGCAAGCCCTCTAACAGAGCAAACCACTCTTGCAGAGACACCCGCAAACCTCTGGCCCGAAGCAGGTAGAAAAAAGCAGTAAACATGATGCTGCTACCAGGTCCGCTTCGGGCTTCCGCCCCGGGCAATCACGTCAAAATCTTCATCCTTTTTCAGCAAAACACCCACAAAAGGCAGTTCGCTGGTAATCCGCTCCGGTGCGATGCCGCCGATTTGAAGCGCCTGAATCCAGTCGATGAGCTCCGAGGTGCTGGGTTTTTTCTGGATGCCCCGCAGGTTGCGGATAGCGTAGAAGGCCTTGAGCGCTTGCGCCAGCAATGCCTCATCCAGATTCTCAAAATGAACCCCCACAATCTCCTTCATCATCTCCTCATCGGGAAAAGCGATATAGTGGAAGATGCAGCGGCGCAAAAATGCATCCGGCAGCTCTTTCTCCGCATTGGATGTGATAATGACCACGGGACGAATGTTTGCCTTCACAGTTACGCCGGTTTCAGGGATGTAGAACTCCATTTTATCCAGCTCCCAGAGCAAATCGTTGGGGAATTCCAAATCGGCCTTGTCGATTTCATCGATGAGCAGGGCCACCTGCACTTCTTTTTCAAAGGCCACGCCCAGTTTACCCAGCTTAATATACTTTTCAATCTGGTCTACACCTGCTTCGCCAAACTGACTGTCGTACAGGCGCTGCACCGTATCGTAGACGTAAAGACCGTCTTGCGCCTTGGTGGTGGATTTGATGTTCCAGATAATGAGCTCCATGCCCAGAGATTCGGCCACGGCTTCGGCAAGCATCGTTTTGCCGGTTCCGGGCTCGCCCTTAATCAAAAGGGGTTTTTGAAGGGCCATCGCAATATTCACGCTGCGCAGCAGCTCTCCCGATGCGACATAACCCTGACTTCCGCTAAATTCTTTCATTTGAAAATATTCCTTTCTCTGTATCAAAACGTTCTAATTTCCTATTATAACTCATTCCTCCCTGCTTTTCAATAACAAATCAAGGAAATTCGAATAGATAAAATACTAACGTTTTTGATGCGCCTGTGCTGAATTAAAATTTTTGTTCCGTCAGCAGTCTCTTCTCGTATTAATTTTATCAAAAAGGACCGGGGTATAGGGTTGAATTCTATGCATTGTCTTTTGCCATCAATTCAACCAAAAGAGCCGGAGCAAAAAATGCTCCAGCTCTTCCGTCATTTGATTTTATGCTAATGATTTTTGTTTATACCTGCGGGTTGCGTAGCACTGTCGCCATGGCCGGCCCGCCGCCCACACAGAGTGAAGCCACGCCGTATTTTTCCTTGCTGCGCTCCATTTCGTACAGTGCCGTGACCACAATGCGCACGCCCGTCATGCCCACAGGGTGCCCCAGAGAGATGCCCGAGCCCAGCGTGTTGAGCTTCTCCGGTTCAATTTTCAGCTCACGGTTTACCGCAAGCACCTGCGCCGCAAAGGCTTCGTTGAGTTCCCAAACGCCAATGTCGTCCTGTGACAAACCAGCTGCTTTCAGCGCTTTCGGCACCGCATACGCAGGGCCGATGCCCATAATGCGAGGCTCCACGCCGACGGATTCCACGGACAGTATTTCGCCTAAGGCCGTGAGCCCCAGCTCCTTGAGCTTCCGCTCGGACACCAGAATCACACATGCCGCACCGTCGTTCACCGATGAGGCATTGCCCGCTGTCACCGTTCCGTCCTTCTGGAAGGCGGGTTTGAGCTTGGCCAGCGTTTCTATCGTGACATCTGCACGAGGACCCGCATCCTTCGTGATGGTCACTGTCCCCTTGCGGCCGACGATTTCCACAGGGATGATTTCCTTGTCAAAGGCACCCGCCGCCTGCGCCGCCACGGCTCGCTTATGACTCTCGTAAGCCCATGCGTCCTGCTCTTCACGGGAAATATGATATTCCTCGGCCAAATTCTCCGCCGTAAAGCCCATGTGCTTTCCAACCAGAGCGCATTGCAGTGCATCGTACAACAGAGCATCCTCAACTCTGAGCGGCCCCATTTTGCGCCCCTGCTTTGCGTCCAGAATCAGGTTCGGCGTGTTGCTCATGCTCTCAGCGCCGATGACCATGGCCACGTCATTTTTCTCCAGCATAATCTCCATCGCCGCAATTTCCAGCGCACGCATGGACGAGGCGCACTGCTGGTCGACCGTAGAGGCCGACGCCTCCACAGGGATACCGCAGGCAATTTGAATCTGCCGCGCAGGATTACCCTTCGTTCCGGCGCGATAAACCACGCCCGTTACAACGTTTTCAACCTGCTCGGGCTTGATGCCGCTGCGCTCCAGCGTCGCTCGTCCGGCGATGATGCCGAGATCAACGGTCGTTAGGCTGGAAAACTCTCCTAAAAATGCGCCAATCGGCGTTCTGCCTGCGCCTACAATAAATACTTTCTGCATGTTCCTTGGAACACCCCTCTCTATATAAAACACGATACAATATTTGCTCTTTTATGTCAACACTTTGCCGAAAAACTCGATATAGTATATAAATTCATGACTTTCCAACTCTTTCAAATGTGCCAAAGAAAACTTCTACAAGCTCGACAATTGCAGGTGCTTTTTGATGGCAAGAGCAGGTTATGTTCTTTTAAAGGGTGCTGCAGCTCATTCTTGCATTGAGAGAGCGGGAGGCAGCACACATATTAATGCATGCACTTCCAGGAGGAATAAAAGCGCCGCAATTCTCTTCGAATTACGGCGCTTTTGGAAATAAATGAAGTGTCTGCGGCTATATTGCGCAATGGCACGACGAGCTGCCTCCTGTCGCCGTCACATCTTAAAAAAGCATATGCTTAACACGTCCCGCATGTGCTTTTTGCAAATGATTCAATACATTGCAGCGGTTTAGTTTCTATAACAAAGCCGCCGTTTCACCAATGCTTACGGAATTATCATAATTTCCCCTAGAGATCAAGCCACAACCACATGGCTTTTATATGACGATTAATAGAAGATAGATGCTGCGATAATCGCCGGCACGCAAGACAGCACTGTAATGACAACGCTGTTCACAAAGATATGCTTATATCCTTCTTTGTGGGTCAATCCGAAAATCATCATAATTGTTACAATTGCGCCGTTATGCGGCAGTGAATCCAAACCAATGCAAGCAAGCGCTGCCAAACGATGCAAGGCCTCAGGATTCAGCCCTAAGCTTAAATACTTAGGCAGCAATGATTCCAATGCGATTGCCAAGCCGCCGGATGCTGAGCCTGTGATACCCGAGAGCGCATTAACGCCCACGCACCAGGACACATACGGAGAGCCCGGGATACCCTTGAGAATCGCATTTGTGATCATTTCGTAGCCCGTCGTACTGGAAACAACAGAACCAAATCCAACAACTGCGCAAGTGGTCATAACAGGCTCTGCTACAGTGGCTGCGCCAGCAGCAATGCTCTTGATTATATTTGGAATTCTCTTGTACATTAGCGCTATGCAGCAGATACAGCCGATACCCAATGCAAAGAATGCGTCCAGTTTAAATACGTTTAGCACCACTAAGGTAGCAATAATAGGAGCCAAGGCGATACCGATGTGAGGCAGATTACCTTCGTCCGCATCGTCCATTTCCTGTATTGTCAATGCCGTCGGCTTGACGAAATGCTCATTCAGTCGCAGAGATTTTCTGTACTGCCAGAAAATGTACGTAAAGCTGGCAACAATTGAAATCGGTTCGGCAATCATAGAAATTTTCCATCCTGCCATAGCGGATGTTCCCAGATATTGCATCGGCATGACGTTGTAGAGAATAACCGCTCCCGGCAATGCGTTGGCGCCGCCATTTGCTCCCAAAGAAAATACCGCCAACGCCAGATGCCACGGAATGTCCAGCTTCTTAAAAATCGGATACATAATCGGAAGCATGACGAAAACGATGACCCATGCAGTAATTCCGACATATGTCAAAAAGAACGTAACAAGCCAGCAAGCAATCATGGTTTTATATACATTGTCTCTGCCGGCCAATCTCATCAGACCGTTGGATATACTTTTCGCAGCGCCGGAATCTTCAATTAATTTAGCAAACAGGCCGCCTGCTAAAATCATAAGGAAGAATCTAGCTGCCCAGCTACCAAAGGCTGGCATAAATGTATTATAAAGCGCATCACGTAAATCTAGACCCGAGAAAAGAATGACTACAAAAGCAGATAATAACGCTGACAAGATAACATTCCAGCCTTTTAATGCTAAAACAACCAGTAATGTTAACCCTAACACAATTCCAATAATACTTAACATTTTATATCTCCTTGCCTTTCTTAACGTTATAGTTTGGCCGCTTCAAATGGCCAGGGGTCGCTCTGGCTTTATCTGGCGCAGTGAGTTTGCGTCCCAGCTCGGCAAAATATGCCTCACATCGCAAGTCTCAACTACCAACAGTAATTCAATCGATATATGATTTGCTGGCCTTGAGTTGAATCAGGAGCTTCTTATTAAACTGGTTTTTAATTTCCGGAATTTTTTCAGCGGGATACTGGAAAAAACCCTCTCCAGATTTCAGACCAAGCTTCCCTTCCGCTACCTTTTGCCGCAGAAGCGGATTGGAATCGTGCCGGTCGTCGATTGCGGCCAAAAGATTATCCCCGGAAACGCACCAAATATCCAGTCCGCCCATATCAGCGACCTCCAGCTGTCCTGTGGTCGCATAACGGAATGCGGGGCCAAATTTCAGCGCCCGATCCACATCTTCCGGAGCAGCAATGCCCTGCTCAATAATGGAGAATACCTCACGGGCGACTCCCTGCTGGATTCGATTCGCTACCAGCCCCGGGACATCTTTCAAAACCTTGACAAGCTGCTTTCCTGCCTTTTGGTAAAGCGCTGCCACTTCCTGATAAATGTCTTCCGGCATATTTCCGAAGTAAGACAATTCCACAATGGGCATGATGTGGGGTGGATTGTACCAGTGGCAAACCATCATCCGTGTCTGGCGCTCCGCTCCAACCTTTGCCATCATATCCTTGAGAGGCAAGGTAGAGGTGTTGGAAGCCAGAATGCATTCAGGCTTGCAGTAGCCGTCCAATTCCAGAAAAAGATCTTGCTTTAACCCCAGGTTTTCCGGGGCAGACTCAATCACATAGTCTGCATCTTGAACAGCCTCTTTTAGGTCACCATAAATTGCGATTCGGTCCAGCGTCTCCTGCACGTTTCCACCGGGCAGGGCATCGTTTTCAGCCAGGAAGGCCAACTCCTGCGAAATCACGCCTTTGACTTTCTCGCGGACATCGGCACTCACATCATACAGATGGACGAGATAACCGTTCATGGCAAACGTTCCTGCTATGCCATGTCCCATCGTGCCTGCACCGATTACAGCGATCGTTTTAATCATACTTTCCTCTCCTTATCCTTACATAAATTCTGCGGGTTTTGTGTCACACAGTACTTTAATAAAGCAAATTGTGTGCCAAATGGCATATTTCCGCTTTCCCCTTTCACTGTCTGGTTTTTATGTGGAATTAAGAACTTTATCCTCTATAATTAGTGTAGTAAAAGACACCATCTATGGACAACTGCAACACTAGTGTAGTAATATCGCCACAGTCAAACATACCCGCCGGGCTGAATCCTTAAATTCAGTCCGGCGGGTATGTCTCAATTAAGTCGATTATTCATCTTCGTAGTGAATCTGGTATTTTATAATCTTTGCGTAAAGATTGCTCCGGTCAATATTCAGGCTCCGGGCAGCTTTTGCCTTGTTTCCGCCGGCCTTTCGCAATGCAGCTATGATTGCATCCCGCTCCACCTGCCCCCGCTGTTTGCTCAGCGAGCCTGTGGAAGATTTCGCCAAATGAGCGGGTTCTGGCTGATGTCGTGTTGACGGTTTAAAAAATACTAAGTGACTTTTATCAATGGAGCCACTTTTACAAAGAACTGCAGCCCGTTCCAGTGTGTGCTCCAATTCACGCACATTTCCCGGCCAGCTATGTGCGCTCAAGCAATCAAGCGCCTCCTGAGAGATTCCAAAAATTTGAAATCCATAAGTTTGATTAATCTTTTGAATAAGCCGAGTGCAAAGCAGCGGCAGGTCATCAATACGCTCCCGCAAAGGCGGAATTCTCAACTCCACCGTGTTGATTCGATAATACAGATCCCGGCGGAAAGTCCCTTCCTCTACCATTTGAGAAAGGTCTCTGTTCGTGCTGCACAGAAGCTGAAAATCAACCGAAATTGCATGAGTTCCACCAATTCGCTCTAACTCACTTTCTTGGAGAACCCGTAATAATTTGACCTGCGCCGGCAGAGGAAGCTCACCCACCTCGTCCAACAAGAGCGTCCCGTGGTTCGCAAGTTCCAGTTTCCCGGGTTTCCCCCCTTTTTTTGCGCCGGTAAATGCGCCTTCCTCATAGCCGAAAAGTTCAGACTCCATCAATTCTTTCGGTATCGCAGCGCAGTTAATTTTGACAAAGCTGTTTTGATTTCTCAAGCCGAGTTGCTGAATTGCATTGGAGAACATCTCTTTTCCGGTTCCCGTCTCTCCAGTAAACAGAACAGGAAGATTATAGGAGGCATAGTCTACAATGGCTTTTTTTACTTCCATCAGCGGAGCTGACTTCCCGACAATCGCATCCAACGGTCCTCTCTGCGTTGTCAATGTTTCGATTTGTTCCCTGTATTTATTGTTTTCAACCTGTATTTCATTTATTTTTTTGTAGAGGATTTCAACTTCACTTAAATTTCGGTTTGTCGTTTCCGCCATGACGCCAATCAGCTCTCCGTTTTCCCATATAGGACGACGGTTGCAAACCACAGTTACATCACCACCGAGCAAGTGGTCGTAAAAGCTCATGATAGAGCCAATCTCTTCTTTTTGCGTTCGCAATACTTCTTTCAGCCGCGTATTTGGAATCACTTTTTGAATATCTTCGCCAATAATATCTTCGAGTTTGCGTCCTAGTACGCCGGCGTAGTGCTGATTAACATAGACAATTTTTCCCTTTGCGTCAACAATGATGAAATTATAAAAAGCTTCTATGCAGGCTCGCATGTATCGGTCAAGCTGTTCTGTCAAAACAATCCCCCCCTTTTTAAATTCAGTTTAATCAAAAATGTACAAAAAAGCAACACCTAATACAAAATAGCTGCTGAATTACAACAGTTATGGTCTGAAAATCGCTGTGGCCGATGAAACTGATGTTGCTCAGAAAGCAAAAAAAGGAATAGCACAAAGCTACTCCCACTCTCGATAAGTCTGCACTTTTCGAATACCCAAGCATTCAAAAAATATGATTTTTTCAAATCGAGCCGCACAGCGGCAAACTTCTACGATTTTGACTACAATATGTGTGCTGCAAATGTGGCACCTTATATCCACATTCGCAGCACACATGTTGTAGGCCGAGAAGATAACGTCTCAGTTGGTACAAAATCAATAGCTTCTTTCAACGGAGAAAAAATGTGTTTTACAGCTCATTAGGTTGATGAAGGAATAGAAGTTTTCAGCCAACTCATTGGGGTCAGTTGATTCCTCAACTCTTTTTGCGTCTTCCATAGTTTCAAAGGTTATTAAGTCTGCCCATGTCTCACCGTCAAGGCCCTGCTGCCATGAAATATAGCCCTTTTGTTTGGACATGTACTCATCATTCAGCTTTTCCGATGCATGCAAAAAGCTCGGTACGGATGCTCCTTTTTTCAGCTTATAGGAAACGTAAAAAATCGCATTTGACATAAAATACACCTCCTTTCAAGTTCTACTCTAACTGTTCGGCAAACTGGACTTTTTTCGGTCGCTAATTCGCTTTTTTTATTTGAATGACGCACAACTGCCTTCCCTCTCGCTGCCATTAAGAGACCATCGATTATTTTTCCATGGATTGATTCGCCTATAATGCTTTCGGGCTTTTCTCCGAGCTTGCTTATAGCTGTCGGAAGCACCGTTGATGGACATTATAATCAGCAAAGGCAACAAGAGCAAAAGAGGTGCGGTGCAAATGCTTGCGATAATCTGCTTGAATATAATTTTCACTGTTTTTGCTGTGGACTCTAGTTGTTTAGAATTGCATCGCATATTGCTTCTTGTCTCGGATTCCTTGGGTTACGCCTACACGCTCCTGTCTGGACAATTGATGATTGAAGATTCTTTTCCTGTCGAAGGCGGGAATGTTAGCGCTCAATTTCATATCCCTTTATATTTTTTATGCTGATTATTAGCAGTCGCATCAAATTATGATTTTTCTTCATCTTGCGAAGTGCAGTTTATTCATCTTATGTATCTACTATAAGCGCAGGTCGCAGCCTAGCTCCGATTTGTTTTATTTTACCCTCGGGTCAAATGATATCTCTATCTCTGCCCCATATGACAGCTTTTCTTTTGCACGCACTTTTGCAGGCAAGGCGATGATATGCGTTCCGTCCCCCTTCGGCAGAAGGGAGGTCGGCCAGTTTGAAGTGCCCATTTTGGCAGTTATCGCAATGAAGCCAAAATTAATTGCGAGGAACTTGAGCGGCTCGCTTAATTCTGTCGGCACAGAAACATAGTGCCAACCACCGGGCATTTCAAAACACTCGATTTTTGCAACGAATGTATTTTCCATTCTTTGTCCCTCCACTAAAAAAATACTTCGTTTGCTTTACGCCGCTGAAGCTGATGCGCACGTTCTAAATCTACTGTTCAATAAGCTGGGAATTTATCGCTCCCACTTTAAATAAATCATATCAATAAGCTGTTTTCCATTTTCAAATATGGGGTGGTCATAATAATCTGTGAAAAAGTTTTTTATTCGATGCGATTCCGTAAAGCCGCAGCTTCCGTAAAACTTAAGGATATCAGCATTATCGCCCGTTCCGACAAGCATCGTTTTACAATTGGCGTAGTAGGAGAATAGAAACTCTATCAGCTTTTTTCCATAGCCTTTGCGCTGACAACCAGCCATAACAGCAATATTTTTGAGTTCATAAATGCCATCCGCTTCTTTTGTAACCACACATTCAGCCTTTACACCATTATCATCCAACACAAACATTTCGCCGTGTTCGAGATATTTATCTATCATGTTTTCCTGCTCGTCAGCCAGTAAAAGCAAGTCAAGGTATTCCTTTTTGCATCCTGCTACTTTTCTTATTTCCATAACGGTTCCTCCGAAAATTCTGTTTTGGCAAGCTCGCTTGATAAGAAATCAATTACTTCAAACAATCGCTAAACGCCTTTAATTCATCCTTACTATCCTGCGAGAGCATATTGACGTCAATGCTGTCTATTGCGCCTTGCAAGGTATGAGGGCAAAACACCGTAAAAATTTCCCTTCAAAGCCATCATCGTACGATGCCGCACGTTTATCAAATTTAAAATTTTTTTGATTCTCGCTCATGCTCAAATGCTCCTCGCATTCCATAAGAATACACTTGTTAATACTGCACTTCCGAAATGAATACGCCTTCGCAAGTGATGTTATTGCGCTGCGAAGTGATAATTTAGATATTTTCTTAATGATATTATACCACTATCTATTATTTAGAGCAAGAAAGCGTTTGAATGGAGCACATATTCGCACCTCTACCCACGGGAAAATGAGAAAGCTATGAGCGTACTTGACAAGGTCGCTTGATATTCGGGGAAAATTCGGGGATTTGCAAAACAAAAGCCGCCCAAAGCCTTGCGGCTCTAGGCGGCTTTCAATATCTGGTGGAGGTGAGGGGAGTTGAACCCCTGTCCGAAAATGTTTCCACAAAGATTTCTCCGGGCGCAGTCGATTCTTTACATTCCCTTACCCGTGCGTGAATACGACAAACACACAGGTTTAGTAGCTTCATCATTCATGGCGAGCTCAAAGCTTTGCTCACGCACGTGCACCACTAAAGTGACACCTTCATCCGGCTCGTGGTCCTTCCGGGGAAGATGGCTGGGCTAATTAAGCCGCAGCAAGAACAGTATTATTGTTGTTCTTTAATTTATAAAGGTGCCCATTTTGAGAGGGTTAGGCTCCCCCGCCCGCTGCCTTTGTTTCTACATCCCCGTCGAACCCAGTACACCCCCTCATCGGAGCAAACTCCGCTACGCTCGCAGCCGGATCACTCCGGTTGCGAGCCTTCGCTTCGTTGCTCTTCCTCTCCGAAAGCCAGCCATTGTACTGAGCTGGCTTTCGGTTAAGAGCGTTTGGCTTGGCAGATTTTCTGCAAAAACTTCATGGCCACTGCCACGAGGCGCATATTCAGGAGAAAACTAGTTTCTTCCTGATGCTTCTCTCCGCTCTCTGAGAAAGAGTGAATTGAAGTGCGCCCATTTTTCGAAAAACCTGCGAGAATGCTTGATTATTGGGTGAATATTTGTCTGCACTTTGTCGAAACAGCGAAAATCAGACCTTCTCCGGCTCCGGATATTCTACTCCGAAGGTTTCCACCGTGACCGTCTTCATCCGCTGCTCACTCTTCGGCTTGTCACTGGCATCTCTTGGTACAGCAACGATGGCATCCGCCACGTCCTGACCCTCGATGAGCTTGCCAAATCCGGCATACTGGCCGTCCAGATGAGGTGCGGTCTCTACCATGAGGAAAAACTGGCTGCCTGCCGAATTCGGGCTCATGGAGCGAGCCATCGACAACACGCCTGCGGTGTGCTTCAGGTCGTTTTTAAAGCCGTTGCCGCTAAATTCGCCCTTAATGCCATAGCCCGGGCCGCCCATGCCAACACCCTGGGGGTCGCCTCCCTGAATCATAAAGCCGGGAATCACCCGATGGAAAATGATGCCGTCGTAAAATCCTTTGCTCACTAGGGAGACAAAGTTGTTCACCGTGTTCGGCGCTATTTCCGGATACAGCTCCGCCTTCATGATGCTGCCGTTTTCCATTTCGATGGTCACAATTGGGTTGCTCATATGTGTCACAGTCCTCTCAGATTATGTTTTTATCGTTACCCGCTCGCACGGAATGTATACTTTTTATGGATTGATGTCGTGCATGTACATGTCTGCCTTGATGGTTTTTTCATCAAGCGGCCTGCCCCACGGCGCATTTCGCTTGCTCTTATATATTTTATAAATGCCTTCTACAATGCTTATGTTTACTTGTGTGTCAACTACATCAAGGATGAACTCCAGGATAGCGCCTACCATCTTCCCGCATCCTTCATATGGCGGTCAATCTCCCGCTTCGCATCTTTGGCCGCCGCCGCATCCCGCTTGTCGTAAAGTTTTTTGCCCTTGCACACGCCGAACTCAATCTTCACCTTCGGCCCCCGAAAATAGGCCGCCAACGGTACCAGCGCATAGCCGTCCTGCTTCACCAGTGCATAGAGTTTCATAATCTCCCGCTTGTGCAGCAGCAGCTTGCGGGGGCGAATCGGGTCTTTGTTAAACTGGTTGCCCTGCTCGTAAGGCGACACGTGCATGCCGTGCACCATAGCCTCACCATCTCTGATGATCACATAGCTGTCCTTCAGGTTCACTTTTCCCGCCCGCATGGATTTTACCTCCGTGCCGACCAGAGCGATGCCTGCCTCCAGCTTCTCCTCCACAAAAAAATCGTGATAGGCCTTCGGGTTTTTGGCAATGATTTTGATGCCACCGCTCTTCTTTTCCTCGGACACAATCATCACCTCCTGTCTCTTCGGTCGCCCAGCGGTACACTGCGAAAACCGCCTCTTATTCCGGCGCAACTTCGCCGTCCTGCGCAAATGCTTCCATAATTAGTATACCACGGCCTGTCAAGATTTCCTGTCGAAGCAGAGCTGAAAAATCCGCACCCTGCGCATGCTGCCGCACAAACAGCAGCACGCCCTGTTCGCTCCAATAACCCTCCAGTTCTGCACCGGCGCTCTCCTTTGCAAAGGCTTGACGCATCAAGCTTTTTGCCCGTTCCACTGTGAGACTCTCCGGCTGGTGATATTCCGCCGCCGGCAGAAAAAAGCAAGCTCTGTCCTCACCCAGGGGATATACAGTCATGAGATATTCCTCCATTATTACAATTCCATTACATTATAATGAGGTGGTGCCGCTCCGGCCAGCTGTAATTTTTCCCAGTCTTTCCGTCCGAAATTTTCCTATGAGGGAGTATTCAAATGGTTTTTTTTATGGTAAACTGTTTGATGTAGGCGTTTGCGCTCCTGCGTTCTGACGAAAGGTTTGATTTTCATGGAGCATTTGATTGAAACTCCGGTTTCAACGGCTTTAAAATACGACGGTGTGATTGTCCGTGTCCGCCTCGACGATGCTTTGCTGCCCAATGGCAAACCCGCCAAGCGGGAGGTTGTAGAGCACCCTGGCGGCGTGGCCATTCTCCCTTTGCTGGCGGACGGGCGGGTCTGCTGTGTGCGTCAGTTTCGCTATCCCTTCGGCGAGGTGCTGTTGGAGATTCCGGCGGGAAAGCTGGAATACGGCGAGGACCACCGCCTTGCCGCCCTGCGGGAATTGCAGGAAGAAGTGGGTGCTGTGCCTGCTCGTTTGGACTATTTAGGCAAGCTTTACCCCTCTCCGGGCTACTCAGCGGAAGTGCTGCACCTGTACCTTGCCCAGGATTTGACCATGGGCGAGAGCTGCCCCGACGAGGATGAGTTTTTGCAGGAAGCGCTTTTGCCGCTTGCCGAATTGGTTGACATGGCGCTAACGGGTCAGCTGCCCGATGCCAAAACTGCCGCAGCAGTGCTTATGACCGACCGACTGCTTGCGCAGGAACATAAATAGTCTCAACAACCACCGATTTGAAAGGAGAATGACCGTGGCAAAATGTGTACTTATCATAGAGGACGAGACGAATATCGTGGACATCCTCCGCTACAACCTGCAACAGCAGGGTTACGACACGCTGGAGGCCTACGACGGCGAAACCGGCCTTCAGCTGGCGCTGAGCGAAAATCCGGATTTGATTTTGCTGGACATTATGCTGCCGAAAATGAATGGCTTCGATGTGTGCGAGGGCATTCGGACAGCGGGCAAGTCCACGCCGATTTTGATGCTCACCGCCCGGGAGGAAGAAACCGACAAAGTGCTCGGCCTTGAGCTGGGCGCAGACGATTACATCACCAAGCCTTTCTCTATTCGGGAGCTTATGGCTCGCGTAGGCGCCAATATCCGCCGCACTTCCATGGACGTTCCGCCGCCTAAAGCCGAACAGCCTACCCTCCTTCAGCGGGGACGGGTGAGCATCAACCTCGACCAAATGCTGGTCTATAAGGACAGCACGCCCCTCGAACTGACCAACCGGGAATTCGAGCTGCTCCATTTTTTAGCCATGCAAGAGAACAAGGTTTTCTCCCGGGAGCAACTCATGGAGCAGGTGTGGAATTACGAGAGCTACGTGGGCGACGTGCGAGCCGTGGACGTCGCAGTGCGCCGTCTGCGGGAAAAGCTGGAGGACGATCCGGCTGAGCCCCGCTTCATCATCACCCGCCGCGGCTCAGGCTATTTGTTTCAGTGCTAACCTGTACCGTTTTAATGCGTTGAAGGAGAAGAATCATATGCAGAAAAAAGCGCTGGTCGTCATCGACCTTCAAAATGACATCACCAAAAACTACAAGGACATCATCGGCAACGTCAATCAAGCCATTCACTGGGCAACTCAAAACGACCTCTACGTCGTCTATATCCGGCATGAAAATCTTTCTGCCAGCACGAGGACGTTTAAACCCGACACCCGAGGTGCCGAATTCGTACCTGACCTAACCATCGTCTCGGAGAACATCTTCACCAAATCCAAGGGCAACGCACTCACCAGTGAGGAGTTTGCCCGTTTTATTAATGAAAACGAAATCGGCGAGTTCTACCTCACAGGGGCCGACGCCGTCGCTTGTGTGAAATCAACCGTTTTTAACTTATGCAAAGCAAATTATGGCGTTACCGTCCTGTCAGATTGCATCACCAGTTATGATAAACGGAAGCTTGACGAAATGCTGCGCTATTATGAAAACAAGGGCAGTAAACTCCTCTCTGTCAACGACCTGCCCTGACGCAAGGAGTTTTAAAAAAGGAGGTGCCGCTGTGAAAAGTTTATACATGAAGCTGGTTCTCATCATGGTGGCGCTGATTGTGTCCCTCATGGCCGTGGTGGGCGCATTTCTCACCACCTCGGTGGAGCAGTATTATTTGCAGGATTTCCACCAACAGATGAGCGAGGTTTTCAGCAACGAAACCCTCTATCGGGATTTAACCAGCGAACTGCCTGACGAGGAGGACGGCGCTGCCCAAATCTGGCAGATTCTCTCCTCCTATTCTGCCGCCCTCGGGCTTGACAGCCGGAGCCGCAGCTGCTACGTGCTGGATGGCTACGCCGCTCAAACATTGGCGGGCAGCAATAGCGAGGCCGTGCGCCTGACCAACAATCTGGCCACCGCCCTCTCCGGCACGCCCGGCGACGAAGGTAGCGTCACCGCTGACTACATGGATGCGGCCATCCCCATTGAACGGGGCGGCAACAAGTACATCATTTACGTCTATGACAACCGCCAATTGGTAGAAGACCTCAATGCTTCTCTGTTTGATATTATTCTCAATGCCCTCTTTGTGGGCTTGATTATTTCCGTTGCACTGGCTCTGCTGCTGGCAAAAACCCTGATTACCCCCATCGAAAAGCTCACCGAAGGCGCAAAGCGCGTTGCCTCCGGCGATTTGTCTCGTCGCCTTGAGGTGTCCAGCACCGATGAGCTGGGCGTACTCACCGACAACTTTAACAACATGGCAAACCAGCTGCAAGAAACGATTCACCAGGTGGAAAACGAGCGCAACAAGCTGGATACTCTGTTTCTTCACATGACCGATGGAGTGTTGGCCTTCAACAAAAGAGGGCTGCTCATCCACTCCAATCCCGCTGCGGCAGAGCTGCTCAACGTGGAGCTAAACGACAGCACCCGCTATGCGCCGCTTTTCGGTAAAATCATCCGCCTGCCTGACCTGTTTTTGATGGGCACCAGCGACTTTGCTGCCGGCGAGCGGGTGATTGACGGCCGCTATTTAGAGGTATTCATCGCACCCTTTGCCGGCGTTGGGCAGGGCGGCGCCATCGCTGTGCTCCATGATGTGACTCAATCTCGCAAGAACGAAGAGCTGCGGCGGGAATTCGTGGCAAACGTCTCTCACGAACTGCGCACTCCCCTCACCAACATCCGCTCTTACGCAGAAACCATTTCTGAGAGTCCAAATATGCCGGAAGATATGCAGCAAAACTTCCTCGGTGTCATCCTCAATGAGACCGACCGGATGACCCATATCGTACAGGATTTGCTCACGCTTTCCCGCTATGACTCGGGCAAGGTGACCCTTCAGCTCGCCCCCTTCTCTCTCACAGAGGCCGCAGCCAGCCTGACGGAGGCCGTCCGCCTCGAGGCGGAGAAACGGCACCACAGCCTCTCCCTCCACGCCACTGAGCCGCTCACCATCATCGGCGATCGGGAGCGGATGATGCAGGTGATTATGAACATTCTCTCCAACGCCATCAAGTACACGCCGGACGGCGGCCTCATTGATGTCACCGTGTCAAGACTCGACACCAAGCGGGTGCAAATTCTGGTTTCAGATAACGGCATCGGCATTCCGGAGGCAGACCGCCCCCGTATTTTTGAGCGATTTTACCGCGTAGACAAGGCTCGCTCCCGCGAATCCGGCGGCACCGGCCTGGGACTTGCCATCGCAAAAGAAATCATCGAGCTCCACGGCGGCAGCATCGAGCTGCTCCAGCGGGACACGCCGGGTCTCACCATCAGCCTTATTCTGCTCATCGGAGGGCCCGCCCATGGATAAGCAGAGCTTCGAGCAAAACCGGGACGAGCGCAAGCGCAAGCAAGAACGGCAGCAACTCCAGATTGAGCGTTTTAAGTCGGTGGCCATTGTGCTGTTGTCCATGTCCCTTCTTGCCCAGATTACTTTCAGCGGCCTGTTCTCTCTCGTGTTTGAAGATTTGTCTTCCGCTCTGCGCCGTCTCGGCAGCAGCGATGCCGCCCCCACAGCCAACCACAGCGAGTTCGCCGCCGCCACAACGCCCATTCGCTTCTCCCTCTACAACGAAGGCAGTCGCCACTCCGTGCAATACGACGATGCCGCCCTTCAGCGGCTTGCCGCCGAAACAGAGGATCTGCTTCACGAAGCCATCGGCTCAGCGGGCACGCCCGGGGAAGTAAGCCGCCGCCAGTACGAGGCCGCTTTTTCTCTGCCCAGCATCTGGTTTGATTACCCGGGTAATATTCCGCTGCATACGGTGGTGTCATGGTCAGAGGCCATTGCCGAGCAAGCGCCTCTTTCCACCACGGTCAGTGCACTGCTTCTCGCCCTGCGGGACAATGTGACCACTTTATACTACATGGATGCAGATTCCGGCATCTATTACGCCGCCGCCACCGCTGTGCGGGCGGAGGATTTGCTCTATGCTCTGGAGCGCACAGGCGGCGGAAACAGCATCCCCTTCGTTTTTGAAGATCGAAATTATCCCATGCTACTGCCAGAAACCATGTTGCCAAACCTTCCCCCTCGTCCGCCCCAATACACCGTGGTTAACCCCCTGCAGGGCAGCGCCTTGGAGACAGTTCTGGCGGCACTCTCCTTCCCCGAGCATTCCAGCTATAGCAGCAGCGGCGCACAGGTTTATCGTGACAAGGGAGACACACTGCGCATCACCGACAGCGGCGCTATTTACTACGAAACCATCGACGGAAGCACCCGCTATCCCGCCGTGGACAGTCTCCCCGCCATCATTGAAGCCTGCCGCCGTCTGGCACAGCGAAGCCTTGGCGACTTGAGCGGCAGCGCCCAGGTTCACCTGCTGAGCATTGAGCCGGTAGAAGAAGGCCACGCCCTCTATTTCGGATATACCCTCAACGGAAGCCTTGTTTATTTGGGTGCCACCGGCTACGCTGCCCGCTTTTTCGTACAAGACGGTGAGCTGCGCTCTTTCCTGCTGCGCCCCCGCAGTTATTTGGATACCGGCGAAACCAGTTTGGTGCTGCCTCTCCATCAGGCAACCGCAATGCTGAATCTGCTGCCCGCAGAGCAGCCCGCTTCTTTAGAGCTGGTCTACCGCACGGACGAGACCGGCTTGGCGCAGGCCAACTGGGAAGCGGGAAGGGAGGATTAGCCATGCCCACAGGAAGACTCAAATCCATGGTTCTCGCCCTGTTGCTTGTGGCAAACCTGGCCTTTGGCGGCTTGCTGCTCTATCGCATGGAGCAATCTGCCCGCTACCAACAGGACACGCTTCATCAAGCCATTGCCCTGCTCGAGCAACAGGGCGGTCTGCGCATGCCCCAAAGCCTGCCTGCCAGCATGCCTCTCACCCCCTTTGCCACCACTCGTAGCGTTGTCGACGATTTGCGTTTTATGGAAAGCTTTCTCGGCCCCTGCACAACAGAAGATCAAGGCGGCGGCCTGGTGCGCTACACCGGTGCCACTGGCGACGGTCACCTGCGCCGCAACGCCGCCTTTGACATTCTTTTTCACAGTTCTATCCGTCTGGAAAACGAGCGACCGGTGGAGCTGGCCTCCCGTTTGCTGGTCGCCGCCGGAATTGAAACCCAGATGCTCAGCGCTGCACCAGCCAACGACGAGCCGCTGGTTTACCAGCAACTTCTTGATGGAACGCCGATTTTAGACTATCACATTGTGTTCACCTTCCGGCAGGGCGAACTCACCGCCATTTCCGGCCATTATGTGCCGCCCATTCAGCAAGCCCACGCTTTCGCCACGGAACCGCTGGACATGGCCACCCTGCTCACCCGTTTTTACGCCGGCTTGCGGCAGGGAAGCTATCTTTGCAAAGAGCTGGCCGCCGTGAGCATTGCCTACCAGTCTGATTCCACCGGTCAGTTTCTGCCCCTGTGGACCTTCCGCACGGACACCGGCGTGTTTTACCTCGACCCGCTCACCGGCGCCATGAGCACCAGTTAGCGGTTTCGCCCCTGTCATTCTCCCCTTGTGGCGATGCTGGCGCAAGCCCACCATTTCGTCACAACGGGGAAAAGAGCCTGTCTGGCAGAGCACCAGCCAGCTCCCCCGCAAAACGCAAAAACTTTTTTGCACACTGTGCAGAAATATGTTATAATGTGTCATACTAAAATGGGTGTAGTGTTTCCTGCACCTGTATTGCCAAAAAGGAGGAGCTTCAATGGGAAACCGTATTACCATTACCATCGCCGGAAAAGACTATACCCTTGTCGCTGAAGAGCCCGCCGCTTACGTGAAAAAGGTCGCCGCTCAGGTGGACACCAAGCTGTCCGGGCTGATTCATGGCGGAAAACTCTCCCTGATGGATGCCGCTGTGCTCACCGCCGTAAATCTGGCCGACGAATACTTCAAAGAGGCCGAAGCCAACGAAAATCTCCGCACCCAAATGAAGGGATATTTGGAGGAAGCCACCAAGACGAAATTGGAGCTGGCCGAAGCAAAACGGGAGATTTTCAAGCTGCAAAACGAGAAAAAGTAAGGAATTATTGAATTTATGACGCCAGAATTACTCTCTCCCGCTGGTTCGCCGGAGGCGGTGATTGCCGCCGTGCAAGCCGGAGCGGGAGCGGTTTACCTTGGATATGGGGTCTTTCATGCCCGCCGCAATGCAAAAAACTTCTCGAGAGAGGAGCTTGCGGCGGCGGTTTCCTATTGTCATTTGCGGGGCGTCAAGGTCTATCTGACTCTCAACACCCTGCTCACTGACCGGGAACTGCCTGACGGCTACCAAACTGCGCAAGAAGCCGCCGAACTGGGCGTGGACGCCATTTTGGTGCAGGATTTGGGCATGGTGCGCAGTCTGCGCCGCCTCGCCCCTGATTTAGAGCTCCACGGCTCCACCCAAATGAGCATCCACAATCTGGACGGCGCCAAGGAGGCGGCAGATTTGGGTCTTAAGCGGGTGGTGCTCGCTCGAGAGCTCAGCCGCCGAGACATCGCTCATATCACCAAACACGCACCCATCGAAACCGAAATTTTTGTCCACGGCGCCCTGTGCATGTGCCACAGCGGCCAGTGTTACCTCTCCGCCATGGTTGGCGGTCGCAGCGGCAACCGGGGGCTCTGCGCCCAACCCTGCCGTCTGCCCTATGGCTGGGCAAATCGAGCAGACGGCTATCCTCTCTCCCTCAAGGATTTGTCCCTTGCGGACTACTTGGGCGAGCTGTCCGACATGGGGGTTGCCTCGCTGAAAATCGAGGGGCGGATGAAACGCCCCGAATATGTCTCGGTCGTCACCCGCATTTACCGCAAGATTTTAGACGAACGACGTGCGCCCACTGCCGAAGAGCTTTCCCTGCTGAAAACAGTTTTTTCCCGTGACGGCTTCACCGATGGTTACTATCTTGAGCACCTCGGCAACCCCATGTTTGGTGTGCGGGAGAGCGAGGGCAACCTGAAAGAGCTTTATCAAGCCGAGCGCCAGCGCTACGAGCAGGAGGATCAAAAAATCCCCGTCACCATGTACGCCATGGTTCGTGCCGGTCAGCCGGCTGGTGTTGGCGTGCAGGACAGGGATGGTCGGGTGGTGCGCAGCTTCGGCCCGGTGCCCGAGCCTGCCCGCAGCCGCCCCCTCACGGAGGAGGACATTCGCATCCAGCTCTCCAAAACCGGCGGCACTCCATTCTCCATCTCTGAAATACAAGTCATGGTGGAGCCGGATTTGAGCCTGCCCCTCTCTGCACTCAACGGCCTGCGCCGCACCGTGCTGGAAGAGCTTTCCATGGAGCGAGCCATGCGGAAAAAGCCCGCCTTCGCCGCTTACCATCCCGGCGCACGCTATGAAAATCGCCGTAGCTCGCCAGACATGATGCTCTCTCTGCGGCTGGCAAGTCAAGTTTCCGAAGAGCTGCTTGCGCTGCGTCCTGCCTTTTTGTTTTTGCCGCCGGAAGAGCTGGCGAAGCACCCTGACCTGTCCGCCCGTGCAGCGGAACTGGGCATCACGCTGGGCATGACCTTGCCCCGGGTTTACCTCGACCATGAGCGCAATCTGCTCCTCTCCGCCATGCAGCAGGCCGCCGCCACTGGCGTGCGCTGCGCCATGGCGGGCAATCTGGGTTACCTGCCCCTGTGCCGCAGTCTCGGCCTAGATATTCACGGCGATTTCGGCCTGAACGTCCACAATTCCCAGTCAGTCAAGCAGTTCAAGCGCATGGGTTTCCAGTCCGTCACCCTGTCTTTCGAGCTCCAGCTGCCTCAACTGCGAGATATTTGGAAACCCATGGATTGCAGCCTTTTGGTTTACGGCCGCCTGCCCCTCATGGTCACAGAAAACTGCGTCGTCACCAGTCACACAAGCGCCGCCACCTGCGGCGAGGGTCACGCTCTGGTTGACCGCAAAGGCATGCGCTTTCCCCTGATTCCCAGTTTTCAGTCCCGCAACGAGCTGCTCAACAGTCAAACTCTTTTCCTGGCTGATAAGCGCGCCGACTATGAGCGCATCGGCCTGCGCTACGCCCGCCTGCTCTTCACCACGGAAAGCGCCGACGAGGCACTGGCTATCGCCGAGCGTTATCTGGGTCATGGCAACGCTGCGCCGGCGCAGTTCACCCGGGGACTTTACTATCGAGGAGTGAAATAATGGCTCTGGAAATCAAGCGTTTGCGCCCCGAGGCGCAGCTTCCCATGTTCGCCACTGACGGTGCCGCCGGATTGGATTTGCACGTCTGTCTGGACGAACCGATGATTCTCCCCTCCGGTGGGCGAGCCATGGTGCCCACCGGTCTTGCCATTGCATTGCCTGAGGGTACTGTAGGACTTGTCTACGTCCGCAGCAGCCTGGCTGTGAAGCACAGCCTGTCTCTCACCAACGCTGTTGGCGTGATTGATGAGGATTATCGAGGCGAATTGCTCATCGCCGTGACGAACTGTGGCAGCGAACCATACATCATCGCCCACGGCGATCGCCTCGCCCAGTTAGTAGTCACGCCTTATCTTCGCCCTGAGCTTATTGAAGTTGATATCCTGCCGGAAACCCGTCGGGGCGCTGGCGGTTTTGGCAGCACGGGGGTATAAGACTTCCCTCCCTGCGCATGCACCCATTTCCGCCCGAAAAGGCGGAGCACTATAAAATAGAAAAGGAACAAACCCTTATGCGTATCATTCTTGCCTCCTCCTCCCCCCGCCGACGGGAGCTGATGGATTTGATGGGTCTGCGTTACGAAATTCTTGTCCCCGAAGGCGAGGAAATTTTCGACCCTGCCCTTTCCCCAAAGGAACTTGTGCAACATCTCGCCCGTCAAAAAGGAGAAGATGTGGCTGCCCGTGTAGACGGCGATGCCCTCGTCATTGCCGCCGACACAGTGGTTGCGCTGGGTCATCAGGTGCTGGGCAAACCCAGAGACCGTGCCGATGCCATCGCCATGCTCACCGCACTCTCCGGCAAAGCGCACAGCGTGTTCACTGGGGTTTGCATGTTTGGTCAGGGCAAAATTGTGGTAGAATCAGAGGAGACTCTCGTCCACATGCGTCCCCTGTCTGCGGCAGAAATTGTCGCCTATGTAGACAGCGGCGAACCCATGGACAAAGCGGGAGGCTACGGCATTCAGGGTCGAGCCAGTCTCTTTATTCCCCGCATTGAGGGCGATTATTTCAATGTCATGGGCTTTCCTGTCTGCCGCATCGGCCAGATGCTCTCGGAGCAGTTCGGCTTAACCCTCTCGTTTCACTAGAAAGGCTGTGCCATGAAAGATTTTCGCAGACGAAAAGGAATATGGATTTTACTGGCCGCCGTGATTTTATCGGCGGGCATATTTGCCCTGTCCTTTTACACTGCCGGGC
>JGI994J12354_10000323_pt1 | contig 47253 bp, 65 predicted proteins | sample IntmicLarv3ML3BL_FD_12354 | JGI IMG/M metagenome (IMG submission 12354) | reverse complement strand
AAAGCCACTATTTCTAGTGGCGGGTTGGGTCGTCTGATAAGCCGAGCAGGTAGTCGGCCGAAACGTTGAAGTAGTTGCAGAGTTTGATGATTGTAGTTGTGGTGGGTTCACTTTCTCCTTTTTCATAAGATTGGTATGTTCTTAAAGCAATAGAATTATCTTTTGCAATATCCTTTTGTAGAATATTTCTTTCAGTTTTAAGTTGAATAAGTCTTTGAGGTAGATTATGCATTTACAACACTCCATAAAAAATATTTTAAAAAAGTATTGACATGCGAAATTTAGCGTGTTAATATAACTACATGACACGCAATAAATCGCATGTCAACTATAGTAAGGAGGACGGTGAAAATAAAAAATAAAATCAAAAACAAAATAAAATTAACACGTGAAGAAAAGGGTCTTAAGCAAACAGAAATTGCTGAAAAGACACAGAAATCAATTAGAACATATCAAGATTATGAATCGGGCGAACGTCCTCCAGACGTTTACGTAGCAGTACTAATGGCTGAAGCTTTTGAAATAAAAACCTTTGAAGAATTTAAAGACTTGTTTGGAATCCCTCAACGCCAATTGAGGGAAACAAGTTCTAATAAAAAAACACAAGAAAATAGTAACACAAGAAAGCAATCAAAGTAAATAGCAAGCACCTTATTAAAAAAAGTAATAGGACAATTTTTTTATTACATATAGTAAAAAAGTGAGGTGATGGTAATGAGGTTTAAAATAGAAGATTACACAACTGAAGTAATACTCGTAGATTACGATATATTTTGCAAGACAGGCGAGAGAATAGAAACACCTAAGAGTAGCTTTACTGAGGACGAATTATATGAAAAAGGTATAGGGATGTATGATAGGGCTCAAAGAGCCAGAGGGTACTTTCCAATTGAAAAGGTAGCCAAATAGGGCTACTACATAGCGGACAAGCCATGAAAATACAGATATAGAATATTAACATGAACCATAAAAAAATAAGGGGTAAGCTTTTACCCCTTAAAAATAAAAATTTGTTTGTTGGTATAAGGGTTATAAGAGTATAGCCTTTATACCTGTAAATAAATTTCCCACCAAGAAATTCATTTATAGTTTTTAAAAAATATAATTACTTGAATGCTACCATAAAAGCATTGAAAAGTAAATAGGAGAGTGAATGCCATGAATGTACCAGAAGGTAAATTCACAGCTAGGCAAGAAGAACAAATTAATATGGGCATTAAAAAGGGTCTAAACAAAGACCAAATAGACTTATATGCCAAATCATCAATGTCAGTAGCTCAAATGAAAGCAATTCGTGAGAGCTTGGAAGCCCTATCAATCGAAGAAGTCGCTAGATTTGCAAAGGTTAAAAATAGTGTAGCAAAAATGCAATCAATAAAAGAAAGTATTCTAGCTGAAAAAAACAAATTAACTACCATAATATCTTCTGCTAACACGGCTAGAGTGTATGGAAGAGATAATGAATTGCTACCTCAAGCATCTATATTTACTTATGAAGAAAATTATGGTTTAAAGATTGATTACGCCAAGTATTCTGCAGTAGAGTTACTGTATATTAAAGGTATAGGGCGTGATTTTGGTAAAGAAGCACTGGAATTAGCATTAACTCCAAAACTCACAACAAGACATTTAATATATCTAAGACAAGCGATTAGTCCTGATGAAGATGGGAACAAAGCATTACCTTTAAAGCAAGTGGAACAGTTTCTAAAGCCTGAATATAGTTGTGGGAAAATGCCACTTGCAATAGATACACTCCGAATGGGCGGAACAATGAAAGATGTGAACTTTTATTGTAATTCAGAGCTACCAATGTCGGAATTGTGGGACATGCACTATTTTAAGTCTGAATATGGTCGTGTAGCTAGACGTAAAGGAAGGCAAAGGCGAGATGCTATACGCATAGAAAAAGAAATAGAAGCAAAAGAAGCCATTATTGCAGAAGCTAAGAGACTTAAAGAAGCTCAGGGAAAAGAAAAGGCTGAAGAAGCTAGGAGATCGCAAATTATTAAAGAGAACCAAGAAATAAAGCAAGAGAAAGAACGTATAGCAATGATTAAACGTGCTATAGCAGAAAAGGAAGAAGTACCTATTAAACAGTTATTAGCTGAACGATACAATGTTTTTGCAGATGGATTTAGTAAAGAACAAGAAACAGAACTACGCGAAATTATGGAATTTGATTTGAACCAAGAACAAATGAATGTAATAGCTAATCCTAAGTTAGGAGTTTCGCAAATGGGATTCTTAGTTGATATGTTTATTATTGAACAGTTAAATATACAGGAAGCGTTAAATGAGCTAGTACTTACAAAATGAGATGGAGTAAAGTGAGTAAGACATGGTTATACACAAATAATTATACATATATGAGTATGTGTATAAACAGGCATAAAAAAAGCCACTACTAGTGGCGTGTTGGATCGTCTGAACGGCCAACAAGATAATCTATGCTTACATCGAAGTAGTCAGCTAAAGCGGAGGTAGTGTCTAAGTTGGGGACTGAAACACATTTTTCCCAATTGTTTATACTTTGCTTAATAGTACCGATTTCGATACCTAATTGTTTTTGGGTTAAAGATTTTGAGCTTCTCAACTGGAACAAACGAGCAGAAAAAATATTTTTATCAATCATGAAAAAACCTCTTGACAGTCCAAAATAATTGGACTATAATCTTAGATATATAAAGTCCAATTATTTTGGACTAACAAAGGCGGTGAATATGAAAACTAAAATTGAAATTAAACGTTTGGAACATAATTTAAGTAAAAAGGAACTTGCTAAGATTGCTGGAGTAAGTAAACAAACAGTAAGCGAATGGACTTTGCATGGCAGAGTCCCACGTATAGAGACATTGAGTAAATTAGCAAGTTACTTTGATACAACAATTGATGACTTACTGGAATAAGACATCAAATAAATTTCCTACATTCTTGAAATTGAGTATCCAATAAAGAATCTTTTTACCCTCAATTTTGAAAATCGAATCATTTCTGGACACAAGTTAAGTTCTTAAAAAATATAAGTACCAAAATGCTATCACAAAAGCAAAAAAAAGTAAAGAAGATTAAATTAAGGTGGTGGAATTGAAATGGAAGGCTGGATAAAGCTACACAGAAGTTTGCTTGAATGGGAATGGTACAGTGATATAAACATCTCAAGATTGTTTATACATACTTTGCTAAAAGCGAATTTCAAAGATAAAAATTGGCAAGGCATTATAGTGGAACAAGGAAGTTTTATAACAAGTACTGAGGTCTTATCAAATGAAACTCGTTTAAGTATTCAACAGGTAAGAACCATACTTAAAAAGCTAGAATCAACAAACGAAATAATTGTAAAAAGAACAAACAAATTTACTCTAATAAAAGTAGTGAATTATAGGGTATTTCAAGAATTAGATAATAATGAACAGCAGGAAAATAACAAACAAATAACAAGCAATCAACAAACAGATAACAATCAAATAACAAACGAACAACAAACAGATAACAATCAAATAACAACAACTAAAGAAGTTAAGAAAGAAAAGAATGAAAAGAATGAAAAGAAAGAAGAGAGTGAGGGCGCAAGCGCAAGCCCACCCGCAAAAGGTTCAGCGAAAGAGAAGTATGGTGAGTTTGGTAATGTGCTGTTATCAGCAGATGAGTACAAGAATCTAGTGGATAGCATGGGGGACATGCTTACAAGTGACTATATCGAACGATTAGGCGTTTATATAGCTTCCACAGGAAAAGAGTACAAAAGCCATTATGCAACAATATTGAATTGGTCTAGGAAAGATAGCGAGGAAAAAGCAGGGTCTATCGCCCAAACAAAAAAACAAAGCTTAAATGCTCAACAATCCCAAGGCAAGAGCTATGACGGAGATGTATGGGGATAATTTGTGAATAACTAAAGGGGGCTACTTTATGGATTTAATTGGTGATGCGTTACTAGATATCTTGATTACTGAAAGTGCTGAAATAAATGACTATATAGGCAATGAGGGACTTTTATATTGCGGTAAATGCAATACCCCTAGGGAAACGGTACTTTCAGCAAATAAATCTGATATTTTGGCTAGGAGCTTTAAGGTAAAGAACGGCAAGATGCATTTGCCTATCATGTGCAGATGCAAAACAGCAGAATTTGAAAAAGAAAAGTCAAAACAAGACTTAAAAAATTTTAACAGGCGTATAGATCGACTTAGAGAAGATGGGTTGACTGATAAAGAATATGAAAATTGGAGCTTTGATAGAGACGACGGAAAAAACCCTAGTGTTTCAAATGCTTGCAGGAACTATGTAAACAATTGGGAAGATATGATTTCAGATAATGTTGGAATTTTGTTTTACGGCAGTGTAGGCACAGGTAAAACTTTTTATGCTTGTTGTATAGCTAATTCGTTGATCGATAAAGGCGTGACTGCACTTGTGACTAACTTTCCGCATTTACTAAAAATCATACAATCATCAGCTTTTGATGAAAATGTAAACGTAATATCACGTTTGCAAAAATATGATTTGGTCGTAATAGACGATCTGGGAGTAGAGAGAAACACGGACTATGCTATAGAGCAGGTATATTCTTTAATAGATACAAGGTATAGAAGCGGTAAGCCTTTAATTATTACTACAAATCTTGCACCTGATGATATTGCTAAACCTGCCAATATAGCTTATGAGCGGATATATGATAGGATAAAACAAAATTCTATACCTGTGAAGATGGTTGGAGAAAGTAGGCGAAAAGAAATAGGCAGAGTTAAACAGGCTAAATATAAAGATTTATTAGGGTTTTAAAAAGACTGTCAAGGCAAAAAGATGTGTAAGAATGAGAAATTGTAAAGTAAAATTAGCAACTACTTAATTTATTGGCTGATAAGAATTGAAAACTAAATGGAGGAACTGACTATGTATTTAAGTGAACTTTTAGACGACCCGAGGGAATGCCCCAGTGAAATGGCTGTAACAGTATCTATTTGTGATAAATGTGGTGGAGAGATATACGAGTTGGATGAATATCTACTGCTACCCGATGGGGATATATGGTGTGAGGGTTGCGCTGATGATACAAGCGAATTACTTGATAGGCTTGGCTGTGCATGGGAGCAATCTGAATAAGAAATTTAAAATTATAGTAGGGGGAAATGCAGATGGAAAATAATGAATTAATAGTAGTTGAGCAATTACCAATAATCACAGAGAGATTGAAGAACTTAGGTGATGAAATAGATAGAGAAATTAGTGATGCATTATTGCTAGAGTGTACAGAGGAAACTGTAAAAGAAGTTAAAAAGATAAGAGCTAACCTAACAAAGGGACATAAGGCAATTGAAGAAAAGCGAAAAGAAGTAAAAGAGGCTGTTATGGCACCATATAACGAGTTTGAAAGTGTATATAAGACATATGTGTCTGATAAGTATAAAGCAGCGGATAGCGCATTAAAAGAAAGAATAAGCTTGGTTGAGAATGATTTAAAGAAAGAAAAAGAAAACGAAGTACAAGCTTATTTTGCAGAATACATTACGAGTAAGGGTATAGATTTTATTGATTATGAAAGGGCCTGTATAAATGTAACCCTAAGTTCCAGTTTAAAGGGCCTAAAAAGTCAAGTTAAGGAATTTATAGATAAGGTAGCACAGAACTTAGAAATTATCGAAATGCAAGAGTTTAAAGATGAAATTCTTATAGAGTATAAGAAGGATTTAAATGTGTCTAATTCCATCAAATGTGTTACAGATAGACATAAAGCGATAGCAGAATTAAAAGAAAGACAATCAGAGCTAGAAGAAAAGAAAGCTATAGAGAAGACGGCAGTAGAAAAAGTGGAAGAAGTTATAGCAACTGAACAGCCTCTAATGGCTCCAAAAGAAGAAATTAATGTAGTAGATGAACCAGAGGAAGTATTTGAAGTAAATTTCACTGTAAGGGGCACTAAAACGCAAATGAAGGCATTAAAACAATTTTTGATAGATGGGGGGTATGAGTATGAGTAATAGTCCAACAGTACAAAAACCAAAGTTTTCTAAAGCACTACAAACAGCAGCATATCAGAAGGTAATAAATGATACTTTAAAAGAACCTAAAAGAGCATCTCGTTTCATAGCCAGTATTAGTTCAGCAGTTGCAACAAACCCAAACCTACAAAACTGTGATGCAGGAACTATACTCAGTTGTGCCTTGTTAGGAGAAAGTTTAGAGTTATCTCCAAGTCCGCAACTAGGGCAATATTATTTAGTACCAATGGGAGGCAAAGCAACATTTATTCTTGGCTATAAGGGCTATATTCAGTTAGCTATACGTTCTGGGCAGTATAAGAAATTAAATGTAGTTGCAATCAAGAGGGGTGAACTTGTTAAATTTGACCCTGTAAATGAGGAAATAGAAATTAACTTGATAGAAGATGAAGGACAAAGGGAAGCAACACCAACAATCGGATATTATGCAATGTTTGAGTATTTAAATGGTTTTAGGAAAGCTATGTATTGGAACAGAGAGAAAATGGAGAAATACGCAAAAAAGCACACTAAATCATACAGCAGCTTTTGGGGTAAAGATTTTGACGGTATGGCATACAAGACAATGATTAGGCAGTTAATAAGTAAATGGGGCATAATGTCAATAGAACTAAGGACGGCTCTTGAGGGTGATGAAGCTGTGATAAACAATGATGGAACTACACAATTTATAAATACGACCACAGAGGTTAATGAAAGCTTGCCTAATACCCAGCAAGAACAAGAAACAATTATAGAGAGCACCGTGGAGATTTATGAGGAATCACCGCCTTTTAACTGGCAAGCTCAAGAAGCAGTTGTAGAAAGTAGTGCAAAAGAAGTTAAAAAATCAAATTTAAATGATTTCTAGTAGAGATTTATTATATGAAGTTTGATATAATAGAGACAGGAAGTACGGGAAATGCGATGGTAATTAACTCTACAATCTTAATTGATTGTGGAGTGCCATTTAAAAAACTTTCAGATTACTATAGGAAACTAAATTTAGTGCTTTTGACACATGTACATGGAGACCATTTTTACAAAACTACAATTAAAAGACTATCGGAAGAAAGACCAATACTAAGGTTTGGTTGTGGGCAATGGTTAGTACAAAATCTAGTTGATTTAGGTGTAAATAAGCGAAATATAGATGTATACCAAATGAACACAGTATATGACTATAAAAAATTCAAGATAAAGCCATTTGATTTAGTACATAATGTACCGAATTGTGGATACAGAATCAACATAGAGGGCGAAAAGCTAATCTATGCAACAGATACAAATTCAATGAGCCATATTGATGCAAAGGGCTATGACTATTATTTTATAGAGGCAAACTACACAGAGGATGAAATAAGAGAACGTATAAAAGAAAAAGAGCAGCAAGGATTATTTGTATATGAGTTGGACGTATTAAAGAATCATTTAAGCAAAGAGAAGTGCGATAACTGGTTATATAAAAACATGAGCAGTAACAGTCAGTATGTTTATATGCATGGTCATGCTGAATGATGAAAGGGAGTAAAACAATAATGATGGAAAGAATTAACCCATTAAACGATTATATATTTAAGAAAATTTTAGGCGAAGAAGGAACAGAATCTCAATTAATATCATTTTTAAATGCAGTACTCGCAAGAACAGGCAAAGATAATATAACTGACGTTACAATCATACAAGATAAAACTCTTACACCTGAAATTATTGGCGATAAAACGAGTATACTTGATGTAAAAGCTACATTGGATGATGGGACAAAAATTAATATAGAAGTGCAACTCAAAAATGTAGGGAATATGGGTGATCGTTCATTATTCTACTGGAGTAGAGAATTTCGGGTAGCATTAGATGCTGGTCAAGATTATGACGCATTACCAAGAGTTATAACAATCAATATTTTAGGTGCAGAGTTTTTCAAAGAGACTGAGGAATTTCACACAAGTTTTCATATACGTGAGGATTTTATTAAAGATTTACAATTAACAGATAAACTGGAAATGCACTTTATAGATACGGTAAAGTTTAGACGTTTAAAAGACAAGAACATGGATAATCCGATTCACAGATGGTTAACATATTTTGATAAAAATACCCCACAAAATATAATACAGGAGTTGATAAAAATGGATAGAGCTTTAGAAGCAGCTGAAGAAAGAATTGTGTTTATATCACAAGACAAGGAATCACTTGCAAATTATTATAAAAGAGAAAGAGAATTACTTGATTATAAATATGATATGAAGAGTTCTAGAGAAGAAGGCAAGATAGAAGGTGAGCTAAAAGGTAAATTAGATACTGCAAGAAATTTATTATCGCTTAATGTACCAATAGAGATTATATTAAAATCAACAGGGTTAAGTGTAGAAGAAATAGAAAAATTAAAAAGCTTAAATTTAGACTAATAACAAAAACAAAAAAAGGGCTTGCGCCCCCATATACTTTATACTTTGGATAAAGTTATTATAATACGAATTAACTTGTATGTATATAGGGGGCGTAAGGTATGACTGTTAAACAATATTTAACACAAGCTTATTTCACTAATGAGAAAATAAAAGATAGCTTGCAAGAATTAGAACGTTTACGAATGACGGCTATATCTGTTAATGCTGGTCATACTTCACAGGAAAGGGTCTCTACAAGTGGTATTGCTGACATTGTTGGAAGTAGAGTACCTTGTATAGTCGATATGGAAGTTGAAATAGAGGCTAAAATCAGAGATTATAATAATACCAAAAGGGAAATTGAAAACACTATTGAGAAAATAGAAGATAATAGAGCTAAAGCTGTATTACTAAAAAGGTATATATATTTTAAAGATTGGGATGAAATATCAGGAGAATTGAGCTATGGAGTTAGGCAGGTATATAGGCTTCATAAAAAAGGGCTAGAAGAAATTGAAAAGATGTCAGTGAATGTCAGTGAATGCCACTATGAAGTGTGCTATAATGTATTTAGTCAAAAGTGACTAGTAAAATTTCAGATATAAGAAGAAAAAATCAGGAAGTAAGGGGATGATGACCTTTACTAATTGTTTTTTGAATTACTCACGTAGTTTGGAGTAGATTTGAACGGCTAACCAAATTGTTGTGAGTGTTTTTATATAACTTCTGAAATTATTTAATCCCTCAAGGGATTTTTTTATTTTCCTGGTGGGTATTAAAAAAGTGTATGAAAAAGTAAAAAAACAAGAGGAGATTAATCCTTTTGTTTTTTTCTTGCATTAATATCTGATTTTAGAAACAGCTTATTATTAGATAATTGTTTTATAGGAATAAGTTTACCTTGTTTTACTAATTGGTCTATATATTGGCGAGAACATCCCAAAATTTCGGACGCTTCGGCAGTACCTATTACGTTTTCAGATATAAAATTTATTAACTCTTGTTTATTTTCTAAGTCGAACAAATTAGTTCACTTCCTTTAATTGTTTAAAAACTGAATATAGTATATATACGGACGTTAAAAATATAATAATTTTAGATATTAGCATCCAGCCAGTGTATGTTGCTATAAATATATTTGTCATTAGAATAAAGCACCAAATTTTAGTATTGTGCATAATTAAGTGATGGGGTAAAATAGAGTAGAGGGGTGCGACCCCCTTTACCAAGCTACTCTTATGTTCTTAGGATTTCAATTAATAATAGTATCAAGCCAGTGATCGCCATTATTGCTTGTATTATTAGTTCTATTATCCTATCAGGAGGTAGCTTTTTTTCTTGTTTTTTCTTCTTTCTTTTACCCACATCTTTCACCTCCTTTCTATAAATATATTGTACCACATAAGTTTACGTACGTCAAGTAAAATATAAATGTTTTTTAAATTATTTAAGCCCTCAAGGGGCTTTTTTAATGCAAAAAAAATATAGAAAAAGGAGCTGAATCAAGAATATGAAGCAGTTAACTAATAAAGTGAAAGACTTTATCTTAGATGAGAGAGTAGCCAAAGTATTAATACTTGTGTCTATTTTTTGGTCTAATATTGTAGGAGAAACTACCGTGTTTGAGTCTATTTTGTTGATGGTAATGATATCTATTAGTTGGACTCTTTTGGATTTTCGTAGGGGAATACAAGAATTAAATGTGAGTCTTGAAGACAAATACAAAGACATTTAGCACGTCTTTTCTTCATTTTTTCAATTCAACTCGAATACTACAAAAATGGAGGTGGTGGGATGAAGTGAGCGAGGAAATACCGAAGTGGCAACTAGCGTATGAAGATTATAAAAATGGCTTAAAATCTAGGGAAATAGCAGAAAAATATAGCGTTTCAGAGAGCACTATTAGGTCATGGAAAAGTCGCTATTGGAATCAAAAGCGTTGCAACGAAAATGAAAAAACGTTGCAACAAAAAGCCAAAAGCGTTGCAACAAAAAAAGGTGGGCAACCTAAAAATAAAAACGCCACAGGCAATAACGGTGGAGCACCAAAGGCAAATAAGAATAATCTACGTCATGGGATATACTCTTTACTGTCGCCAGATGCATTATCAGAGGATGAAAAGGAGCTTATCTCATCAACTGAAAGCTTAGACGCTATAAGGGAGTTAGAGGACCAAGTAAGGCTATGTGATTTACTAATAGCAAGACATTTAAACAAGATAGCAGAGCTTAAAGCAGGTAAAGACGTTACTGGTACAGGTTTATCAAAAAAGGTCGTCAAGGTAAAGGGAAAAGAAAGAGGTCAAGATAGCAACTATACTTTGGAAGAAATAGAACAGTCATACACATATGTAGATGAGAAGATAGACAAGCTAAATGACGCTATAGCTAAACATATAAATATAAAAACCAAATGCTTAAAGACTATAGAGGATATCAAGTTATTAAGAAGTAAGTTATCGGAAAATGAAAAAGATGAATCCTTAGGTAAGTTAGATGAAATAATAAGTCAAACTAGAAAGCTGGCTGAAAGCAGAGGTGGCTGATAGGGTATGTACACTGAAAAGCAAATTGACTATATAAAAGATGCTAATGCTCGTTGGAACATTAAAACAGGTGCTACTAGAAGTGGTAAGACTTATATAGATATCAATTTTGTTATCCCATCAAGAATACGAGAAAGAATAGGTAAAAAAGGGCTATCAGTTATTTTAGGAGTTACCAAAGAAACTGTAGAGCGTAATATCTTAGAGCCAATGCGCAATATTTTTGGCGAAAGCTTAGTAGGCGAAATTGATAGTAGAAATAGATGTAGGCTATTTGGCGAGAAGGTTTACTGTTTAGGTGCTGAAAAGGTTAGCCAAGTGTCTAAAATTAGAGGTGCAAGTTTTAAATATGTTTATGGTGATGAGCTAGTGGAGTGGAACGAAGAAGTGTTTCAGCTACTAAAGTCCAGACTAGACCAACCATATTCTGTCTTTGATGGCACATTAAATCCCTCACATCCTAATCACTGGGTTAAAAAGTTTATAGATAGCGATGTAGATAAGTACATACAGGAATACTGCATAGATGATAATACATTCCTTGACTCTAAATTCGTTAAAGATTTAAAGAACGAGTATGAAGGCACAGTATATTATCAACGTTATATTTTAGGTAAATGGACACTTGCAGATGGACTTGTTTACCCTATGTTTAATAGGGATTTTCATATAGTGCCTACAGTATCAAGACCGTATAGCGAGTTCGTTATAAGTATGGACTATGGAATACAAAACCCTACTGCTATGTTGCTCTTTGGTAAAGCTAGAGGTGTTTGGTATCTAGTGAAAGAGTATTATCATAGTGGTAGAGAAACTAAGCAACAGAAAACAGACAGTGAGTATTATGAAGAATTAGTAAAGTTAAGTACAGGAATTAAAGTTTCAAAAATAATAGTAGACCCATCAGCATCAAGCTTTATAGCGTTAATCAATAAACATAGACAGTTTAGAGTTATAAAAGCAAAAAATGATGTACTAAAGGGTATTCAGAATACAGCAGGGTTTTTAAAAAGTGATGAATTTAAAATTAATGATTGCTGTATAAATACTCCCAAAGAACTGGAACTATATTCATGGAGTACCAAGTCATCGGAAGATATGCCTGTTAAAGACAATGATCATTGCTTAGATGCCCTACGGTACTTCGTAGCAGATATAAAAGCTGGTGCAGGGATAAGATTTTTGACATAGTAGGGAGAGGAAGTTATGGAAAAGCCAAAAGTAACAGCCGAATTTGATATCAGCAACTTAGATAAAACTATAGAAAGAATAAGCCAATTAAAAAGCTTTCTTCAAGAAGTAGACGATTTAATTAGCTCTATAAATAATAATGATACTCAATTTACTTTAAATTTTAAAACTAAACAAATACTTAATATAGAAACACTAGTAAAAATTGCAAAAGATGGATTACCAAACCATATGAGAATTGTTGATACTAGAGTAGGGTCAATAACTGATGATATCATACGTTGTACATGTCATTCTATTTTACAAACTTTAGAGGAACATCAACATTAAGGGTTTCTGATATGCCAGTTATAGTCATCTGAAAATTGTGGGAATAAGTTTAAAAAGTATGCAAAAAAATGGTATCACAAAAAAGTAATCACAGCAAAGAGGAGGAGGTGTTTAACTATATTTTTTCCATCAGAGCAAGACTATATAAACAGACTAATAGAGACACAAAGCGAGATAAACGAACAGGACTTAAAGGCATTTATAGAAAAAAATATAAGTGACTGGAAAGGTTCAAAAAAGCGTGAGCTAATGGTAATTGGTGAACAATATTACCAAAATGAAATGGACATAAAAAATAAAACTGTAGCTATAGATAGTCGTTCAAATTCAAAGCTAGTGCATGGATTTGTGCGTCAGCTGGTAGACCAGAAAACAGGATATCTACTTGCCAAGCCTCCTACTATATCAAGTGATAATAAGAATTTCAGTAAGCAACTCAATAACTTACTAGATAAAAGCTTTCTAAGAACATTCAAAAACTTAGGAAAGGACGCTATAAACAAGGGTATAGGCTGGCTACATATATTTATAAATGAAAATGGTGTATTAGCCTTTAAGCGTGTACCTAGTACTGAAGTAATACCACTGTGGGCAGATACAGACCACACACAACTTGACGCTGTTATAAGAATATACGAGTTATCAAGTTTTGAGGGTACAGAAGCCAAGACAATAACCAAAGTTGAATATTGGGATACAACAGGTATCAAATATTTTACTTATGAATCTGGAGAAATAGTAGCAGATGAAAGAGGTAGCCATTTTACAGTCAATGAGCAACAATACAACTGGTCAAAAGTACCTTTTGTAGCATTCAAGTATAATGATATAGAGCAACCATTAGTATCTATGATAAAAAGCTTGGTAGATGACTTCAATAGTCAAGCATCTGTTAATTCAGATATACTAAAAGACCTACCAGACCTTATATATATACTTAAGGGATATGGCGGACAGGATTTAGCAGATTTCATAACTAATCTAAAAAACTATAGAGTAATAGAAACTGCAGCAGAAGAAGGTAACACAGTAGATAAGATACAAACTACACCAGATACTACAGCAGTAGAAAACACTCTAGAAAGACTAAGAAGGAATATAATAGAATTTGGACGTGGTGTAGACTTTGCTAATCTAAATATAGGCAATGCTACAGGTGTAGGGTTAAGGTTTAGATATTCTGATTTAGATATGGACTGCAACATGTTAGAAACGGAATTTCAAGCTAGTTTTGAACAACTCTTATGGTTCATCAAGGTATATTTTAACATGGCTGGTCTCGGCAATTTTAAGGAATACAAATCTAATATAACATTTAACAGGGATATAATAATAAATGAGCGAGATGTAATAGAAATGTGCAAAAATAGCGTGAGCCTAGTAAGTATAGAAACTATACTAGAGAATCACCCTTGGGTTAATGACGTGATAGCAGAATTAAAGCGCATAGAAAAAGAGCGAGAAGCAGACCCATACTATGAATCCATGAGTAAAGCCAATGAGTAGACGTAGGAGAAATCGAGAGTATTGGAGCGAAAGATTTGAATACTTACAAAATCAACTATTAAAAAAAGGTGATGATTACTACAAAAGTTTAGCTAATGCCTATGAGAAAGCCCTAGTGAGCATAGAAAGAGATATAAGTTATTTCTACTACCAATTTGCACAAGATAACAAGGTATCGTATGCTGAAGCCAAACAAGCACTAAACAGCAGAGAACGCAGAAGATTTCAAATGGGCTTGGATGACTACATAGAAAGAGGTAGAACGCTAAACTATTCTAAAAGGTGGGACAGAAGACTAAATAATGCCTCCACTGCACATAGAATTAGTAGGCTTGAAAGTTTACAAATACAGATGGGGCAACAGATAGAGGAATTACATATACGCTTCAATACAGAAATGTCTGATTTAGCTAGGGAAATAATAACAGAGGGACAGCTAAAAAGTACATATGAGTTACAGATAGGAATGGAAGAAGGTAGAGCATTTGAGCTACTAGATACTAGAACAGTAGAAAGCATAGTATCAAAACCTTGGACTAAAGACGACAGGACCTTTTCTGATAGGATATGGAGAAATAAAGACAAGCTCGTAAATACTTTAGAAAATAAGCTGGAAGTGGCGTTTATACGTGGAGACCCACCAGGAAAGCTAATTAAAGAGATAATGCAGGAATTTGATACAAGTAAGTTTAATGCCTCAAGACTTGTACAAACAGAATCAGCTTATTTTAGTTCTGTAACAACTCTAAAAAGTTATGAGGATATGGAAATAGAAAAGTTCATAATCATAGCAACCTTAGACGAAATAACATCTGAAATATGTCAAGATTTAGACGGTAAAGTATTCAAGGTGTCTGATTATCGAATAGGGGACACTGCTCCGCCTTTTCATCCTTTTTGCCGAACAACTACAGCTCCATACTCTGGAGAGGACTCTGTGGAACGTGTCGCACGTGATAAAAACGGGGAAATTTACTATGTTGACGGAAACCTAACTTATAAAGATTGGCGTGAAAAATTTGTAGAATATACCCACCGTATACCCACCGATGACAAAGCTGAAAATGCTGATAACTTCTTTGGAAAAATTAGAGGAATATTTAATAGCAATCAAGACAACATCAAAATTTTAGAGGAATTTAATGAGCAATTAAATAATGTACAAAATGTAAAAGTAAGACGACTACTAAAAAACGCTAAACAAGAAGCCAAAATTACTTTTGATCCAAGCAAGGCTTCCTCTCATCATTCAAAAGGAAAAGTTACTTTGGGTACCAGAGCTACAGCATCAACAGTAGCTCATGAATTATTTCATTACATAGACTTTAAAAAGGATATTAGCACAAGAAAGAGCTTTAAAGGAGCTATTAATGCAGATTATAAAAAAATAAGAAGGGATACTGATGGCATTTACATATCGGTCAAGGATATGTTACACTCAAAGTATCCATATGCATTTACAAGAAATGGTAAGCTTGTAACCCTTAAAGAAGATTATAGAGGTATATCTGATATTCTTAACGGAATAACTAAAGGTGAGGAAACGTTTGGATATGGTCACAGACCTAGTTATTGGAGTAAAAGTGGAACGCTTGAAAAGGAAACATGGGCACAATTTGGTAGGATTTTTTACGACGATAATGAAGAAGTTATAAATATGGCTAAAGAATTATTTGGCAATACATTTAGTGAAGTTGAATCAATATTAAAGGAGTTGAAATAGTGGGTACTAGGTATGAAGACTTATCAGAAGAAATTAAAAAGCTTTTCGATGATTATTTAGATATTTTTGGAGTGTATCCCGATTATTATGAGGAGTTAGATTTGGGATGGGATGTAGAACATGTAAAAGAATCCATCGAAAAAAAAATAGAACTTCCAGTGTTATATCTGGGTGAGAATTACTGGGAAGATGGCAACGACTATTAAAGGTGATACTGTTTATTTACAGTATCTTTTTTTGTGCCAAAAAGCCCTCTAAGTAGGCAATAATTACTACATTCACTGTAGCATAAACAATCCAATAGATGGGTTATTTTTTTATTGGAAAATTTTAAGGAGGAAGTTGTAATGGAATTTTTAAAAGAAGTAATAGGTGATGAGTTATATACTCAACTAGAGTCTAAGTTAAAAGGTAATGATAAGATTAAGCTAGGCAACCTAGCAAGCAGTGCTTATATTGAAAAAGGCACATATGATACCGAAGTTGCAACAAAACAAGCATTAGAAAAGCAGATTACCTCTATGGAATCAACAGTGAAAGAGTTACTAAAAGATGCAAAAGGCGACAAGTTAGAAGAAAAGATAAAGAACTTCCAAGACAGTATACAACAAGAGAAAGTAGCTAACCAAAAAGCCTTTAAAGAATTACAACTACAAACAGCTATAAAGTTAGCAGTAGCTGGGAAAGTTCAAGATGAAGATATAGTTCTAAGTTTGTTAAAGAAAGATGAAATAGTGCTTGATGATACAGGTAAAATAAAATCAGGATTAAATGAACAGCTAGAAGACTTGCAAAAGAGTAAGTCTTTTTTGTTTGTTCCAGAAAGTAAAAACAAGCTATTTGGTGTAACACCAGCTGATGGGAGTGACAAGCAAGAACAAGGTAGTGGCAACATTGACCCAGCAGTGAGTCTTGCAAAAAGCATAGCAGGAGCGATTAAATCAGAGAGTTCAGCAGAAAACCCATATTTTAAGTAGGAGGAAAAAGTTATGATGAGTGTAAGAGAGAGCCAGTTTTTAGCAACACCGACTATTTTTAAATTAATAGACCACCATGTAGGAATAGCATTAATGATTAGTGGTTCAGATATTCCTACAAATGAACAAGGCAAAAAGGTTATACCAGCAGGAACACTTGTAGGAAATGCTATTGATGGGGTTGTAACTATTGTAAACAATAGGTTAACAGAGGGTGTCTTACTACATGATACAGATGTAACTCATGGGGATTCCCCAGCAACAATGATAATCCACGGATTTATAGATAAAACAAAAATACCAACACAACCAAGCACAGAAGCACTACAAGCACTACCAATGATTAAATTTTTATAGGGGGAAAAAATATATGTCAAAAAAATTATTAGAGTTAGTGAAAGCACAAGCCATAGCTACCTTTTGGCAAGAAGTAAATTCAAATAGGATACCTTACTTAGGTGAAACTCTTTTCCCAGCACAAAAGAAATTAGGACTCGATTTATCGTGGATTAAAGGATTTAAAGGTCTACCAATAGCCCTTAAATCATCTAACTTCGATGCTAAAGCAGAAGTGAGAGATAGAATCGGTGTGAACAAGGTAGAAACAGAAATGCCATTTTTCCGTGAAGCTATGAAAATCAAAGAAAAGGACCGTCAAGAATTATTAAAAATACAGGAATCTAACGAAGCATATTATCAAACCTTTTTAAGGGAAATCTTTAATGACAGGGGTCAATTAATAGAGGGTGCCTTGGTGCAAAGTGAGCGTATGAGAATGCAAATGCTATTAGGAGGCAAAATCAGAGTAGGAACAACAGGCGGTGTTGTATATGAGTATGATTTTGACCAAAGTGGAGAGTATGCAGCAAACAACACCTTAGAATTAACAGGCACAGATAGGTGGACAGACCACGAGAATAGTAACCCTATCAGAGATTTACAAGAATCAAAAAGATTAGTAGAGGATAAATACGGTACTCAAATTACTAAAGCTATTATGGATAGTAAGACTTGGGGTAACTTAATATTAAATAAATCTATTAAGATGGATATGAATGTAGTGCAGGGTGATAGAATTATTTTGACAGATACAATGTTAAAACAATATATCCTTGGTAAATTAGGTCTTAGCGTGGCTATTTACAACAAAAGATATAAAGACGAGATAGGCAATGAACACAGTTTCTTCCCATCAGGAAATGTAACTTTAATACCAGATGGAAATTTAGGCAATACATGGTATGGAACAACTCCAGAGGAAGCAGATTTAATGAGTGGCTCAGATGCAGATGTACAGATAGTTAATACAGGTATTGCAGTAACAACGTATAAAGAAATAAACCCTGTAAATGTTAATACTGTAGTGTCTGAAATTGTTCTACCGTCATTCGAGCGAATGAATGAGACGTTTTTAATGAAAGTATTTTAGACTTGATTAAGTATATAAATTTTATTTGATTTAGTTGTATAAGATGTGTTATAATCTGCGTATAATAAAAAAGAGAGGGTGCTGTAAACACCCCCTTGAAACAGCACAATCGCTTTAAAGGCGATTAAGGCTTGCTAAGATTTTTAGGTTCAAAAATAATCGCTGACCTTGTGACTGGGGCGATTATTTTTTTGTGTTAAAATATGTTACAAATATAGAAATTGTAAATAAAATTAAATACAAAATCTCAAATGTAGACATACTACTCACCACCTTTCGAGTTGGATTTAAACAATCCTCCTTTCAGGTAGCGAGCCATAACCGCCCTTTATCGTTTGTGCTAAATGGATTATATCATAATATGTTGTAAAAGAATATCTTTTTTAGGTGTTCTTTTTTTATTGTGGAAAGGTAGGCATTATGTATGAAAGCTATATACAAAAAAATGATAAAGTACAAAGGTGTATATCATTTAGCAAATGTACCATTTTCTATTAACTCAGAAGACATACAAGATCTAGCAGGCATTGGGGCTGAAATTATCGAAGAAGACAGCAATAATAGTATCGAGCGGTCTAGCGATATAAATAAATATTTAGAAACTACAATACCCAAATTGCAGGATGAGGTAAATTCACTCGAAGATATATCTAAGTTAGAAGAATTGATAATTTTAGATTCAAGAAAATCAGCTAAAGAAATCTACATTAGTCGTATACAAAAGCTAAAAGAGGATGAAAACGATGTTACAGATAATGATTAAACTACTAGGAGGTCAAGAAAAAGCAGATTTAGATATAGCAGAGTTTGCCCTAGGGAAATCAGAAGACTTAATAAAAAACTTCTGCAATATATCCTCTATCCCAACAGAGCTTGAAAGGGTATGCATTAGTATAGCTATAGACATATTTAGAAGTGGTTTTTATGGAAATGCCAATATACCCGCCTTTATAAGATCAATAGATTTAGGCGATACCAAAACAACTTATGAGAATCAAGCAAAGAAAGAGATTAAAGATGATACTGCATTTTTAAATCCTTACTTAAGCCAATTAAAATCTTTCAGGAAATTGAGGGGTTGGAGTTAAAATGTATGAGATGCACAACGTACACAGGGAAGCTATAGAGAGCACTTATATAGGCAAGTGTGACATTATTGAATCAGTTAGAGAAACGAATGGTTCGCGCACAAAGGAAGTTGAAAAAGTAGTTGAACAAGATATCCCTTGTAGACTTTCACGAAGTAGCAATAGTAGAAATCCGACTAATCAAACAGATACAACTAACAACATAGACTACAACAGCTTGCTATTTATTAATCCAGAAATAGAAGTAAGAGCAGGTAGCAAGATAATAGTGACCCAAAACGGAAGAACTTTAGAGTTTATACAAGCTGGTGAAACAGCCCTCTATATAACCCATCAAGAGACACCTCTAAAGCGTATAGATAAGGCTTAGGAGGTCATTATTATGCCTAAAAGAAAAAATAGTGGAATCAAAGTAGATATAAGGAAATTCAGTCAGTTTGAAAAAAAGCTTGAGAAGTTGAAGGATGAATCACTAGATGAATTTATAAAGTCAGGTGCTAGAGTGTTAGCAGGTGCGTTTTTAGAAAGAGTTAAAAAGCGTACACCAGTAGGTAAATATGGAGATAGGGTAGAGTTTACAACACGAGCTGGTGAGTTTGTAAGCTTTGAAGCAGCAACCCATCCTACTGTAGGTGGCACTTTGCGAAATGGCTGGCAGCTGGTGAGTTTGCAAAAAACTAGCCAAGGATACTCAGTAGAAATCTCCAACAACGTGTCATATGCCTCATTTGTAGAGAATGGACATGTGATTAGAAATAAAAAAGGAGGACCTGCAAAAGGCTGGGTGAATGGCAGGTTTATGCTTAGAGATACCGAGATGGAAATGGTCTTTATTACTCCTGAGATACTAGAAAAGAAACTGGAAAGATTTTTAAGGAATGAGTTAAGTGGAAAATAGAGCTAGTAATTTAAATGCTTTAATAGGAATATGCGATAGTTTAAAAAACGAATATGGCTATGATATCTACACAGATAAGATACAGCAGGGTTTTAAAGAGCCCTGTTTTTTTGTGGAAACTGTGAGCACTAATCAAAGAAGGATAGGGTATAGAAGATATGAAAGAACACAGGCCTTTTGCATACATTATTTTCCCGAGGAAAGTAATAGTGTAAATGATGATTGCTTAATAATGGGCGAAAATCTACTTTTCTTACTTGAGTATATAAAAATAGGAGAGCATCAAGCCAGAGGGCATATGATGAGATACGATATTTCAGGTGAAGTATTAAATTTCCACGTGAACTACAACTATCACTTAATAATGAACTTTAATGAACCATTAATGGAAAATTTAAATCAGATGGGGGGTATAAAAAATGGAATCCAAGGCAGAAACAAAAGATAAAGCCAAGACTAAACCAGAAAAGAAATTTACAAAGGCTAATATCTTAAAAAGTAAAGCGTATAAGGATAAGCAAGATTTAATACATGCTTTACTAGATGGTAGTAAGACGTATAGCAAAAAAGAAGTAGACAGCTTAATAAAATCATACTTGGAAAAGGAGGTCTAGAATGGGCGCAGGTGGAGGTACATTTGTAACTAGAAACAAAATACTGCCAGGTGCATATATAAACTTTGTATCACAGCCAAGGGCAATGGCTACTTTAGGTGTTAGAGGAATTGTAGCAGGACTTCTAAACTTAAACTGGGGTAAAGAAGGCGAAATAGTAACAGTTGAAGCTGGAGACTTTCAAACCAATAGCTTAAATATATTTGGTTATAGCTTTACATCTCAAGAAATGTTATATGTACGAGAATTATTCCTTGGTGCAAGGACTTTAAAATTCTATAGACCATCAGGCGGAAATAGTGCAACGGTCACTATAGGATACCTGAGAGTAGACGCTTTATACGGTGGTATAAGAGGAAATGATATAAAAATAGTGATTGAAAGCGATATAGACGATGAAGATTACTATTTTGTCACTACTTTAATAGGCGAAGAAAATGTACAAGTTGATACTCAAAGGGTTAAAGATATAAAAGAGCTACTACCCAATAGCTTTGTAAAGTTTGCAGGAGAAGGCGAGTTAGAGGAAACCGCAGGTATAAACCTAGAGGGCGGTACAAGCAGAAAAGCGATTGGTAATGATTACAGCACATTTTTAGGTCTAGTCGAAAAAGAGGAAATTACAACACTATTCTATAGTGGCAATGATGGTATAACTAAGGGGCTATTCACTGCATTCACAAGAAGGCTAAGAAATGATGAAGGCTATAAGATAACCACAGTACTTCATAACTATGCGACAGCTGATTTTGAAGGTGTAATATCCGTAAAAAATGAAGTAGAGGGTGAAGATAAAGAGGCTCTAGTATACTGGGTTGCTGGAACGAGTGGAGGAGCTGAAATTAATCAGTCCTTAACTAACACAAGATATAACGGAACCCTTGACGTTAACACCAAATACTCAAGTAGAGAGTTAGAAGAAGCAATACAAGGCGGTGAGTTTATTTTTTATGGAGATTCTAACAATACAAGAGTCGTAAAAGATATAAATAGTTTTACAAGCTTTAATCCTAATAAAAATAGAGATTTTAGCAGTAATCAGGTAATAAGAGTACTTGATGAAATAGGCAATAGTACTGCAAGGATATTCAATGACCTATATCTAGGTAGCGTACAAAATAATGATATTGGTCGTACTTTGTTTAAATCTGAGTTAATTAGCTACAATGAGCAGTTACAGGCTATACAAGCTATTACAAATTTTGAATCAGCAGATATAGATATATCACAAGGTCAAGAAAAAGGCGATGTTGTAGTTAGTCAATACATAGAGCCTGTTTCTGCTATGGAAAAGTTATATATGACAGTAAGAGTAATCTAAAAAGGGGGTTAAAAGTATGAGTCAAAGAACCTTAAAAGCTATAGATACAGTAAGAGGGTCATTGGGTAAGGCTTATATAACCATAAATGGAAATAGAGAAGAACTACTATACGCTAAAAATATAGATATTGTAATGGATAAAAACAAAATAGAAGTCCCTGTACTAGGGTCAGTGGTAACGAAGCATAGGGCTGGAGGATGGACAGGAACAGGAAGCATGACAATCTATTATGCTACCAGCCTTTTTAGGCAACTTATGCACCAGTATTCAGTGACAGGCGAGGATACATATTTCGATATGGTTTTAGAAAATAGCGACGCAGGAAGTACATTAGGAAGACAAGTAATATTACTTAAAAACTGTAACATAGACAACATATCAGTTTTCAAGGTAGATGTAGAGGCAGAGTATTTAGATGAGGATTTAGACTTCACTTATGAAGGTTGGGAAATCCTAGAGTCTTTCAACCCTGTAGTTGGCGAATAATTCAGAATATAAGGAGGATATTAATATGAATTTAAAAAGTTTTTTGAGAGAAAACGCAGAAGTCGTTAATAACCAAAAAGTAGTAATAAGTGAAAGGTTTAAGGACGATAAGGGTAAACCTATCCCATTTGAAATTAGAGCTTTATCAGAAAAAGAGGTTGAACAGCTAAGAAAAGCCTGTATCAAAAGGGTAAAGGTGAAAAAAGGTAGTTATGATGATGAATTGGATAGTAGTCTTTTAGCTACTAAAATGATTATAGAGAGTGTAGTCTACCCACCATTGAAATCAGAAGAACTACAGAAAAGCTATGGTGTTTTTGGTGCAGAAGAACTCGTACAAGCTATGTTTATTAGCGGTGAATATTCAAATCTTAGAGCAAAAGTGCAAGAAGTTTCAGGATATGGTGTAGATTTAGATGAAATGGTGGAAGAAGCAAAAAACTAATATATGAAGATGATACTGACGCTAATATAGTGCATTATTGTCTTCATAAATTTAATAAATTTCCACATGAGTATATGAATTTGCCTATAAGAGAAAAGGCTTTAGTTATAGCCTCTATAGAAGTTAAGTTAGAAAATGATATAAAGTCGCAAAAAGAAGCAGAGCGAAACGCTAAAAAATCGAGAAGAAGTAGGATGTAATGATTATAAGCCACCAAATATATAAGGTTTAGGAGGTGAAAAATGCCCACATTACAGGCAACATTAGAATTACAAGATAAGATGTCCAAAAAGATAAGCAAGCCACTAGACAAGGTATCAAGACTTAATAGTAAACTGACTGGCTTAGGTGGCAATAGTGGTTTTGTAGAAGCTACTATGCAAGCTCAAGAGTTTGGAAAAAGATTAAGTAATATACCAACTAATTCATTATCAGAAGCTATAGATATGGGCAGTAATGACAGCTTATCAAATGCCATGAAACAAGTACAAAGTTTTGGTGAACAGCTAGAGGGTGTGCCTACTAATACACTATCAAAATCGCTAGATATAGATAACAATAGTCTAGCTAGAGCAATTGCAGACGTGCAAAGTTTTGGAGAAAAAATAAACGGTATTTCTACTGATACATTGTCTGACGCAATAGATATAGGTCGAAATAATGAGCTAATAAATGCTACAAGACAAGTGCAAGAGCTTGGAAGTGTAATAGTAGAAATACCATCTAACACACTATCAGATGCATTAGATATAAATAATAATAGTCTAGCTAGAGCTACTGTAGATGTACAGGAATTTGGAATTAGAATAAACGAGGTACCTATCCATACATTATCTCAAGCACTGCACATCGATAGAACTAGGGACTTAATAAATGCTACAAGACAAGCGCAAGAGCTTAGAAATATAATAATAGAAATACCATCTAACACGCTATCGGACGCATTAGACGTAAGCGAAAGTGATAGTTTAGCAGGAGCTATTATAGACGTACAAGAGTTTAGTGGTGAAATCAATGGATTAAACAACCATTTATTAGAAACTACAAATTTAACAAATGAAGCTACTCGACGACAGTCACTATTTAATAAAGTTATAGGTCAAGGTAAATCTCTTGTATCAGGACTTAGTACAGATTTAAAGGCTATGGCTATAGGTTTTGTAGGACTTCAAGGTATTAGAGGAATTAAAAATCAAGTTCAATCTTGGTTAGGTATGGCTAATGCAAGACAAGCAATAGAAGTCCCTTTTGAAGTATCAATGCAAAATTTAGGAGCCACTAAAAGAGAAATTGATTCTATCAGAAACTATGCGGTAGGCATGGGTGATAGGGTGATTTTTGGAGACGACATGTTTCTAGCAGGGGCTACAGAACTTGCAAGACATGTAGAATCAGCAGAAAGCATTACTATGCTAAATAATGCACTAGCAGACTTTACTGCTGGTGCAAGTGGCTTAAATGCTACAGCTGGAGATATGGCCTCAAAAGCTCAAGTAATAGGGATGGCTCTACAAGGTAATTATAGACAGCTTGAAAGAAAAGGCTTTGCTTTATCTGAGACACAAAAAGATATGTTATATTACGGTACAGAGTTAGAAAGAGTAGCCATAATAAACGATGTAGTAGCACGTTCATTTGGCGGATTAGCAGAAGCATTATCAAATACGCCAGAAGCTAAGATGATGGAACTAAGAGGTGCTATAGCAGGGGTACATGAGGAGATAGGGTTAAAATTACAGCCCATATTTCTAGACATGATGGGTCAAATCAATAAGCACTTACCTAAAATAGAGGCTGGACTATCAGGAATAGGTGCTGTTGTGGTGAGCGGTACAGAGTTTATATCTAATCATGTAGTACCTGCAGTATTAACAGGGTTTAATGCCGTTGGGAATGGTGCAAATCTTATTGCAGATATATTCACTAATAACTGGGGTATGATTGAGCCTGTAATAGTAGGTGTAACAGGGGCTTTAGTAGCACACAAACTAGCTACAATAGCTACAACTAAATATACTGCTATGCTGAGTAAAGTGCAGGCTTTTAAGACTGCTCAGGGCATAAAGCAGATTACAGTAACAAATCTAATGACTATAGCACAAAAGAAACTCAATAAGGCATTACTTGCTAATCCTAAAATGTTAGTTGTAGCAGGAATTGGTGCAGTTATTGCTATGACTGCTAGATGGATACAATCGACTGGAGGAATACACAATGCATGGCTGGAGTTTCAAAATATGTTTCTATCATCATGGGAATTTATGCAAAGAGCTGCGTCAAGTGGTAGCATGTGGGTACAGCGTCAACTAATAAATATGGGTCTAGGCTTCTGGAATTTTAATAATGGTGCACTAGATGCTCTAGGCAATCTAAAAGTGGGCGGATTAACGATAGTACAAAATATGGTCAACGGTGCTATTGGAATGATTAACGATTTAATCAATGCTGTAAATGGCATACCTCTAATATCTATAAGTGCCATAGAGGAAGTAAGCTTTGCAACTCGTGCAGGAATATCAACCAAAGCGAGACAAGACGCAAGAAATAATCTACTAGGTGATGTAAGAGCTGGAGCAGATGCATATCTTGCAGGTCTTGATAATAGACACAACGAAATGGTCCTAAGACATGAGCAATCAAGAACAGAAAGACAAAATGAAATTAATCGTAGACGTGAGGCATTAGCAGAAACTATAGATGCTAATGCTTGGGGCGGAAAATTAGAAAATTCATTTGCTACATACCAAGACTATAATTACTTTGGAAATCCATTAGAAGATGTTTTAAAGGACCAGCTAGACGTACTAGATAATTTAGCAGGTAGTGGTGCAAACACAGCACGAAACACAGGTCTTATGGCTAGTGAAATAAATATATCAAAAGAAGATTTAAGATATTTAAGGGATATAGCAGAGAAAGAAGCAATAAACTATATCACGACAAACACAATAGTACCACAATTACAAGTTAATGTAGAAAATATCAGAGAAACAGCAGACTTAGACGAGGTTTTAGAAGAACTTGAAAGAAAGGTAAAAGAAGAATTGTTTAATAGCACTGAGGGGGTTTATGCTTAATGTATCAATTTTTTCTAAATGAAGATTTATTACCAATTCCCCCAAGAGAGTTCACTAATAGAGTAAACAGCAATAACACAACAGAAGAACTATTAACTGTTGGTGAAATAAACATTCAAAAGAGCATAGGATTACGACTATTTACCTTTTCTTTAATTTTGCCTAGCAATAAATACCCTTGGATAGCTACAATAGATGACTTTAAACCGCCTATATATTACCTCGTTAAACTTAGAGATTACAAGAAATCAAAAGAACCCATAAGGTTTATAGTTACTAGGTTAATGCAAAATGGAACACCCATATTTGATACTAATATTTTAGTATCTGTTGAAAACTACAATGTAGTAGAGCGTGGAGGTGAAAACGGAGATGTTCATGTTAATTTAAACCTCAAGGAGTTTAAAAACCCCACAGTTAAAGAAACTACAATACAGAGCATTAGTGGTAGTAACATAGCTGATGAACCCCCAACACCTGTATCTATGGGGCGTAGCTTCACTACTGAGCCTATTAGTGTGCCTATTCCTCAAGTTAAAACCACCTATATCACACAAGAGATTATAAGACCAGTTAAGAAAAAAGCTAAAGAGTATAGGATAATGGAAGGTGATACTCTATGGCGTATAGCTAAAACCCAGTTAAATGATGGATCTAGATATAGAGATATAGCAATATTAAATGGTATCCAAGATGTTAATAATATTCAGGTTGGTCAAGTACTTAGGCTTCTTTAAATTATATTGACAACACGTATTATACGTGTTATAATTTATATGTAAGGGGGAAAAAATTATGAATTCTAAGGACCTAATAAAACTAGCTAAAAAGAATGGCTGGACTAAAAAAAGTCAAAATGGGTCACATATCAAGTTAGTACATGATAGTAATAAAAAAACTATTATACTCCCTTATCATGGGGCTAAAGATATCCCAATAGGTACACTAAATTCAATCCTAAAGGATTTAGGGCTTAAATAGCCCTAAATTTATATATAATAATATCAAAGGGCAGGTGCTTAATATGCTAAGTAAAATTTATATGTTTCCAGCTATAATAACTAAGTTTGCAGAGGATGACTTTAATGTTAGATTCCCAGATATTGAGGAAATAAATACATTTGGTTCAACCTTTGAAGAAGCCTATGATATGGCTGAAGATGCTTTAAATTTATATATATTTGATTTATACAGTGATGAAATAGAAGTCCCTTGTGCTAAAGAGTTTTTTCTGAATTTAGAAGAAAATCAAACGCTCATAGTTATTAAATCAGATTTAAATAAAATAATTAAAATGCATGATAACAAGGCGATTAAAAAAACTCTTACAATACCTTCATGGCTAAATAAAGAAGCTGAAAAATCACATATTAATTTTTCACAAGTATTACAAAAGGCTTTAATAGAGCATTTGCATATAGACGCTTAATAGCGTCTTTTTTAATTCGAGGAAAAATTAAATGGAATATAAGATAATGATTAATGAGAACGAAGTCACATATTACTGCAGTAGAGAAGTAAGGCTTGAGAGTGCGAGACGTAGAAGTGGAGCTAGGCTCACTTTTCATGTAATTAACAATGCTGGTGTAGCATTTTGGGAAGGCGATACTGTAACCTTAGAAGTTGATGGCATTAAGATGTTCAAAGGCTATATATTTAGCAAAAGAAGAACTAAAAATCAGATAATAGAGACCATATGTTACGACCAGTTAATCTATCTAAAACTAAACAAGGAAACCTATATCTATGAGGATATGACAGCTACAGAGGTAATACAAAAAATAGCTGGCGAATTTCAGTTAACCACTGGTTTACTAGCCGATACGAAGCATGTAATACCTCATCGAATAGAAGATATTCAGACGTTAATAGATATCATCTATACAGCCCTAGATATAACCTTAGTAAACACTGGTGACTTGTTTATTCTTTATGATAATAATGGAGAAATAACACTTGATAATATAAACGACATGCGAATTGAGAAAACCATATCTGCAGATAATGGGGTTATTAATTTTGACTACCAAACAGATATAAACACTAATACTTTTAATAAAGTAAAATTAGTAAGAGACAACGAAGAAACAGGGATGAGAGATACCTTTATAGAGAAGGATAGTAGCAATATGGATAGATGGGGTATTCTACAATTACACGAAAAAGTAAGTGACAACTTAACGGAGGGTCAAATAATAGACTTAGTTCAGCGTAAATTAGCACTACATAACAGGCTAAGACGTACACTAAAGGTTAAGTACCTACAAGGCGACCCAAATATTAGAGCTGGAAACTCCTTAATGGTTGATATTCCGTATTTGGGAGATATACACTTATCAGCTTGGCTAATAGTAGACCGTTGCACTCATATTTTAACCAACAGCGAACACCGTATGACTTTAGATTTAGTAGGTGATTTTTAATGAGCTTGATAGACGTTATAAGGGAATGTGTAGAAACAAACATAAATAAGAATCAATTATGTAACGTAGCTTTTGGAACGGTAACAAGTGATGAGCCTTTAGAAATTCAGCTAGACGATAAATATATACTAACTAAGGATTACTTGATACTATGCAGGAATGTTACAGAGCATGAAATATATATGACGGTTGAGCATGAAACAGAAAATCATACACATACACATGACATTAAAGTGATAGACGCATACACATGTAGTGGCGAAGGAATAATAGAAGAAGAAACGCATCTACATGAATACAAGGGTAAACAAATGTTTCTGGTGCATAAAGGTTTAAAAGTAGACGAGCGTGTGGTTCTTATAAAAATGTCAGGTGGTCAAAAGTTTTTAGTAGTTGATAGGCTAGAAGAAAAGGAGGAATAGTAATGATTCCTAGTGCTAATAGACCAGAAGAAACCTATGTAGTAGTGAATCATCCAACAAAGACTTATAGCCTAGAAGTTGAAAACGATAGAATACGAAAAATGACAGATGGGCTAAAAGCTATGGAGCAGTTTATATTTAAATTAGTAAATACAGAAAGATATAAATACCCCATTTATAATTGGAATTATGGCATTGAGCTGAATGATTTGATAGGAAAGCAAATCTTATTTTGCAAGGCAGAGATACCAAGAAGAATTGAAGAAGCCCTAAGTGTTGATGATAGAGTTATAAGCGTTAGAAATTTTGAATACCTAGATACTAACGACAAAAATATATTGCATGTAACATTTACAGTAGAAACTATTTATGGAGATATAACCTCAAGCAGGCAGGTGAACATTTAGTGTTTGAAACTGAAAATTATGAAGTAATAATGCAAAGAGCCTTGAGCAGAGTCCCAAACGATGTGGACAAACGCCAAGGCTCTATTATATGGGATGCATTAGCTCCTGCATGTGCAGAGATAGCGCAAATGTATATAGAGCTTAATAACATACTAAATCTAACCTTTGCAGAGACTTCACATGGTGAGTGGCTAGAAAAACGCTGTAGAGAAATGGGCGTACATAGACAGCCCGCAACTCATGCCATACGCTTAGGTGTAATGACTGGTACAAATGGTGTGCCATTTGATGTCCCTATAGGAGCAAGATTTTCTATTGAGACAGTTACTTATGTAGTTATATCTAGAAATATTCAAGGTCAATTTCAACTTAGATGTGAGCAGGTCGGAACAGTGGGAAATAGGCTGTTCGGCAGGATACTTCCTATTGACAGTATTAGAGGATTAGTAGGGGCTGAAATAGAGGATATATTAATCCCTGGAAGCGATGCTGAAACTGATGAAAGTTTGTTTAGGCGGTATGAAGAACGTGTAAATATTATACCATTTGGCGGTAATATAGATGATTACACTTTGAAAGTAAACTCTATTGAAGGTGTAGGAGCTTGCAAAATAATACCTGTATGGAATGGTGGAGGTACTGTAAAAGTCCTAATCTTAGATAGTGCATTTAATACTCCGTCTAGCGTCTTAATTGAGCAGGTACAAGAAATATTGGATCCTGTGCCCTTTGCACAACAAGGTAGAGGTAATGCACCAATTGGACACTTAGTCACTGTAAAAGGTGTAGAAGACATAGCTATTCATATAAATGGAACTTTGGTTCTATCACTTAACACAACTATAGGTCAGATATCAGAGGAAGTAGAAAGAGCTATTGAGGATTACTTATTTAGCCTACGTAAGGAATGGTCTTATCAAAACCACCTTGTAGTAAGGGTAGCTCAGCTACTATCAATTATTATTAATATAAGGGGTGTGGAAGATGTAAAAAATCTCACTATAAATGGACAAGAAGCTAATTTACCATTGGCAGATAACCAGATACCAGTAAAGGGGGTGGTAAACTTGCATGAATAAACTAATGTCATATCTACCTAAGTACTATGCTGATGTTGACGAAATGCGTCATTTAACTAGTGCAGAAGTACCAGAAATCTCTAACTTATGGGAATCTATAGAAAGTGTTAGGCAAAACCAGTTCATATCAACTAGTGATAGTACTAGATTACGTTTATGGGAGAGGTTAATTAGGATTCGCCCTGATTTTGCTACACAAAGCTTAGAATACAGACGAGAAGTAGTTCTTCTAAGACTAGCTCTAGTCCCACCACTTTCATACAGATGGTTAGAAGGCTTATTGAATGACAGAGTTGGATTAGAAAACTATAGTATAAATTTAGATCATGATAGATATAGAATCCAAATTCAGATAATACATGAAGATGTGAAAATGATATCTGAACTTAGGAGTTTTTTCAGGCACACTCTACCCGCCAATATGTGCATAGTCATAGAAAGAGTTAGCATTAAAAAGGAAATCCGAACCCCTATAATTACAACAGGATTTACTATGACGCATAATAGGCACTTAGCAACAGTAGTAAAAAGAGATAGGGTTGTAAAAGAGAACTCAGAAATTGAATTGAATTTAGTAGGAATAACTAAAACTACAAATAAACATGTATCCACAACTACTGAAAGAGCTAGAGTAGTGGAAGAAAAAACAAATTTCGATTTACCTATAGTATCAATAGTCAGAACTGTGAATAATCATAGCTTCATAGCTATTGAAAGACCTGTAAATTCATTACGGATGCAGGTAATTCCAATAGCCATAACTAAAGGTATGAATAGACATAGTTTTATAGCTATAGATAGAGAAATTAAAATAAAGGAAAAGTCAGAAATTAATATGCCAATAGCAGGAATAATTAAAACTATAAATAAACATACATCAGAAGATTTTAGATTAGGGAGGTGATTATAGTGGCGAGATTTAAAACAATACTTACAGATGTTGGGGCAGTACTTTTAACCCAAGCATTAGTAAGAGAGGAAAAAGTAAATATAGATAGCGTTGAGATGGGTGACGGAGTATTTGAAGGTGATAAAGCTAGAGTACGAGGTATAACATCACCAATTACAGTAAATACAAAAATGAGCGATAGGGAATTTGTTGATGGTGGAGGTGAACAACCAAGTCTACTGAAAATAACTGTACAAACTTTCAATGATGGCTTAACAAGTCCTGCTGCAATAAGGGAAATAGGGCTCTTTGCTGAAGGAACGCTTTTTGCGTATGCATGGATAGACGGTGCGGACACTGACAATATATTACCTCCTCCACTTGATATAAGCGTTGCTGATACTATACATGTACATGAACTAGCCTTGTTTGTTACAAACCAAGAAAGTGCAAATATAGAAGTAAGTTTTACATTTGGAGGATTTGTAACTCATAGACATTTAGATGAGCAAATGAAAACTACTATGTATAATCATAACACAGACCCTGATGCACATGGAGGGTTGACAAACATAATTATATCTGACGTAGAACCCACAGAACCTAGTCAGTTTTGGCTGAAACCTCACGGTGGTGCGATTAGCAATAATACTGGTAGTGGGATAACTTTAAATATATCAGGCGCACACGTTGGCGACAGTCCGCCAACCGACACAAGCAACATATGGTTTGAAAGCATTGAAGCATAAAAAAATTAAATTTTGGAGGGATTAGACATGAGTATTAAGAGATTAGTAAGACAAAACATTTGGAATAAAGCTACAGAACAGTGGGAGCAGGGCGTAACACCGACTATAGCTAAAATAGTTGAAACCAGTGATGGTAGCAACGTACAAGCTAAGTTAGACGAAATGCCACAACAAATCATAATGGCTCAAACACAAGCGAAAGATGATGCTATTGATGCAATACGAGCTGGAGTTGCTACAACTGGGGACACTCTCGCAAAGCAGTATGCGTTAATAGGCGCATTACAAGCACTGGTACACTCTGATGATGTTGACCTAAATACAGTACAGGAGATTGTAGCATTCATTAGAGAAAACCGTGAGAACCTTGAACTTATGGGTGCTAATAAAGTTAGGATTGATGACATTGTAAACGACTTCACAACAGTTTCTACTGTTGAGGGTAAAGTGCTTGATGCAAGGCTGGGTACTATCCTCAAGGGGCTTGTTGATACACTTAGAGGAGATATCACAGCTCTGCAAAATCAAGCCCAAACTTTTGTAACAGAAACCCAACATACAGAGGATTTAGCCAATATTGCTATGTCATCACGCCCGACAATAAGCGAAACACCTCCTCTTAATCCTGTTGATGGTCAAATCTGGCATCAACCAGTCGGTTTTATAGAAATTTAAGATATTTACTGAAAAGACTTTGAGGGTTTAATCTCAAGGTCTTATTAATTATAAAGGGGGATTTGTCCTTTGGCAGATTTAGAATTTTTTTTAGCTCACCGATATGATGAAACTACTAAACAATTTATTCCATATACCTATACGAATGTGGTTGAAAACGTATATTTAGGCGTTGATAGCGAGGAAACTGTAGCTGACGTTATAACGCGAATCGATCAACATTTAGATAATACAGGTATACACGTTACTCATGAATGGACAGAGAACATATCTGCACTGATAGCAGAGCTAATTGCATCTGCACAACAAAGCTCTATAAACCCAGAGGAAAGAGCAAGGTGGGAGCAAGCCTACCTAAATGCAGTCACAGCTCTTGATATGGCACAAAATAACGCTGGGTCTATCGCCGACCTTAATGGACGGCTTTTACAAGTAGAGGATAGCATTTTTAATGAAATCACAGCAAACCTATTTACCATTACATTTGATACCCTAACGGGTTTGAATGTGATTAGAGGTGTTTGGAATAGATCAAACCACCGTATAGAGTGTTAGAGGTACTAAAAAGGAGGAATTATATGTCTACGCAATTAGGCAATATGTCCGTTGGCTCTATCGTAAAAATAAGAGAGTCGGACGTTTTAAGAAACTACATTGTTGTTCATCAACCAGGAGATGCTAATCCGAGTGTGGCTTATCAAGGCTTCGAGAACACAACAATCTTGATGAGAGAACGAGCACTACCGAACCGACGAATGAACGGTACGAATGTTAATGACTATCAAAATAGTGAAATTGCAGGCTGGCTCAACGGCGAGTTTTTGAACAGTATCGATGCAGATATCAGAAATCAAATACGACAGGTACGAATACCATTTAGGCCAGGCAGTGGAACATCACCAAATGTTAATATCGGGGCTAGTGGGTTGCTAACAAGGATATTTTTACCATCGTTGACGGAGGTTGGTTTTACCACAGGGCAAATCGCATCACAGCCTAATGCGGAGGGCATAAGATTTGCGTTTTTTCCAGATGCATTAATTGGGCAAGTAAATGATGCTCTTATTGCTAAAAATGATGAGGATCCGTCCGTCAACTGGTGGCTTCGTTCTCCGTCCTTGATTAGCTCAAACGAGTTTTGGCGCATACCGGACATCGGAGGCGGAGCACCGGGCAATGCCTCAAGTTCGAGCAGGGGGTCTCGTCCTGTTTTCGCTCTTCTATCTTCTCACCCTATCTCTACTTCTGGCGAGGTGAGAGCACTGCAACCTCCGGCAGCGCCTTCATCTATAAGTGTGCCGACGAACATAGTAGCAGGAACTGTTATAACTGTTTCTTGGGGAGCTGCTACAGACCCTCAAGGATTTGGACTAACCTATATTCTGCAAAGGCAGATAGACGGTGGTGCGTGGACACAAGTCTCTTTCAGTATGGGATTATCTTCGACCAACTTTATCGCACCTGGTACTACTACTGTGGCATTTAGGGTTAGGGCAAGAAATATAGCGGATCTTGATGGTCCATATCGAACAAGCCCTACTAGAACGGTAACACAACCTTCGCCACCACCGCCTCCGACAATACGCCCCCCAATAACGCCACTATCTATAAATGTACCTACAAACATACTAGGCGGAGGGAATGTAACTGTTTCTTGGGGAGCATCTACAGACCCTCAAGGGCAAGCAATAACCTATATTCTGCAAAGGCAGATAGACAGTGGTGCATGGACACAAATCTTTTCAGGTTCAGGATTATCTACAATCGACAATATCCCAGCTGGCACTACTACTGTTACATTTAGGGTTAGCGCAAGAAATACATCTGGACTTGCAAGTGGACATCAAACAAGCCCTACTAGAAATGTTATAAACAATCGACCTCCATCTGTAAACGGTACAGACGTTAATTTAGGTGTTCAAACAGGGGCTTTTACCCATAACTATGTTGTGACAGACCCCGATGCTGGCGACACGCTGACAGTCATTGAAAGAATAAACGGCGTACAACTAAGGCAGTTTACAGCAACGAATGGAGCGACGAATACTCTGACAATAAGTCAACAAGACTTTCTAGCACTTGCTAACGGAACGAACACGTTAACTATAACCGTATCCGACCAACTAGGACTGAGCGCAGTTAGGACGTTGACTTTTAGTAGAAGCGAAACGCAGATTGAAATTTTGCTTGAGAGACCACGCCCTGCAAATGATAGGCCTACTAGGGCAGTGATTACAGTAAATAGACAGATACCAACAGGTGCGGTGCTTGGCGTTGAGATTTGTAACAATGCTTATGACAATAATCCTACCTGGGAAGACTGCACCCAGTCTGTACTTGATATGGGTATTTACCGACTCCAAAATACCACAAATACTGCTGGAAGATGGGGAGTAAATATTCGCGTTAGGGCAAATAGAAACGGAGCTACTGGACTGTGTTGGATTTCAAGTATCGGTGGTGCATTTGACAACATTTAGTTATAGGACAAGGAGGGCTATTTATGGGATTACGAGCAAGAACTGATGATTTGATAGAGTATAAAGAGGAAAATGAAAGAGCTGCGGCTATCCAGTCTGCAACCATTTTGATTTTCCATAAGATGGCCGAAGCTGGTGATATAGGAGAGAACGAGATTGTCGCTCATATGGCAATTTTTGACGCATGGACGGGGGATGAAATTTACACAGAAGGAGCGATAAGGCGTTGCCCTGAGAGCAGAGATTTGTTCCGTTGCATAAGAGAGCCTAATTCGAGAGCGAGAAGCTCAAAGAACGCACCGTCAAAAGCGCCCGACAATTGGGCAAGCCTTACAGAAAAAGTTAAAACTATGTAGAAATATTACAATATATGTGTGGTAATAAAATTAAAGTCAGAACCAGATAAAATAAAAGAGCAATAAAGGTTGTTTTTTTATTTCTCTTTCACACGACATGAAAGGAGGTGAAAAATTTGTACGAAAAAATACCAATGCTTGGAGTAGCAGGAGTAGGTAGCATATTTTCGCATTTAACAGGAATATTCACACCTCTATTTATACTACTAATATGCTTTTGTATTGTCGATTTTATAACAGATCTAATGGTGCTTTTAAAAAATAGTGAGAAGCCAGATAAGAATGCTCTTTTTATTATGTTTATTAGAAAGGTATGCGTACTCTTAATGATATCATTAGCCTTTGGGTTTGATATCTTAGTACATTTAGCATTATTAGTATTGGGCATTAACTTAGGGTGGGGAGCTTATTTTGGAATTTTATCCGTGTTCTATCTAGTGACTTTATTGGGTCTGGATATTATGGAGAATTTAGAGGAGTTCGACGTTAAAGTTCCCTTTCTATCAGCTGCGCTAAAAACTTTTAAAGAAAAAATTCAAGGAAGTAAAAATTAATAATTAAAAAAATAAAGAAAAAACAAAAAAGTTATTCATTTTAACAACTACATCATATTAGGAGGAACACAAATAATGGATAGCTTTATAGCATGGGTAGGTGGCAAAAAATTGCTTAGAAATGAAATTTGTAGCTACTTTCCAGAAAACATTGAAAGATATATTGAAGTATTTGGTGGTGCTGGATGGGTACTTTTTAATAAAGAAAAACATGCCAATTTTGAAGTTTATAATGATATTAATAGCAACCTTGTTAATTTATTTAGATGTATGAAGCATCACCCAAATGCTATCTTAGAAGAATTAGAGTACAGTTTAAACTCAAGAGAGTTTTTTAACGATTATAAACTTCAACTTAACACACAAGGGTTAACAGATATACAAAGAGCTGTTAGATACTTATATTTAATAAAATCATCATACGGTGCAAAAGCCAGTTTCTTCGCAAGCAGTAACCCTAGAGATACTGAAAATATCAAAGATATAGATGAAATAAAAGATAGATTATCCAGAGTTGTCATAGAAAATAAAAGCTTTGACGAGTTAATCAAGAAATACGATAAAGAAAGTACTTTGTTTTACTGCGACCCTCCATACTATAAAACTGAAAAGTATTATGATACTGGTGACTTTGTATTTGATGAGAAGCAGCATATTAACTTATGTGAACTATTAAAAGATACAAAAGGTAAATTTATCTTATCATATAACAATGATGATTTTATCAAGAGCTTATATAAAGGCTTTAACATAATAGAAGTGGATAGACCTAACAGTTTAAGTACTGGAGCAAATAAAGTGTATAAAGAATTGATAATCAAGAACTACTAATTTTTTTTTAATAAATCAATTACGTTATTAGTAATTTAATTACTAATAACGTAATAAAAAGGTGTATAGTGTTAATATTTTGCTAAATATGTTATTTAGGAGATATTAATGCAATGATTAAAATTTATTTATCCGTTATTTTAGGCGAGTATAGAATGACCCAGTCAGAACTGGCTAAAAAGACAGGAATCCGTCCAGCCACTATAAATGAAATATATAATGAAACCATTGAAAGGCTTAATTTGGAACATCTAAGTAAAATATGTGAAGTACTAAATTGTGATCTTGAGGATTTACTACAGTACATTCCTGACGAAGAATATTATGCAAATAGAGTAAGAAAAGTAAAACGCTCTAAAAAATCAAAGAAACTTTAAAGATGCCTCGAAAGGGGTATCTTTTTTATTGCAAAGGGGGCTAAAAGATGAGCAAAATAAAAATATTTTTAGACGCAGGTCATAATAACAGTGGATTCAATACAGGGGCTGTAGGAAATGGATTAAGGGAACAAGATATAACATTTGAAGTATTAAAGCTTTTAGGTGATATGCTGAAAAATGACTTTGAAATAAAATTGAGTCGCCCAACTAAAGAAACCAACTTGGGTATAAACAATGCAACAGCGATAAATGCAAGGTGGCAAATGGCGAATGAATGGAACGCAGACTATTTTATAAGTATACACTGCAATGCCTTTAATGGACATGCTTCAGGGGCAGAAACACTATATTTTAGAAAAGATTCTGTAGAGTTCGCAAGAGTAATACAAGATAATTACATAGAGGAAATAAGGTTAGTTGATAGAGATATAAAGTACAGAGATAATATAGCCGTACTAAGAAATACAAATATGCCAAGCATACTAATAGAACTAGCTTTTATAGATAATGAAAGTGATGCGGAGGTCTTGAGAATGAATAAGGTGAAAATAGCAAAGGTACTTGCAAATGCTATATTTAAATTTTTAGGGGTATCGCCTCAAGTATCATCGCAATCTACACAAGCAGCAGAAGTAACAGAACAAACAAAGGATATACAGGAGGCAAGGGAAATGAGATACCAAACACTAGAAGAAGTACCAGATTGGGGTAGACCCACGATAGAAAAGCTAATAGCTTTAGAGATGTTGCAAGGCAATGAAACAGGATTAAATATATCAGAAGATATGTTAAGGATATTTGTAATACATGATAGAGCTGGAATGTATGGAGAAATGGAAAGTCAAAGCTACATAGAAGTACCTACAAGGTTTACCGCAAGTGAGATAGAACTGCTTGAGAAAATAGTACATGCAGAGGCGCAGGGTAAAGATGAAAAAGGTCAAATATTGGTAGCAAATGTGATACTAAATCGCCTAGAAAGTCCGTACTACCCAGATACAGTAGAAGAAGTGATATTTCAACCGAATCAATTTGAGCCAACTAGAAATGGAATGCTTGAGATAGCACAACCACAAGAAATAACTAGAAATGCAGTAAATAAAGCTCTTAGCGGAGAAGACCATTCTCAAGGGGCTTTATTTTTTAGAAGTGTAGAGGGTTTAGCAGGTAGTTGGCATGATACAAATGCAAAACTAACTAAACTATTCATTCATGGTGGGCACGTTTTTTTTAAATAGATTAAATCCATAAAAATTTTAAATATATAAAATTTATTAACTAGATTATAATAAAACATTGAATTGAATGTAAGGTTAAGGCTATTAATTAGTTCTTAAAACTAAAATTACACAGGCTAAAATATTATAGTTAAATAATTTAAAAAATTATAGTATAATAAAAATATTCAAGTTAATCGCAATTTGATTATACAAAGCTACATCATGATATTAATTAATTTATATTTTTAACATTTCATGTTTGTATGTCATAAAATAACTGTGTTTTGACTTAGTGAAAGGATGACATTAAAAATGGATATATATTTAAGCATATTTGATGTTTCAAATTATTTTTTAACTATTGAAGGAATGACTCATAAAAAGTTACAAAAACTATGCTATTATGCACAAGCTTATCATCTTGCAGTCTCAGGAGAGCCTCTCTTTAGCAATAATTTTGAAGCATGGATACATGGTCCAGTATGTCCTGAGCTATTTTATCAGTATAAGGGTTTTTTATACATCTCTTGTATAACATCTAAACATGAATTTAATGATAAGATAAAGAATTTCCTTGATTCGATATACTCTGTTTATGGAAGTATGACAGGTGACGAGTTAGAGGAATTAACACACTCAGAAATGCCTTGGAAAAAGGCTAGAGCTGGTCTGGAATATAATCAACCCTCTAACTCAATTATTAACATAAATGATATGAGGTCATACTATAAGAACATTCTTAATGAATAAAAGAGTGAGGTATTAAATTTGATAGAAGCTATTCAAGATAATATAGTTATGTGTTCAGTATTTTTAATCCTTGGCATAATAATAGGAGCATCTATTACAGCTAAGTTTAGTGCTATAAGTAAGAACATAAATTTTTATTTTCAATACTTGAAATCACGCCCTATAGAGGCTATCGTTGGTCTTATTATGCTATTTCTTGCTTTTGGCGTTATTTTTCATTTAAGTATTATAGTTGATAATGCATTTGAAGTTTTAAGTTTTATTTCCAGCATTTTAATAGGCTGGGTATTTTCTAAATATTCTACTAAACTCTCTAATGAAAAGATACAGAAGGAACTTGCATCCATTTCATATAAATATAGCGTGGGAGTAAGAGCAAAATTAACTTTGCTACAAAGTATCTTAAAAAAAGAAATAGATCTTTTTAAACGGTGTAGTGATAAAGAAAATGGATGTGCTCATATAGATAAACTAAATAATATAGAGCACATACTACATATTTCATTGTATGATATAGAGAGTAGCATAAGTGATTGGAAAGGTGAAATTTGGGAAGAATTCGAGTGTTATGAAAAAATTTCTAACATAGAAAGGTCTATTGAGTCGGTAGATATGGTTAAAAGCGATGAAAATAGTAATTCTGCAAGAGATATTGATAGAAGAATAAAAGAACTAGAGCAAGAAAAAAATTTACAAATAAAGAAGTGTGGTTATAAAATTTACAATCATATAAAATCAGCAGAAACAAATAGATTAAATATTAATAAGCAAAGGTCTAAACAGGCTGACTTACGCTCTATACTCAGTAATATTTTTACCAATAATGATTAACGCCCTAGACTAGAAATCTAGGGCATTTCATATCAAATATCCATATCAGACTCTATCATCTTTTTTAAATAGGCAAAACGATTATTTATTTTTGACCTTTGTGAACGAAAGTTCAACTCATCATATTTACGCTTTAAATAGTCATATGCTTCAGTACTTTGTCTTACTTTTTTAGGGGGTAGAATTTTTATTACAAGGTTATATAAAAGTTGTATTTCATTGAGTGAAAATTCATTATCGCAGGCTTCTAATAAAAAATTAAGTATGTCTGAGTGAAATGTAGATTTCTCATAAGTAAGTAATCTAACTGACTTCTCATTTTCACTTAATGACTGTTTAATGAAATCCTCAAGTTGCAAAGGATTTTTATATTTTTCATTTCTAGATATGGTAAACTTTAAGTCATAAACTTTACCGCCAGACCCCTTCTTTCCTGTACTCTCATATGTAAAATCTATATCAGTATTCTCATGTAAAGCTAAACGACACGCTTCTAATACTCTAATCTTAAAATCACCAAAACGTTTATATTCACTGGACTCAATGCCTAATAATTCTTTCAGTTCTTCAATAGAAATAATACGCGTACCTATTTTTTCGTATTGCTTTAAAATTTCGTACATTCTTAACTGATTAGAGCTTTTTAAGCTTAATGCATTCCATAATTTATAAGTAAAATATTGATTTTTAAACTCAAACATAAGTGGTAAAGCTTTATCATGTGCATCTATCTCTACATACCAATTATTACGCATATCCATATCAATCTTACATTCTTTAAATAATTGAAAAACTTCAAGTCCACCACGTTCAGTAGGTATTTTAACAGTTTTAGTAAGTAAGCTATCTGCTAACACTGCAAATTGATTTATATTAATTCTACCAAAATCCATAATCTTTTGAAAATCAGCAATAGGAAACTTAACAACTCTGGTACTTGTATCTTGAGAATTTATCTTACTGAGATATATACTAAAAAATCTTAATTCTTGAAGCGTCATATTATTTGCTCTTATATCATTCAAAATATTTCTCTTGGTAACTACATAATTCTTCTTTAATGACATTTTACTCATCCTTTCAAGTTACTATTTAATCTTAAATTGACATAAAATATTTTTTAAAATTACATTATGATTTTTTTATAAGTTTATGTTACCATATTTAACAACGTATGTAAATGAGTGTCGTTAAGCATGCAATGAAATGTCGTTAAGCATGCAATGAAATGTCGTTAAGTATGCAATGAAATGTCGTTAAGTATGCAATAGAATGTCGTTAAGTATGCAATAGAATGTCGTTAAGTAAATCTCACACACCGCATAAATACTAGCCTAAAAGCACCCGAAATCAAGGTTTAAATCAAGGTTTAAATCATTTATATAAATCAAGCTATCAATCAAGAGAAAATCAAAATTAAAAAGATATATAAAAAATAAAAAAAACACTCCAAAAGTCAATCCTCATCTAATACATAGCAATTTTCAAAAAATATACAAAAAATTGCAATATATACATTTAAAGACAGCGATTAAAGTAAATAAATCAAATTGCACAAAGTTATCCACATCTTATCCACATCTTATCCACAAAGTTATCCACAAAAAAAGTTATCCACAAAGTTGTCAACAGTGACTAAGTAATTAATTTCAATATGATTAAAGTTATCCACAAATCATGTATACCTCTCTTTGTTATATGGCTAATAATCATTGCACACACACATGTGTATACACATATAGGTAAACTACCCTAATCTACACTATCATAAAAAATAGAGTACTTTTTGCTAGTCACTATAAAACCAATATTTGACAAATAAGAATTAATACTCTATCATACATTTATCAAAACATATAATAATAACCGTAGATTAATATACACATAATAATGTGTGTATATATACATGTGTATAGGGGGAAATTATTAATGGAAATTATAGCAGTTATAAATCAAAAAGGAGGGGTAGGAAAGTCTACAACTGCATTAGCTCTAGGTGCAGGTTTATCACTCAAAGGCTTCAAGGTACTATTTGTAGATATTGATGCACAAGGCAATCTTACATATACCCTAAAAATAGACGAAATAAGCCCAATAAGTGAAAACTCCTACGATATCTTTACCAAAGACAAAATCACGCTTAAAAACGCCATACAGAGCGCAAAACAAGGTGATGTTATAACAAGTTCACCATACTTAGCAGGAATTGATGCAACTCTATCATCTGCATCTAGGAAAGAGTATAGACTTAAAACAGCCCTAGAGACCTTAAAAACAGATTATGATTATATTATTATAGATACACCACCCTCATTAGGAATACTCACTATTAACGCCCTTATAGCGTGTACAGGGGTAATAATTCCAGCCCAAGCTGATATTTACAGCCTGCAAGGAATAAGCCAGCTATATAAAACCATCGAGGCTGTTAAAACACACCGTAACCCCTCATTGAAGGTATTAGGAATACTTCTAACTCGTTATAGTAATAGGTCTATTATAAGCAGAGATATGGCTGAAATGATGCAAGAAACGGCAACACAATTAGGCACAAAACTGTATTCGACTAAGATAAGAGAAGCCACAGCGATAAAAGAAGCTCAAGTAAGGCGAAAAAGTATATTTGAACATGCTCCTAAAAGTAAGGTAGCCAAAGATTATGCCGATTTTATTAACGAAGTGGTAGGAAAGGAATAGAAAACAATGGCAAATAAAAAAAGTTTTAAATCTGATATTAACCCAGCTATGCAATTCTTTAGCGAAAATGAAATAGAAAAAGAAATAATGCCGGCTAAACAACAAGAAATACAAGATAAGCCCCCAGAAGGATACAAGTATAATCCTCTTTATGTTGAAACAAAAAGTAAGCGACTTCAGGTTCTCGTACAACCTAGTCTTTATGAGAAGTTAAAGAAAAGAGCTACTGAAGAAGATAAAAGCGTCAATGAAATTATAAATATTTTATTAAAAGATGGATTGGAAAGGGAATAGATTTTATAGATAGTTTGATAAATGTATAAATCTATACACGTGTATTTATATGCATACATTTATGTGTATATTGTTATGTATATATTGAAAAATTTAGGCAAGATACGTTTTCAGCACAAAAAAATTACTATTGTTAGTGGCAAATTGAATCATTTGATAAATTATCGGGTTAAAGTGTGATATTATAGAGATATATCACTTTGTGTCTAAAAAGCATTTATGAATTTATTTTTAGATATAATGCTAGAGAACTTAGTGGTAGGAAGTAGAAATAAATATAAGGAGTTAATATATGGATAATAATACCCAGCTAATGATAGGTGGTCTCATAGACCACAAAACCGAAGCTGCAATTATACATCAACGAATTAAGGATGGATATATTAGTGCAACAGCTATATGTAAAGCTACAAATAAAATGTGGGGACATTATTGGTCGACAGAACCAACAAAAGCTTTTATTAAAGAGCTTTCTACCGATATCGATATGCCGATATCGGAGATGGTACAGTCTATAAAAGGTGGCATTCCACATTTGCAAGGGACTTGGGTACACCCACAAGTTGCAATACATTTAGCTCAATGGGCCTCTCCTAAGTTTGCGGTCTTGGTTACAAAGTGGGTAATGGATTGGATGAGTGGCAACATATCTAATAAAAACCATACGCCCTACCATTTACGAAGATATTTTGCTAATAAACCCAATGTTCCTTACGGACATTTTTCAATGCTAAACGAAGCGTACGTTGTTTTGATTGGTCCTCTTGAGCAACTAGGATATGCAGTAAGCGATAGTCAGGTTCCAGACATATCATTCGGTAAAACTTTTTCAAATTTTTTAAAAAAAGAGGGGTATCCTGTTGATACATTTCCTAACTATAAGCACAAATATGAAGATGGACGTGAAGTTGAGGCTAGAGCATACCCTAATGAGTTACTACCAGTGGTGCAAAAATTTCTCATAGAAGATTGGTTAAAAAATAGAGCTACAGATTATTTCAAAAAACGTGCACCAGATGCTTTACCGTATTTAGAACAAATGATGCAACTACCCAACCTTAGAGAAGTTATGGGATATATTGAAATCTAATGCACTAACAAGCTTCATACATATAAATACATGTGTATATAACTATATTCCAATAAAAAACCACTATTAATAGTGGTTTTTTAAGTTAATCAGTAACTTTTATATATACTATTTGCTATATTCAATCAATATCTACCTTTATTTTTTCTATTTCTTCTACTGATAAATGTGTTATTTTTGATATAAAGTCAATAGGTGCACCTTCTTTTAAAGCTTCTTTTGCAACTGCAATTGCTTTTTTTTCCTCACCTTCAGTTCGACCTTCTATTATGCCCTCTTCTTTGCCCTCTTTTCTAGCATTATAGAGTCCACTATTAACATCAAGTTGAAAAATAAGCTCGTTTTCATATTGTATTCTTTCCTCTTCACTGCTACTTATTTCATCTAATACATTAACTGCCATGTTAATCCCTTCCTTTCGATTTATAATTGCGTTCAATATCTCCTTTTTGCTTTTATCTGTAACATATCTAAAGAATATTGCCCACATTTCTAGGTTTGTCATCTCGCTAACAGGTTTTTCTATTACTCTATCTATTTTTGGCAATTCTACAAATATTATTGTTTCGTCATCAGATAAATCGTTACCTGACTTATCTCTATAACGATAATCGTTTACAAACTCTAATTTATTTTTCAATAATTCAAAATTAGTTATGCAAACCAAGTAGCACTTTTTCAAAGCATTATAATTCAGTCCTGCTATTTCTTGGCTTGTATACGCTTTTGAAATTATAAATTGAGAACGTTTTTTAAAGTCATGTATGTCGCTTAGTTGCATTTCTATTATTGCCTGTTCGCCATCATTAAATTTAACCCGAACATCAAAAATAGATTTTTTTCTTTTTAATACATCTACTGGTATTTGAGAGTTAACCACCGTTAAGTCTATAATTTCATTAGTTGGCTCAAACTCTAAAACACTATTTAAAAAGTCTATTAATGCTATTTTAGAACGTGTTTCATCTGCTGTAAATATCCTTTTAAATACATAATCTTGAGTAGGACTGAAGACCTCACTATCCATATCTATTCCGAAATATTGCTTTATCGATTTCTTAGTTGTTTCGCTTAACATCTCTTTTCTTTCTTTTTTATCCATATAGTCACCTGCTTTCTTTCTTTAACTTATATTTTCTTTTTGCATCGGTATAGCTGATGACAGTATTCTTTTTTCTGCATAGATTAGTTCTTGCTTATATAGTTCTGCTTTCTATTTATAAACATCGCCCCTATTTCCTATCGTCAAAACTACGATTGTAACAATATTATTATTTATAGTATAAATTACTCTGTAATCACCAACACGTAGCCTGAATAGGTTGCCAGCTCCATTCATTTTCTTAGTATCTCCATATGGAAGTGAGTATATATTCTTTAGCAGACGATCCCTTTGTTTTTGATTTTGAGTATCTAAAAATTTTAAAGCTTTCTTTTCTATGATAACTTTATAGTTCATCAAGGTTTACTCCTAATTTTTGAACATAGTCATCTAGTGAAACAAATTCCATGTTTTCATTATTTTCAATCTCCTGTATTAGGTGTAAATCAAATTCGTCAGGTTCTTCAGATTCTACATACAGTAACGCCATATCATTTAAAATATTCACTATATGTTGTACTTTGTCATCAGGCAAATTATTTATTATTGAACATGCCTTTTCTTTTATTGTCATACAATCACTCCTTTAGCTTATATGCTCTTTTAAGTTTTTCTCTTGTGAAGCTGATGATATTTTCCCTTTTTTAGTATCTTTAGATTCTAGTCTAGCATTACTTATAATATTTTCTAGCTCGAGGTCATCACTAGTCGCAGATGTTTCATCATCCACCAAGTAATCATCTATTTTCCCCTCTATTTTGTATTTATTTCTTTCGGATAGCTTAAGGAATTTATTTATAATCTTTTTATCAATCTCACTGCTTACAGAGATGCTTGGTGCGCTTTCTTCACTATCTGGTATTTCATGCCCTAATTCATGCAGTAAATTTTCAATTTTGTAGACTTGACAAATAGTAAGCAAAGTATTTGCGTCTGGTTGGCGATTTCCGCCTTCATACCCATATAGAGTTTTAGGCGATATTTTAACCCCCTTCTTTAATAGTTCTGCAACAACAAAGTCTGGCGAAAATTTCAACTCTTTTCTTTTATTTTTCAATAGTTGCGAAATTTTATCTTTCATTCAATCACCTCACTCCGAATTTTAACTAAAGGCTATGTTGCTGTCAAGAAAAAAATCCCCGACATGAAGAAAATAATCTGAAAAAACGCTTGATATTCTCCAATTTGAAGATTATAATGAATTTATTCTTCAAATTGGGGAAGAAAGGAGGGGTTTGCGTGAATAGACCAATTGAATACTATTTGAGGGAATATATTAAAGAAAGAGGGGTGGCGATTTCTGTTATTGCCAAAAGAACAGGTATACCAGACAAGGCTCTCTATAACAGTCTAGGTAAATCTCGTAAGCTTAGAGGAGATGAATTACTTTTGATATGTAATTTTTTAAAAGTAGAGCCTTTATCTTTACTGAAGTAAGTAATAATTAAACAGTTGAAAGGAGGTGCGCATGGAAAACGAAAAAAGCCACTATTGCTAGTGGCGAGTTGGGTCGTCAGATAAGCCGAGCAGGTAGTCACTTGAAACATTGAAGCAGTTACAGAGTTTGATAATGATATCATATGCAGGCTTATTGTATCCGTACTCATATTTTTGATATTGTGCCTCTGTAACACTTATACCAACTGCAACCTGTTTTTGAGTAAACTTACGTTGCTTACGAATTTCTTTTAGACGTTCATGAAAAGTTGACATAATACCACCTCAAAAAAATATTTATAAAAAAACTATTGACACTGCAAATATGAAGTGATAATATATCAATATAACACTTCATATTTGCAGTGTTGAATATAAAGGAGAGGGTGAAAATAACTAATAATTTAAAATTCTATCGAAAGAAAATAGACTTATCACAAGCCAAATTAGCAAAAATAGTAGAAATTAATGAAACACATTATCAAAAAATTGAGTATGGCGAAACAGTCCCAAGTGTGTTAATTGCACTGCTTCTAGCACAAGCACTGCAAACTACAGTAGAAAAGTTATTTCCTCTCGATAAA
>JGI994J12354_10000321_pt1 | contig 47319 bp, 40 predicted proteins | sample IntmicLarv3ML3BL_FD_12354 | JGI IMG/M metagenome (IMG submission 12354) | reverse complement strand
CTGCGGCTGGTGTATGAGCCGCTCACCGCCGATGTTTCGGGGCAGGAATGGATATCGTCCGACCCTGCTGTGGCGACTGTAGACAATCTCGGCAATGTTGAAATGCTCACGCCGGGCATTACAACAATCAGCGTTAAAATCGGCGCGCAAAGCTCGTCGGACGGCTGCGTGCTTACTGTGCTTCCGGCGGAAAACCGCAGTATTGCCGCCAAAAACCTGCTGAATCTGCCTGTTCAAGACAACCGTATAGATAAATGGGCGTTTACAAAATGGCCAACCAACTACGGCGAAGCGGTTATCGCGCTTTGGGAAGACGACAAGCAGGGCGCATTCTCTATCACCGCCGACGACGGGCATTTTGAGGATATCTGGCGCTGGAACGAAATCATGGAGCGCTGGGGCGGCGGTATCACAATGTGTATTTCACCCATCTTCGCAGATTTTGCCACCAAGGCGGACAAAAACGGCAACACTTACGCCGACCTAATCCGTGCGGGCGGCGAGGTGCAGTCGCATTCGCTTGCTCATGCAGGCGGTGGCGTCCGCGCGGCGTGGACAACAGCGGACTACTTCTTCGACCTATACGAATCGCGCGATTTGGTGCAAAAGGTTTTGATGGATTTGGGTGTGGACGATATATCCATAAGCCAGACCTACCTGAACGCAGACGGCACATGGCCTGCCGATTATGTTAGAAAATTTTACTCCGCCGCGCGCAACGGTTCGGTTATCAGTGCAAGCCCGCCGGACTACGCGGCACTCGCCTCCGCAAGTTCGTTTGAGGGTATGAATATAGACGTCTCAATCCTCGAGCTGATAAATCCCGCTGTTAAAAACGGCACAGCGGCGGATTCGAACAACAGATACGGCGGTATGTCGGGCAGATTGGTGCATCAGATTCACGACAGCAAGAGCACGCAGGAGGACGGCGGTCTTCAAGCAGGGCTGTACTATTCAGAGCGGCTGGAATGGGTTTTTGAAAACTATATGCATCCAAACCGCAGTATATTATGGTATGGCACGCTTTCAGATATGAGCAATTATGCCCAGGAGCGCGATTCCGCGACCTTGGTTGTGGACGAAGCGACAGGCGACTCTGTCAAATTTACTGTTACCGACTATTTGGACGACACTTACTTCCACTATCCGCTTACTGTTAAGGTTAAGCTGGACGATTCTTGGACACAGCTTACAGCAACGCAAGCAGGCGGTCCCACCGATGTGCAGGTGCTGAAACGCGGCGGCAATGTATATGCTATGGTGAAGGCTGTGCCGGACGCAGGGCAGGTTGTGCTGAGCAAAAGCGGCGCGGCGGTGAATATCTCGGGCGATGCCACTCTTGCAAAGCTTGAGTATAGACCGAATCCGGGGCAGGTGATCAACAATTTGCGCAAAGATGTTCCGGGGTTCACAGCCGGAAGCGTGCCGAATCCGTCCGGCTACGATATCCTCCTGCCGCCTGGTACAGCGAAGGTCGCAATATACGGCACACCGACGGATGACGCGGCAACAAGCCTGCGCAACCCTGTTATGGGTATTGTAAATGTGTCCGCCGCCGAAGGTCCGAAAACCGCGACCGTTACCGTAACAGCGCAGGACGGCACTGTTAACGAATACCGCGTGACGTTCACGGTATCGGGCTATCTGCCTATCGAAAGTATGGAAGTCGCTGTGAAGAACTTCAAGGGCGGCGCTCCGAGCTTGGATCAGGTAACAACCTCCGAAACGGTTTACTTCGAAGCATCGGCGCAAAGGGAAGAAACCGGACCGGACGGCAACCCAATACGCTGGTACGACCCAAACACCATCGAGTGGTATGTAAACGATGTTAAGCAGAGCGTAAAGGGCTTTAAATTTGACTATACGCCCATAAAATACGGCGAGTATACTGTATATGCAAAGGCGGGCGGTGTGGACTCTGACCCAACAGTTATCACCTTTACAAAGGGTGCGCCTAAGCCGATAGAAATGCTTTGGGACTGCGACTTCGAAGACACGCAGTATGTTGTTGACCAGCCGATTCCGCTAACAAACAGCGCAGACCCTGCAACGCCGATGTGGGCTGAACGCAACAATATTGTTGGTCCTTCCGGCATCCCGAGCGATTGGAAAAGCATGGACATAGCGGAACTGCCCGAACAAGGCAAGGTTGCGCGCTGGACCAGCACTAATCCGGGCGATACCGCCGCTATCTCCAAGCTGATACCGATGGACAGAACCAACCCGCAGCCGCTGGTTATTTCGGGTAAGGTTATGATTGAAGGCGTGGAAAAAACAGGCTATAATCCGTTCAGCATAATGATGTCGAACCAATGGAATCAACGTTCGGGCGCATTTGCAGGCATGGGTCACAACGGACAGTTCACCTGGACCGCAGGCGGCTGGACAGGCGGCTGGGCCTTTGGCAAATGGGTCAACTTTATAACTGTGGTGGACCCGCTTCATTACGCTTCGAACGGCAACTATGTAGCGCGTACATATATCGGCAACAGCAACCCGAGCGATACCGCATTCCGTGCGTCTGTTACAAACACCGGGCTGGCAGACAACTGGACAAACGCAAACGGTAATACGCGCGCCGCAATATTCTCCTTCACAGGCATATACACCAAGGTGCCGGGCGACTACGGCAACTATTCGAGCTATCTGGACGATGTGAAGATATACCGCCCCGGCAGTTTTGTGATGTCGCCCGCAAAGGAGGTTTTTGAGCTAAACGACAAGATACGTATGAATTTCAGCCATCACGCGGACCTTACAACGCTCACAGCGGCGCGGGTATCTGTTAAAGACAGCGCGGGAAATACTGTCCAAGTGCAGGGTATTGAAACAAACAATATGCAAAATGACTATTTTATCATCAATTTCGCGCCTAATACACTGAAAGAGGGCGTAACATACACAGTATCGCTGAGCGCGGATGTGCGCGATATATTGGACAAGACGATATACGACGACGCGGCGTTTACGATTTCCGACGACGCGCCGATAACGCCCGAACTCACGGTTTCCAATATCGGACTGATAAAAAAAGCAGGCGTAAACACCGTTACAGCGAATGTTAAGAACACCTTTGGCGAACAAAAATCCCTGCCGTTTATCATAGCTGTATACGACGGCAATAAGCTCATAGATGTGAAATCTGCTCCGCAAAATATAGCGGCGGGACACAGCGATACGCTGGAGTTCGCGCTTCCGATTGCCGCTTTGCAAGATGGATACAAGGTGAAGGTTATGGTGCTGGATACCGCAACTATGGCGCCGTTGTGCAGGGCGTTAGAGAAGACGGTTCGTGATATTATTTAGTGTATTAAGATGCAGGTTGCTCCGGAATTTTTCTTTCCGATTTTATTATTAACACAACGCACAACACGAAAAGCCGATATATTGAATCGCAAAGATTCAATATATCGGCTTTTTTATTATTTACAATTGCATTTTTGCCAAAGGTATGATATAAACATATTAGATTAATGCAGCAGAAAGGCGGAATATATATGAACAGCAAAAATCGTGTAAAGCTAAGACCTGTGCTGGACGGCGACTCCTGGATGATTGGCGACAACCCCGACCTGGGCGAATTAAACAGCACAGGCACAAAACGCCAAGAATGTGTGGATCACTACATATTCCAAACAGACGACGGGATATGGCATCTGTGGGGCTGTATTCGCGGCACTGCAAATGGACGGGTTTTGTATCATTGGGAATCTGGCGATATTACCGCGGCTCATTGGACGCAGACAGGCGAATATTTCCGGGTGGATAAAACCGCGGGGGAAAGCCTGCTCGACTGGGACGACGAAGAGTGGATACAATCTCCTTTTGTAATCAGAGAAAACGGAAAATTCTATATGTTCTACGGCGGACACACCACAGGGATAGACGAAAGCGGATGCGCAGTAGAGGAGGGCTTTGGCGAGCTCTCGCGCCTTGTTTGCGAGGTTGCATGCCAGATGTGCTTGATGACCTCAGACGACGGACGCAATTGGACGCGCCACAAGAATCAAGCCGGATTCAGCCGACTGTTTATAGGTCCCGGCGAAGCTCGCGACCCTGCGCTTATCAAGATTGACGGACTTTGGCATATGTACTATGCAGGCTGCCATTTTACAAACGGAGACCAAGGCGTTCCTGCTTTTTATGTAAGAACGTCCGAAGATTTGATACATTGGTCGGGCTGGCGGGTGGTGCATTCAGACACCAACCCGAAGTTTGGCAGCGAGCGCTGGAACCACGAATGTCCGATGGTTGTGGAGCGCGGCGGCTACTACTACCTGTTCCGCACCCAAGAGTATGGCACTGCGTCAACCCATGTATTTCGAAGCGAAGACCCATTCGATTTCGGAATTGGCGACGCCGCCGACAAATACGTTGGGTCAATCGCGGTCGCCGCGCCTGAAATTATTTTTGACGCAGATGGCCGTGAATATATTAGCTCAAGCCATGATTTGGCGGGCGGCACCAGACTGTGTAAACTAAAGTGGATAGAAGAATAATATATCCTAAGAGCAAAGGTCGTGATTTTTTTGCCGCGCGCCATTAAAAAGACAGTTTCTGTGCATTGCCCCGTATTGCGCCAAGATGTGGATATACTGGCATACTACTCCCACTATGAGATTCAAGACAGAACATATGATGAGATGCTGGCGTTTGTATGTCCGCACACTGTGAGGCTGCAATGCGAGCAAGAATGTATTTGGCAGGAGTATGAAAAATAACTGCGCTAAGGATGACCCCGCTTCTAAACGAAGTAAAAGCGGCGGGTTCCGATTAACGCAATACGTGTTGGGCATATCCGCCGCTTCGTTGAAATGGTGTGTTGAAACTGCAAGCAGTTTCTTCCGTTATTATAATATAAGCCGACGCTTGGCAGTTTATATCGCCAATCATCGGCTTTGTTGTATGTTTGCATCCGAACAAGATAGGGTGTTTGGCAAAAGCTAAAATAAATTTTAGCTTTGTGGAAAAAAGTATTGATTTTTCTTTGCGTATCGTTTATAATAGTAAAAGCTTAATATATTTAAGCTTGAATATGCACCTATGGCGGAATTGGCAGACGCGCACGGTTCAGGTCCGTGTGAAAGCAATTTCATGGAGGTTCAAGTCCTCTTGGGTGCACCAGGAAAAAAGCAAGCCTGCGCTAGAAAATAATTTAAATTATTTTTTAGTGCAGGCTTGCTTTTGTGTACGAAGTATAGAACTTGTAATTATATGTCTAAAGGTTGAAGTATATAATCAGCAATTTCATAACCTGCTGCTTTTGCGGTTTGAAGTCGCATTTTCATATCTTTAACATCAGAATCTTTATCAAGTTTATCGACATACATAAGCATTCCTAACACCAAATCTCCTTCCGGATCATTTTGGTTAGACAATTGTTGCCACCATGAGATTACATTTTTGTAATCAGCATTAGACGTATCAAGTTTTTTCAATAGGTCTAATGCTTCGTCAAAAATTTGTTGTTCGCTAACGTTTTCAATAATTTCTAAAACATAATTCACAATGGCAAGCGGATTATTATCTTTAACAAACGGTGTGAGCAACTCTTTAACCGTGTATATATCAGAGTTCGCATCTCCTCTTCTCAACATATATGCCATATCATTTACGACATTTAAATCACCACTATTAAGTACTTTGGCCAATTCAAGAAAAGCATTTTCGTAATCCTTGACATCATAGTATTCATACGCTTTATCAGTACTTAAAACATTGTATGCTAAATAATATAAGTTTCCCAAATCATACTTAGTATATTTTTTTATTAATTGTTCTTTTATGCCTGCATATATAAGTGCCGCAGCTTCTCTGTTCCTTTCGTTCGGCACTTCCACTAGTTGATTGAGTTTGTGTACTAAATCAGTGTTGAATTTTATATTATGGTCGAGATTATATTGTGCAATAAATAGGCTTGCAGATATACTACCTTTCATATATGCTTGTTTTATTAAGTTATATCCTTTTTGTTGCTCGTTGTTGTTATATAGATATTCTCCCTTTTTAAAGTATCCTCTTGGATCCTGATTAGAAGCCTTGTCCCATAGCTCAAATGCTTCCTCAATACTACAATTATCCAATATGCCACTAATTATCAAATCGGCTTTGTGAATTATTGCATCAGAATAGTTTTCAGAAATTAGTTGATCAAATATCTCACAGCTTTTGCGTACATCCTTTTCATATACATATCCTTCTGCTAAACAAGATGCATATACGATTTGAGTAGACTTATCGTCATATTTTATCAATTTATCTAAATACTTATTTCTTAATATTTTATCCTCCTTTTCTTCTCTATAGATATTATATAGCATACCCACACTTTTCAAATTCTCGCCTGCTATTTTAAAATAATGAATTGCTAAATCAATATTTTTTTCGACGTATATGTCTCCATACACTATTAGCTCAGCATACCATAATGCTGCACTTTTATTACCTTTATCCGCCAATGTCTTTATGTAATTAACAGCCTCTTTTTTTGTTTCACCGGTTTCGCTTGTATCATATAGATAGGTAAAATAGGCTGAAACAACATCGTAATCCTCTTTTCTCTCCAATCCATTAAAAAGCTTGACAATATAAAGGTGGAAACGCATCTGCAGTTCTTTGTGATTTTTAGCTAACACACATAGTGCTTGAATTAGACTTAAGTTGATACTTGCCTTACCTTCAATTAAGGCATCAAGAATCTTGTTGTTTTGGCTATTCATTATTTCAATCTTTGCGTCACCAATATTATCTTGTAAATTCCAATTTAAAAACAACCAAGCTAAGGAGTCATACTTTTTTTCACTTATAAGCCAGTTGCTAATACTGCTAAAAACCATTTCAAAATCAGCAACCGTATATTTTTCGATTACATACCAGACAAACGCATTATATTTTAGTTTATAGCCACCGTTATCATCTGTATCTAATTGATGCATTACCTTTTTAAAAGCTTGTTCTACCCTGTCGCTATGCACTTGTTTTTCAGCTGAACTCAAATATGATTGAATGCGCTCAGTCGTTAAATAATCAACACACTCAAAGATTACAAATATCTTCAACATATCTTCCAAAATTAGCTCAGCCATCCAAATCTCTTTGAATTTCGCGAAAAAATTTTTGAGAGAATCAATATATTTATATGCTTTTCGATAGTCTTCTGGAATCTCATTATTATTGTCTTGAATGCTTTTTGCAATATCAAGAATAAAACATGGATTACCATTTGTTTGATTCATAAGAAACGTAACAAACCCTGTAACATTACGTTCTCTTTTATTTAAACCAATAATCTCCAACACATCTTTTTCACTAAACCCACATAACTCAATAAACTTTGGATTTTCGATATCATTCTTCTGCTTTGAACGCTTTGTCTTGCTGGATAGTATAACAGTGCAATTATTAGGTAATGGCTCAGTAAACAGTTCTAAATCATCCATACCCATTTCGTCAAGGGCATCAAATATAACAGTGACATGTTCTAATGCGTTGCTTAGTTTTTGCATAATACTGCGAAATCCATATTTATCATAGTCTTTTGTTTCGAGATGGACAGGTTCACTAAGAACAGCATTTGCTTGTTCAATAAGAACCTCAAACCCTCTATCTTTTGATGAAACTTTTTTGCCTATAACCACAAAACATTTATGTATCCAAGGTATAGGATTCACAGAAAAATCCACGCTAAACTCATCTTGTGTAGAAATATCATATATAGATTTTAGTATTAAATGTGTTTTCCCAAATAGTTGCTCACCGTGAACATACACATATCCATTATGTGTCATTGCTGATTTCAATTCTTTCAATTCAGTCGCATAACCACAAAAAGTGTCATTTGCAACTATAACATCCCTTTTTATTGCGTTAATAATAGATTTTGACGGCGTTGAATCTATTTGGTCATATTGTTGCCGAACTGTATCATATAACGATTTTTCACTCTTTGTTGAAGTTGTAGAAACTGACTCTCTGTTGGAAAAACGTGTCGGAGTGTATAAATGAATGCCGAAGTCATATGGACTACGCGCTGCTGTATTTTTCATCCATTGTGGTTTATTGTCAAAGGCATAGTTAGTAAGGGTGACGCTACAATTATTCGAATCAAATTCACCAACAATAAAGCTGGCTTCAGAATAATCGTCAGAAAACATGCCTCCGCACGAAACTTGTCTAATGCCCATAGTCTCATCAATTTCTTTGTTAGTATTTGTGTGTACATGTCCGCACAAATATAAGTCCACTTTTTGATCGTCAAAAAAAGTTTTTAACCCTTTTTGCTCTTCATCTGTAAAACATTCAACACCGTGATGTCCTAGCACTAGTGTTAAGTCCTTATCAGAAAATCCTTGTTCTTTTGCGCGCCTATCTAATTCAAAAAGCTTCGAATCACATATATACAGATTTCTGTCATCTTTAGCTATTTCTTCGCCAGTCCAGTCTCCTTCTGGATATGTCTGTCCTGCAAATATAGCAGTGTTAAGAACATACAAATTAATATTTTCTAACTTTCTCACATAATGAAGAATCGATTCGGGTTTGCGACCTGTTATATCTTCATGAGATTTTGCAAAAGCATCAAATGGTTGGGTCACTAATGTATTATAATATTTTTTATCCATTTCGACGTTGGGGCTATCTATACGTTTTGAGATAAATGAATCTAAAGTTAATTTCCTTATTTCGTGCCTCTCTCCATCATGATTCCCAGGGCATATAATGATATTTTCTTTATTGCAACCCGCAATAGATGCAATATCACCAATGAAATCCTTGATTTTTTCATCGAAAATACCTTGATTAAAAATATCACCGGTAATGAACATATAATCAAATTTAATTTTATCCCTTTTCAACGCATCAGGTAATTTTTTTTTAAGGATATTTGTTTTAAAACCACCCCAATCTTTGAAATGCAAATCTGAAAAATGTCCCCATTTAACAATCATGTGCTCACCCCTTATTATCAGCTAAACCTCTTATTTAATGTCCTATACATATTATAACATACAGATCAAAAAAACTACAAGAAATTCAAAAATATTTTTCAGAACTTCAAACCACCCACTACATTGCGTCCAACGTAAGCATATCTTAATATCGCTACACAACTTTTCCTGATTTATATATCCTTAAATCGCACAAAAACCCTACCATCTCGCATAACCCCAATGCTATCAACAATGTTATCCACAAGCTCTGCAGTCAATTGCATCGACTCCTTAAATCCACTAACCAAACGTTGCAACTCTTGCAAATGTAGCAACTCAATTTTACGTTCTGTCTGCTCCAACATAAGTTCAGATCGGCGCTGTGTATATTGTTCAGTTTTCTGCCTATAACGCTCCTTCAATTCAATGTATTCGGTTGCATCAACCGTTCCATCTACAAAATTTTCATAGAGATGTTTTGTCATCTTTTCACAATTGGACATTTCCAGTTGTAGCCATACCAACTCTGATTGATTCAGATTTTCATCTGCCTGTGCAGCTATTTTATCAGCTAATGCTTCCGAATACTGCACAAACAAGTTTGATATTATTTCAATGATTTTTTCTTCTGAAATGCTGTGCCCATGACATGCATCAGATGCAACATATCCGACAGTGCAACGATATATATACCTTTTCTGAGATTTTTTTCTCTCCAAACTGCTGCCACAATGAGCGCAAAATATTTTCCCTTTGAACATATTGAGCGAATATGTATCATGCTGTTTTCGAACTTTAAGCCTTGCACTATGTCGCAATTCGTAAACTTTTTCAAATAGCTCTTTGGAAACAATAGGTTCATGCGTATTTTCTACCCTTACCCAATTTTCAGGTGCAACTGATTTTTGTCTGTGATTCTTGGTTTTTGTTTTGCCCTGTACTAAATTTCCAATATAAACTTCATTGTCAAGAATTCTTGAAGTTGCACTGCTTGTCCATTTTCCTTTGCCAACTAAATTTTTACTAATCATGCCTTGACTGAATCTGTAATTACCAGGAGCCAAAATATTTGCACTATTTAGCATTCGAGCAATTGAAGAACTCTTTTTGCCCTGCTCTGCCAACTGGAAAATCTGCCGTACAACCACTGCGGCAGGTTCATCTACAATTAATTTGTGGCAGTTGTCAGATGCTTTTATATATCCAAAAGGAGGGCGTCCGCCAATGTATCTGCCATTCTCAATATTGGCATTTAATGCAACCTTTACTTTTCTGCTTATATCCAATGCATATGCTTCATTCAACAAATTTTTAAGTGCAAAATGTATATCATTGTTGCTTTTGGCAGAATCATAATTGTCGGCGACAGAAATAAACCTAACCCCAATGGATGGGAGGAATTTCTCAATATAATATCCGGCATCTATCATATTTCTGCCAAAGCGAGAAGTGTCCTTCGTTATGATACATTGAATAATTCCATTTTCCGCATCCTCCAACATTCTTTGAAATTCAGGACGTTCATCGGTAGTTCCTGACCATCCGTTGTCTATGTAAAATGCATAGAGATTCAAACCAACATTTTCCTCTATATATCTTCGAATCATTTGCTTCTGCATTTCAATGGAATCACCTTTGTCACTCCTGTATTTCGCGGATAAGCGGACATATGCTCCAACTGAGGTGAATAGAGAATCTATGGCTACAGGTTTTGGCATGTCATTTTGTTTTCGACTTTTTCGTGCCAACTATACCTCCTCCGTTCCCGGCAATTTCAATATTAGGTCAAATTCATTTTGATAATTAAACTGAATTTGAATTTCGCCACTTGTAGCAATATTGATGTGATGAACCATTTGCACTACCACAGCCCTGTCTATTTCTTGTACTTCTTTAATATATTCACAAAAGCCGAACCATTCCGACCACAAATCAACATCATACAAGTTCTCTTTCTGTTTGCGAATAGCGCATTTTATGCGGTGAATTTTTTCAGTATAATACTTCTTGTAGTGTTCATAATCTTCAGTAGTAATTACTTTATCATCCAATGTATCAAGAAGGCGAGATTCAAACAATATATTTTGCTCTAACGTTTTTTCAAGATCGAATATTGTTGTCGCCTGTCTTTTCTGTGATAATTCAAAAATCTGCTCGTTGCGAAAATTGAAACGCTTGATGATTCGTAACCGTTTTTGAATCAAATCAATTGCTTTGCTTGTCAAATCGCCATCCATTATAGCTCCGGGAGAACAACAACCATTTCTTTTACCCTTCAAACAGCTATAATAGATATATTTCATGTCTTTGTATGGTGCGGTTTTTCTATCCATTCGGATTCCGCAACAATCACAGAATAGCAACCCTGAAAACAAATGTACATTTTGCTTGTTTGGCGGGGTTCTGGTATCAAGAAGGAAAACCCGTTGTACCGCTTTGAAAACATGCAAAGAGATTATTGGTATATGTGCATCTTTTGTCTTTATCCATTGATCGGCAGGAGTTTTTATAATGTCTTTCATCTTATAATTGTATGAGCTGTAACGCCCCTGCACCAACGTTCCAGTATAATTTTCATCCTTGAGAATGCGAATAATTGTTGTCGCACACCATTTTGATTTTTTAGCACTTTGTTCTTGTTTATATGCTAATGGCGAAAGAACACCCTGATTATTTAGTTCAGTCGCTATTTTATCGGCACTCATGCCATTTAGCTTCATTTCAAAGATAGATTTCACTATATCCGCAGCATAACTGTCTGGAACTAATTTATGTTTATTTTCGTAGCTTTTGTTGTAGCCATAAATAGCAGTTGCACTAAGATATTCACCTCGCTTACGCCGTACATCTAACGCTAGTTTGGTTTTTACGGATATATCGCGACTATAGCTATCATTGATGAGATTCGTCAATGATACCATCATATTTTTGGAGCAATCATCCTTTAAAGTGTCAATATTGTCATTGATGGAAATAAGACGCACACCATATGCCGGGAAAACTTCTCGAATATATCGTCCTGTTTCGATATAATCACGACCCAAGCGAGAGAAATCTTTTATAAGTATGCAGTCAACTATTCCATTTTCTATATCTTGCATCATTTCGTTAAAAGCAGGACGGTCAAAAAAAAGACCGCTGTAATTTTCATCAATTCTTTCTGATACAAGGATAATGTCGGGATTCTTTTCGAGGAAAGAATCTATAAATTTACTTTGATTTGCAATGGTATCTCTTTGTAAAACTTCATCGTCCAGACATGACGAGCGGATATATTTAGCGGCACGATAAGTTTTTCGTGGTGTTGAGTCAACTCCGATTGTCATTTGTGTTTAAGAATAATGCTATCAGTTCCGAATGAACGAATCGCCTATTGCGTGAGCCGATGGAAGATTTCGATAAAATTCCGAGTTTTTGCAAAGATTGAATCGCTCTATCTATGGTGTTATATGCCAAACTCAAAGAACCCGCCACCTGCTTTATATCAGATATCAAGCAACGTTTGAAATGCATATAGACCGCCATTGTACTGGCGGACGCTTTGGAATTTTTGATTTTCTCCTCGTCGATTTTAACGATTTTTTGATATCGTTTTATCTGTGTGATGCTTGCATTTGCTGCTTTATATATCATTTGAATAAAGAACTTAATCCATAAAATGTAGCCGCCACTTAGTTGCGTTGAACGCAGTTTGTCAAAGTAGTTGTTTCTATTATAGTATAGACACTCTGATAGGTTTAAATATCGTATTGAATCCAACCCGGCATTTTGCAGGGTTTTTGAAATGAGTATTCGCCCCACAATTCCGTTGTAACGGTCAAATGGATGCACCATTTCAAACTGGTAATGTGTCAATGCCGCTCTAATTATAGGATCGGCGACAGTGTCGTTGAGATATTTTATGATGTCGTTCAGGGCTGAATTTATATGTGCAGGTGCAGTGGGATTATAGTTTTTCATATTTGAAATCGCATCACTGAGAAAGATTTGACCATTGCGGACATAGGCTTTTTCTTTTGAGTCGAGTCCATTTACGACAATACCGTACATGTCTGAAATAGCTGAAATGTCTATTTTGCTTTTAGGAGATATTTCATACGCAGACATTATCCTTTGGGTAATGCTTGCATCACTGCCAATTGCGCAATTTTCAAAAAAAGTATATAAGTCATAATCGTTATAATCAATCTGCCATGAGTAGTAGCTTTCCTTAAGCAATATTAGCTCTTTCAGTATTCTGGTATCATTGATTTCAGCAATCATACCTTCAAGTACACCAAGACTTCTGTGTGCTGATATTAGCAGAGAGGTTAACTCTTCATCCATAGAATAAAATCCGCCCTCCATTAATGGTTTGGGCGTAAAGGTATAGTATGCGGAACGCATAATATTGTCACTTGTGTGCTCATAGTATGTTCCTGTGTATGTAAACATGTCATACCTCACAAAAAAACGTTTGTTTTATTATATCAGGTATTTTGTAAATTGTAAAGGCTGTTATTAGTGTTTATTTGCGATATATTTATATTATTGAAATATGAAATAGAGATAGGGTAGAACACTGCACCACCTAAAACGACAAGTTTTAGTATAAAAATAACAGTCTAATTCGGACTGTTATTTTTACGTAGTCCCTTTGTTTTAATGGCTTTGAGCTTAGCTAAAATTTTTGTCTATATCAGTAAATATGATGAGAATACAGGTAGTTTTTCTTTCGTTCACTTAATTTTGAAATTTTGTAGGTGCATAATTTAACGGATAACAATAACCGTTAAATGATATAGTATTATTCGTTAAAAATATTGATTTTCGATGTATCTTTTGATACAATAAAAAGTGTGGAAAACTTATGTTAGGCGGTGTTATAATGGCAAAAGAATATAGACATCTGCGCGTTATGCGTGAACAGTTGGAAAAATATACAGACATAGAAACTCAATCAAAAATATTAAACGGAATGGATTACATAAAAGATAGTTCAAAGTCCGATATTAAAATGCAATGGGCTGACAAAATTACAACAAGATTAGACGATTATCTTGATGAAAAAACACGGATAAAGGTCCGTGAAAATTGTGCTTGTATATTGTCAAATGAAAAATCGACTTATGCACAAAAAATTAAACATCTTAAAAAACAATACATTGATAACACAGAATATCTTAACGCTGTTGTTGATTATCTCAATTCAACTGGCAGGTGCGGAAATGTTTCTTTGGACGGCGAAAAGATTATAACTACTATTTCCCATAATCGCTGTATTTGTGCGGTTCTTAAAAACGGCTTAGTTGACCCTATTTCTGTTACATGGTGTCATTGCTGTAAAGGGAGTATCCTTAGCGTAATAAAACATATCTTCTCTGAAAAAGAATGCAAAATGATAATAAAGGGAACTGTTGCATCTGGTGGTAAAGATTGTACCTTTGAAACTATATTTAAGTGAAACTAATAAGACTTTTCTGTATATGCGCTAAAATGGTTTAAATATGTGAAATGCACCTATTTCAAAACTTGCACATATGATGCACCTATAAAAAATGTCGAAAATTAGCCGTTAAATTACACTAAAACTTATCATTTAAGACATACACTTCGGTAAAAACCCCTATCACTAGGGGTTTTTTGCTATTCAAAAACAATTTCTCAGCACATCTATTTTAAAATACTATAACCGTCCTGTAGAATTATAGTGATAAAAAAAATCTGAAAGGAACGGTGATAAAATGGATAACACATACGGCTATGCTCGCGTATCATCACGCGAGCAAAACGAGGACAGGCAGTTTATCGCTATGCAAGATTTTGGAATACAAAAAAAGTTTGTGTTTCTCGACAAACAGTCTGGCAAAGATTTTCAGCGTCCTGCATATAAGCGGCTGTTGAAAAAAATAAAGCCCGGCGACACTCTTGTTATTAAGAGTATCGACAGACTAGGCAGAGATTACAACGAAATTCTTGAACAATGGAGGATAATAACAAAGGAACGACAGGTTTATATAGTCGTCCTCGATATGCCTCTGTTGGACACACGACAGAAAGAACGCGATTTAACCGGAACACTTATTGCCGATATAGTGCTTCAACTTCTCAGCTATGTAGCACAAACAGAACGAGAGTTTATACACAGGCGGCAAGCGGAAGGCATTGCTGCAGCACAAGCAAGAGGCGTCAAATTCGGCAGACCGCCCACAAAACGACCGACATCATTTCAAGAAGTACAAATCGCATGGGAACGCCAAGAAATCTCCGCGCGAGAAGCCGCACGGCGATTGAATGTAAACCATATGACATTTTTAACATGGGTTCGGCAATGATAATTTGGTTATTAAAGCAGAGTTTTTTCGCCGTAGTAAATTCGCTTCTTTAGCTTAATTTGTGAAACGCTTATAGCACTTTTCAATAAATTCAAACGGCAAAAACTCAGTTTTGATCCCTTAAATATACAATAAACGAATTATATCAAAAAGTCAAACTATTGTCAATATTTTGGCGAAAAAACTCTACCTTTTTCACCGGCTTGCAAGCTTTCCGTTATGAACGCTTAAAACAAAAATCGGTTTTAAAATTTAATTCCCTTATACAAAAACTCTATAAAATTGAGGAGGCTGCAAAATGGCTTTACCCAAAAAAGTTGATTGGCAATGTACATGGTGTAATAGAAAAGAAACGTGGAAAGAAGGTTTCAGACCGGTTCCCGGAAAGTGTCCAAGAAAGACCGGCGACAGACCTCATACTTGGACTAAAGTGAAAAAGTATTAACGATAAATGCAAACGAACGATTCGCACTCATTGGGATGATATGTCAATATCCGATGTATATCGGACGCAATATTGAAATAGATGATTGGGAGGAGGGTTATACTATGGGTTTCGGAGATTTCGCAAAGGGATTTGGCAAGATGATACTTGAAGAAGCACAAAGCAAATCTGAGCAGTTGGAAAAACGAAATGAAAGAATCGAACAAAAGATGGATCAAAGCCGTTACCTTAGCGATAAGGAATTAATCAGCAAATTCAAATCTGCATCCGGCGACAGCAAAATAGCTTATGGTAAGTTATTAAAGGAGCGCGGATACGGCAACAGCTAACGGATTAATCGGCATAAAGCATAAAGGCACTTCGGGCGAATGACTCCGAAGTGCCTGTTTTATTATACATGCAAAGAGCTATTTTTACGCCTCTTGTTTCACGGCGATATATCGCATGGCATCCATCTTCATATATCTACTTATACCGAATCTCAATCTCCGGCGTTTTATCAACCGTTTTCGCTGTAACCGTGGCTATCGTTTTGCCTTCATGCCCCAAAGCTGTGGCAATATGCCGCGATACAATACCAATATCAACCTTATTCATTTTCGGCTTCAATATCATCCTCATAAGCCCGCGCCCAAAATACCGCACGGTTACACATCCATCTTCAAAGCGCAATTTCCAAGGCTGCGAGTTGCAAGCAGACGGAGCCAAGCGCGCCGCCTGCACAATAGCATTGTCGGAATCGCTGATTTCGCCCAACGGCAAGCGGTCAAACTCCTGTTCGTCTGTTCTAAACGGTACATCGGTTTTCCCAAACGCCAGCATAATACAATAATCGTTTTCGCTTTCTTTTGGCTTTGCCATACCGAGCCAAAGCGCACCCAACCCCAAGCTCTGTATATACAAATCCGCTTTTTCCAGTACATAGCCAACATTTGCATACGCCGCATCGCCCGGCGTGCAATAGCTCAAAATATAGTGCGGCGCAGATACGCCTTTTACCTTATCTGCCGACACAATCTCAAATCTCGCCTCCTGCCCCGCCATCTGCTCCGCTTCATCGAGCAGCTTCTGAATCCCATCAAGCATCTCGGCATCCAGCGGCGTCATATCATATTTTCTTACTGCCCGTCTTTTAAAAATTGTTTCATATAACATAGTATATCCACCTCCATAGGCTTAGTATAGCAGTCAAACAAAATAATGTCAACGCCGTCTGTTCCGCTAGCTGCGATGTTCCTATAAATCCGCCATACACAATAATCGCCGATTCCATTGACACAGAACACATATTCTATTATAATAACGGAAGAAGCTGCTTGCAGTTTCAACACACCATTTCAACTAAGCGGGGGACAACCTTAGCGTAGTTATAATAATCTTTGTATAGTACGATAATCACAAGAACGGAGCATCCTTATGGAACAGCTTTGCAATATAGAAGGCGCGGTCGAAGAAATTGTATATTCTAACTATGCCAACGGCTACACCGTATGCGTCGTAGACGTCGGCGGCGATATGGTCACAGCTACAGGCTATATGCCCTACCTCAGCGAAGGCGAGAGCGTAAAGCTAACCGGCAGCTGGACAACCCATCCCGAATACGGCAAGCAGTTCTCCTCGTCATACTTCGAAAAAATCCTGCCGTCTACCAGCGGAGCGATACTGCGCTACCTCGGCTCCGGCATTGTAAAGGGCATACGTTTGGCGACAGCGAAAAAAATCGTGGAGGAATTCGGCGACGACACCCTCACCCTAATCGCCACCGCGCCCCAGCGCCTGGCAGAGATAAAGGGGATAACAAAAACCAAAGCGATAGAGATTGGCAATTCCTTCGCCGAACAGCAGGGCGCGCAAAGCGTGGTAATGTTCCTGCAGCAATACGGCATCAAAACCTCCGTCGCATTCAAGGTATACCGCCGATTCGGGCGCGATGCCGTTACGCATGTGAAAGACAACCCCTACGTACTCGCGTCGGAGATCGACGGCATCACGTTCCAGACTGTAGACAGAATGGCGTCGGCGATGGGTGTGGAAAAAAACAACCGCAACCGCATTATGGCAGGCATTTGCTATATCTTGCAATACAACGCATACACCAAAGGACACACCTTCCTCCCGCTGGACGACCTAACATACACCGCCGTAAATATGCTGGAGATAGACACCGCCGAAGCCGAACGCGCGGTACATGCGCTATGCCTGGAAAAACAGGCGTATACCAAGCAGATTGGCGGCAAAGACGCGGTATTTGCCGCATCACTGTTTACGTCGGAAACATTGGTGGCAAAAAAGCTCGAACTCCTATGCGCCGAAAAGCCAATGGTCAAAGACGGCGATATCGACGCGCTGATACAGACCGAAGAGGAGCAGATGCGTATCAAGCTCGCACCGGAGCAGAAATCGGCTGTTAAAACCGCGCTCCAAAAGGGCGTAATGGTGCTTACAGGCGGTCCCGGCACAGGCAAAACCACCATCGTAAACGCCATAATCTCCATTATGAAACGCGAAGGGCTGTCTATCGCGCTCTGCGCACCCACAGGCAGGGCGGCAAAACGCGCAAGCGAGCTGACGGGCATGAAAGCAAGCACCATCCACCGCCTCCTGGAGATTGGCTATAATGAAGGCGACCCATCGATGGAATTTGCGCGCGACGAAACAAACCCGCTGGAGGAGGATGTTATCATCGTAGACGAAACGAGTATGGTAGACATCCCGCTCGCGTCGGGGCTTTTGCGCGCCGTAAACCCGGACGCACGGCTGATTTTGGTTGGTGATGTGGATCAGCTGCCGCCCGTTGGACCGGGCAATATGCTGGGCGATATTATAGAGAGCGGCGCGGTGCCGGTTGTGCGGCTGACGCAAATATTCCGCCAGGCGGCGGAGAGCATGATTGTGCAAAACGCGCACCGTACGATCCACGGCGAAGACCCTGTGTTAAACGGCGACGGCTCGGATTTCTTCTTTGTAAACCGTATAAGCGCCGAAGATATCGCCCATACTGTGGCGGAGCTGTGTAAAACGCGCCTGCCGAGCAAATACGGCTACGACGCGGCGCGGCAAATACAGGTGCTTTCCGCTATGAAAAAGGGACTTGCAGGGGTAAAGAACCTCAACGCGATATTGCAGGAAAGCCTCAACCCCGCCGAACCGCACAAAAACGAAAAAACCTTCGGCGACACAACCTTCCGCCGCGGCGACAAGGTAATGCATATCAAAAACAACTACTCGCTCGAGTGGGAAAGCACCACCTCCGACGACGCGGGGCTTGGCGTGTTCAACGGCGATATGGGGTTTATCAAGGATGTTGATGTGCTAAACAAAAAAATAGAGGTTATCTTCGACGACGACCGCCTCGTGGTCTACGATTTTAACCAAATAGAAGAATTAGAGCTTGCCTACGCGGTAACCGTGCATAAAAGCCAGGGCAGCGAGTTCGATGTGGTAGTAATGCCCATATACCAAGCCGCGCCAATGCTGATGCGGCGAAATTTGTTTTATACAGCTATCACACGAGCGAAAAAGATGGTCGTGTTGGTGGGCAAAAAGGAGAGTATGAGCGTTATGGTGTCGGAGGATGGGGAATTGGTGCGGTATACGGGGCTGCGGTGGATGTTGGAACATTCGTCGTAGGGGTCAGGCGACCTTGCGAGGTCGCACGCAATTCAGATATACCTCACCTCACCGCAACGCAACATCCCGTAGGGGCGGACTGCGTTCGCCCGCGGATATATCCGCAAACAAAACGGGCGAACACAATACCCAAAAACACAAAAAATCGGTTAGGCATACGCCATAACCGATTTTCTAATCCATCTTGCAAATACTGATATATAAGGTAGCCTAAGCTGCCAATTACAGTCTTTGTACGTTAGCTGCCTGAGGACCTTTTGCGCCGCTGATTACTTCGAATTCAACCGATGCGCCTTCGTCCAAGGACTTGTAGCCTTCACTCTGGATTGCAGAAAAATGTACGAATACATCTTCGCCAGCTTCGCTCTGGATAAAACCATAGCCTTTCTCTGCGTTAAACCACTTTACTGTTCCTTTTTGCATTAATTCTTTCCTCCAAACATTTTATTGCGTAAATACTTCCATACAAGTGCTTTTGATTCAAAATACTTGCTTTAAGAAACTCTACTCGATTAGTTTAACACATTATGTAGCGTTTGTCAACAAGTTTCTTTGTAACTTTTTGGATTTATTTTTTGACGCTCTAACCTACTAAACATCGGCTTAAACCGATCCATAAAAAACTGCGAAACCGGCCCAATCATAACGCACGTTATAACGGTACCCACGCCCCATTCGGCACTGCCTAAAAGAATGCCGCCGCCCAAAAGCAAAAAGTCGTATATCATGCGCACATACCGAAACGGCAGCTTGACGTGTTCTTTAATCATAAGCGGAATCATCGCTACAGGCGAACCGCCCATTCCCATTAACATATGCAGCCCGCAGCCGCAGCCGATTATGAGTGTAGCCAGCACATATATCGCAATACGCCATACAACTGTTAAATCGGTGGTGATAAACATAGCAAGCGGCGGGGTGAACCAGTCCACAAACAGACCAAATAGAAGCATTGCGGCGATTGTTGCAACACCCAAAAGGTGTCTGCCCTTCCAAAGCAGGAATGCCAGGCATACAGCTTGCATGATATATGAGCCGATGGTGTATGCATACGTGCCGCTAAACCCGAATGTGTTTGCAAGCCCTGTCGCAAACACCGATGCAGTGTCTGCGCCAATGCTCACACACAAATACATCGCGATGCCAAAGCACATGAGCGCATTTCCCAAAACGGAAAACGCCAGGTATATCAAAGTTTTTGTGGTTTTAGAATTCAATTGGGCATACTCCTTATTGCGCTTTTATCGGCTCTTTTTTTGCATTCTCCGCTCCGCCAAACATCGGCTTAAATATGTCAATAAAAAACTGCGAAACCGGTCCTATCATAAAGCATGTTATAAACGTCCCGGCGCCCCATTCGCCGCTGCCCAGAAGTACGCCAATGCCCAAAAGCAAAAAGTCGTATACCATACGCACATACCGAAACGGCTGCTTGCTTATCTCGCTAACCATAAGCGGAAACATATCGATTGGCGAACCGCCAAGCCCTGTAGACATATACAGCCCGCATCCGCATGCGATTATTATCGTAGCAACCACATATATCGCAATACGCCACACAATACCCAAATCGGGGGTGATAAACAGCTCAAGCGGCGGTCTGAACCAGTCCACAAACAGACCAAACAGGAACATGGCGGCAATTGTTGCGATACCCAAATGGTGTCTGCCCTTCCAAAGCAGCAGCGCAAGGCAAAAGCCCTGCAAAATATACGAACCCATGGTGTATGCATATGTGCCACTGAATCCAAATGTATGTACAAGCCCTGTTGCAAACACTGAGGCAGGGTCTGCGCCAAGATTCACACACAGATACATCGCAATGCCAAACGCTATAAGCGCATTGCCTAAGATGGAGAATGGCAGGTATGCCAAAATTTTTTTTATTTTAGAATTCAATTAGGTGTACTCCTTGTTTCCTTGATTGTAGCTGTTTCTATTAGCGTCAACTCAAACGGAAGTACGCCGGCGTTGATAAGACCTGCCAACCTCTTTGTTTCCGCCTGTGTAAAATCGCCTGTGATTTGAGCTTTGCCGCCTTCTATACGAGAATTGACTCTTGGCGCCGAAATAATTGTATCCGGGTCTTCCCGGTCATAATCCATACAAATTAAAATCGGTTGTCCAACAAGCCTGCCTGTCGCCTCTGCAAACAACTCCGCACCTTCTTCGCTGAATTCTAATGCAATATAATATTTAGAAGCGTCAAACGATGTCTGGTTGTTGTTTACCTCTGCCGTAGCTCGAATAACATGCTTACCTTCCAAAAGAACTTTGCCATACTCTTCGCGGAATGTCAGATGCGCTACCTCGCCTAACCCCTCCGCCAGTTCGTCTATATCAAAATCAACGTTTTCGAGCCCGCCCGGGATTGTCACCACAATTGCCTCGTCCCTTATTTCAACCCTTGCGTCGTCTATATCAAAATATTCTAACCTTGCCGCTATAATCGCTTTTGCCGCTTCCAGCTCAGCACGATTCGGCAAATATCCCGCCCCCGGCGCATATTTGATTACTACTTCACCGGACTCCCCCGAAGGCACAGGCGCAACCACCTGCAGATTAATACAACTGCATAAACAGAGCAGCAACACTGCGGATACCATTATAATGAAGGTTTTTTTCATCATCTTCCCCCCTAATCTATTCAACCTAAAACGCAATCTTCTCTTCCAGATACTTATCCAGCTCCGCAATCGGCATTCTAACCTGCGTCATTGTATCGCGCTCGCGAACGGTTACGCACTGATCCTCCAGCGTGTCGAAATCGAAGGTGATGCAAAACGGCGTACCAATCTCATCTTGACGGCGATATCTCTTGCCGATCGAACCAGCCTCGTCATATTCGCACATATACTTCTTCGTCAAACTTTGGTAAAGCTCTGTCGCGCCCTCGGAAAGCTTCTTCGAAAGCGGCAATATCGCAGCCTTAATCGGCGCAAGCGCAGGATGCAAACGCAGCACCACGCGGGTATCGTCGCCCTCAAGCACCTCTTCGTCGTATGCGTCAACCAAAAATGCCAGCGTAACCCTGTCCGCTCCAAGCGACGGCTCTATGCAGTATGGCACATACTTTTCGTTTGTCGTCGGGTCAAGATATTCCATCGACTCGCCCGAATGCTCCGCGTGCTGCTTGAGGTCGAAATCGGTTCTGTCTGCAATACCCCAAAGCTCGCCCCAACCGAATGGGAATACGAACTCTATATCTGTGGTCGCGTTGGAATAATGCGAAAGTTCCTCTTCCGAATGGTCGCGGAAACGCAGGTTCTCTTCCTTAACGCCAAGACTCAATATCCAATTCATACAGAATTGCTTCCAATAATTATACCATTCCAAATCTGTGCCGGGTGCGCAGAAGAATTCCAGCTCCATCTGCTCAAACTCGCGCGTTCTAAACACAAAATTGCCCGGTGTAATCTCGTTTCTAAACGACTTACCAACCTGCCCAATACCAAACGGTACCTTCTTGCGGCTCGTACGCTGCACATTCTTGAAATTCACAAATATACCCTGCGCCGTTTCGGGACGAAGGTAAAGCTCCGACTGCGTGTCCTCGGTAACGCCCTGGAACGTCTTAAACATCAGGTTAAACTTGCGGATATCGGTATAATTCATCTTGCCGCAATCCGGGCATTTGATGTTGTTATCTTTGATAAACGCCAGCATCTTGTCGTTGTCCCAGCCGTCAACGACGATGCTCTCGCCCTTCTCAAACGCATAGTCCTCTATCAGCTTATCCGCGCGAAAGCGGCTCTTACACTCCTTGCAATCCATAAGTGGGTCGGAAAACCCGCCAACATGCCCCGACGCAACCCACGCCTTAGGGTTCATAATAATCGCGCTGTCCAGTCCCACATTATACGGCGACTGCTTAACGAATTTGTCCCACCATGCGCGCTTAACGTTGTTTTTCAGCTCCACACCAAGCGGACCGTAGTCCCAAGAGTTTGCAAGCCCGCCGTATATCTCCGAACCTGCATAGACAAAACCTCTGCCCTTGCAAAGAGCAACTATTTTTTCCATTGTTTTTTCTGTATTATTCACAAGACAACCTCCAATATATTATACAAAATTTGAATGTTAATAGTGTATCAAAGATGCGCGGTAAAGTCAACTTTATTTACCACGGCAACCTCGTCCCGTCATTATCCACAAACAAAGCTTCGCCGTCATACGCCGCAAACAAATCCACCAACTTGCAAGCGGTCTCGTATGGGTCCAAATCCGCATTCATACTGCCCATATCCGTACGCATCCAGCCCGGCTGAACAGCCAACATCCGAACCTTCCTGCCCGCATCGTCAAAATAGTTTTGCAAAAGCTTCGACGCCATATTCATCGCCGCCTTAGACATGCAGTAGTCAAACTCCTTTGTGCGTCCGCTGATTCCGATACTTCCGCTTTCCGACGAGATATTGATAAACTTCGCGCCGTCGTGCAAAAACGCGTCAAACCCTTTTATGACCCGAAGCGAACCAACGGCGTTTACGTTATACACCTCAAGGCAATCGTCTAAGTTCGCATCTTGCAGCGGCTCAAACGACGAACCGCAGTGGATTCCCGCGTTAAAAATCAGCATATCCAAGCTGTCTGTATGCGCCAATACCGCTTTAACCGCGGCATTCACAGAATCGGTATCCGAAACATCCATCTCCACAACTACCAGCCGTTCGCCGAACTTTGCCTTAAGCTCGGCAATATGCGGCGCACCCATATCGCGTACACCTGCAAATACAATATCGCCGTTTTCGAGGTATCGCTGAGCCAAAAACCGCCCAAGCCCCCGCGACGCGCCCGCTATCAGCACTTTATTTGCCATATTTCGCCACCCTCACAATTCATTTTAATCATTACTATTCCTGCTTAGACGTTACAACCATATTCACAGTATGGCTGCCAACCACACTAACACCCTTCGGCGTTGTAAATTCCACACGTATATTGCGCAGACCCGGCTCCACACCCGCTGCGTCTATCCTCGCGGCAATATTTGGGTTTAACAGCAAATCTTCCGTACCCGATATATTTACTGTAAACGTTTCGTCCATCATCAGCGTATAGTTCAAATCATCTCTTTTGTTTGTAATAGATATATTCCGCACCACAAAAGGTTTTTCAATAACCTGCCCAACAGTGAACGACACCTCTACAGCGGATATATCATGCACATTGGCAATCCCGTTTGGTATCGCCAGCGGCACAGTAATCTTTGTAGATTCGGTAATTTCCGATATATCGATAGGCGCCGTTTTCACCGATGCCACAGCGTTTATAGAATCGTCTGCGCTGCCAAGCAATACAACCTCCGGCTTGATATTTACTTCTGTGATGGTGTATCCGTCCGGCAACTTGCTGTTGCCATAATCCACAGATATGCCGATATTTTTGGTGTTATACTTCGTGTGCAGGATAGACACCGCAGAAGCGGAAGTGCGGATATTCGGATTGTCCGATATCTCGTCGCCGTTTTGGTCTATAATTTTGTATGTATACTCGTTTTGTGTCTCGTTTGGCAAAGAATCCAGGTTCACAGCTAATTGCAGCGACGCAATGCGGTTGATGATAGATTCAGGACCCCAAATCTCTATTTTTTCCGGCACAACGCTTGCCTTAATAAACACATCGCCGTCTTTGCCGCCGCCGGACTTCGTTATCTCCACAGGCAGTTCTATACGCTTGAGCGGCTCTACAATAACACGCACAGTATACGGATTTTTGTCTGTAATCGTAACATCGCCTATGGGCAGGAGTATGTCTATAGGCACATCGTATGTACCCGGCAGCATATCCGGCACAGTGATAGACGCCGATATATTTTTGTTGTCCAGCTTCGCAAGCGACAGCCTGCGCCCCTTCAAACGAAGCTCTATCGTTGGATTGCGGTCTTGTATAATCGCAACAAGATTCGCACGTTCAAGCGCGTCTGTGTTGGCGTAAAACGCGGTAATATTTCGAATCGTTTTTGTCGAATCCGGGTTTTGGTTATACACCGCAAACGCCCAAAGCGCAATAGCCGCCAAAACAGAGTATATCATAAACGCGGTTTTACCTGTAAATACCTTTTTCAAGAACGTTCAGCCCTTTCGTAATATGTATTATAAACTATTTCTTCGATTTCCAAAACAACAGCCTGTTCTTCTTTTCGGCGCCTTTGTCGGGCGACATCAGCTTGCCAAGCGCCTTTTTAAGTATATCTGTCGTAAGATTCCGCGTAAGGTCGCCGTTTCGCGCCATAGATATACGCCCCGTCTCTTCGCTTACAACAACCACAACAGCGTCGCATGTTTCAGACAGCCCGATCGCCGCCCTGTGGCGTGTGCCAAGCTCGCGCGAAAGGTTGTTGCTGTGTGTAAGCGGCAAGATACACGCCGCCGCAAGTATCTTGTTGCCCGCAATAACCACCGCGCCGTCGTGCAGCGGCGTGTTTGGCACAAATATATTTACAAGCAGCTCGCCGGATACAAGCGCATCGAGCGCTGTTCCTGTTTTAACAATATCACCCAGCTTGGTCATCCGCTCAATACAGATCAGCGCGCCAATCTTGTTCTTCGAAAGCGAATCCACCGCGCGCGCAATCTCGTCGATCGCGTATACAAGCATCTCCTCGCGCGTGTTAACATTAAAAATCTTGCCGATATTGCTCCGCCCCATCTGCTCCAGCGCACGCCGAAGCTCCGGCTGAAACATAACCAGCAGCGCAAGAAACCCAAACTGCATCGTGTTTTGCAGGATATATTCCATCGTGTTCAGCCCAAACCACGAGCTTAGCTGCAAAATAATAACCAAGACAAAAATGCCCTTAATAAGCTGTTCCGCCCGCGTTTCACGAATCAGGCGGATCGCGTTGTATATTAAAAACGCCACAATCGCGATATCGACTATATCGTTCATTTTTACGGTAGATAAAAACCGCATGATATTAGAGAAAAAAATCCCCACCATTTAAAAAGCCTCCTTATAGCCGAAACACCAACTATTAATATAGTAGAAATACGCACAAAATATATGTATATACCTAATTAAATATAATTATATCGCGTTATTGTTTGTTTTTCCAGTCATTTTTAATATTTGTAATAAAAATTTAGGAAATGGTTCCTTTTTTGTGGCGAGGATGATTGATATGATGCGTAGGGGCGACCCTTTGTGGTCGCATGCGACCGCGTAGGATGTTCGCCCGCCCGTTTGGCGGCAATTTATAGTTAATGCCCCTATCCAGACTTCAAACCACGGCAGGGGTTTATAGTCTGGATAATGCCACTGTCCGGAACTAACCACAAAACTAAATAGACGAATACCATCCAACGGGACGGTCGACCGCAAGGGTCGCAGGGCGAACGAAGTTCGCCCCTACAAAACACCTACAAAAAAGCTGCGCACCAGCGCAGCTTTTCAATAACTAATCCAATATATAAACATTAACCGTTCTCGAGCCGAACCTCAGCGCTTCGCCGCGAGAACCCATAAATAAATCTACATGATTGCCATATACGCCTGTATCGCCCGCTCTGCAGTAACCGTAAACATACGAGCCGTCTGCCGCTTCAATATACAGCCTTGTATTTAGCGGAATAACCTTGGGGTCAACCGCCACAATGCCCACATACGGTACTTCGCCAAGCGCTGTGCGCGGGTTGTGTTTACCAAGCGTTTCGTATGAGCCGTCGTATGCTGTGCCGCGGCAAACGATCATTCTTGCCCCTGCTATACTGCCGCCGCTCGAGCTGCTTCCCGAACTCGATTTTGTGCTTCCGCTTGAACTTGAACTGCCGCCTCTCGACGCAAGTGTTGTAACAGGCGCAGGCGCCACTCTTGTGCCGTTTGCAATAACCTTATTAACAGGCGCCGTCAATACCTCTGTCGATTCCACACGCCTTTCAACCTCTTCGCCGTTTCTGAGTATTATATGGTAAGTAACATTTGCAAATCCGTTTACACCTTCAACAGCGATCTCAGAATCGCCCGCCATAATGTCTGACGATTTTGTTTCTTCAATCCTGTAGCCCAAAACCTCGCCTTCAACCGCTGTCGCATAATCGATTCGCGCCACTTCGATTGTCATGCCTTCTGAAATATGCTCGAAAAGCTCCGGTGTTATTTCGTCGTCTTCGTCGTAGTAGATGTATTGTTCTTCAAGCACACCCGCCACTGTATCTTTAGTAGTTTGTACCGATAATATAACGCCCCCTGCGTCTATGTTTACTTCGACCGCGCGTTTGATAATGATTTCGTCTATATTGCGGATATCATCTTGCAGGTCCGCAGATATAAAGTCGCTGTCACTAAGCTCGATCTCTTGCTCCGCCAAAACCTCCCCAACTGTCTTCTTCGTCGTTTGTACAGTAACACAGGTTTCGCCGTCTTTGATGACAACCTGACATGTAGCCGATACCATCAGCGTAATACACGACACCGCTGTCATAACCCCGACCATTATGCACGCAATGATAATTTTGCCTGTGCGCGATTGCATAATCTTCAGTTTGTTTATTAAACTCATAAATCCTCCATTCTATTTTGGTCTCAAGCATGTTAAGACCACATTGCTCTGTGCAGCCGCGCAAACACGCAAGCCCACACAGACATATGCCAATTACGGGAGGCAATTGCCCGAGATAATCAGGTGCGCTGTTTTGTTTTGGCTGTATGCTGTATTTAACAGTTTACCAAAACAAACCCGCCGGATTTACGTCTGATTTCGTTTCTCCTCCAAGAGAAAAGTTCGAAAATTTCTTTGTTTGAAAGATTTTTAAAAAAAAACTTTCAAAAGATTTTTCAGAATGCCGTAAATTTTTCGACCTAAATTATGGTATGCACAGTCTACATCAACTTTAACCTTTTGTCAATACTTTTTAATAAATTCGTAATAATTTAATGCAATATTTTTCCAGCCCGCTGTATTTTATAGTGTTTTTGACCAATAAATGATTCCTTGCCTCTCTTCATATTTCCTCGCTTGTCATAAAAAGTTAATATAATTATATCCTTTTGTTAAAATATCTATGCATCGCATACAAAGAGCAAACGCAGCGACACAAATTTGCTTGCGAAAATGCTTTACTTATCAAGCTTTTTGTAGTAAAATGAATATAATAGTTTTGCTGCGCTCTCTGTTGTTTGTAACCATAAGCAGCGGCTGGAGATACATTAAAAAATGTGCACAAAACCCTTGCGTAACGCAGGCAATTATTTAGAATTTATATATAAAGGAGCTAAACATCGTGAGTACAAAAAGAGGTCACAGACCGGGACGAGGACGCAGCCATATCGCAAATAAACCTAGGTTTTATACCATATGCGCCTGTGCGCTTCTAATACTTATAACAATTATTTTCACATCTCTGGCGGCAGATGCCTTCGGCAACGAAAACATATGCAGCGGCGTAACCGTCGGAGGCATAAAGCTGGGCGGGCTCAGCGCAGAAGAGGCAGCGGCGGCGCTCGAATCCATCGCCGAAGACCCATACGCATCATCGTCGGTTACAATAACAGCCGAAAACGGATCCTCAATAACCATATTGGCGGCAGATATCGACCTCTGCACAGATATCGACGCTACTGTTGAAAACGCGCGCTCTATCGCAAAATCCGGCAATCTTCTGGGCAATATGTTTTCGGCGTTTGGTTCGCGCCTTTTCGGAAAATCTGTTCCGCTTACCCCAAAATACGACACCGTCAAGCTGGACGCACTGCTCCTGGGCTTTGCAGAAGAAGTGGGCGGCACACTTAAGCCCCATGAAGTCGAAATCGAAGAAGAGGAAATTATCGTTACACCGGGTCATGCAGGGCAAGGTATAAACACCGCCACAGCAAAGGAAAAGTTTGCCGAAGCGATCACTGCCGGCGAGCATGTAAGCATCACAATTGCTACCGAAGAAGCGTATCCGGCAGCTATCGACCTGGCAGAGCTTCATGAATCCACAATCCGCGAGCCGGAAGATGCAACATACGCAAAAACAGGCAGTAAGTCGTTTGTAATTACAGAAGAAATCAACGGTCGAGAGCTGGATATTGAAAAAGCGAAGGAACTGCTCAAAGATATAGACAAGGCAACAACGCCTATCAAAATACCGTTCGATATGGATATCCCAAGCGTTACCAAAGCGGAGCTGGAAGGTACATTCTTCGCCCAAACCTTGGGCAGAGGCTCCACCAACTACGCGACCTCCAATGTGCCGCGTTCAAACAACGTTGAGCTTGCGGCAAAGTATATAGACGGCACCATCCTGCTTCCGGGCGAAGTATTTTCATACAACGAATCGGTGGGTCCGAGAACAGGCGCCCGCGGCTTCAGAGAAGCGTCGATATACGAAAACAACAAGATGGTAGACGGAATGGGCGGCGGCATATGCCAAACCAGCTCTACTATGTATATAGCGGTGCTTAACGCAAACCTGGATGTCGTTGAGCGCCACGAACATTCGCTGGAGGTTACCTACGCGCCCCTTGGTATAGACGCAACAGTGGCGTATGGATATTTGGATTTCAGGTTTAGAAACAACACCAACGCACCAATGAAGATTGATGTTTCGTGGGGCGGGGGCACAGTGAGCGTTGCGCTTTTAGGCACCAACCCGCACCCGAACCGCACCGTTAAGGTTACAACCAACACAGTAAGCACCACACCGTTCACCACCAACGAGGTACCTGACCCAAGCTTGCCCGAAGGCAAAACAGAAGAAGAAAGCAAGGGCTTCAAAGGTTCGGTTGTAAACACATATATGACGATATACGAAAACGGCGTTGAGATAGACCATAAATTCTTGCATAAAAGCACATACCATATGTCGCCGCGTACAGTAAAAGTGGGTACAGGTCCCGCCGCGGCAACGCCGGAGCCGGAGCCATCGGCAGAGCCGGAACCGTCGAACACGCCGGAGACAACTCCAACACCAACCTCATCCACACCTACGCCCACAGCATCTCCGGTTCCGACAGACAGCGGCGCAGAACAAAAGCCTGACGGGCTATAATATTATCTGATTCGTATAAACAGCTTGATTTTATCAAGCTGTTTTTGTTAGTTATCACAATTAATCACACCTGTATTCGCCCCATAGCGCCGATTCTTGCAAAATCAGCTTGCAAAATCTATGCAATGGGTGTAATATAGCTATAGCGGTTCGGTTCTATTGTTATAATAGCGGAAGAAACTGCTTGCAGTTTCAACACACCATTTCAACGAAGCGGTGGATATGCCCACCACTTATTGCATTAATCGGAACCCGCCGCTTTCACTTCGTTTAGATGCGGAGGACATCTTTAGCGTCGTTATATCGGCAAATAAATAAACCAAAGGAATGAATAAAATTATGAAAGCAGTCATATCGGTTATAGGCAACGACCGTGTCGGCATTATAGCAGCAGTAAGCAATATACTCGCCGAAGCGGATATCAATATACTGGATATATCGCAAACCACAATGCAGGAGATATTCACCATGATTATGCTTGTGAATCTCGACAAAGCAAAGTATGCGTTTTCCGCTGTAAAGGATATGCTGGAGAATACAGGCGAGCAGATGGGTCTTTCTGTGCGCATACAGCACGAAGACACATTTAACTCAATGCATCGCATTTAGTGCATTGTCTGCATACGAATATAATACATTATTATGCGTCGTATATAACCCGTGCAAGACGTCCGAAGACGCCATTAATGGCGTTTTTTCGCATTCTGTGTATATTTTGAAGTATCATATTCCCATAAAGATTCGTATCAATACAAAACACGGAGGTTATTATGGTAAATCATTTTGAGATAATGGAAACAATAAAGATGCTGGAAAAACAACATCTCGATATCCGCACAATCACCATGGGCATATCGCTCAGAGACTGCTCGCACCCGAATATCGACCTCGCATGCGCAAAGGTATACGACAAGGTTACGTCTATGGCGCGGCATCTGGTTAAAACAGGCGAGGATATCGAGCGCGACTTCGGCATCCCAATCATCAACAAGCGCATATCGGTCACACCTGTGTCTATCCTATGCGACAACGCCGCAAGCACAGACGATTGTGTGAAGCTTGCCCAAGCGCTGGACAGCGCGGCAAAGGAAACAGGCGTGAACTTCATAGGCGGCTATTCCGCGCTGGTGCATAAACACTACACCAAGGGAGATGCTATTTTAATAGAATCTATCCCCGACGCACTGTCGGCTACAGAGCGCGTTTGCTCAAGCGTAAACATCGCCTCCACGCGCGCAGGCATCAATATGGACGCTGTGGCGCAGATGGGTCGTATTATAAAGAAGGCGGCGGAGCAAACTGCCGACACAGGCGGCTTCGCGTGCGCCAAGCTTGTGGTTTTCGCAAACGCCGTTGAAGACAACCCCTTTATGGCGGGCGCATTCCACGGCATTGGCGAGGGCGAATGCGTAATCAATGTTGGCGTTAGCGGTCCGGGCGTTGTAAAGAGCGCGCTTGCTCAGCTTGGCACAGACGCAGACTTCGGCGAGGTTGCGGAAACGATTAAGAAGACGGCATTTAAGATCACACGTATGGGTCAGCTGGTGGCAAGAGAGGCATCGTCGCGTTTGGGCGTGCCGTTTGGCATCGTAGACCTTTCGCTCGCGCCAACTCCGGCTGTGGGCGACAGCGTGGCTTATATATTAGAAGAAATGGGACTCGAAAAGTGCGGCACACACGGCACAACAGCGGCGCTTGCGCTCCTAAACGACGCCGTTAAGAAGGGCGGCGTTATGGCATCGGGCTTTGTGGGCGGACTTTCGGGCGCGTTTATCCCTGTGAGCGAAGACGCCGGCATGATAGACGCGGCGATAAAGGGCGCGCTCAGCTTGGATAAGCTTGAAGCCATGACCTGCGTATGCTCGGTCGGGCTGGATATGATCGTTGTACCCGGCGACACCTCGGCGGCGACGCTGTCGGCAATCATAGCCGATGAGGCGGCGATCGGCGTTGTAAACAACAAGACCACCGCAGTTCGCATCATCCCCGCTCCAGGCAAGGTTGTGGGCGACATTGTAGAGTTTGGCGGGCTTCTCGGAAGCGGCCCTGTAATGAATGTAAGCGCATACGGCAGTGAAGGGTTTATCAAAAGGGGCGGCAGGATTCCCGCACCACTGCACAGTTTGCGGAATTAGGGATGCAGATATGGGATATTGTAGGGGCGACCGTCCCCAACATCATCATAAAAAAGGAATGAACCAATATGGAAGAACTAATTAAAAAAATACTGCAAATAGAAAACGACGCGCAGGAAATCGTACGTTCGGCGCGCAATGCGCAGGACAACTTCTCCGCCGATATGGACGCTAGGCTCGGCAAACTGCGCAGCGATATCAACACCGAAGCACAGCGCAAGATAGCGCAGATGGAAGCCTACGAAAAGGGCGAGATTGAAGACACGCTAAACGCAATACAGCGCGATACAGACCAAAAATTGCAGGATTTAGACAAGCAATACAACGAAAACGCGGATATGTGGACGGATCGGATTTTTGCTAATGTGATAAACACACAATAGCAGGTTATGCGTTTTTCAATGATATCTTGCGAAAGGGATGACAATATGCCCGGCAAACAAATCACATACTCCGCAATCAAGGCAAAAACAGCGGCTATGCGCGCGCGGCACCTGAGCGATACGCAATACGCCGAGCTGATCAGCAAGCCGAGCGTTTCGGATGTATGCAGTTATCTGAAAGACAACACCGTATACGCCCCGCTTTTTGCAGGCTACAACGAACGCAACCTGCACCGCGGCGAGGTCGAGACTTTGCTGGACAGCTACATGCAGTCCGAAGTACACAAGCTGTATAACTTCTGCGGGCGCAACACGCGCGAGATGCTGTCATACACCTACATCCGCTACGAGATAGAGCAGCTGAAATCTATCCTGCGCGGCATTTTGACCGGCGTACACATAGATATCAGATACGACACACAGAATTTCTTCCACAACAAACTGACTGTGGACCTTGAAAAGGTCGCGGCGTCGGCGAATATCCGCGAATTTCTAAACGCAATCGCCGATTCGCCGTATTATAAGGTTCTCGCGCCCATACTCTCCCAGCCGGGCGCAGATATGTATACCTTCGAGATGCTGCTGGACGCATACTACTTTAAGCATATGTGGAAGGTGAAAGACAAGGTTTTGCGCGGCGAAGACAAAGCGGTTGTAACAGAATCGTTTGGGCGCGAGATCGACATGCTCAACCTATGCTGGATTTACCGCTGCAAACGCTACTACGATATGGCGGGCAGCCTAATATTCTCGGCGATTATCCCGATCCACTATAAAATATCGAAGACAGCACTTGCCGACATGATAAACACGCCCGACGCAGACACCTTTGTGCGGCTGGCGGCAAAAACGCAGTATAAAGAGCTTTTCGCGGATTTAGACACCATGTTTATAGAGCAAAACTACGCGAATCTGGCACACAAAAAGATGCGCGCGCTAATGCGGAAGCATCCGTTTTCAATCGCGTCGGTTTTGGGCTACACACACTTTCTGGAGCTGGAAATCAGCCGTATTACAGCCGCAATCGAGAGTATACGGTACGGAATCACGGTTTAAAATCACCTGCAAAAGGAGTCATAAAAATGGCTATTTCAAAAATGAAACTGGTTAATGTCGTCGGCTTGGCGGAAGATGTGGACCGAATATGCGCAAAATACCTGCTGAATCGGTCTATCCATCCGGAGCATGTAACCGCCGCACTCGACAATATCAAGGGATTGTCGCCCTACCAGGAAGACGACCCATATACAGAGATACTCGCGCGAATGGACGATATATTCAGCCGCGGCAGCGCTGTTCCCACCCTTAAAGACGCGTCGCTTATACAAATCGACCGAACAGCGCTCGAAGAAAAGCTTGTGGAGCTTGTAAACCATATAACCAAAAACGAGCGCGAACGGCAAGACATACTCGCCGAGATAACCGAAAACGAGCAGGTTATAGCCCAGCTCAAACCTCTGCTCGGGGTAGACGATGTAGACGTGGAACGCTTTTTCCACTTCGATTTTGTGAAGTTCCGATTCGGCAAGATGCCCAAAAAGAGCCTGAAAACATTGCGCGAATACCTGGACAATATAGACGCGTTCTTTATAGAAACCAGCCGCGACGAAGACGATGTCTGGGGCATGTACTTTATGCCGCAAGCGCTGGAAGACAAGATCGACGCCGTATTCTCGTCGCTGTATTTTGAGCGCACGCGTATATCCGAAAAAGCACACGGCACACCAAAAGAAGCCACAAACCTGCTCACCGAAACCAATATCTCGCTTCGAAACAGGCAAGCGGAGCTGGACGAAGAGATACACCGTATGGTGCAAGAAGATATGGACCTGCTGAATATGATGTATTCGCAGGTGCATCTGCGGAGCCGTATCGCGCAGTTCAAGCGCTACGCGGGGCATACGCACGAGTCGTTCTATATCGTGGGCTGGCTCGAAGCGAAAGACGCGAAGGCGCTTGAAAAAGAGCTTGAAGCCGAAGCGGAGGTCGTGGTTATCAGCGAAGAGCCGCATATGGTGGAAAAAATCACACCGCCCACAAAAATGAAAAACAACGTTATGATGCGCCCGTTCGAAATGTTTGTAAAGATGTACGGCATACCGTCATACACAGAGATTGACCCGACGCCGATTGTGGCAATCAGCTATATTCTGATGTTCGGCATCATGTTTGGCGATGTGGGGCAAGGGCTTTTGCTGGCAATCTTCGGCTTTCTGTTTGCGAAGCGGAAGAAATCGAACCTCGGCGCAATCATAGGCATGGCGGGCATTGTGTCTGTTGCATGCGGCTTCGTATATGGCAGTGTGTTTGGTCACGAAGACATTATACACGGCGTGCTTCATCCCAGGGAAAATATGAATATGATGCTGATCGGCGCGGTGGTGTTTGGCGCCGGAGTTATCGGCTTTGCAATCGTGCTGAATATCATCAACGGCATACGCGCGCGCGATATCAAGCGGGTGCTGTTCTCGCAAAACGGCTTGGCGGGATTCTTGTTCTATTTCCTAACCATCATCGTCGCGGCAGGCTCGTTTATCGGCTTTGGCATAAAAGCCGCGCCGTGGATAATCGGCATATGCATCGGTCTGCCGCTTATCGCAATCTTCCTGCAAGAGCCGCTTGCACTGCTGGCGGAAAGGCGCAAAAACTGGATGCCCAAGGAAAAGGGTATGTTTATTGTAGAGAGCTTTTTCGAGGTTTTCGAGATTGTGCTGAGCTATGTAACAAACACGATGTCGTTTATCAGAGTCGGGGCGTTTGCGCTCAACCATGTGGGCATGATGATGGTTGTGTTCATGCTGGCAGGAGTGGACAACGGAAGCAACGGCAGTATTGTAACGCAGATAATCGGCAATATCGTAGTTATCGGGCTTGAGGGCTTGATTGTGGGCATACAGGTGCTGAGGCTGGAGTATTACGAGATGTTCAGCCGGTTCTTCACTGGGGACGGAAAAGAATTTGTGGATATAAATAGTGTAAACAGCTAGATAAGTGCATTGAATTCTTTCAGAATTCACCGATATTAACAATTCTTAGTAACAGCAAATTGCTATACTAATTAATCGGATACACACATAAAATTTTCGGGAGGAATCATACATGTTAATACAAATTACAACGCTTATATTAATCCTTAGCATAATCGTTCCGTTCGGCGCATACTTCGTTATGGGCAGAAAGAACGGCAAAAGCATGTTAGTAACAAACATAATCACATTTTTCGGCGTTATGCTGGTAGCCACAGGATGCCTTTTCAGCGGCAATGTAGGTTTTGCGGCGGGAGAAGCAGCAGAAGCGGCAGGAGAGGTCGCGGCGGCAGTATCAACAGGCGACGGTATGAGATACCTGGCGGCGGCGCTGGTTACAGGACTTGCAACAATCGGCGCGGGCATAGCTGTTGCGTCGGCATCCAGCGCGGCGCTCGGTGCGATTAGCGAAGACCCGAAGATTATGGGTAAATCGCTTATCTTCGTTGCGCTTTCGGAAGGTATCGCGCTATACGGCTTGCTGGTTACGTTTATGATATTGGATTAGGGCAAGGTCACCAAAACATTAAGATGCAAAAAAGGAAATTAATCATGAAAATGTATGTTATAAGCGACAACACAGACACCTGCACAGGTATGCGCCTCGCCGGCATAGACGGATGCGTGGCGCACAGCACAGAAGAGGTTACCGCCGCTATCGACACAGCGGTGAAAGACAGCGATATCGCGATTCTGCTAATCACACAAAAGGCGATATCCGCCGCGCCGGAGTATGTCAGCCATATCAAGCTCGAACGCTCCGTTCCGCTGATTGTTGCCATACCGGACAGACACGGAATCGACAAGAATACAAACGCAATAACAGATTATATTCGCGACGCGATTGGACTTAAGCTGTAAAACCATCATTTCAAAATCGGAAGAAGGAATCAAAATGGCAGCAAATTCGCCAACAAGCACAAAACCGCAATGTGCAAGCGACGATATCAAACTGCAAAACCTTGCGCGGCATGTGTTTACCCAAGCGAGGTCGCAGTGCGACGCAACGCTCAGCGAGATTGAAAAAAACAAGGAAGAACTGTATAACCAAGCGGAGATACAGTGTTTTGAAGACGTATATAACAAGATTCAAAAAGAGAAACTGCGTATTATGCGCGAAGCGAACGAGCAGGTAAGCCGCGCTCAGCTGGAATCCAAAAAGAGCCTAACCCTGCGCCGAAGCGAGATGATGGAGCAGGTGTTTTCAAACGTCAAAAGCAAAATCGCCGCATTCACAGCGAGCGGCGCATACTACCCATGGCTGCTGGGCTGCGCGAAAAACGCGGTTGCCACCCTGGGCGGCGCTGCCGATATCTATATATGCGCAAATGACGCGGCGCATCAGGCGCAGCTGCAAAAGGACTGCGGCTGTAATGTGCATCTGCTCAACGCAAACGAAGATATACTGGGCGGTGTACGCGCTGTTGACGCTTCAACACATCGGGTGTTTACAGACACACTGTCTCAGCGTTTAGACGAGCAAAAAAGCGAGTTTTTGAAGATTAGCAACCTAACAATTTGAATTTAAAGGAATTGAATCATAATGAATACAACAAAAGGTGAAATATTCGGCATAAACGGCCCTGTTATAGAGGTTGTCGGCTCGTCAGATTTCCAAATGCTCGAAATGGTGAGCATCGGCGACAAAGGGCTTATCGGCGAGGTTATCGGCTTGAGCAGCAATCGCACCATTATGCAGGCATACGAGACTACGACATCCGTCCGTCCCGGCGAGCCTGTTATCGGCTCCGGCGGACCAATGTGCGCATTGCTCGGACCGGGCATAATCGGCAATATCTTCGACGGCATACAGCGTCCGTTGGAGTTTATCGCGAAAAAGACAGGCGCGTTTATCGGACGCGGCATCAAGGTGGATTCGCTGAATACGCAAAAGCGATGGAATGTATGCATATCGGCAAAAAAGGGCGACACGGTGTCGGGCGGCGATATCATCGCAACACTCCCCGAAACGCCTGTTGTAGAGCATAAAATCATGATACCGCCGGGCATTCGCGGCACAATTACGTTCGCCGCGTCGGGCGGCGAATATACAATAGACGACATTATCGCAAAGGTCGAGGATGCGTCGGGCGAGATACACGATATACGCCTATATCAAAAATGGGGCATTCGTACACCGCGCCCATACAAGGAGCGCAGACCAACGAACATCCCGCTTATCACAGGTCAGCGCATTATCGACTCGCTGCTGCCTATCGCAAAAGGCGGCACCGCCGCGGTGCCGGGCGGATTCGGCACAGGCAAGACAATGACCCAGCATCAGCTCGCGAAGTGGGCGGACGCAGATATCATCGTATATATCGGATGCGGCGAGCGCGGCAACGAGATGACGCAGGTTTTGGAGGATTTCTCGAAGCTGATTGACCCCAAGACCGACCGACCGCTTATGGACAGAACCGTACTTATAGCCAACACGTCCAACATGCCTGTTGCGGCGCGCGAAGCCAGCATATACACAGGCGTAACGCTTGCGGAATACTACCGCGATATGGGCTATCACGTCGCGATTATGGCGGATTCGACCTCACGCTGGGCGGAAGCACTGCGTGAGATATCGGGCAGACTCGAAGAAATGCCCGCAGAGGAAGGCTTCCCGGCGTATTTGTCCAGCAGATTGGCTGAATTTTACGAACGCGCGGGGCTGTGTGTAAACCTAAACGGCACAGACGGCTCTGTAACGATTATCGGCGCGGTATCGCCCCAAGGCGGAGACTTCAGCGAGCCTGTAACGCAAAATACCAAGCGTTTTGTGCGTTCATTCTGGGCGCTGGACCGTTCGCTCGCCTACGCGCGGCACTATCCGGCGATAAACTGGATTAACTCGTACAGCGAATACCTAGACGACCTTTCGCCGTGGTACGAATCGAATATAGACGAGCTGTTCTTAGACAAACGCAGGCAGATTATGAGCCTGCTGCAAGAGGAATCGTCACTTATGGAGATTGTAAAGCTTATCGGCGCGGACGTATTGCCCGACGAGCAAAAGCTTGTGCTGGAGATCGCGCGCGTAATCCGTCTCGGATTCCTGCAGCAAAACGCGTTTAACGCTGTAGACACCTACGTGCCGATGTCGAAGCAAGCGGCGATGATAGACACGATTTTGCACCTATACAGCGAGGCGAAAGAGGTTGTCGCAAAGGAGATTCCAATATCGCAGATTCACGCAACAGGCGTGTTTGAGGATGTTATAAAGATAAAGTACACCATTGGCAACGACGATTTGCCCGCGTTTGATGCGCTGGATGGCAAGATTACGGAAGCCTGCAATGGTATTTTGAAGGAAAATGGATTTTAGAGAGGACGATGAAAATGTCCATAGAATATGCAGGATTTACCGAAATAAACGGACCGCTTGTCATACTCGACGGCGTGAGTGGCGCGGCGTATGAAGAGATGGTCGATATCACGCTCGCAAACGGCGTAAAACGGCAGGGGCGCGTCATCGAACTGCATGGCGACAAGGCTGTTGTGCAAGTGTTCGAAGGCACGACAGGGATGTCGCTCACCAATGCATCCACACGCATGACAGGCGAGCCGATGCGTATGCTTCTGTCGAAAGAACTGCTCGGGCGCGTGCTTTCGGGCACAGGCAAGCCGATTGACGGACTCGGCGAGATATACCCGGACGAGCTGCGCGATATCAACGGCGCGCCGATCAATCCGGTGTTCCGGCGGTATCCGAAAAACTTTATACAGACAGGTATCAGCTCTATCGATGGGCTGTCCACGCTGATTCGCGGTCAGAAGCTGCCGATATTTTCGGGCAATGGTCTGCCGCACGACCAGCTTGCAGTGCAGATTGTGCGCCAGGCGCAGGTCGGCGATGACAGCGATTTTGCGATCGTATTTGCGGCGATGGGCGTTAAAAACGATGTCGCAGCGTATTTCCGCAGGAGCTTCGAGGAGAGCGGCGTGCTCAGCAAGGTTGTTATGTTCCTCAACCTATCCGGCGAACCGGCGGTTGAGCGTATTGTTACACCGCGTTGCGCGCTCACAGTCGCCGAATACCTTGCATACACACATAATATGCATATACTCGTAATCCTCACAGATATGACCGCATACGCCGAGGCACTGCGCGAGATATCGTCGTCTAAGGGCGAGATACCCAGCCGTAAGGGCTTCCCGGGCTACCTATACAGCGACCTCGCGTCAATGTTTGAGCGCGCCGGTATAATCGAGGGCGCCGAAGGTTCGGTTACGCAAATACCGATTCTCACTATGCCAAACGACGATATCACGCACCCGATTCCGGATTTAACAGGATATATCACCGAAGGGCAGATGGTGCTGGATCGTTCGCTGTCACAAAAGGGAGTATATCCTCCGCTGGCTATACTGCCGAGCCTTTCGCGTTTGATGAAAGACGGCATTGGCGAAGGATACACACGCGCGGACCACGCGGAGCTGTCGGGTCAGCTGTTTGCGAGCTATGCAAAGGTAAACGACGCGCGCGCATTGGCGACAGTTATCGGCGAGGACGAATTGACTGATATAGACAAGAAATATATACGCTTCGGGCGCGAGTTCGAAAGCCGATTTATCGCGCAAGGTCACGGCGAAAACCGCAGTATATTCCAAACGCTGGATTTGGGCTGGAGCCTGCTGCGTATGTTGCCGGAAAGCGAGCTGGACAGACTTTCGCCGAATATGATAGAGACGTATTACCGTATTGATAAGGCTGAGGACAGTGTGTTTGGAGGATAGGTTTGGGTGGTGACTTTGTAGGGAGCGGCATCCCAAAGCACCGCGCACGGTGCTTTTACGCTCCGTGATGTAACGAAATTATTCCTAAAACCGACGGGACGTCAGGGATGCCGTCCCCTACGCCATCCATTCCAAACCCACCACACCACATGGAGGCATTATGGATATCACATTATTCCCCACAAAGGGCAATCTAATACTCGCCAAAAACACGCTTGCGCTGTCTAGCCAGGGCTATGAACTGCTGGACAAAAAGCGCAATATTTTGGTGCGCGAAATGATGGAACGCGTGGATGAAGCGAAGAGCATACAGGCGAATATCGAAGCCGTATACGCCGCCGCATACGCCGCACTCCAGCGCGCGAATATCGCTGTCGGCATCGGACATGTGCAAGCCGTTGGTCACGCACTGCCTATTGAAGACAGCCTTGTTCTAATGTCGCGAAGCGTTATGGGCAGCGAGATTCCGATGGTAACATATACGCAAACACCGCTTACGCCGAGCTACGGCTTCTACTCCACAACATCGTCGCTGGACGAAGCGTGTGTGCATTTCCGCAAGGTTAAAGAGCTGTCTATCTGCCTTGCAGAGGTGGAAACAGCAGTATATCGCCTTGCGGTAAACATAAAAAAGACGCAAAAACGCGCAAACGCACTCAAGAACGTTACCATTCCGCGCTATCAGCAGATTACAGCATCGATTCAGAGTGTGCTGGAGGAAAAGGAACGCGAGGAGTTTACGAGGCTGAAGGTTATTAAGCGGCAGAAAAGTATGTAGAGGCAGGTTTCCATGCCCGCCCGTCAATATCCAAAAGGAGGAACCCACACCATGAACACCATCACATACAGCTACAAAATCGACCCAAACACCAAGGGTTCGCTATATATCAACACCACCAACCGCTGCACAAACAGCTGTACCTTTTGCCTCCGCTCAAACGCAAACGGAGTTGGCGGCGCGGATTTGTGGCTGGACTATGAACCGTCTGTGCAAGAGATTACAGACGCTATCGGCGCTTGCGATATGAGCCTATACAACGAAATCGTGTTTTGCGGCTACGGCGAACCGCTTATCCGCTTTGACGATATCATGGCGGTATGCAAGTGGGCGAAGGGCGCATATCCAAACATCGCGGTGCGTATCAACACCAACGGTCACGCAAACGCTATCGCAGGCAAAGACGTTACGCATGCCATGCAGGGTTTGGTCGACACTGTGTCGATCAGCCTGAACGCCTCCACAGCGGCGGGCTACGAGGCGGTTTGTAAATGCGACTACGGCGAGGACGGCTTCGGCATTATGCTGGATTTCGCAAAAAATGCGACGGCGTATGTGCCAAATGTGGTGCTTAGCGTGGTGGACATTCTGCCGAAAGACGAGATAGAGGCGTGCCGCAAGATTGCGGAGGAAGCGGGATGCACCTTCAGAGTACGCAAGTTGGAAGGATAAGCCTATGAGCGATAACGTATTATACATATCCGACTTGGACGGCACATTGCTAAACGCAAACGCGGAGTTGTCGGAATATACAATCAATACACTAAACGAAATAATCTCCGGCGGAGGTTTCTTCACTGTCGCAACAGCGCGCAGTGCGGCATCGGCAATACCCATGCTGGAGCGCGTGAATATCAATATACCAATCATATTGATGAACGGCGTACTGGTCTACGATATCGCCGCGAAGAAGTATATCAGAAAAGAATATCTAACCGATTCCGCCATAGAGCGCATACTCGGCGCGCTGAAAACCTGCGGCCAAGGCGCGTTTATGTATAGCATAAAGGACGATACGCTGTATACATACTACGAAAAGCTGGATTCGGATGCGATGCGAGAATTTTATGAAAGCCGCGTGGAATTATACGGCAAGCGGTTTGACAAAACAGACGATTTCGGCGGCACAGATGTCGGCGAGGTTGTCTATTTTACGATTATAGACACATACGAGCGCGTATGTCGTATGCACGATTTGGTCACAGCTCACCCAACGATACGCGCGGAGATGTACAGCGATATCTACTCCGAGGATATGTGGTATCTCGAGATTTTCAGCCATACCGCGTCGAAGCAGACCGCGGCGGAGTTCCTGCGCAAATACGGCAAATTCGACAAATTGGTCGGCTTTGGCGACAACCTAAACGATATCCCGCTGATGCGCGCTTGCGACGAGTTTTATGCGGTACAAAACGCCAAGGATGCGGTGAAGGATTGCGCTACGGCGGTGATAGCATCGAACGAGCAGGACGGCGTTGCGCGGTGGTTGGCGGAAAATGTGATGCATTCGTAGGGGCGACTTTCTGTGGTTGCCCCTACATCAATAATCCAATCCAAAAACAGGAGACCCACCCATGCACAACATCAAACAAAAACTGCATACCTACGCAAAATCGCTGAGCATCTCCGATATCGGCGTATGCGACGCGCGCGAATATACCGAGTTACTGCCGCGTCTTGACAAGGAAACACCATTTTCGGCACTTCCGTCAAAGCGGATATCGCCGTCGCAAATGCTGGACGGTGCGAAGTCTATCATCATGTGTGTGTTTAACTACTATGCGGGTGAAAAGGAAGATGCCAACATATCAAAATACGCGCGCGGCATGGACTACCACAAGGTCGTGCCGTCGAAGCTGGACGCGCTGATAGCGGCGATGTGGGCAGATTATCCCAATATGAAAGCGGTTGCCTTTTGCGACAACTCGCCGATGTGCGATAAGTACCTCGCGTACCTTGCAGGGCTTGGCTTCTGGGGCAGAAACAGCCTGCTGATCCACCCAACATTCGGCTCATACACGGTTATCGGCGGCATTATTACAGATATGTATATAGAAGCCGACACGCCGATGGAGCAGCAAACGTGCAGCGGATGCGGCGGATTCGAACATGCGCGATGTGTACAAGCGTGTCCGGCTAAGGCGATTGGACAAGACGGTATCGACGCATTCAAGTGTATTTCGCTGTGTATGCAAAAGAAAACCGTACCGTCGGAGGAAATGCTCGCGGCGATACGGCAATGCGGCAATGCTTGGGGTTGCGATATCTGCGCAGATGTATGCCCACATAACGAGCATGTGCCGCTTACAGAAATAAGCGAATTTTCGCAGGATCTGATCTATACTCTAGATAAAGACACCTTACCGAATATGGATATAACCGCCAGGTCATTCGCGTGGCGCGGCAAGGATATCTTAATGCGTAATATTGATATAGCAGAAAAGCGGAAATGATACATTCCGGCGTATTTATTCCTCCGCAATGTCTTGCTTTTCGGCTAAAATTCGAAGTTTGCCAAGGCAAGATACAATAAGTTGTTCTAAATTTTCTGTCGAGCTTCTTGTGTTACACGCCGCAGACAATTGTGTATTCGACTCAATTTTTTGCCCTAATTGCTTAAGTACCGTCTGAATACCGCCCTCTCTACACACGCTTGCCACCCCTTATAATGTCGGATATTAATATTGCTTCCCTTGAATATATCATACTCCTTGTGTTGACAAACATCAAGCGAATCATTGGGTATTATTTGTAATAAAGGATGAAGTGTAAAAATGCATATAGTAGAAAAATTAACAGGCACACTATATATAGTGTGCCTTAACCTTTTGTTAATTATTTAATAATTCTCTAAGGTCGCCCCGCCGCTCAGCGATAGTCCTTATGTAACAGAGCGCGTATATAACCCTTGTCTTTTGAGGTAGAATCGATATAGAACCCGCGCCCATAGTAGAACCGCACAAGCGGCGATATCCGCGAGCCTGTATGCAGCGACAGCCGTTTAATGCCCAAGCTCCGCATCTTCATATCCACCAAATTTATAAGCGATTTGCCGATTCCGTTGTTTTGCATACTTAGCTTAACGCCAAACCGGCTCATATACGCGGTTTTTGCCTCAATATCAACAGCTATACGCACACTCCCGACAGGCATACCGTCCATAAACGCGACCAGCACGATCTTGCCTTCAATATCGCGGCGGATGTCGTCGGCAGTTTCGCATAGCGGCTCAAACTTCTGCGGGTCGATATCCGCAAGCTCCGCGTATTTTTCAAACGCCTCTTTTGTTATCTCGGCGATAGCTCCCATATCGTCGTATGTCGCTGTGCGTACCTCAAAACCTGTCATATTTCAATTCTCCCCATCAGCGTTGCCATAACCGCTTTCTGCGCGTGAAGGCGATTCTCCGCTTCATCGAATATCACAGACTGCGGTCCGTCTATCACATCTTCGCTAACCTCATATCCGCGGTATGCGGGCAGGCAATGCATAAATATCGCCTGACCATCCGCCTTCTTAAACAGCTCGCCCGTAATCTGATACGGCGCAAATATCTTAACGCGTTCCGCCTTTTCGGCTTCCTGCCCCATACTCACCCACGTATCTGTGCAAACAACATCCGCGCCGGATATCGCCTCCAGCGGATCGGTTGTAATCGTAATCTTCGCGCCGGTTTCTTTTGCGTCGGACTTCGCATTGTCCACGATTTCGGCGTCGCAAGCATAGTCCGCAGGTGTCGCCACCGCAATATCCATACCCACCTTCATACAGCCATACAGCAGCGAATGTGCCATATTGTTGCCGTCGCCGAGATACGCGAATTTCAGCCCCTTAAACTTGCCCTTATGCTCGTAAATCGTCTGCAAATCTGCCAAAACCTGGCAAGGATGCAGAAGGTCGGTCAGTCCGTTTATAATCGGAATGCTCGCGTATTTCGCAAGGTCAACAACATCCTGATGCGCGAATGTGCGTATCATAATGCCGTCGAGATACCGCGAAAGCACGTTTGCGGTGTCGTATATACTCTCGCCGCGCCCGAGCTGGATGTCGCCTGCGCTCAAAAACAGCCCTGCGCCGCCGAGCTGGTTTATCCCCACCTCAAACGACACCCTTGTACGTGTAGACGACTTGGTAAATATCATACCCAGCGTCTTGCCCTTTAGTATATGATGCTCCACACCCGCTTTTTGCTGCGCCTTAAGCTTCAGCGCAAGCGTGATTAACGCCTCAACCTGCTGCGGTGTATAGTCGTGTAAACTGATTAAATCTTTCATAATAATACCTGCCTTTCTACAGCGTCTTCACAATACCTTCCAACACATCAACAAACATATCAATATCCGCCTTCGTAATAACCAGCGGCGGCAATATACGCAGCGTATCGCCCACCAGCCCTGTAAGCACCTTGGCCTCAAACAGCGCCTGCTTCACCGCCGCGCCAAGCCCTTCGCCAAACTCCACGCCAACCATAAGCCCAACGGCACGTATCTCCTTGATGCAGGAATATTTGCTCTTGAGCTTTTCCAGCGAATCCGCGAAATACGCACCCATATCAGCCGCATTTTGCACCAGGTTTTCAGCCTGTATCGTCTGCAACACAGCCAAGCCCGACGCCGCCGCAAGCGGATTGCCGCCAAATGTAGAACCATGGTCGCCCGGCTCAAACGCGCAAACCGCCTCCTTCGCGCATACAGCGCCAATCGGCACGCCGCCGCCAAGCGCCTTCGCAACAGTAAAGATATCCGGCTCAATACCGTACTGCTGGTAGCCAAACATCGTGCCTGTACGCCCGATGCCCGTCTGCACTTCGTCTATAATCAGCAGGATATCGTTGTCGTCGCAAAGCTTGCGTACAGCCGCCATATACGCCTGCCCACAAGGGTGTACGCCGCTTTCGCCTTGGATCGCTTCCAGCATAATTGCCGCGGTGTTTGGCGTAATCGCCGCCTTAAGCGCATCTAAATCGCCAAGCTCAACATGCGAAAATCCGGGCATCAGCGGTTCATACGGCTTCTGATACTTCGGCTGTCCTGTAGCCGCAACAGTCGCAAGCGTCCTGCCGTGGAACGAATGCTTGAGCGTAATAACATCGGTCTTATTCGGCATACCCTTCTTATAGAAGTATATCCGCGCAAGCTTGAGCGCGCCCTCGTTCGCCTCCGCCCCGGAATTACCGAAAAACACCTTGTCTGCGCAAGACACCTCGCAAAGCATCTTCGCCAACATCGTCTGCGGCTCTGTATAATACAGGTTTGAGGTGTGAATCAGCTTTGCCGCTTGGGCGTTTATCGCGCCAACCAACGCGGGGTGCGCATGACCAAGCGCAGTCACAGCAATACCCGCAAAGAAATCCAGATATTTGCCGCCCTCGGTGTCGTACAGCCAAACCCCCTCGCCTCTGTCGAAGCATACAGGCGTACGCGTACCAAACGTGTTCATATAGTATTGTTTATCCATCGTCATAATGTTTTCAAGCATAAAAATCATCCCTTTCTGTGTGCTATTGCATTATTATACATTATAATGAATAATAATGCAATAGGTTTGTGCATATTTTTTGAACTTTTAGTTATAATAATGTAAAAGGTATGTTTTTGCGATTCGCATCACATCAGGTGCGCAAATCTGCGCGCCGGTAACTGGGAGTCGTACGCTCCAATCAAAACGCTGTCCGAGGCGTTTTGTCACCGCCCACGCTAACTTTAACGAGATGTATCTTTCGATGGCGGTGATATTAAATCCATTTCCTTATAAGTTCCGGCTGATTGCCGGCAGGGGTGTCGAGCGGGAACAGCTTCTTTCGCGTAAGGAACACTTATTCTGAGCCTATCCGAACAGGCGCACAAAACATAAATTTCAGGAGGACACCAAATGAACCCCCCAAATCCCAACAACCACTCCACCCCCATCATCCACGAATACATCACAGCCGCAGACGAAGATATCACCGCAGACGCAAGTCTCATCCCATCCGCCG
>JGI994J12354_10000320_pt1 | contig 47337 bp, 60 predicted proteins | sample IntmicLarv3ML3BL_FD_12354 | JGI IMG/M metagenome (IMG submission 12354) | reverse complement strand
CTACTTTTGTACTATTGTAAATTTATAAATTTTAATTTATAATGCTTTAAGGGGAGCTACTAATAAATGGAGGTAATTCATATGAATAGTAGTTTTTTTCATGTCACAAACAATTTATTTTTTACTTTAATAGCAATTATATTAGTTATATCACTAATTTTTATTCCCACTTCTCTTTTTAAATACAACAAACTCAACAAAAATTTTTATATTATCAATTCAAATAATATTGATGATGAATCTTTAACTAATCTTTCAAATAACATTGAAAAAGATCTTAGTGAAAAAATAAAGATAAGTTTTAAATATACTTCAACACCTTCTCATGCTTCAAAAACAACACCAAATATTGAAGAAAATAAAGTTATTAATAATTTTTCAAATGACAATACATTTATATGGCCTATTCCTGGTTTTACTAGAATTAGCTCTAAATTTGGTAAAAGAACGGCTCCTACTTCTGGTGCTTCAACCTCGCATAGTGGTATTGATATCCCTGCACCAACTGGTACTAATATTTTATCTATAATGCCTGGAAAAGTTACCTTTACAGGATTCAAAGGAGCTGGAGGATATACTATTACTGTGAAAAATGGAATATTTGAAGTTTCATATTGTCATGTCTCCCCTAAGTTCATCTTTTCTGTAGGTAACTATGTTGATCAAGGAATATTAATCTCACATGTTGGACCTCTTAATGTATATAATGTTTCTAATAATCCATATAAAGATAAAAAAGGCAACCCAACAAACGGAGCTAGCACAGGTCCTCATTTACATCTCACAATAAAGAAGAATGGAAAAGCTGTAGATCCTCTTTCATTTCTATAAATATAATATATTTAAAATTAACCTATTATTGATATTTCCATATTACAAATAAAAAAGATGACATAAAGTCATCCATCTTTTTATTACTATATATATTCTTACATATCTTCATCAATTTCTTCTTTATTATGCATATGATTACCATTACAACCTGCACATCCAGATCCACAATGATTCTCTGTTTCTTCATTCCAATCTAATTCTATTGTATTATTACACTCTGGGCAAGCAATTTCTTCTTTTAGTTCACTAATTTCTGTTTCAAATTCACAATTACAATATGGACAAACAATTTCAAAATCATAATTTTCATTAGTATATATATCTTTATTTATTCTATCTACATTTTTTTCTACTTTAATTTGTCTTTCTTCCAATTCAGATAATTTTTCAATATTGCTATTTGTTATTTCTTCTACTTCTTCCACAAAATCTATAAATAAGTCTGAAAATATTTTTTTAATATATTCTAAATCCTTTTCACTTTCTATATTGTCTTCTATTTTTTTTATAAGTTCAGTATACTTTTGAGTCATTTTTTTTGACATTATTTTTATTCCTTCCTATATTCTTTCCATATATTCACCAGTTCTTGTATCTATTTTTATAACATCACCTATGTTAATAAATAATGGAACTGATATTTCAAAACCATTTTCTAATGTAGCTGGTTTCCCTGAAGTTGTAGATGTGTTTCCACTAAAACCTGGTTCTGTATATGTAACTTCTAATTCAACAAACATTGGTGGCTCAACTGCAAATACATTTCCTTTATATGATAATATTTTAACACTCATATTTTCTTTAATATATTTTAAACTATCACCTAATTGCTCTTTATTAAGTGGCATTTGCTCATATGTTTCATTATCCATAAAATAGTATAAATCTCCATCAATATATAAATATTGCATATCTCTTTTTTCTATTTCTGCTCCTGGAAACTTTTCTGATGGATTAAAAGTTTTTTCAAGAACTGCCCCTGATATAACATTTTTAAGTTTTGTTCTAACAAAAGCTGATCCCTTACCTGGTTTAACATGTTGAAATTCAACAATTTTAAATACATTTCCATCCATTTCAAATGTTGTTCCATTTCTAAAATCTCCTGCCATATATACTTCTGCCATAATATACCTCTTTTCTAATTATTAATTATTTGTATTTTTAAACTTCATTTATTTTACTATATTTTCTGGTTAAAATCAAGTATTCAGGGATCTTATATACTACTATGCTCACTAATTTGTTTTTATTATAGTATAATTTTTCTCAGAATTGGTTAATTTTATACATCCACTTTTTGTAACTAGTACTGTGTCTTCTATTCTTACACCAAATTTACCTGGTATATATATTCCTGGTTCATTGGTAATTGTCATATTTTCTTTTAACAAGTAATCTTTATTTCCAATTCTTGGATCTTCATGAATTTCTAATCCTACACCATGTCCTAAAGAATGTACAAATGTATATCCATTTATTTTAAAATCACCTTCTACCATCATTGTTAAAATTCTTGCATTTGCTCCATCTTTAATTTCTTTTAAAATTTGTTCCTGATTTTTTAAAACTATATCATATATAGGTTTTATTTCTTCTGGCACATAATCTACAAATATAGTTCTTGACATATCAGAACAATACCCTTTATATTTACATCCCATATCTATTAATATAGTATCTCCTGATGATATTTGCCTATCTGTTGGAACTGCATGTGGCATAGATGAATTTGGTCCTGATGCAATTATTGAGTCAAAAGAAACTCCCTCTGCACCCTTACTTTTAAAATATTTTTCTATTTCATTTGCAATTTCTTTTTCATTCATACCTTTTTTAATATATTTTAATAGATATGAAAAACAATCATCTAATATTTTACATGATTGCTTTAATATACTTATTTCTTCTTCATCTTTTATAGCTCTTTGACTTTCAATTATTCCATCTGTTTCTGTAAAATTATTTATTTTATATTTGTGTATATATTCTTTATATTTAGAATAAGTAATATGGTTTTCTTCAAAACCAATATTTTCACAAAACATAAAGAAATTTTCACAATCATATTTTGATACATCTTTAATATTATATACTATAACTTCATCATTAATTGTAAGAATACTATTAACTGATTCAATATATCTACCATCTGTTATGTATATATTTTCTTTTCTAGTAATTAAAAGAATACCTTCAGCTTCTATATTAGTTAAATATTTTATATTTACTGGATTAGAAACTATCATACCTTGAATATCTGACAATTTTAATTTTTCTCTTAAACATTTAATTTTTAAATTCATAATCATCTACTCCCTTCCAAGTTATGCTTTATACATACCAAGAGTGAATATTTTAAATAGTATAGTTTGTATTATACTAGCTGGTACAAACATCATTATAAAGACTGCTATTATTATAAATGGTCCAAAAGGAATATACTCATCCATTTTCTTAATCTTTGTAGCTAGAAATATTATACTTAAAACTGCACCAATTAAAAACGACATTACTGCTATTGCAATTATATTTTCAAATCCAAAAAACAGACCGAAGTACTCCCATTAGTTTTACATCACCAAATCCCATAGCTTCTTTTCCTGCTATTAATCCACCTATTAATGTTATTAATAGGAAAATTCCTCCTCCAGTAAACATTCCTAACAACATATTTGTTGAAATATTTATATCTATTAATCCATATATAAATGTAAAAACTAAACCTATTTCAAACATTGTAAGTACTAATCTATTGGGTATTATTTGTAATCTATAATCTATAACAAAAGCTGATAGTAACATTGGTGTTAATATTATATATTTTATTAAATCTAAATTTTCTATAATTGTATCTTGTATACCAAATTTATGTAATAAACATAAATATATCACAGCATTTGATAACATTAAAATATAATGTGGTTTGAATTCTCTTCTATATTCTTCTACTATTTCTTTACTAAATATCTTTTTATATTCTGGCAAACATTTATTACACCAATTAAGGAATTCACCCATTAATAGGCCAAATAACCCAAATGCAAGATAATACAAAATGTGTACATCATTAAAATACATTGCTTTCTACCTTCTTTTCATTTATTTCTATTTTTATTATTTATTTTTTTGCTTTTCTTCATATTTTTTTAATATATATTTTTCTAATGGTCTTTTTATAATTGTTATTAAATAATCCTTTTCTGCTATAGGTTTAACTAATATTGATTTCATTTTACATCTATTTGCTCCTAATACATCTGTAAAAATTTGATCTCCTACAACAGCTATCTCTTTATTATTTAGATTTAAAAGTTTTGCTGATTCTTTAAAACCTTTTTTAAATGGTTTCATTGCAAAAAAGATATATGGAACTCCTAATAAGTTTGAAATTTTTTCAACTTTCTTTCTTTTATTTGAATTAGAAAGAACACAAAACTTTACTCCATTTTCTTTTAAATTGTTACACCATTCTTCTAAACCTTCTATAGTTTTATGGTTAAAATCAATTAATGTATTGTCAACATCTAATATTAATCCTTTAATATTCTCTTTTTCTATTAATTCTAATGAAATATTTGTTATATTATTCAAATAATAATCAGGATATAATATCATCTGCTACCTCCACATATTTTTCTTTATTTATATTACCAATATGTTCATATTTTGTCAAGGTTAACAAACTAATAAACAAGGTAGTATTACTAGGTACTACCTTGTTTATTATCATACATTTATCAATATATCATTTACAAAATCTATGATTTCCAATAGTTATAACATGTGGTCTTGACCATATCCATTGATTACTTGTTTTAGCTGGATTAAAATAATATATTGATCCATATGATGGATCCCATCCATTCATTGCATCTTGTGCTGCTTTTTTTGCTGTATCATTTGGTGCTAAATTTATTTGTCCATCATTTACCACACTAAATGCCCCTGATTGATAAATAACTCCTGCCATTGTATTGGGAAATGAGTTGCTTTTAAGTCTGTTTAAAACCACTGAACCTACTGCAACTTGTCCGTGTATATGATTCTCCTCTTGCTTCAGCATGTATAAGCCTACTTAGTAGATTAAGATCATTTGAATTACTTCCTGAACTGGAACTTCCTGAAGATGATGATGCAAAAATTCCCATTGCAGCTAAAGTTTTGGATCCTGCTATACCATCAACAGCTAAACCATTTTTACTTTGAAAATATTTTACTGCATTAAGAGTTTGTGTTCCAAATATTCCATCTACATTTCCATTATAATACCCCCATCTTTTAAGCTTAGTTTGAATATCTCTGACTTCTTGTCCCCTAGAACCATATTTTGAAAGTGCCTCTACATTATTTGAAAAAAACACATTGTATGATACAAAAACCAAAGTAATTAATAAAAAAATTAATAATATAATATTTTTTATATTATTACTCTTATTATTAATTATATTTAATTTACTTTTAAGCATAAAAATACACCACTTTTCTAAAAATATTTAAATATATTTTCTCCAATATTGGTGTTTTTATACAAATTAAATTACATTATTAAAATTAAATCTATACTATAGCTCCCACTACTATTCCTATAAGAGCACCTACAAAAACTTGTGTAGGTGTATGACCTAAAACTTCAACTAATCTTTCAGATACTTCAATCCCTGACAGTCCTGGTGTTTCTACTAATTTATTTAACATAGTTGCTTGTTTACCAGCAGCTCTTCTAATTCCTGCTGCATCATACATAACTACAAAAGCAAAAATTAAAGACATAGCAAATATAGGAGTTTCAAATCCTTCACTTCTTCCCACTAATGTTGCAAGTGATGTTACAACTGCTGAGTGAGAACTTGGCATTCCTCCTGCTCCCATAATTCTTTTAAAATTAAACTTTTTAGTTTCTACTAAATCCCAAATCACTTTAAATACTTGTATAGAAAACCATAATAAAAATGGTATATATACATATTTATTCGTTATTAATTGCTCAAATATATTCATTTTGTTTTTTCCCCTTATTATCTCAAATATATATTATTTATATATTTAGTCATTTTCTTTTTTAAAATCTTCTTCTATAATTTCATTGTTTTCATCTTTTATTAATATACTAATTTTCTTTTCTGCTTTTTCTAAAAATTCATTACATTTCTTTGATAATTTAATACCTTGTTCAAATTTTTCAACTGATTCATCTAAATTCAAATTTCCTTTTTCTAAATCATTAGCTATATTTTCTAACTTTTCTATTGAATCTTCAAAATTTAAATCTTCATCCATTGTCAATACTCCCCCTTAAAATTATTATTACAGATTTTCTATTTTAACACTTTAGCCTTTTTCTGTCCATCAATAAACCTGATATCTATTTTATCATCAATTTCTAAATCGTTTATACTTTTAATAATTTCATTATTTTTTTGTACTATTGAATATCCTCTTGTTAATGTTTTCAATGGACTTAATGCATCCAATTTAGATATTACATTCATAGCTTGTGACTTCCTATTATTAAGTTTTACATTCATATTTGTATCTATTGATTTCAATAATATGTCTAATCTAATATATTGTTCGTTTATTTTTTGTATAGGATCTTTAAATACATTTCTCATCATACATTTTTCATATCTTAATCTCATTAATTCAGTTTTCTTTTTTAATGATAATTTAAATCTATTTTCATATCCTATTATTCTATTATGTAATTCCACAATATTTGGAACAGCAAGTTCTGCTGCTGCTGAAGGTGTTGGAGCTCTTAAATCTGCAACAAAATCTGATATTGAAAAATCTGTTTCATGTCCTACTGCAGATATTATTGGTATTTTAGATTCATATATAGCTCTTGCAACTATTTCTTCATTAAAAGGCCATAAATCTTCTAATGATCCTCCACCTCTTGCTATTATTAATACATCAACTAACTCTTTTTTATTCATAATTTCAATAGCTTCTGCAATTTTTATACCTGCTCCTTCTCCTTGAACAGGTACAGGTAATAGCTTTAAATTAATATTTGGATTTCTCCTTGTAGATACATTTATTATATCTTGTATTACTGAGCCTGTTTTTGAAGTAAGTACTCCTACTCTTTTTGGCATATATGGTATCTTCTTTTTATTACTTTGTGAGAATAAACCTTCTTTTTCCAGTTTTTCTTTTAGTTCTTCATATGATTTATATAAATTTCCTATTCCATCTTCTTGCATAGCTTTACAATAAATTTGGTAGACTCCATCTCTTTCAAAAACTGATACACTACCTAAAATCATAACACCCAATCCATCTTTAGGAGTAAATTTTAAATTTCCAGTATATGTTTTAAACATTATACATTTGATTAATGAATTTCCATCTTTTAATGTAAAATACATATGTCCAGTATAATGATGTTTAAAATTTGATATTTCACCTTTTACAAAAACATTTGCAAGCATTTCATCATCAGCAAATTTATTTTTTATATATTTATTTAACTCTGATACACTTATAGGTTGTATATTCATTTGTTACCTCTATATCTTAATTTTACAATCTTTTTATTTTCTAAATTTCTTTAACTACATTAGCAAGAACACCATTTATAAATGAAGAAGATTGATCTTCTCCATATCTTTTAGCTAATTCTACAACTTCATTTATTACAATTTTAAATGGTACTTTTTTATATAGTATTTCATAAATTGCAAGTTTTAAAAGAGATATATTAACTTTAGAAATTCTCTCAATCTGCCATTCTACTTTCAAATTTTCTGATATAATAACAAGTATTTTTTCTAAATTATCATTTACTCCATTTGCTATATCTAAAACATATTTGTTGGCTAAATCATCTATTATATTATTACTTTCAATAAATAATTTTACTAAAGTCTCCATATTTTCATCTTCTGATTTTTTTTGTATTTCCATACTATATAAAAATTTAAAAGCTAATTCTCTTTTAGCAGATCTGTCCATTTTTTGTTCTCTCCCACTAAATTTTATATTCTATCTATAAAATTCTTTAATTTTTCTTTTACATCATATTTATTTTGTTGAATATAATTTCCTACAACAATTCCTACAACAACTAATAACACACCTACAATCAACTTATATAAGCCTGTAAATAAGGCTATCATAGTAATTATTGCTCCTATTATTGCTCCTCTATATTCAGTTACAAATTTCTTAAAACTATCCATAAAAAAGCCCTCTCTTATTCTTCACCCTTTTCTTTTTGAGTGATATTTTTTATTTTAATATCTATTTCTTTTACATCTAAATCAGATGTTCTTTTTATTGTCTCTTTTATTCTTTTTTGTAAATTTGCAGATAAATCTTTTATTACTGCATTCTCATATATAAATAATGTAACAAATACTCTTATATTATTTTCTTTATCTAACATTACTTTTGTAGTAACATTTTCTGTAGCTTCAAATCCTCTTGTAACATTGTTCACTAAATTCTCTAAAGTATCTTTTGATATTAAAAGTTTTCCACTTTCATTTTCAAGTAATACTCCTTCTTTATTCCCACCCATTTCATTTGAGCTATAACTAAAAAATATTGCTTTTATTGCTAATAATATAAATAGTACTGAAACTCCTAATACAATATTCATACTTGTTTGTCCACTTATTATATTTACTACTATAGAATTGATAAAATCTATATTTATCCATCCAAATATAAGTAAACAAGCAATAATTGATAGTGTTAACATTATTATTGAAAAAATTATTAATGTTGCTCTTTCAATAAATTTCATATATATTCCTCCATATCATTATATATTTTTATCTAATGTAATAATTAAAATCTATTTTAAAATATTTTTATTCTTTTGCTTCTTCATTTTTAGTTTCAATATCTTCATCTTTTTCATCTAAATCAGATTCTGTATTTACTCCTTGAACATGAACATTCACTTCAATTACCTTAAGTCCTGTCATGTTTTCAACTGCTTTTTTAACTCTATTTTGTATTTCAAAAGCTACATCTGGTATTCTTGTTCCATAATCTACAATTATATTAACATCTATTTTAGTTTCTTTTTCTCCAACTTCAACTTTAATACCTTTTGATAAATTCTTTTTACCACTTAGTACCTCTGAAATTCCTCCAGCAAATCCTCCAGCCATTGAAGAAACCCCTGATACTTCTGATACTGCTACTCCTGCTATAACTGCAACAACATCATCAGCTATTTTTATATTGTTATCTTCTTCTACCTCTACATTAATATCTGTAACACCTTCTAATTCTTTTTCTAATTCAACTTTTTCACTCATAATAATACCTCCTATAATATTATTTGTATTCTTTTTTAATTGCTTTAATACACTTTTAGTGATAATTGATATAAGTATATCAATATATACTTTTTTTTACAATATTTTTTATTAAATAAAATTTATATTTACTTATTTATTCAAATATACTACCAATATCAATATTTGTTCCTCTTAAAAAATCATGTATATTCATTTTTCTAGAATTTTCACCTTGTATTTCTAATACTTCAATTGCTCCATCTATAGTTTTTATATATAATCCTGTTTTATTATCTGAAAACAGCACTGTACCTGCATCCATACCTTTTAGTCTATATTCGTATTCTTTTAATTCTGGAAACTTTTCTAAAAGCATTTCTTTTGAAATGTCATTTACTTTCCATATTTTTATTTTTTTATTATTTAAAAATGTATATGCTCCCATTATTGGATTCAAACCTCTTACTAAATTCTTTATCTTCTTAGCTTCAAATTCTTCCCAATTTATTTTCGCCATATCTTTATTCAACATTGGTGCTAATGTGTAAACTTCTCCTTGTTTTTGTCTTGGAGCTGTTCCATCTTTGATTTTATCTAATGTTTCTATTAAAAGTTCTGAACCTATTTTAGAAAGTCTACTCCATAATTCACCTGTTGTTTCATCTTCACCTATTTCAACTTCTTTTTTTAAAATCATATCTCCTGTATCCATTCCAACATCCATATACATAGTAGTAATTCCTGTAATTTCTTCACCATCTATAATCGACCATTGAATAGGTGCTGCACCTCTATATTTAGGAAGTAATGACCCATGAACATTTATACACCCATATTCTGGTATATCTAAAATATCTATTGGAATTATCTTACCATATGCAACTACACAAATAATATCAGGATTTAATTTTTTAATTTCATTAATAAACTCTGTATTATTTCTTATTTTTTCAGGTTGAAAAATTTTGATTTTATTAGAAATTGCAAAATCTTTTACTTCAGAAGTTATTAATTTCATCCCTCTACCTTTTGGTCTATCTGGATTTGTAACTACAGCTAATATTTCATGCCCATAACTATATAATGCTTCTAATGATTCTCTAGCAAAATCAGGTGTTCCCATAAATACTATTTTCAATATATGTTCACTCCTTATCAATTTATATTTTTTCTATTCTTCTTTTGGATCTTCTTGTGGATTAACAAAATGTATTGTTCCTGGTAATACTTTATCTACAAACAACTCACCATTCAAGTGATCTACTTCATGGCAAATAGCTTGTGCAAACAATTCTTTTGCTTTAATTTTTATTTTATTACCCTCTCTATCTAAGGCTTCTACTTCTACTTCTTTAGGACGAACTAAAGTCCCATACTTATTTGGAAAACTCAAACATCCTTCTTCCACTTCATGTTCTCCTTTAGTTTTAATTATAACTGGATTTATAAGTATAAATGTACCTTCATCATCATATAAATCAATAATGACAATTCTTTTTAATATACCAACTTGTTGTGCTGCAAGTCCAACTCCATTAGAATCATGCATTGTTTCAATCATATCATCTATTAAAATTTGTATCTTTTCATCTATTACATCAACTTCTCTAGCCTTTTTTCTTAATATTTCGTCTCCTTCTTGTACTATATTCCTTATTGCCATATTTCAACCCCCTTAATTTCATAATCTATAGCATACTAATTGGATTTATATCTATAATTACTCTTGTATTTATATTTTTCTTATATTTTTTATAATATTCATTTAAACATTCATGTAATATTTTTATTATATCTTCATCTAAATTACATTTCATTATCATTCTCCATCTATATCTATTTTTGATTTTATCTATTGGAGAAGGTAATGGTTTAAAAACATTTATATCATCACTACTATTTTTAATTCTATTATTTATTAAATTATATAAATAATTTGATATATCAATAATTTCCTTTTCATCTAAACCATTTATTCCAAACAATATTATATCCGAAAATGGAGGATATTTCAATTGTTTTCTTATACTAATTTCTGCTTCATAAAAAGTATTATAATCTTGTTTTTGAGCATATATAATACTGTAATTATCTGGATTATATGTTTGAATTATAACTTTTCCTGGATATTTTTCTCTTCCTGCTCTACCTGCTACTTGGACAAGAAGAGCAAAAGTTCTTTCATTTGATCTATAATCATCTATATTTAAACTGGTATCTGCTGCAATAACACCTACTAATGTTACATTTGGAAAATGATGTCCTTTTACAATCATTTGTGTTCCTATTAATATATCAATACTATCATTTTTAAATTTATTTAATATTTCCTCATGTGAATTCTTTTTTGTAACTGTATCTATATCCATTCTTATAGTTTTTGCTTCTGGAAATAATTTTAAAACCTCTTGTTCTAACCTTTGTGTACCTGTTCCAAAATATCTTATTTTATCACTATTACATTCAGGACATATTTTCACATTGTTTTGTTCATATCCACAATAATGACATTTTAATTTTTCTTTATTTTTATGATAAGTTAAATTGATATTACAATTATTACATTTTAAAGTATACCCACATTCTCTACACATTATAAATGTAGAAAAACCTCTTCTATTTAAAAATAAAATAGTTTGTTTTTTGTTTTCAATATTTTCTTTTATATTATGATATAACTTTGAACTTATCATACTTCTATTACCATTGGCTAATTCTTGTCTTAAATCCACTATTTCAATAGTTGGAATAGTAGATTTATTTGCTCTTTCAGGTAATTCTAATAATTTTATTTCACCAATTTCAGCTTTATAATAAGTATTTATATCTGGTGTTGCACTCCCAAGTATTACTGGTATTTTACTAGTAATTGCAATCTTTCTTGCTACATCTTTTGCATTATATCTTGGAGACATTTCTGATTTATATGAACTATCATGTTCTTCATCAATTATTATTAATCCTAAGTTTTGTACTGGTGCAAATATTGCTGACCTTGCACCAATTATAATTTTGCTTTCTCCTCTTTTTATTTTTTGCCATCCATCATATCTTTCACCTACAGATAATTTACTATGTAAGACTGATATAATATCTTCTCCAAATCTTGCAATAAACCTATCTACCATTTGTGGTGTAAGTGATATCTCTGGTACTAATACTATTGCACTCTTTCCTTTTAAAATGATTTTTTCAATCAATTGAAGATATATTTCTGTTTTTCCTGATCCTGTTATACCATGAATTAAAAACTCTTCATAAATATTATCATCTATAGTTTTTTCTATGCTTTTATACGATATTTCTTGTTCTTTTGTTAATTTTAATTTCTCTGTTTTTTCTATATTTTTATTTACAAAAGGATTTCTTTCCACCTTTTTGTCTATAATTTCTAAATAACCATTTTTTTCTAAAGTTTTTACTATAGCTCTTGTAGTATCTGCAAAAACTTCTAATTCAGATAATAACACTCCATCATTATTTTTTAAAAAATTCAATGTCCTAATTTGTTTCTCAGACTTTAATATTTTATTTTCTATTTCCTGATCTATTTCTTCTATATCTTTTTTTAGATATATGTGATTTATACTTTTCTCTTTCATTCTATTATCAATATTTTTACTTGTTGTTCCTGGTGGTAACATTAATTTAATACAATCAGATAGATTACAAAAATATTGATTAGACATCCATTTTGCAAGTTCAATTTTTTGATTTGTTATTAAATTTTCTTCAATTTTTTCTATATCTTTTACAACATATTCAGATTTTTCTTTAATACCTATAACAAAACCTTCTTCTAAGTTTTTAGACCTACCAAAAGGAATCAATACACATGAACCAATCTGAATTTTTTCTTCAAATTCAGATGGTATATTATAATCAAATATTCTATTTAAATTTTTAACTGTACTATTTATTATAATTTGAGCTATCATTTTTCTCCTAAATATCCTTTATATAGTTACATAAGTATATCAAATATAAGAAAAAAGAACAACTATTAAATACTAATCAAGTATTTAATAGTTATTCCTTATAAATCTTATGAAATTAAGTTTGTTGCAATTTTTTACTATAGCACCTCAATAGCTTGCTTATCTTTACATAGAGGGCATCTATCCTTCTCATACATAGGATAATTAAAACTTATTCCTGATACAAATTTAATACCACTAAAATCAAGTATTCCTTTAGACCTATTTACAATAACTGCCACTCCAATAACATTTCCACCAGCTTTTTCAACTCCAGCTATGATTTTTTTAATTGTTGTACCTGTGTAAACAGCATCATCCACTACTAACACATTTTTTCCTTCAATGGTAGATTTGTCTTCACAAAACATTTTATTATCAATTTCTTTCAAAAACTTACTCTCTACCCCAAGGTGTTGTGCCATTTCATATACTGGTACCAGTGACCCATCTTTCGAACCAACAACAACCTCTATTTTTGGGTTTTCAATTTCAAAAGACATTTTGTTTGATAAATATTTACAAACATCTCTCATAGCATCTGGCATTTGAGAAAGCAATCTAAAATCACAATAATATCCACTATGTCTTGATGTCCTCCATTCAAAATGTCCTCTTCTAATACAACCAGTTTCTTTCAAAATTTCTTCAATTTTCAAACTCATAATGTACCTCCTATAAATGTTGTTTTCAAAAATCTTACTTCTTACTTAATTCTATTGCATTATTTATTTCTTCATTCATATCTATTGTTGCTTGTCTGGCTGCTATGGCTATTTTCATGCCTTTATACTTCTCTTTTTTATATGCAGCTATTATAGTTCTTGAAGCATTTACTAAAAAGCCACCACCATTTTCATCACATATTTTTGCAATATCATTGGCAGTTCCTCCTTGAGCTCCATATCCTGGTACTAAAAAGAATGTATGTTGCATCTGATTTCTAAGTTTTATAGCTTCCTCTATATGTGTTGCACCCACAACTGCTCCAACATTGTTGTACCCAGATTTATCAACTATACCTTTTTCATCTCCCCAACTTGATACTAAGTCTCCAACTTTTTCATACAGTTTTCTTCCATCTTCTAATATCAAATCTTGTATTTCTGATGAAGAAGGATTAGATGTTTTTGTTAAAACAAATATACCCTTTCCATTTTTATTACAAGTTTCAATAAATGGTTGTATTCCATCTATTCCAAAATATGGATTTACTGTTAAAAAATCATATGGTGCTTTTTCAGATAGAAATGCTTCTGCATATTGTTCTGATGTATGACCAATATCTGCCCTCTTAGCATCTGCTATAACTATAAGACCTTTTGATTTAGCATATTTGCAAATTTCTTTATATTCTTTATAATATCCAAATTTTTCAAAATATGCTATGTTTGGCTTTATAGCTGGTACAATATCACATACTGCATCAATAATTGCATAACAGAATAATGCATAATGTCTTTTTCTATCCATCTCAAGTGGTAATTCAAAATATAGATCATGTACCATTTCTATTGTTGGATCAATTCCTACAACAACCCGAGAATTCTTTTTTTCAATCTCTTTCATTAGTTTTTCAATTGCATTTACCCTTTCTCCCATAATATTCCTCCTTTTATATATTTTTATTTATATGGAGGATATTCCCTCCATTAAATTTTTAATGAAGGTTACATTTACCTTTTAATTGCTAAATTATATCATCACTATGCACTTATGTCAACAAATATAGAACAATAGAAAACTACTAATATTAGCAGTTTTCTATTGTTTCCATTTTTTTCTTTTATCACTATATTATCAAAATAATATAGATTGTTTTACCTTAAAATTCTGAATCTTTTAATTTCATTTCATTTTCTATAATAGTCATTATTATTTGCACTGTTTTTTCTAAATTATTATTTTTCAGAACATAATCATATATATTAATTCTAGAATCTTCATAATCAAATCTATTTAATCTTAATGTAATTTCCTTAGGAGTTGGTGCATCTATTCTTTTCTCTAATCTTCTCATTAGTTCATTTTTTGGTACTCTTAAGAAAATTGTTACAACTTTAGTATCATTTTTTAATAATTCAACTAAATTCTCAGTTCCATTTACATCAATATCTTTTACAATAATTTTACCACTTGCAATTTTTTCATTTAAAAGTTTTCTTGATGTTCCATAATAATGTTCATGATGTACATTATATTCATAAAGATCATTATTTTTTATCATACTTTCAAATTCTTCTGTTGATACAAAATTATATGTATCTCCAGAAATATCTCCAGGTCTTTGTTCTCTGTCAGTGTATGATGGCAAAGATTCCACATTTTTCATTCTTTTTATTAATTCTCTTTTTATTGTATCTTTCCCTGCACCTGATACTCCAGATAACAATACTAACATACAGTTACCTTCCCTTCTCCTATCTCATTACAAGCAAGAGTTACTGTAGAATCTGACTTTACTTCAGTCATTGCTTCTTCTCCTTCAGATATTTGTCTTGCTCTTCTTGAAGTTGCTACTACTAATACATACCTATTATCAATCTTGTTTAACAATTCTGTTACACTTGGTTTAACTAACATTTTATTTCCCCCTAATTTTATTTTATAAAACTTTATTCATCTGCAATATCTTTATCTAATCTTCCTGCCACTGTTTCTGGTTGTACTGCAGATAATATAATGTGATCAGAGTCAGTTATAACCACTGCTCTTGTACGTCTACCATATGTAGCATCAATAGCTGTTCCCTTTTCTTTTGCTTCCTGCACCATTCTTTTTATAGGAGCAGATTCAGGGCTAACAATTGCTATTATTCTATTTGCAAACACAACATTACCAAAACCTATATTAATTAATTGCATGTTTTTACTTCCTTTCTATTCAATATTTTGAACTTGTTCTCTAATGTTTTCTAATTCTGTTTTTATATCAATTACTAAATTTGTAATTTCTAAACAATTTGCTTTTGATCCTATTGTATTTGTTTCTCTATTCATTTCTTGTATAATAAAATCTAATCTTTTTCCAATTGCAGAATATTCTTTTTGATTTAAAATATTATTTAATTGTGAAATATGACTTTTTAATCTTGTAATTTCTTCTTCAATTGAACATTTATCTGAATATATAACTACTTCTTGTGCTAATCTATTTTCATCAATTATATCTTTTTTCAATATTTCTTTTATTCTTGTTTCTAATTTTATTATATATTCATCTATAAGTCTAGTAGAATTTTTAGATATTTCTTCAATTTTTCCATATATTGATTCTGTTCTTTTTAAAATATCTTTAGACATTTTACTTCCTTCTTCTTCTCTCATTCTTACAAAGTTAGTTATTGCATCTTTTAAACATGTATTTAGTTCATTCCATATTATTTCCTCATCATCATTATTTTGAATATCTAATACTTCTGGAAGTCTACTTATAGATATAACTGTGACATTATCTAATATTTCTTCTTCTTTTGCTAATTCTTTTAATTCTTTAATATACATTTTAGCTATTTCTTTATTTATTTTTATATTCTTACCTATTTTACTATGGTTTTCAAAAGTTATACTTATATCCACTTTTCCTCTAGAAATATTATTAGTCATTGTTTTCTTTATATTTTCTTCTAAATAACTTATATTTCTTGGCATTCTAACATTTACATCACTATATTTATGATTAACTGATTTTATTTCTATAGAATATTCTCTACCTTCATTTTCATATTTATTTCTACCAAAACCTGTCATGCTTCTTATCATTTACTACTTTTCTCCTTGTCATCTTTTTTTACTTTTTTATCTATAGTGTTTTTTACTATTTTTGTTTTCACTTCTTTATTTTCTACTGCTTTTGCTTGATTTTTTCTTGGTCTTCCTACTTGTCTTTTTTCTTTAACTACTCCATCTTTTTTATTATCTACATTATCTATTTTTTTACTACTACTTTTTATTGTTTTTGTTACTGGTTTAGTTTTAGTAGTTTTTTCTTTTTTATTATTTTCTATTTTACCTTTTGTACCAGTTTTTTTAGTTGTGCTTTTCTTAGTAGTATTCTTTTTAGTTGTATCTTTTTTAACTTTTATTTCTTTAGATGTAGTTTTCTTTTTAGTTGCAGGTTTTTTAATTTTTATTTCTTTAGATGTAGTTTTCTTTTTAGTTGCAGGTTTTTTAGTATTTTTAATACTTTTTTCAAATTCTTCTTTTTCATTTTCTTTTCTTTTAGTTTCTTCTGCTTTTTTTGGTTTTTCTTTTTTTACAATTTCTTTTATATCACTCAAACTTTTTATATATTTCTTTTTCATTGTTTTATATATTATTATTGCTTTTCCAACATAATATATAGCAAACATATATGATACTACTGGTATTAGAAGAATAAAAACATTTGGTGATAATATATATGTATATATACCAAATAAAAAACAAAGTGCTAAAACTAATACTTCTATTCCATATATACTCATAATACCATCATCTTTTTTATAGCTTTTTTCAAATATTACAATTGCTATAACTAGTAATGATATTGCAAACACTTTTAAATCCATTATATATACTTGTTTTTCTATATTAACAAATCCTAAACTAAGAAAACAAAAAAACAACATTAATATATTTGCAATTAATATATTAGTAAATATCTTTTTATTAATTTTTAGTATTTCTGTTTTTGGTAATTTGTTTTTCTTTTTAATATCATTTTCTATTTCTTCCATTATTATCTCTTTCAAGTGTTTTTCCTCCAATTAATTTAAATCTCCTAGTTCGTACATTAATATAGCTAATGTTACTATGCTTGCTGTTTCTGTCCTTAAAATTCTCTTACCTAATGATACTGTTTTAATACCAGCTTTCATTAATTTTTCTAATTCTTCTTTTTCTATTCCACCTTCTGGACCTATTATTATTCCTATATTCAATTTTTCATTATTAAGATTTTTTAATTTATCAATTTCTATTTTTATACTATTTTTTTCTTCACTTTCATAAGCAAGTAATATTATATCATAATCTTTTGCATTATCACAAATTTTTTGTATATTAGCTACTTTTTCTATTTTAGGAATTATATCTCTTCTACATTGTTTTGAAGCAACTTCAGAAATTGTTTGCCATCTTCCGAATTTTCTTTCCTTCAGTTTTCGAATCTAATTTTACAACACATCTATTCATTGATATGGGTACTATATTATATACTCCAAGTTCAGTTGTTTTTTGTATTATAAGTTCCATTTTATCTGATTTTGGAAGAGCTTGAAATAGAGTTATTTTTATATTTGCCTCTGCTATTGTATCTAGTTTTTCTATAATTTCACAACATATTTCTTCATTTGCAACTTTACTAATTTTACAAAGATAATTTTTCTTTTCTTCAATTATGCAAATTTCTATATTATCATTTATCCCTATTCTTAATACATTTTTTATATGATTAACATCTATACCATCTATATATATTTTATCATTAATTTTCTTTTCTTTATTTACAAAAAATTTTGGCATTTTTTCCCCTAACCTACTATTTTTATTATATATTTCTAATTAATTTTTTCTTTAAAAGCATGTTCTCCAGAATACACTAAATATGCACTATTCACAAACTTTTTCATTAATTCATCTACCTTATCAAAAAAATCTGGGTCATTTTGTATTTCATTTTCTCTATAACTATATTCAAATTCTATTGTTATAGCCTCTGCATATGGAGAAAAACCAGAACTATTTAACTTTGATCCAGCAATTTTATCTGCATCCAATTTAACTTTTACTTTTGAATAATCTTCTGTTAGTTTGCTATCATATCCTATAAAAAATTTACTAATATCCATATTATGTACAAACTTAGAATCCAATGGAAGTAACACTACCCATTTTTCAATTCTTGAGTAATTTATTCCACTACCACTCTCTAAACCTGATGAAGCACTAAAATTAGATACTATAAAATAATTAACATTATCTATATTAACAATATCTCCATATTTAATTTCATTTCCTATAGATATATAATCATCTATTGATATTATTTGATCATTCAAATTAATTAATTTACTAACAGTTTTATCATAATTTTCTACATTAATATAAAGTTCTGTTGGAGATATCTTTCCAACAGCTCTTACAACAAACAAAAGTCCTTTTTCATTATTCAATTTATATGCTTCCCAAACAGCTTTTGCACGTTCTCCTTGTGCATTAGTTATAGACATCTTAGAGCCACTTGTATATTTAAAAGCATCACCATCAGTTTCTAGTATAAAAGTAAATATTGTTGCATTTTCATCCAAATCTGGTGCATATCCATATCCACCAATATATGCATCTGAATAATTTATTTCATTTTTACTTACCATTTTTACTTGTAATTTTTCAAAAGACTCTTTAGCCAATTTTTCCTCTAATTCTTTATTTTCCTTATCTTTTTCTATTTCTGACATATCATTGTTTATTTCTGTTTTATATTCTGTATTAGTACTTGTATTTTCTTTACTTTTTGATCTTCCAATTAAAATAAATACTAAGACTACTATTGCTAAAATAACTATTACTAAAATAGGAATTACAATTTTAAGCATGTTCTTTTTCATAGTATTTTTCCCCCTTTAATTACTACATTCTTTTTAATATTTTTTTCATTATATCACTGCTATTTACACAGATCAATAGAAAAAACAGTTAATTTATATAACTGTTTTTCTAGTATTTTAATATATATATTATTTGATTTTCATACTCTTAATAATTTTTTTAGTATCTTTATCTACTCTATAGGAATCTAATATTTTTTGTAAACTTTTATTGTATGTAAATTTATCCATTCTACTATTCTTTAGAAACACCATACTCTTTTCTGGATATTTAATAAATGAAATTGAAATTGCCCAAGCTACAGCCATTTTAACATAATATTCTTCATGATTAATATTGTTTAATATATTTAAAGCATCATCTATATATTCATCTGTTAAATAATATGTAAGTATCATTACTACTACAAACCTTATTTCAAATTCTTTTTCTGATTTCAGATAAGGTGTAATAAATTTCCACATCTTTTCTTTATTACTTTTTGTAATTTTAAGGCCTGTACAAAAAGCATCACAAACTGCCCAATTATCAATTTTAGGTATGAATTTTTCTAAATATTTAAACAATTCATTTATATCTATTATATCTGTTTTTTTAATATATCCTATTACCATACCTTGTAGCATAATTTCTTCATAATATTGATCATTTGCTTCTTTCAAATATTTATTCCAATCACCACTTGCTAATTCTTTTGCTAATTTCCTCATATTTGGAGTTCGAACACCAATTATATTGTTTATTCCTGGACACAAAGAAGATTGAAACTTTTTATATTTGCTATCACTTAATCTAAACAATTCTTCTCTTATTTCTTCATTATTCATAATTTCTATTTCTATACTTATTCTTTATTCTTCCACTTCTTCAAATTGTGAATTATATAGATTTGCATAAAAATCTCCTTTTTCTAATAATTCTTCATGTGTACCTTGTTCTATTATATCTCCATGATTCATTACTAAAATTAGATCTGCATTCTTTATTGTTGATAATCTATGTGCAATTATAAAGCTAGTTCTATTCTTCATTAAATTATCCATTGCTGATTGTATTTGAATTTCAGTTCTTGTATCTATTGAACTTGTTGCTTCATCTAATATTAATATTTTAGGATTTGCAAGTATAACTCTTGCTATAGTTAACAATTGTTTCTGTCCTGCTGATATATTAGTAGACTCTTCATTTATAACCATATCATAACCATTTGGTAATGTTTTTATAAAATGATGTACATGAGCTGCTTTTGCTGCTTGGATTACTTCTTCATCTGTTGCATCTAACTTACTATATTTTATATTATCTTTTATAGTACTACTAAATAACCATGCATCTTGAAGTACCATACCAAAATTCTTTCTTAACTCTCCTCTATTAAAATCTTTTATATTATTACCATCTAATAATATTTCTCCACTATTAACATCATAAAAACGCATTAACAATTTTACTATTGTTGTTTTACCAGCACCTGTTGGGCCTACTATTGCTATTTTTTGACCATCTTCTATATGTGTATTGAAATTATTTATTATTGTTTTATCTATATCATATCCAAAGTTTACTTTATTAAAAGTTATATCTCCTTTTATATTGTCTGATAAAATATTTTTATTTGATGTATCAATTTCCTCTTCTTGAGCCAAAAATTCAAATATTCTTTCTGCTGCTGCAATCATTGATTGTAGTGTACTTGATATTTGTGCTATTTGATTTATTGGTTGAGTAAACTGTCTATTGTATTGTATAAATGATTGTATATTTCCTACTGTTATCTTTCCTTTTACAGCTAAATATCCCCCAAGTATTGCTACTGCAACATATCCTAAATTCCCTATAAAATTCACTATTGGAAACATTATTCCTGAAGAAAATTGTGCTCTCCATCCAGCTTTATATAATTCTTTGTTTGCTTTTTCAAATTCTTCTATTGCTTTTTGTTCATAGTTAAAAGCTTTAACAATATTATGACCACTATATGTTTCTTCAACTTGACCATTTACATGACCTAAATATTCTTGTTGTTTAATAAAATATTTTTGTGATTTACCAATAATATTTTTCAACAAAACTGCAGCAATTGGTAAAATTAGTAATGATATTACTGTCATTTCCCAACTTATTGAAAACATCATTATCAATACACCAACTATAGTACATATTGATGTAATTATTTGTGTTATACTCTGATTTAATCCTGTACTCAAAGTATCAACATCATTTGTTATAATTGATAAAACTTCTCCATGAGTCTTTTCATCAAATGTTTTCATTGGCAATTTATTAATTTTTTCTGATATTTCTTTTCTTAATTTATATATTACTTTTTTAGCAACACTAGACATTGTAAATCCTTGTACAAAAGAAAATATCATGCTTACTACATACAATCCTAATAACAACAATAATGTTCTTATTATCTTATCAAAATCAATTCCTCCTGTATTTGAAATTTTATTCATAAGACCTGTAAATATTTCTGTTATTACATTTCCACTTATTTTTGGACCTACTATTGCAAAAACTGTACTTCCTATTGCAAAAATGAATACTATTATTAAATTTATCTTATATTCAGATAAATAACTAACTATCTTTTTAATAGTTCCTTTAAAATCTTTAGCCTTTTCAGAACTATGTTTTAAACCTCTTCCTCCCATTGGAGAACCTTTTCCATTTGCCATTATTCTAATTCCTCCTTTGAAAGTTGTGATAAAGCTATTTGTCTATATACTTCACTTGTTTCCATTAATTCTTTATGCTTACCTATTCCTGCTATTTTACCTTCTTCTAATACTATAATTTTATCTGCATGTAATATAGTATTTATTCTTTGTGCTACAATAATAACTGTTTTATTTGCTGTTTTTTCAGTTAATGCTGCTCTTAGCTTTACATCTGTTTTATAATCTAATGCTGAAAAACTATCATCAAAAATATATATTTCTGGATCAATTGCAATTGCTCTTGCTATTGATAATCTTTGTTTTTGTCCTCCTGATACATTTGTTCCTCCTTGAGCTATTTCAGTTTTATATTTATCTGGTTTTGATTCAATAAACTCTGTAGCTTGAGCTATTTCAGCTGCTTTATGCATATCTGTATCTGATAAATTTTTGTTTCCATATTTTATATTAGATTCTATAGTACCAGAAAAAAGTATACCTTTTTGTGGTACAAATCCTATTTTTTCTCTTAAATCCTTTTGAGTAATATTTTTAACATTTACACCATCTATTAACAATTCTCCTTTTGTTACATCATAAAACCTAGGTATCAAGTTAATTATTGTTGATTTACCACTACCTGTACTACCAATTATTGCTGTAGTTTCACCTGGATTTGCAGTAAATACAATATCTGTTAATGTATCTTCATCTGCATCAGGATATTTAAATGATACATTTTTAAATTCTACAATCCCTTTTATATTTTTATTAAATTTATCTGGATTTTTTGGATCATTAATTCTTTCCTTTGTGTCTAAAACTTCACTTATACGATTTGCTGAAACAGATGCTCTTGGTAACATTATAGAAACCATTGATATCATTAAAAATGCTATAACTATTTGCATAGTATATTGTATAAATGCCATAACATCTCCAACTTGCATTGCTCCAGTATCAATATTTTTAGCACCTATCCAAATAATCAAAATTGTTATTGCATTCATAACTAACATTAATAAAGGCATCATTATAGACATTGCTTTATTTACAAACACATCTGTATTAGCTAAATTGGTATTTGCTTTATCAAAACGTATTTCTTCATGTTTTTCTGTATTAAAAGCACGTATTACTGGAAGACCTGTTAAAATTTCTCTTGCAACTAAATTCATTTTATCAATTAATTCTTGTAATTTTTTAAATTTAGGCATAACAAATATAAATAATATTAATACTATAAATAATATGCTAAGTATTGCTACACCAATAATCCATGCCATAGAGTTTTGGCTAGCTGATAATACTTTGAAGAATCCTCCTACACCTATAATTGGAGCATATATAACTACTCTAAATAGCATTGTCATTATATTTTGAATTTGCTGTACATCATTAGTATTACGTGTTATTAATGATGCTGTAGAAAAATCTGTAAATTCATTATTTGAAAATGATAATACTTTTTTATATACTTTTTCTCTTAAATCTTTTCCTAATCTTGCTGCTACTCTTGAAGATAATAGCATAAGCATTATTCCAGTTGTCATACTTATTAATGCTATACCAAGCATTTGTATTCCAGAATAAATTATATAGTCATTTTGAAATTCATCTATATTTATACCTATTTTTTCATATTGTGTTTTTATATATACAATTGCAGCTTGACTTACAATACTTTCTGGCATTTCTTCTAGTTGTTTATCAAATGTTTCAAAAGATTGTTTTAATTGTTCTTCTGGCATTGTTTCTATTATCTCAAATAGTGATTTTTCTTTAAAATATTCCTTCATTTGTTCTGGAACATTATTAATCATTTCTTCTTTTATTTTAGAACTAGTTTCTTCATTTTCTATAGTAGCTAACACCATTATTGGTTTTGAAATAATATTATTTAAATTTTCTTGTTCTTCTTTATTCAAATTATTTATAACATAAATATCTTCATCAATATTCAAAGAGTAATTTTTTGCATATTTACTATATTTCTCATTATTTTCTTTTTCTTCATTAATAACTAATGTATATCTTTCTAAAATTTCTTCATCATCATATGTAAAAATTAGAATTTTATCCATATCACTTTTTCTTAAAATTTCTGGTGATGGATTTTCTATTCCTGATTGTTGTATTCCTACATTTACAATTTTAGAAGTATATTCTGGCAAAGCTAAATCTGCCACTGCTTGAACACATAGAAGTAGTACTATAATTATCATTATGCTAAATGAATTTTTTAAGTATTTTAATATTTTTATCATTTATGAACCTTCTTTCTTTTTATATACCTTTTTAATTAACCATATTTATCTTTTTAAAATTCCATATTTTAATATTTCTAAACTTTTCAAATATTCTTCTCTTGCTATTTCTTTTGATGGATATTTATAATTTGAAATAACTGCTTTCTTTGTTAGACCAAATAGAATATTTATTATTCTTTCTATATCTTTTATATCTTCTTTATCACTTATATTTAGACCTGTTTTATCTATTAACTTAATAAACTTTTTTAAATCTGGTCTTTTAAATATTTCATTTTTTCTAAAAAAGAAATCTTCTTGATTTTCTCTCAAATTTTTAAATATATTTTTATAAAATTCTCCATCTTTTTTATTTAAACACTCTTCAAGCATATAATCATATATTGATATAAATATTAAAAAAATATTTCCATTTGTTTTTTTAATTGTTTCTCCAATATATTTTTCTAGTTTATCTGAATGCTTTTTCATTATATATATTAATAAATCTTCTTTACTATCAAAGTATTGATAAAAACTTCCGTCTAGCAATTTCTGCATTTTCTACAATATTTTTGATTGAAGCTTCTGAAAAAGGAACTCTTGAAAATTCTTTTTTTGCTGCACATATTATTTTATTCTTCTTATCTTCTGATAATTTAATAAAAGTATCTGTTGGCATTTTTCCTACCTCCTAATTTAACAAAATCATTAAATGACACTATGTCACAAATTATATGTGACACAGTGTCATTTGTCAATATAAACACCTATGTTTTTGTGTGAATTTTGTGTGAACAAATTTATAATACTATCTATTTTATTTCTACAAAATTTATTTCTGATTTTTTATATTCTTCTGCTTTTAAGCCAACTTTTCCTCTCATATAGTCTAATAACAATACCATTGTCACTGTACATATTGAACCTATTATTATGTATGCATTCGCTGTATTTGTTATACTTAACAAAAATGAAATTATCAAATTCATTAATGTTGAAGAAACACTTCCTAAAAAATTCTTTATTGAATCTATTCTTGTTCTCATATTTGAATCAGTAAAATTCTTAAGATATCTATCCATTAATATATAAAAAGGTCCTTTTATAGTTGATTGTATTAATAACATTATTACTACAAATATAATTACTGCTTTAATAGGTAATAATGAATTAGACATAAAACCTATTAATATACATGTTACTGTTGTTGGTATAGATAATAATGCAAGTGTTCTATTTTTAAATCTATTTTGTATCTTCTCTTGATTTTTAGATCCTATTCCTGATGCTAGTTGCATCATAGCAACAATCACTCCAAAGTACTGTTCTGGAACTTTTAAATCTGTTAAAAGACTTCCTCTTAATGAACCACATATTGATAATACACCTGAAAATATTCCAAAAAATATAATTAATAAACTAAGTCTCTTTGATTTAAATATATACCTAACAGAATATTTAAGTTGTTTTATTGAATCTTTTACTGAATTTCTATTTTTTTCTTTCTTAATTTCATCCTTTTTTATTTCTTTAAATCTAAATGATAAAACAGAAGATATTATACATAATAGTAAACTACATATAATTGGAATATATGGGTTTATTACATATAAAAAACCTGCTGAAAATGCTGTAATAGCATCTACATAATAGTAATATGATGATGCTTTTCCATCTATTTTTGAAAAGATTGGCCCTCTTTTCTTTCCTTCTGGTAATGAATCATACAATATATTTGATTCCACTATACCTTTAATTGTATAACCTAATGCCCATAACAATTGTGCCAAAAGCAAACTATTGAAGTTTACTAAAGTCAATATCATAAACATTCCCATTGTAATTAATATATTCCCTGTAATCAAACTATTTCTTTTTCCTAATTTATCCACTAATATAGTTATTGGTACTTGTGAAACAAATTTAGAAACTGTATAAAATGCCTCTGATAAAAAGAATTGTGATGCTGTTATATCCTTAACTTGTGTTAAAAACAGGAATATTGTTGAATAATAAAACAATAAATCCCATGAAATCATTTTATATAAAGGAAATATTTTAATATTAATTTTTCTATTTTTCTCTTCCATACTATCCGCCTTCATTTGTTTCTTTTTAATATATTTTTTCTTTTTTTGTATGCTCTTGTATTTTATTGCATTATATCAAAGTATATTTTTTTATACAACAATAAATTAATATAAAAAAATATTTGAATAGATATAAATTCTATTCAAATATCTACTAATGTTTTTATTTCTTATTACTAATATTATCCCCTTTTTTAATATACCTTTGCATTATTATATATGAAGCTATAACTGTACTAACAATTAAAATCACTATTAAAATTTTAATTATTTTATTATTTTTAAAACTATTTTTATTTATATTATTCTCTTTATTTACTTCTTTTTTTTCATCTAAAATATTTTTTAATTTCTTAATATCTTGAACCTTTTCTGATTCTCTTCTTATTTCTTCTTCTATTGTCATTTTATATACTTTTATAATGTATGATTTTTTTGTATACCCATTTTCTGCTGTAACAATTACTTTTACTGTATTCTCTCCAAAACTAATATTTTCACTACCTATTATATTTACATTTGCATAAATACTATTTGGTATAGCCAATATATTTAATTTTTCAGTATTATTAGAAACTTCTGCTTTATATTGTGTTTTATTAGCATCAAATGTTGGATCTAAATTTGAATATTCAATAGCCAAATTTTCTAAATCTGCATTTGCTTTTTCAGGCTCTGAAGTTTTTGTTATATTTATATTGTATATTTCTTTATTTTTCCCATTTTTTGATATCACTTCTATTTGTACATTATTTAAACCTTTTTGTAAATTAGAATTATTTAAAATTTTTACTACTGCATCTTTATTCTCTGGAATAGCTTCTAAATTCAAAAATTTTATATCTTCACCTAATACCAAAAAATATTCATTAATATCTGAATCAAATTCTGGACTGATTCCTTCAATTCCTGTTCTCATAATTTTTAATTTTGCACTATCCTCTGATACATTACTTTCTTTATCTGAGTCTTCATTAAGTTGCTCAAATGGTTTTTCAAATATATTAACCTTTGTACCTAATAAATTTGTATCAATTAAATTCACATTTTTGTCTAAAAACATTCCAATTAAACCAAATTGTGCATCACCTGTTTCTTTGGCTTTAAATTTAAATGTTATAAATTTTTCATTATGTTTTGAAATACTATTTCCATTTATATCTGTCCAAGTATATATTATTTTACTCCCTATATTATTTGAATTTTCTGGCCCCGACACATATTCCAACTTATTAGTATTAAAGAATAATTCTAAAGTTAAACTAGCAGCAGGTATTTCATTTAAATTTATATATACTTCAAACTCTTCACCTTTTATTACACTATATTTATCTAAAGTAATATCAACTGTACTTATAGCAAATACATTATTACAAAATATTAATATAGAGAATATATTTAAAATTATTAAAATTGTTAATTTTGTTTTTACATTTTTTAGATTAACTATTTTATTATATTTTTTATATTGTTTAAATATTTTTTTCAATTTAATATACCTCCTAAATTATATTCTCTATCTTTGTAGAATACTTTGTAATTTTAAAATATGTCTTTGAATTTTCAAAGAATCCACTGCTGATGGATTTTTACCATCTTTAGAAATGTTTCCTGCTTTTAAAAATATTCCATTAAATGGTGTTATTCTTAATATATGTCTTTGAAGGATTAATAAATCCACACTATTTATTCTTCCATCCCCATTCACATCTCCATATATTAATATATTGTATTCTTCTATAACTTCATTATTAATATTTTTTATTAATATCTTTGATCCTGTTCCTATTAAATTTTCATCTTTTAAAAATTTATTATTAAAATCATATATCTCTATAATATTATCTGTATTAATATCATCCTTCATTTTATTAACTGTTATATTTGATAAATCTAATCCTGATATTTCATTACCATTTATATTTAAACTCTCATCAAATATTATCTGCATATCTTCTGTTTTAGCTATAACATTAAGTTTAATAATCTTTTCTTTATTACCATCTTCTGTTACAACTTTTATATCTGTTTTACCTTCTTTTAATGCAGTAATAACTCCAAATTGATCTATTACTGCAATATCAGTATCTAATGAGCTCCAAATCACATTAGTATTGCTTGCATCTTCAGGAGATATTATTGAATTTATTTTAAATGTATTTCCTTCTCTTAGATTTATATTTGTATTATCTATATACATTTCTTCAACTGGAGTATATATATTCATACTTAGGCTTTTGCTTACTTTTCTATCTTCCGAACTTACTATTATATCAACATTTCCTGAACTAACTCCCAAAACATTACCTGATTCATCAACTAATGCAATTTTTTCATTACTAGATTCAAAAATTATTTTATTTCCTAAAGCTTCTTCTGGTAATATTTCTACATTTATTTTTATTGTTTCATTTTTATTAATTGTATTTTTATCTACAGAAAGATTAATATTAGAAATTTCTACTTTAGGAACTTCTACCATATAGCTTTGAAAAACAAAACCTATCATTCCATCATCTAAAATTACTTTATCCCATAATTCTCCTGATTGTTTTCCTTTTTTTATTCTTAACACAACATCATATTTACTAATTTGTGTTAATGTTTCATAAGATGTTCCTGGTCCTGTTCTCACATTAAGAGTATTAGAAACATTTGGATACATTCTAGTATTATCATCTATATAGTCAGTATCTAATATATTAGGGCTATCTGTTGGTATATTAGGCATATTATTATATATAGGTATTACAAATGACATATCTGTAGATAATAAATTACTATTTAAATATCCATTATATATCAGTTTTGATTCACTATATGGTGCCAGAATATTAGTCATATATTGATGCCAAAATAACTCTCCTTGTTTTTCATCATTAACATCAAACTTTTGTAAATATATTGTATTTTGTCCAACATTAATATAACTAGATCCAATAAATTTTGCTCCTCCTGTGATTGATTTTTCTTTTGTATTCCATGGAATAATATATCTATTTTTTAATTCCACAGATGCACCCTTTCCATCTTTAGCATATTGAAGTCCATTTCTTATAACTTGCATATAATCTGGATCACTTGTTGCACCAATATTATAGAAATTAAATAGCCCAAGATAACCATCAATTGTTCCACTTATTGAGTTATGTGATAAAAAAGGTCCTACCTCTTGTTTTATTCTTGATGCTAAATGATAAGAACTAACATTTGAAGATACTGCTGCATTTAAAATCAAATCTGAATATTTTTTATCTGTAACAATATTTGTACCAGTATAATCCTTATACTCTACTATTTTATTATTAAATTCTGTTCCATATAATATTTTTTCTATTCCATCCTTATTATTTGATTTCACATCATAAGATAATTTTTCAAATTGAAATAACCTAACTTCATTTAGAAAATTTCTAGAATCTATAACATATTCTAGTGATTTTCTAGATGCATCTACCCAACCTGCATCTACTTCAACATTATATTCTCCTTGTTTTTTATTTTTCCATTCATCTGAATATGATTTTGGAACTAAATTTTTGCCAAAAACATTTTGATTATTTATAACATAATTCCAATCTAGCTCTGTATATAAAGCTGAAAAAGACCATTTTGGATATTTCTTTTGTAATTCATATAAATATGGTTTATAACTATCTGGAAAATTTTCTATACCTTCTTTTATTGTGGATCCTTTTACACTATTTGATAAACAAAAACTAAAAAATATAAAAAGAAATATAATAAATATTGTTTTTTGTTTTGATATCTTCATTTTAATCCTCCAAATTTTTTATTCATTATTTCATTTTTATATTTGAACTGCTTTTACTATTATTCTTAGTTTTGAATTTGTTGTGCATGTTATTAGTGTTATTTCCTTTTTTCCATTTGTTTTTTGTGACAAGCATTTTGTATCTTTTGGATCTACTTTAAAAGTATCATAAACTTTATATTTTATTGTTACATCTTTGTTATCTGTTACATTTATTTCATCCCCTACTGATACATTTTTCAATTTACTAAACATATTAGATTTTTTATAATTATGTCCTGAAACACAAAAATTTCCTATTTCATTTGGACCAGCACCATAAAATTTAGTTGTAGAAACTTTTAATGCTTCTTCACTATATTCTGATAAAACTTCTGTATTTAATCCTATTTTTGGGATATTTATCTTTGCAATAACATTATATCCTCTTAACTTATCAGAATTATTATCCAATTCTTTGTCTTTTTCTCCATCTTTAGCACTTAAATTATCTATATTATTTAATTCATTTAATTTTTCCATTTCTAAACTATTATTAATTCCATTGTTCTCAGTACTTTTACTATTTTTCTCTTCTCCATCTTCAACATTATTTGATTTCACTCTTAAAAAATTATTTTCAATATTATTATAATTACTATTTTTTATCTTTGTTTTATCACTTACATATATTTTATATAAAAGATTTCCAGATAAAAAACTTATACAAAATATAAATATCATAAAAAAAATATACTTAATTATCTTTTTCTTTCTTACTCTCATATTTCTTTCCTTCTAATATTTTATAAATTCATTATAATTTTTATAAATCAAATCCATTATGTATATAAGAATTGTATAAGAAAGTGTAGGTAAAGCTAAATGTAAAATTATAATTTAAATAATTTTTCATCCTATTACTCATTTTTTCTTTCTTATATATTCTTATATTTTTCTATCATATATCTAACTTAATCCTTTTTTACTATTCCTATAGATGTTAATATTATTATTAATGAAACTATACTAATTATTATATATATATAATTTGAACCTGTTTTTGGCAGCTCTCTTGGCAACTCTTCTTTTTGTGTTAACTCTTCAGATATTTCTCCTGTTTTTATATTAAATGTTCTGCTAGCTATAACTGCATCTGATGAATCTCTGTCAATTAGTTTAAATGTAAGAGTATAATCTCCTAAATGACTAAAAACACCTCTAAGGTTTAATTCTTCATTAACATCTCCACCTAATCCAAATCCTGAAGGGTCTCCCCATCCACTATCTATAAGATTATGTTCATTTCCTCCTCCATCTGTACCTAACAATTGAATTGTTGATCCGTCTGGTTTGGTTGCTTCAACTAATAATCTTACATGATCATAATATCTTCCCATTGTAGATGCTATTGTTAATTTCATTTCTTTTACTTCATTTGGTATTATTGGTGATGTATAATTAAAAGCAAAATCATAATTACTATACACAGGCTCTACAATTATATTTTTTGTAATAGGAACTACAATATCATCAAGTTGTACTGAACCATCATTGTTTGCTAAACCTGTTGCGGTTATTGCAAAATTGGTAGGATTAGATGTAGTTATACCTGTTTTTGCTCTGAAAGTAATAGTCATATCAGAATTAGGATTACTACCACCTGTTGAGTCAAAGAAATATGCTGTAACTTTATCTCCTGAAACCGATCCTGTTGTAACATTAGTTGCAGTTACATATTCAAATAAATTATCATCAAAATCAATTTCAAATGTATATGCACCTAAAGGTTGTCCAAAACTAAGATTAATATTGACTGTATCTCCAGGGTGAACAGTTGCTTTAGAAGTATTTATTGTTAAAGAATCTAATGGTGCTGCATTTGAACTTAATGTAAAAGCAAATAAAAATACTATTGTTAAAATTACTAAAATACTAATTATTTTTTTCATTGAAAATTTCCTCCTTTTTGTTTATATAATTATTATGTCAGTTTTTTCAATAAAATATTAAATTTTTTATTTTGTATTAAAATCAATTTTTTCCAAAAATATTTTATTTTGATTTAATTTCTAATCCTTTTTGTTGAATTTTTTGATTTCTTTAAAATTTATATAACAAAAAACATCAATAACTATTAGAATTACTTCTAAATAATTATTGATGTTTTTTATTTTTATCTTCATTTTTCCTGTTTTCTATTTTCCTGTTTTTGAACAATTTACCTATGCTTTTTTAATTTTTTTAACTTTTAATTCACTTGTACAATATGCACATTTTGTAGCTTCAATTGGAACAGAACTTAAACAATATTGACATTCTTTTTCTGTTTCTATATTTTTACTATCATCTTTTTCTTTTCCAATTTTATTTAAATATTTAACAATTAAAAATAAAGTGAATGATACAATTATAAAATTTATAATTGAATTTAATAATTGACCATATTCAAAAGTAATAACTCCTGCTGCTTTTGCTTCTGCCACTGTATTATAATGCACATCAGATAATGTAAAAAACAAAGTTGATAAATCTACATTTTTTGTTAATAAGCTTATAACTGGAGTTATTGTAGAACTTACTAGTGAGTTAACTATATTAGTAAAAGCACTACCTATAACAACACCGACTGCAAGATCCATAACATTACCTTTTATAGCAAACTTTTTATATTCTCTTATTGTTTTTTTCATTTCTTTCTTTGCTTTTTTAGTATGCCTTTTTATACCTTTTTCTTTACTTTTTTTATTTTCTTCATTCATTCTTATCACCTACATATATTTTTGATATATTAATTGTTACTTGTATAGTGGATATTTCTCACTTAATTTATTTACTCTATCTATTATTTCATCATGTGATCCTTCAAAGTCTGTTGAAGTTAATGATATTAAATTAGCTATTTCTACCATGTCTTCTTCTTTAAATCCTCTTGTTGTAACTGCTGGTGTTCCTATTCTTATTCCACTTGTTACCATTGGTTTTTCAGTATCAAAAGGAACAGAGTTTTTATTAACTGTAATACCTATTTCATCTAACCTTGTTTCTAATTCTTTACCTGTTAACCCTTTATTTCTAAGATCTATTAATATTAAATGATTATCTGTACCACCAGAAACTAGATTAAATCCTAATTTTAGCAATTCTTCTGATAATACTTTAGCATTTCTAATAACTTGTTTTTGATATTCCTTAAAACCTTCATTTAATGCTTCTTTAAAACAAACTGCTTTTGCAGCTATAACATGCATTAGTGGACCTCCTTGCACTCCAGGAAATATTGCTTTGTCTATACTTTTTGCATGTTCTTCCTTACAAAGAATTATTCCACCTCTTGGTCCTCTTAATGTTTTATGTGTTGTACTAGTTACAAAATCTGCATATTTCATAGGATTACAATGAAGTCCTGCTGCAACTAATCCTGCTATATGAGCCATATCTACCATAAAATATGCTCCAACTTTATCTGCTATTTCTTTAAATCTTTTAAAATCTATTTCTCTTGGATATGCACTTGCTCCTGCAAGAATTAATTTAGGCTTATTTTCTAATGCTAGTCTTTCAACTTCATCATAATCTATTAAACCTGTCTCTTCTGATACACCATATGGTATGAAATTATATAACTTTCCTGATGAATTTACTTTACTTCCATGTGTTAGATGTCCACCATGTGATAAATTCATACCTAAAACTGTGTCTCCTGGTTTTAGTATAGCTATATACACTGCCATATTAGCTTGTGCACCAGAATGAGGTTGTACATTTACATGTTCTGCACCAAATATTTCTTTTAATCTTTCTCTTGCTATATCTTCTGCTATATCAACATATTCACATCCACCATAATATCTATGCCCTGGATACCCTTCAGCATATTTATTTGTCATGTAACTTCCCATTGCTTCAATAACACTATTACTTACAAAATTTTCTGATGCAATAAGTTCTATTTTATTTCTTTGTCTTTCTAATTCTTTCATAATTGAATCATATATTTCAACATCTTCTTTTTTTAAATTCTCAAAACTTGGCATATATCCCCACATCCTTCTATAATACTACTTTAATATTCAAATTATATCACAAACTATTATTTATTGTATATGCTTTTATAATAATTTTACATTCCATTTTGGTGGATACATATAGTCAATTTTTTCCTTTTTTTCACTATATTTCTTTTTAATTTTTTTCCTATTACTTTTTAGTTCTGGAACTGCTTGTCTACAATATTTATCAAGTTCACAAAATAAATTTTGACAATCTATATATTGTAACGGTCTTCCATCTAAATTTTTAAATTCAATTCCTAATTTTTTAAATTCTTCTTCTTGATTATCTGACATCCATTTAATAATTTCCTCTTTTGACATTCCTTCTAAATCTATAAAACATTTTTTTATTCCTCTTTCAGAACCAGGGCCTGCAACTGTGAATGTTTTTTCACTAAAATCTACCACATCACTATAATTTATATCAGTAATAAGTTGGTATGCCATAAAATCACCTATCAAAGGATAATCTTTTATTATTTCAAAACCTTCCTTCATATCTTTTGCTTTTATAAGTTTATCTTGTATTCTATCATCTATAAACATTTTATTTATTAATGCTAAATGATTTTCATGTTTTTTCTCATATCCAAAAGCTTTGTTTGCACATGACATATATGCATCTGTGTATATTTTCTCTCCATTTTCTTTTGCTTTATTTAAAATTTTAGAATATATTTCAAAATCAAAATTATTTAAATTAATATCTCCTAATTCTTTACAAAATATTTCCCATGTAACTTCTTTATTAAATATTTTAAATAATATGATTCTAAAAAAAGTATCTGCATAGTTATATTGTTTACCATTATATATAATATTTTTTATTAAATATTGAGAAACTCTATCACTTGCTCTATAGCTATTACAAAATTTATATTCTTTTAATATTTCATCATCAGTCCAGGGAGATTCAATCCCTTGTAATTTTTTATAGAATATATTTTGTCTTTCTGCAGCAAAATACCAATAAAGATTATAAATTTTTTCTCTTTTTTTCATTTTTTTACCTTTCTCATTATCATATAGCAAATTCTTATATTTCTTTTACTAATATATCTTTTGTTATTTAGTCTAAAATTTTATCAATTAATTCTTTATTATTATATATTACAATTGCTTTATCTTTTAATTTAATGTGAAAAATCTTATCTTCTATTTCTTCTCCATCAATATTACATATTATTTTATTTTTTGATTTTATAGTTACTTCATTTGTTTGTATTTTTTGTATATATTTAGTTCCCTCATGTTTACCTTTTTTCATTTTTAATATTAAACTTGGTAATGCAATTTTTCTTAAATTATATGCATAATACACATCAAATAATCCATCATCATACTTACTAGTTGGTGCTATTTTATATCCACCACCATAATATCTACCATTACATATTGCTATTGTGGTAAATTTCCCACTCTTATTATAACTATCACAAGAAAATTCTATTTCTTTATTTTTATATTTTAAAAAAGTATATATAACACTAGCATTATATCTTTGACTTATTGGAATTAATTTATTTTTTATAATTTTTGAATTATTAGCCACATCTGCATCTATACCAAAACAAGCTGTATTAATAAAATATTTTTCGTTAACTTTACCTACATCAACTTTATTGTATAATCCTTCTTTTTGATTTAATGATCTATAAAAATCATTACCTGTTCCAATAGGTATAACACCTAAATAATTTTTAGTATTAATTATGCAATTTAAAATACAATTAATTGTACCATCTCCTCCGTACTGCAATAATTATATTTTCTGTTTCTTTGTATTTTTTCAATATATCCTCTATTAAATTTTCTTTAGAAATGTATTCTATTAAATAATCTATATCTAATTCCCTACATACATTTTCTATTTTGGGAAATATTGTATTTAATTTCTTATTAGCTGAAAATTTATTTAATATAAATATATGTTTCATTTTTTTCTCCAACAATTATTTCACCCTTTTTTCCTCATTAGATTTTTAACTGTATTCATTAAATTTTGATTTGCTTCTTCTAGTTCAATATCACCAACAACAATTGGTGTTCCAAATTCTATACTTATATTTTTTCTAAACATTTTATATTCTCCAGTTATGGCAAATGGAATAATTGGAGAATTAGTTTTTTTTGCTAATGTCACTGCACCAAATTTAAAAGGTAAAATTACATTATTTGTTTTATTACGAGTTCCCTCTGGAAATAAAGCAATTACTTCTCCATTATTTAATGCATCTATTGCTGCAGTTATACCATTCTTATTTTTATTTATTCTGTCTACTGGTATTGTTTTTAAAACTTTAAAAAATATTTTTGCATGTCCTTCATGTAATTCTTTTTTTGCTAGAAATCTAACTACCCTTTTTGTAGATATTGCTATCATTATAGGATCAATTGCTTTTTTATGATTTCCTGCAAATATAAAAGAACCAGTTTTAGGAATATTTTCTGAATTTATTATAATTGGTCTATATAGCACTTTAAATACTGGTTTAAAGATACCTTTTAAAATTTTATATATTTCCACTTATCTTTTTTCCTCTTTTTCTTGTTTTTTTCTGATAATTTTCTAAATATTTATTTTTTTATAATAATCTTGCTTTCCACTCATTTAAAACTTCAATTGCCTTTTCTCTTTCAAACTCTTTTACTATTTCAATCTTTCTATTAGTACAAGAATTAGCAATATCTTCTGCTTTTATTAAAATTTCATTTACACATTCTTTTGAGTCTTCTATTGTTGCACCATATACCATTCTTTCTACTCCAGTATAAAGTATTGCACCCATACACATAGCACAAGGTTCGCAAGAAGAATAAATTGTTGTTCCTTTACCACCTTCAGCACTTAGATGCCCACCTAGATGTTCCATTGCATCTTCTATTGCAACAAGTTCAGCATGCGAAATTTCACTCTTTGATACTATTGTATTACTATCACTTCTTCCAATTATTTTATTATTTTTAACAATAATTGCTCCATATGGAAATGTTGAATTTTTTGAAATTTCTATTGCTATGTCCATAAATTTTTTATCCATTATTTATTTCTCCTTCCAACTCATTTTTCAATTTTAAATCTTTTTTCAAAATATCAAATCTTATAAAACTAATTAATGATGAAGAAAAAACAAAAATATATGTCATCATCCCTGAATAAGCACCAAAATGCAAATCATGAATAATTAGTATTGAACTAGAAATCATCATTCCTACTCTCATAATTTTAGCTTCTTTTTGCCATCCTCCATATGTACTAGCTAATGAACCTATAATAGGTAATAAACTATATATTCCTTTATATGTATAAACACCAAAGCCTATTGCCAATATTACAAATATTAGTAGTAAAAATATATTAGGTTTGTATTTTTTATCCCAAGTATAAAATGTAAATGTTCTAATAGTATTTACTATATACATTACTGCTCCTGTTATTGCTCCTAACATAAAGTACTGTATCATAAAACAACTATTAGTTATTGTTTGTGCTAATAACATATTTTTCTTATTTTTTGATTGCATTCCAACTGTAATTACAATCAATCCTATTATTCCAACTATTTGTGCAGGTATATTCATCTGTTCTCCCCATATTTCAATTTTTTTATCATTTTATCATATAAATAAATCATTTTCAATAAATGTATTATCTGAAAACTACATAAAAAAGAACTAATTTTATAACTAAAATTAGTTCATAGCTATTAAAACTTTCAAGCAGTTTTTTCATCAATACCTTTATGTGTTCTCATATAAATAAGTCTATATGCCATTCCTATTTGAAATATTAAAAGTAATGCTGACAATCCTAACATATATCTAATACCAAATTCATACATTACTCCTGCAAAAAATATACCTGTTGCTTCTGCTGTTATACCCACAATATATCTGATATTTCCAAATAATAATTGATACTCATTAGGAATGGAATTTATATATGGTGCATCAGTTTTATTTTCATATGCAGTTGATATCAACATTGACCAACTTATTGCAATGATAGTAATAAATATATTATTTGATAAAAACACTAATACATATGCAAAAAATCTTATACCAAACTTTATAGTTATTGTTATATAATCATTTTTTGGAGTAAAATATTTAAGTGCTAATACTCCTATTATGTCAGCAGCTAATCCAATAACTAAAAAATATTTTGTTGCACCACTATCAGAAAATCCAATTATGTTTGTGAACATTAACATTTTAAGGTATATCCCTGTATTCATTGCTACAGTTCCTATAAAATAAAATATTAAATACAATTTTATAATCTTATCTTTTGCAATATACTTAAAAATTCCTTTACTTGTTTTTTCTATTTTAGTTTGCTCTTTTTGATTTATTCCGATTAGAAAATATAAAAGCAAAAACTAAAAATACTACTGATATTAATAAACAAATATTATAATTAACCACTACACCAGCTATAACTTTTCCTATTAGAATTCCACCTATTAACAATCCAAGATCTCTAAATAAATATTCTGTTAATTTTCTCTTTGAATAAAAATTATCATCTTTTTTTATAGTAACTATTAGTGGATATATACTTATAATAATTAATTTTTCTAATATAATATCTAACATTACAAAAATTCTTATAAAGATCATTATATTGGAATTATCAATCACAAATAACCCAACTAAGTTTATTGCTTTTAAAACTAATGCTGTAGAAATAAAAGTTTTCAAACTATTTACTTTAATTTTTTTTGAAAATATAATTATTCCTATTACACATAAAAATGTTCCTAAACTTAATATATTACTTATTTTTCCGACTTCTAACCCATTATTTTGTAACCATAGCTGCCTAAAATTCCCCCATAATCCCAGTGAAACACTGAAGAATGCTAACATAATTAATATTCTATTTTCATTTGATATTCTTTTGCTCATTAATTGCTACCTATCCTTATAGTTCATATTTTTATTTATTTATCTCTAAACTCATTTAACAAACCTTTCATCTGAATCCTTTACAGATTTTTCATATGCATTTCTCATATTGCTATATTTATTTACTAAATCAATAACTGTTCTAGAATCATTTGCCACATTATAATTAAATCTCATTGAACCATAATCAGTAAATCTTTGAGTATATACTTTATCTAACATTTTTAATAATTCGTTAAAAAATCCTGTATCATTACATACAATTATTGGTTTGTTAAACTCTTTACTTCTTTTTCTTTCTATAGCAGTCATTAGTTCATGAAGAGTTCCAACTCCTCCTGGCATAAACATCAATATATCAGAATTTTCTGTTAATTTATCTATTCTACTATTTATATCTTTTGTTAAAATTTCTTTATCACATTCTAATTCTTTAAAATCATCTTTATATATTTCAGGTGCAATACCAATAACCTGTCTATTGTTTTCTTTTGCTGCCTTATATGCAGCACCCATTATTCCATTATTCATTGCACCAAAAACCAAATCATTTTCTTTTTCAAATATTTGAGTTAATATTCTTTTTGAACTTTCTATATATCTTTTATCTATATTGCCTGATGATGAGCAACAAACTCCTATTTTCATACAAAACTCCTTTAAATGACTATTTATTTAATTAAACCTTCCCTTATTAAAGCATTTCTAATTGCAATATTAATAAGTCTATAAACCGCTAAATCCCCATATTCACTCTTTAGATTTTCTAAACCTTTAAGTATCTTTGCTTGAAATCTATATGTTCTTGATATTGTACTCATAGTTGTTTCTCTTTGATAAACAACTACTTTCTTTGTCTTTAATAATTCTTCTACAGCAATTACTACCAATTTAGTAATTGATGTTTTATATTTTCTTGCTAATTCTCCTAATAAATTATAAAAATTCTCATCTATGTCCACAGATCTTTGCTTAATTTCTCTCAATTTTAATTCTTCACTAAACAATGACATATTACTACCTCCACCCTTGAAATATATATAAAATTATATATTCAAATTTAGTATGTTGTAATAATTCAAAACAGGTTGTATTTTTATACTCATTTTTCATTGACCCTTTTTATAATATCTTTAAAACCACTGCAATTTTTACATAATTTAAAAATAAATATCTTATTTACAAAAAAATAAATATCTACCCATTTTATGGATAGATATTCTATTTTTAGTGATCTATATTTAAATTAGTTAATTTCATTATTCTTATTTGCATTTTTTTATTTTGACAAATTTAAAGAATTTTATCAATATATTTTTTCATTTTAATTTAAGTATATTTAACGTTCTTCTCCTTTATATATATCTTTTCTATGTATTGATTCCATTCTATTTACATATTCAAAATTTTCTTTATAATACTTGTCTATTTGTTCTTTAGATGGTCTTGTATCATTTATTTCTCCCAAAATCAATTGATTTTTGAAATATTTTATATTATTCAAAACATACATATCATAATCTGGTGTCCAAAACTCATTATTTCCTGCATAATACCCAATTGCACATCTTGCCACTTCACCATTTAGTACTTCATTTGATATTTCATCAACTATTTTCTGAACATTAGCATTTGGAGTAATTCCTAACATTAATTCATCTCCTACTCCTGTATCTCCTCCTAAAACATAGTAGTATTTATATTCTTCATAATATTTTTTATAATTTTTTATATTTTCTGTTACTAAAAAATCAGAAATATCTTCAGGATGCCTTTTAGGTAAATTATGCATATATTCAATCAACATATTATGAATTTTTCTGAATTGTGTAGTATCCATTTTAGTTGAGTTTACAATATCTAAGTATAAAATTCTATTATCCATTAAATTGTGTTTAAATGCTATCATTCTACAATCAAGCCAATCACATTTTTCTCCATATAATTCTTTACTTTTTCTATCAAAATTCATATTATTTTCTCCTAATATTCTACTGTTATTTTTATATTTTTTAGATAAAACTTTTTACAAACTCAACTGTCTCTTTAATTGCTTCTGGTGATTCTTTTAGAGAATGAGTAGCATTTTCTATTGTAATTAATTTAGAATTTTTACACTTAATTGATATATCCTTTGAAATTTCATATGGCACATTCTCATCTTTTGCTCCATGTACTAATAGAATAGGCATACTTACTTTTTCAAGATTTTTATATGGCATATATAGATCTCTCTCTTTATACAATTTTTTACCAATTCTAAACACTTCTCCTTTTGAATTTTCAATAGTTACAAATCCATCTTTTAATGCTATTTCTTTGTTTTCATCATTAAAAACAGATTCTTCTCCTTTTTTGCTATAATCTAAAGTGCTACACCATAAAACAATTGATTTAATATTTGTATATTTATTATAATCTAATAATGCAACTATACCTCCTCCAAAACTTCCACCATACAAAATAAATTCTTCATATCCTTTGTTTTCTAAAAAAGAAATTGTACTTTCCAAATCTTCAATTTCTCCTGAAATTGTCATCTCATTATCTAATCCAGTGCTTTCTCCCTGTGCTCTAAAATCAAACCCAAATGTATTTATTAAATTAACATTTAACTCATCTGAAACAACCTTTGTACTTCTATCTTTATTAGTATTAAAACCATGACATAAAATAACTATTTTCTTATTATCTGTCAAATGATTTAATATTCCACAAAGTTTTATATTATTAGTACTATTATAAAATATTTTCTCTTCCATTTTCTTTTTATCCTTTCTTCAAATCCAACAAACAAATACTTTCAATATGATGTGTATATGGAAACATATCTATTGGTTGTACAACATTTATATTATATACTTCTTCTAATTTAGCTAAATCTCTTATTAAAGTAGCTGGATTACAACTTATATAAATAACTTTTTTAGGTTTTATTTTTATAATGTTATCTATAGTTGTATTATCTAATCCTTTTCGTGGAGGATCCACAAACACCACATCTGGAGTAATTTTTCTTTCTTCTATTAATTCTGTTAAAACATCTTCAACATCTCCACAAATGAATTCTATATTATCTATATCATTAATTTTTGCATTGTTTTTTGCATCCTGTATTGCTTGTTCTACAATTTCTATACCATATACTTTTTTAAAATATTTTGATATAAATATTCCTATTGTTCCTATTCCACAATATAAATCAAGTGCAACCAAATCTGTTTTCTCATCTATATTTGCTAGTTCTATTGCTTTATTATACATTACTTCTGTTTGAATAGGATTTATTTGATAAAAAGACATTGGAGATATATTAAATATATATTCATCTAAATAATCTGTAATATATCCTTCTCCACATAAAGTTATACTTTCATTTCCCAATATTACATTAGTATTTTTTCTATTTATATTTTTAATAATTGTCTTTATATTAGGAAATTTATTTATTAATATATCTACTAATTCTTTTTCATTTGGTATTTCTTTTTCATTTAATACCAATATACACATTATTTCATCTGTTCTAAATCCTGACCTTATAACAATATGTCTTAGTATTCCTGTTCCTGTCTTCTCATTATATACTTCTATATTATTCTTAATTATATATTCATATAAATATTTTACTATTTCTTCTGATAATTCAGTTTGAATAGCACACTTTTCCATTGGTATAATATCATGACTTCTTCTAGCATATACACCTATTACTGGCTTACCAGTATTATTATCTATTCCTATTGGATATTGAGCCTTATTTCTGTAATTATATGGGTTACCCATACCTATTGTTTTTAAAACTTCAACATTTTTTGATAAACTTTTATTTACTAAGTTTTTTACTACATTTTCTTTTATATTTAAAGTTTCTTCATAATCAATATGTCTTAAATTACATCCTCCACATCTTACATATGTTTTACAATCATCACTTAAAACTCTTTTTTTAGACTTTTCTATAATTTCTATAATTTTTCCATATGCATGTGATGATAGCACTTTTACTATATGTATTCTTATTTTTTCACCTTTAATAGCACCTGGAATAAATATAGTAAAATTTTCTATTTTAGCTATACCTTCTCCTTCAAATCCATAATCAATTATATCTACTATATACTTTTGATTCTTCTCTATATTTGTATCCATATGTATTCTCCATTTATTTATCTTTTATTATATACTTTTCTATAATTGTTAATTTTCCAACTATTTTTACCAATATACCATATTTTTTATAAAAATGTAATACTTATATTTGATTTTTGAACAATAAAAAGAAAGAGAAATTAAAATCTAATTAAAATTTTAATTTCTCTTTCCTTATTCTTTGTTTAGTCTAAAATTGAAGTATTAAATTGGAAAGTAATGTTTTGTATAAATTTTCAAAAGTATCATTCTCTTTTGAATCCAAGCCTTTCTCTAAATCAAATATTCTTAAAATAAATTCATACTTCTCTTTCCATATTTGTTCAGTCTCTCCTTTATAATTAGGAAAATATTTTTCAAGATATAAATCAGCTTCTTCAATTATATTAGAATTAGATATAAGCACTTTTAAAGCCTCTTCCTCTTTTTCTAAAAGACCTAATCCCACAAACTTTGACTTTCTTAATATACATGTTGCTATAAATGAATAGTAGTCTGTAGCTAATCTAGAAAAATCTGATTCATTTGAATGTGAATCCCTTCCTATTGTTGGATCTATTCCAAAAATTATTTTTAGAATATTATTTTTTGCTTTCAACCTCTCTACTGTATCTTCCCCTTTTACCTCTGGAAACATTTCACAAATGATATCATTTGCATCACTTGAAGAGTTTGAAAGACATATTAATGCATGAGCTGCTCTGTAGATTTCAATATTATTCCGTTTTCCTCTCATAACAATTTTCCCTTTCTTTTTTGCAAAATAAGCCTTTTGCAATTCAAATTTTTTTATAAAAAGCATTATACCATTCTTTTTAAACTTATGTCAACAACACCAATCATCCTATTAAAAAAATCAACTTTCCAGTTGACCTTTATTTCAATTAATTTAACATTAAATCAGTTTTATTTTATTATTTATTATCAATTATATCATCAACTAAATTATCAACATCTTTGTTTTCTTGCAATTTTGAAAAACTATCCATATGAGAATTATCTTTTGAATACTTCTCTATACATTGTTTAGCATCAATTAAAGATTGTTTATAATTTTCAATTGGATAATTTTTAATATCTTTATAAATTACCTTTATTGGGTGTTCTTCTGGTACATTATTAATAATATTATCAAATTTACTCATATCATCATTTGCTATATTTATTAATAATTGAGTAAAATTTAAACACTCTTCAAAATTTTGATCTTTTTCATTATTGACAGAAATTATATAATAAATAATCAACTTTACCACTTTATTTAGCATAAAACATCTACCTCTCTTTATTATTTTATATTTTTTAGAATTATCTTATTCCTTCATTAATATTATTTTCTACTTCATCTATTTCGTTTTCTGAATTCTCAAACATATCTTCTACATATGCTTCAATTTCTTTTTGTTGATCTTCAGACAAATTATATCTGATACCTTCTTTCCAATTTTCAGGATTTTCAATATTTCTATTTTCTTTTTCTGGTGTTTCAGAATAATTTTGTTTGCTTTCATCTTTATTTGCTTTTTTTGACTGTTTTTGCAGTACATCATCAGAATTAATAATACCTTCATACATCTTTTCAATGGCTTCTTCTTTATTCATTTCTTCGCCTTGAACAAATATATTTTCTTTTTCATTTAATTTAATAAGTCTCTTTTCTTTATCTTCCATTAATTGTTCATATGTTTTCTTACTTCCATCTTTATTATATTCTAAATGCAGTATTGGATATATTCCCATCATCTCTTCTGGATTTTCTCTTATAACTTTATCAACCCCATATGAAATTACTTTGCTTCTTTCACCAGTTACTCTATCTTTTTCTGTTATTAATATGATTTTAGAATTAGAATCTTTTTCTTTCAATTCTTGTATTATTTCATTTATTTCTTCTTTATATGCTTGTAATAGATTAGGATCATATTTTTTTAAAACTTCTACTGCCCTGTACCATCCTTGTATTTCAGCATCATTTTCACTTGCCAAAGCATCATAATTTTTTGTATAAAAACCTCTATATTTATTTCTACATATTGATTCTTTTGCAATCAATATTGCATTATAATCTATTGGTTCTTTTGTATAATTTTCAGATCGACTAGCATGTTGAATTTCATGACCTATACCATGTAAAAAATCAACTATACCAGGTATATTCTTTTCTTGATTTGTAATAAATAGATCACTAGATAATTTATTTTCATTAAAATTTATTATATGATTAATACTTCTATTAGTAATTTTACCATTCTCATCTTTATTAATTGATATTGCTCCCACATGTCTAGCATAACAATCATCATCTAATTTTCTAACTGCTATATGTGCATTTATGTCTTCTTTTTCTAACATTTCTCGCGTTAATGAAATAGCCAAAAACTTTATATCTTCTGGACTATTTTTATTATTTGAATTTTGCAATATTTTCTTTATTCTCATTTCATCCATATAATAGATCTCCATTAACATAATTTATAATAATATATCTATTATACCATTTTTTGCTTGAAAAATCAAAAAACAACCTTTATAACTCTTTAACCATCTATGTTGACATCAGATAATATAATATCATCATTATGAAATTCTACTTCAATAATATGTTCATCTAAATTATGATTTAAATATGTTATTGTTCCCCATCCATTTTTTATTATTTCAATTTGTGGGCTGTTCAAATTTTCTTTTATGTATTCACTAGTATATCTTCCATTGTAAAAACTACTTAATCCATTTTCCATCATATTTTCTATTATATTTTCTTCATTATCTAAGTAGTAGTTTAAAACCTTTTCTGCATATCTTATTGCATCATCATCAAAACACTCTTTTCTAATAATTATTAAAATATTATTTTTTACAATAGTATATTTTTCAAAAGCCCACTCTTCTTTTGGTAATAATTCAAATTCTTCCTTTAACAAATTTATACTCATATAATCACATCTCCTATATTCTAAATTTTGTATGTTCCATTCCATTCTTTCATAAATTCATCAACATAATTTTTCATAAACTCTGTTTTTTCATCAGATAATATTTTTGCTGTTTTAGTATTCATATTTTTACCTAGTTTAAATAATTTGTGATAAAAATGATGTATAGTTGATTCATCATCTCCATTTTCTTCTGCATAATCATTATTAGTATTTAAAGGAGTATCTGAATCAAACATAACAACTCCATGAGCACCACCATAAGAAAACGTTCTAGCAATTCCAATTGCACCTATAGCATCTAAATTGTCAGCATCTTGTAAAATTAAAGTTTCAATATCAGTTGTTTGTTTTTCTGGATTATGCCAATTATATATTTCATGATATTCAATAGAATGAAGTACCTTTGCTACTTTATCAATTGGGAAACCTACCTTATTTAATAATTCTTCAACAATTGGCAATGACTCTTTAGGAGTACAATATTTTCCTTTTTCATTTTGTAAAACTCTATGAATATCATGTAAAAAAGCAGAAACACCAATAACTAATTCATCACCACCCTCATATTTTTGTAGGAATAATGCATTATTTTTAGTTCTTTCTAAATGACTTATATCATGTCCTGATGAATCTTTTGCAAAAATAACTTCTACTTCTGGTCTCAAAAGATTAATAAATTTTTCTACCATAACATTTCACCTCATAATAAATAATTATATATTGTTAAAATGACCTCCTAAAGTCAAATTGAGAATTGTATATTTATTATATATTTCTCTTTAAAACTTTTGGAAGCCATTTCAATTCAATTTGGTGCGGATGACAGGACTTGAACCTGCACGTCGTGGACACT